>Ga0179593_1386055_pt1 | contig 10622 bp, 13 predicted proteins | sample CZODoug2_1_08_16_FD_185931 | JGI IMG/M metagenome (GOLD analysis project Ga0179593, IMG submission 185931) | Vadose zone soil fungal communities from Angelo Coast Range Reserve, California, USA - CZODoug2_1_08_16fungal (PacBio error correction) | ecosystem: Environmental > Terrestrial > Soil >... | reverse complement strand
CAATGTAACCTGGGCGACAGTGGGTCTGGGAACACCACACCCCACCCCACGATTGCTCCCCAAGTCCTACACCCTGCTTTCAGCAGGCAAGTTTTTTTCACTGGTGTCCTTGAGTGCTTTTTTTTACTGACCCCTTTTTTTTCTGAACTTGTGTCACCCGGGAGATGGGTCAAAACGACCTTCGGTATTTTATCTTTGGGTGTGCCCCTCTCCTTTCCCTGGGCGTAGACCTTTTGATGCCGTTACCTTTCTTGAAACCCCAAACCAACCGAGCGCTTTTTTTTTTTCTGAGAGTCCCCCAAGGGCTGAATGCTCACGGGAAATTTTAAGTGTGGTTGATTCCGACTACGACCAGTCGTTTGCCCCTCCAAAGTTATTTTACCACACCCCCAGTCGGACCTGCGGATCTGTCTTTTTCTGCCTTCCTTTGGATCCACCTTCTCCGAGGGGCTTCTTTTACATGGAGTCTTTTAGCATCGCTCTTCTTCTTTTATTTGATTCCCACCCCTTTTGTTCACTTTCCGGGATCGATGTCGGCCTTTCCCCCGAACCCATATACTCAGTTGGTGATTTTAACGGCCTCGTGGGCGGGCAATTGGCACCGCATTTTTTGATGGTCTTCACAAGATGTGTCCTGTGGCCTCCCCCTGGTACACTTACCCCCCGGGGGATTCCATTCTTTGACCGTTTTTTTTTTGCTGCCGCCTTCCCTACCAAAAAGTTTTCACCTCGGGCAACAAATGGTTTCCACCTCAAAACCCCCCTTTTTATGCCACCTGACGGTTTTTTTCAGGTGGCTGCTCTCTTTTTTCGCGGTTCACTCTGTTTATCATTTCGTTCTCGTGGTCTTTTCATTGTAGTCAGGTTCAGTGGCACCCCCCTTGGTTCCCAATTCTTTCCCCCCAGCGCGGACTGGGGCCCCAGTTTTTTTCCCAGTTCAATTGCCCTTCAACCCTGTTTTGTGCCCCCAAGCGGTTGCGTTTTGTTCCGGGTTTTGCCCCCCCCGGGTCTCGATTGTTTTGCTGTGCCGATCCCAGTTTTCCGTGTCGGGATCGAAAGTTTTCCTGTGTTTCTCCCGGGTCGGCGACTTGGGCGAGTTTCGTCCGCGACCGAGCTCGGTTTGTGTTAACCGCCAGTTTTGAAGGATTTTTTTTTTTCGGCTTTTCATTTCCAAGGGTTTTTTTCTTTGGTCATCGTTGAGTCCATTTTTCCAGTGTGCGCATCAGTCCCCCAACCCCCCGTTGTCTGATTTCTTGTTTTTTTTTAACCCTCGCGCATCTCTTCGTAACCAGTCTGTCCCTTGAAGTAAATGCCGCGTTTGCCTTAGCCGTTTTTCCCCCTAAGGGGTCCTTCGTGATCGGCTCTGATCGGGTTGAGCGCCCGTCCCCTTACCGAGTCCAGTGATTCCTTTAACAACTCCGTATGTGCTTGGTGCATGTAGTCCCCCCCACCCAAACGACCCTTTTTGACGAAACTTGTTGCCGTTCGATGGACCAATTACCCTTTCGACCTGGCCCAACCCGCGTCCGCCTCCCCGGGTGATTTTTCCCGGCTCCCCCCGGCCCCTTTCCCGTTCTACTTATGGGTCTGCTTTGGCCCCTGTGCCCGGGGCCTGCGCGGCGATAATTCGCACAACCCAAATGTTTTCCCCCGCGCCCCCTTACGTCTTCCGTTTCGACCGCGGGAGCTTCGTTTTTTGTTCCCGGGAAGTTTGGGCCAGGGTTTATTGGGTGTTAGTTTCTCTCCGTCGTTTTCATGCATGGAATGTCATTTTTTCGTTTTCGCGTTCATTGCCGTTTTCGGGTTTTCTGGGAAGCACCCGTTGACCGAACGTTCTTTTTCCAAACTCTTTTTAGGTTTTTTTTTACCATTGCTTACGTTGGTTTTCTTGCCACACCTTTTCCCCCCATGTTGCTTTCTCCCTACGTTTTAACATCCATCCGGCACCCCCTGATGCGGTCGTCTGGTCGTTGACCCCCCAGTTTTAGTGTTCCTGTTCCGTTCTGCCTTTTTTCCCCCAACTGAGGTTTTTCCAACCTGTTTGTGACTTGTTTTTTTTTTCAGTCATCATGAACAGTTTAAGACTGGTGTCCCTGCTTTTTTTTGGGCGTGTTTCTTTTTATTGTCGTCCTTTTGTTTCCCACACACCTGGCAGTCCCTGTCTCTTGTCGTATCCGGAACGCAGCTTGATCCCCCCCTTCATACGATCACCCTGTGCCGGCAATTATTGGTCTTTTTTGTCCCCCTCGTGCCCCTCTTACCTACCCTTTTTTTTTGATGCGAGTTTTTTCTGTCGTGTGTTTGGGCATGACCTTTTTCGTTTTCCTGGTGACTGTTGGCTTCATCGCCTCGGCCCCGTCCTCATTCTGTTCACATCTTTCCCTCCGGTTCCCTTTTCTTTTTTTGTTTTTTTTGGCATCTTATTCAAGTCTTTGGCCCCCTCGGTGGGGCTGTTTGGTGTCCATGTTTGGACAAGCTGTGGGTATGGGGGAATTTTTTTTTGTTTTTTTTTTGGTGGTCCTCAGCGACCAGTGAGAGGCCCCGGGCAAGTTTTTAGGTACCACGTGAACTTCAGGACCCCTGCGGTTTTCCGTCAAACTTTTGTGACTGCCGGCCTTGTTTGACCGCACTGGTCCCTAGTGCTCCTTTCTCAACCCTGCTTCTCTTCAGTCCTGTTTTTTTTTTCTTTGGGATGAGGGCGGTTTTGGCATCGCCGGACGGCAGGATCTTTTTTTTCTTTTCTCCCCTTCCGTTTTTTTTGTTTTTTTGCCGTGCGAGATCCTGCTTTCGCTCCACCCCCCTGCCTCTCCCTGCTTTTTCTCCTCGCCCTTCTCGCTTTTTGTTGTGGCCTCTTTTTCTTTCGAATTACCCTGCGCCCCGTCCCCTAGTTGACCTGTGTCAACATAAGAGTCCTTCCAGCCGGTTTCAGCAAACGGGGCGGGGGCCTTTCATTTCGTTTACTTTTTCCCGTGTTTTTGGGCATCTCCTGGGACGCTGAGTTTTCATCCGTCACCGTCCCTGAATGGGCCTCCCCAGCAGCAACCCCGATTGCCGCCGAGGACTTTGCCTTTCATGTGGAACTTCGCCTGTTTCCCTGTCGGGACCGCGTACACCCCAGACGGCTGTAAAGGACCCTGAAGCGCTTCCCCTCACCATTTTGTGCGATCCCCCTTTATTTCGTCCCACCTCTCCCAGAGATTTGCAAGCGCCACATATTTTTGAATCTTGGGTAGCATTCGAACTCTCAAGGTCGAACGTTGGATTTCGTAATTCCCTTGATCCACGGTTCGTTTCTTTTTTGGCGTCCGGTGATTTACCCCCGCTCCCTTCCTTTTCTTTTGGGTAAAAAACCCTTTTTTGCTACAGCACGATCCCATACACGCCAAACAGCATGCCTCCAAGGATTCCATTTTGTTCAGAGGGTTGCTGACCACCCACCGAACTTTTTCCATTGTAGGTCCTCCTTTGCACCGCGTGTCTACCCCGTCCCCCCCCCTCTTCCTTTTTTTGCATGACACCTCTCCCTGTTCAAACGTCCCCATCCGGGGCCGGCCTCGTTTTGCTATGTCTGTTACCCACCCCACCCACAGTACTGTGCTGATATTGTCAGTTTTTTTTCCCCCCCCCGGTCTCCCAGTTTGTAGCCCGGCACCCGGGCGCCTTCCTTTTTCTCATGTGACCGTTTCGGTCCGGGGTCCCATCCCGACTTGGGGTCCTTGACGCGACGGACTCCTCCCCATGCCCCGGGCCTGCTGTGCCCGACTGAGGATCCTTGGCAAAGACCCCTTTCCCCCCACCCGTCCCGTGACACAAATAACCCCCCTTCTTCCCCCCGTTCTGCACCCAATCCCGACGTTAAGGGCAGCGGTGCCGTTTTGGCAATTATCCGCTGCGCCTGGGCCACAGTTAATTTCATCACCCCTTCGCGACGTTCCGGTCGGTGGCGGTGTTTCCGTTAGGTTGTTTCTGTTATCCGGCGTTTTTTTTTCAGCTGGTGCCGGGCGCCGCTGGTCATGGTCCGCGCTCCCGGCCACACAAGGTTTTCGCCGGCTGTTTTGGGGTTTTTGTGGTGACTACAGTTGCAAGCCCCTTTCGTTTTAGGGTCTCCTCCGTTTTTTTCCCTTGGTAAGTCGTGGGATTCGCCCTCTTCCTGTTTTATACTTGGCACTCCCCCCCTCTTGCGCGTTGCGGAAGTTTTGGTTCTCTTATCGGGGGAGAGGGGACTGCTGCCCCTCCCAATGGGTTGGCTGGAAGTGGGAAACGGTGCATCCCTCCAGTTGCCGCGTGGTTGGTATTGTACTTGCGTCCCTTGTTTCCCCCCTCACTTTCATACATTGCTTTTTTTTTTTTTTTTTTTCGGAAAGTCTGCCCCACAAACCAAAATCCGTCCTGCCCAGTTTTCAGTTTCGATATTTCGGTCGGACCCCCCCATCGACCGTGTCGTCCTGCCCTTTTTCCCCTTCACCTTGCGCCCGGCGGTTCAAACTTGATCGACCATCACCCCCTCGCCCGCCACGTTTCCAAGACCGGTCCCGCACAGCACACACCCGCATTTGCAATTTCTTTGGAAATCCGTGTTGTTGCTGGCACCTGGGGGACCTGGGTTTTTTTCGGGCCCCGTGCACTGACCGTCTACCGAACGATCCCCGAACTTTTTCCCCGCATTGATCGTGATTTTTGACTTTTTCTTTTCTGGTCTCCCTTCCCCCTCTGCCCCAAAAAAAAACCCCCCTTCTTGGTTTTCATTTTTTCAGTTTGTTTGCGGTTCCATTTGCCCCCCTAGTTTCCCATAAACAATTTTTTTGTATTTGGCCACTCCGTGTCTTTTCCCCCCTTTTAATGCCACCTTTAAGTTTACCCCTTTACTTCTTCCATTTCAGAATTGCGGTCCCTTGTTCGCCCCGATCCGTCCATTACTTTCCGCTTCTATTGGCGCTGCTTCATGGCCCCTGGGCCGCCTGAACCTGCTTTTTCTTTCCCTTCAAATGTCACTTTTTTTTGGACGCTGCCTCCTCTCTTACGGACGTCCTCGATCGGTTCTCCCACCGTCCGGCCCTTGACCCAACTCAACAATATCTTTTTTTCTTTTCCTTGTGGGTGACAAATACCGTTATCGGCTTCTTGTTAACGTTCCTTTCCTGCATCTTCCCCTTGATCTCAGTGCAAACCTCAGATCGGTGGGTTTTTTTCCGATTTTCTGTTAGACGTGCGCACCGGCCTGGCCAAAGGGTTCTTTTTCGTTTTTTCATCGATACCGCTTCTTTTTTACCCAACTTCTTTCCCCAACCCTTCCGATCCTGGCCTTTCATTTCCTACCACGCATTAGTTTTCTCCCGATGCTCACCTACGTGGCCGGCTTTTTTTTGCGCCATCGTGTTTGTGTGTTCGACCACTGTGCCATTTTCTCTTTCTTCTCTTTTTTCCTAATTCCTTTCTTGGTGTTTTTTTGTAGCCGAGATATTGCCATTGCGGGTCATTGTTCGCACACCCAAAACTATGCCTCCCCCTTTTCAATTTCTTGAACTCAGCAGCCCCTTTGATTAACACTCAGTTGCCTTGACGTTTCCACTCCCCCCGCGGCACACTTTTTTTTTTTGAAACTTGTTTTTAAGGGCCTGGTCAACCAGCCCATCAAGCGGTTTTTCTACCATTTCGGAGTCGGCCCCCCCCCGTTGGTTCGCTTTGGCGACCGTCTACCCGACCGCCATCTGCCACACCCCCCCCCCCCCAACAACCGAGCTCTTTTTCTGATCTGCAAGGGGCCCCGTTTTTTTTTTTTTCAAGGAAATTACGACTACTCCCCGATCCCAACGTTCTTTTCCCCGGGTTGACGGCGTGCCTTCTAGTTTCTGCCTCCTTTTATCCGTTTTAGGCTTTTTTTTTTCCGTAAGAAGCTCGGCCTTTTCCCGTTTCTTTAAGGTTGTTTATTCAAACCGGTGTTCCCAGGAGGTCCTGCTTTTGCGGCTGTAACATTTAACCATATAGTGGTAGTTTTTTTTTATTTCCTTACTTTCGGTGGTGGACTTTAACTCTGATGATGGAAAGTAGGGGCATTTCCTTGGGTAAATACACCGTGGCTTACACCCACTAAGTATTTGTTTGGCCGCCTCCCCCCCCCCACCACTTTTTCTCCCAACTTTGCACAAGGCCAACCTCAAAACCAACCCTTCCTGGGTCCCCACCGCGTTTTGCTTGGTGTTTGATGGCGAACTCCAGACGGAGGTAACTAATTCTTTCTCAATTTGCTTTCGTCCCCCTTTTTCATGTTAGGCTTTTCCTTCTGACCCTTTTGTTCACTGGCTCAGCCGCGGTGGCACGAGCTGTCCCCCCCCATTGTTTGCCCTCCACTGCCCGAGTTTTCTTGGCCAAGCGGTGGTCTTGCGGTTTACGTGTCTGTACCCATGCCATTTTTCGATTTGTCTTGCCGATCCCAAGTTTCCCAGGGAGTTGTGGCGCTGCAAATGGAATTTTCTCCCCGGGTCTGGGCAGGAACTTGGGCTTTTTTTCGACGCGACCCTCAGTCGGACAGCCCTTCCGAGGCTTTGTTTCTTCTTTTCCGCTTTATGAATCCGTTGATGTCCCAGTTGCGCATCCGTTTACCACACGCGTCCCGCTTTCTGCCGTTTTTCCCATTTCGTTGTTTCCCCCGTTCTCCTTGCTTGTGCGCGTTTCCCCCTCTTCTTTCCAGATGATTGAATTTGGCGTGTCCAGAAAGCGGTCTCTTTTCGCGCCCTTGACCTTACCCCCCCTCGTTCCTCTCCGACAAAATTTTTTTTTTTTTGCTGCTTGCGGAAGTTTTAGTTTTTTCCACCACCACACTGCAGGGGGCGTGTAGGACCGACGCTTTTTGCCCTTCCCCTTGACCTCGGACCCCAACACCCGTCACCTGTCCTCGAAATTGCACCCCAGCTTTATTCGGATTTCCCAACGCGCCCCCGTCAACTGCTTTTTTTTTCGTCCTATCTTGGGTCCTTGTTTGCTTTCCTGTTGTTGCCCCGGTTGGCCGGCGCGGCTGCGAATTCGTTTTGCAACCCCCCAAGGCCCACCCCCGGCCCTTCCTTCAACCCTTTCGCTTTCGAAGCTTTGTTTCGTGAGGTATTGTTTCGCGGTTCACGTTGGCTGGGGTTTCTGGTCGTTCGCTTCCTCGTGCTTATCTCCTGGCATGGCCTCGGCCGTCCCTCTCGTTTTCATTGCGTTTTTTACGCCCGTGTTTTTCACACGTTCTTGCTCCAACTGGGGTTTTTGTTGTTGCGTGCTCCCAACAGCTTCCGTTTTTTTTGTTCCCCAACCTTGTCCCCTGATTTCCCTCTTAGTGAACCACAGCCCCTGCTTCGGGCGATCTTGGGTCGTTTGAACCCCCCCGTTGGCATTGTCATTTTTTTTGCACTGCCAGCTGACGTCTTTCCCTTTTTTACCAAGGTCTTCTACAATTTTTTGTCCCTGTTTTCGGTTCCTTTTACCCTGGGGTCCTGGGAAAACCCTTGTTTTTTTTTCTTGCGGTTTTTTGTTTCGTTCTGACTCGTTGCTGTGGTTTTGTTCGCCGTGTGTTTACACACCAGCACAGCTTTTTTCTTGTTCGAGTCCGGAACAATTCTTCCTCGTGGCTTCCCTCACTGATCCCCAGTGTCGTTTTTTTCCTCGGGTAATTCTTGCCCTCGGACCCAGCTTCCAGGCCTTTCCATCTGGGGTTTTTTTCTCGGATATTGGGGGCGAAACCTTCGTGTGGCTCTTTTCTTTTGGATGATCGCCTCGCTTACACTCTCCTTTGTTAACCTTCGTTTCTGAGCACTGTTTTTTTTCTGTTTTTTTCTACTGTATCTGCAGGCTCGGTTGGTGTTGGTTTTTTTCTTGGCCTGGGCCCCCTTGTGGCCGCTTCGGTAAACTGGGACCCCAGCGTACATGAGATTGGTTACCCCCCCCAAAAGTTTGCAGGTTACTGCTAGTAAAACGGTTTCCTCCGGCACCGCTTTTGATGACGGTCGGGACTGCAGCATTTTTAGATTGTGACCGCCCTTTGCGTTGGCTTCCGGTTACTTCTGCCCGTCCCCCCCCCCTCCGCTTTCGTAGAGTTGAAGTTGACATTGCGGGGTGTTTATCGTTTTTTTTTTTTTTTTCAGTTTGTCTTCTATCTTTTCCTCATTTGTTGGTTTGTTTTTTTGTTCGGAGATCTGTGTTTCAGTCCCTCGCCCCGCCTCTTCATCTTTTCGGCCCTCGGAAGTCTGAGCGCCTTGTGGTGTCCTTCGACTTTCCCCTGTCGCCCACCGTCCAAGTGACTGGTCCATCATCTACATTCCGCCGGTTTTTCTTTCGACCCCACACGGAGGGGATTTTTTTTTGCCGTTTCACTGCACCCGTGATTGTCCATTCCTGGTCGTTCTTCCACCAGTCCTCAACAATTTTGTTGCCAGGTGCGCCATCGGCACCTGTTTCCCGCCCTCGACTGAATGCCCCCGACCCTGAGTCAGTTTTTTCCGTGCCGCGTCCACCGCTCTTTTAAGGGCGAGATCTCATCAAAGTCCGATGTTTTTGTGCACGACTGTTTTCTTCCACTCAAGCGCTTTTTTTTTTTTCCTTATTGTACCGTTCTTTCCCTCGGTTCCCCGACTACCATAAGGCCCGCCCTGCCTCGTTTTATTTTTCTGGGCTCACGAAAATTCTTTACCGGATCTCCCCAAGCTCCTGGATTTTTTTTGTGGTGAAAACCCCCGGTGTCTTGACAGCACTTCTTGCACGCCACACCAGGATTTGCGCACCAGTCTTTTTTTCCCCCCCTGTTCTTTGTGTTTTCAACCCCTTCCACTTGTACTACATTGTCGCTCCTTTTTTTCAAAGAGGGTTGCCTCCGTAAAGCGTGACCTTGGGGAATGACCCCTAAGTTCACTTTCAACGACCCATTTCTTTCGCTTTCGTGGCGTATGGTCTTGTTTCATCTTCTTTTTCTTTTTCATTGCCCTTTGGCATAACCCCCCCCCGGTCACTGTTTCGCCTTCCACGTTCCTGCCCGTCCGCCTTTTAGCCCATGACCACGTGTCCTGCACGTTTTCCGTGCCGTTCCTTGTATTTGAATTTTCTGCCAGCATGCAGGGGATTGAGACTACTCGTGATCTCAACTCCAACCCAGGCCCCCCAAACGTTCTACCACACCCTTCTTCTGCTTTTCTCCCCCTTTGAAGTTACCTTGATGGTTTTTCCCTTTGCGACTCGTTTGCGGGCCTGTTTGCCACAGTCATACTCAACCCATCTTTCGATAAGGCCTTTTTGGCGTTCTTTTTTTTTTTTTTTTTTCCTTTTTCTGCTTTTTGTTTTTTAGGCTTGGTGAAGTTTGCGCGCTTTAATTTGGTCCCCTCGCACTGACTTTTCACCAAGTCTTTTAGTTTCTTTTTTTGTTTTTGGGGATTCACCTTCGACCCCTGCATCCTGTTTTGTTAGTGATCTTAACTTCGGTTACTTTGCGGCGACTCTCCGATTCTTCATCATCTCCCTTCGGCGCGGCTGGACGTTCCCCCGGCATCCCGGAGGCGGGCGGTTTGTCACGACTGCTGAGGCGTGTGATTTTTTTTTGCCCTTTGCCCAGGACATTAGTTTTTTGTTGCTCTTGGTGTGTACGGTCTTGCCGCAATTTCCCACTACTTCATAAACTTTGCGTGTTTTTTTTTTTTTGGAAAGGGCCTTGAAAACAAAACCCACCCATCCGTCTGGTTTTAGGGAGCTCGTCGCCGTCTTACCAGCGCCCTTGTTCGCCAGACCGGTGATAACCCCCCTTTTCACTTTTGGGAGCCTGTTGGTTCCCTTGCTGCGCACCCAATCACCCATAGACGGGCGGTTCCCCAACACAGTAAACCGCAAGCCACCCGCTTTTAATAACTTTTTGAAGTTCATTGATTTTGGACCCTGGTCCTCGGCCGGGTATTTCCGTCCGGTCCCATTTCCTCTCCTGTCTCCACTTTTTCCTTCCTATAAACATTTACCCGCCTGTACGGCTGTCCCCTCCCTTTTTTCTGGAGGCCTCCCCTCTGTCCCCCTTTTTATCAGTTGTTTTTATTTCCATTTTTGCACCTGTGAGAAACCCCCTTTTATTCGGTGCAAAAATCCGGTTTTCGATTTTTTTGGTATTACCTTTTTCCCGGCCTTTCCCTCTTCCTCGCTTCGTCCCCTCGATCTTCCATTCCCGACATGATCTATTTTCTGCTGGCCGGGTGTCATCCTTTTTTTGGCCGCCTTTACCCTTTTTTTGCATAACCCCCTTAAAGAACGGGTTATGCTTCTCTCTTACGTCTGCCCCCTTGCTATCACCCTCCTTGTGCCTGAAAAAAATAGTTTCGCTGTCTTCGGGTTGAACAAATCCTTTCCGTTTCGTTTTCGTCCGCTCATTTTTTTTCCTTGCCTGCTTCGCCCCTTGCTCTCCTGAAACCATTCGCTTTTGTTTGTTTTTCCGATTCTGGTCTCGGGCCACTGCGTGTCTTTTTTTGTTGACCCACTCGTCTTTTTTTGACATTTTTATCATTCCTGCAGTTCTAACGCCTTTTTTTTTGACGTTCCGTGTATCTTGCTTGCTTCAATTGCCCCCCCCCTTGGGTCCAGCCTTGTTCTCAATCGTTTTGTTGTTCGGAACCCACTCGCCC
>Ga0179593_1332616_pt1 | contig 10622 bp, 6 predicted proteins | sample CZODoug2_1_08_16_FD_185931 | JGI IMG/M metagenome (GOLD analysis project Ga0179593, IMG submission 185931) | Vadose zone soil fungal communities from Angelo Coast Range Reserve, California, USA - CZODoug2_1_08_16fungal (PacBio error correction) | ecosystem: Environmental > Terrestrial > Soil >... | reverse complement strand
GCACCGAACTCTAAATAGTGGACTTTTCGGAAGTGCTCAGGAACGGTTTTCGCCATGAACTAGGCTAGCACTTAGCGGATCGTGATTCAAGATGCCGTCCGGCGCCTGCTCGTCATCCATCCTCCCCCCCAGTCGACGAGAATAGAATGAGAAGTCGCGCATGCCGGCAGTTTTTTCCTGTTCCCCCGGTCAGTATACGTTTCGCCTTTTCCCACGCAGTGGATACCTTCTACTTTTTCTCTTTCGACTGTAACCGCGCCCAACTTGTAGAGTCTCGCTGGATGAGTACGTTTTTCACTGCCGACTTGTCGGGCGACCTCGACCCCACGTTCGAGTCAATGCCCTCCCCTACTCCCCCCTTTTCTGTCAATAAAAATTCGTGCTACAGGAGGGTCGGTCCGGGCCAGCTGTTCTTGAGTGAAGGTTTACCCGCCCCAGAATCTTCCCTCCGCGTCGGCTTTCGCTGAAGTGAACACTGTCTTTGAATTTCCACGATTTCTTGTATTTGCAGGATGACAACCCTCATCTTTCCTTCCATTTTTTTAAGCCTAATCCTTTTTGGATTGAGGCTTGACGTTGCAGCATCGTGCCTGCAAGGTTCGGTCCGCGTGGCGACAGGTTAGGTTCTATATCACCCCCCCCCCTCGAGATCCCTTTACTGACGAGAGAGACGCTCTTACACAGTTCTTTTCCCCCCTCATTTTATTTTTTGAGTAATATAAGTTGGGTTGTGAGGATAGATACCCTGGTCTCTTTCCGTCGCTATCAGTAATCCTTTTTTTGGGATTGGTTCAAAGAATTTTGTTCACCGGGTACCTCTATTAGCGAAGACTAATCCCGCAGTAGCGTACCCGACTGGAGCCCCCGAGGATTCCTACAGCTCGATTGGTTCAAGAGACTCTCTGCGGTCAGGAGAATGCCCACTGGATGCCTAGCCCTCACGACTCTCTCTTTTGAAGATCGTTATATCACGGGGCAGAATCCCTCTAAGGAAGACGCGGCGTGACTACCTTTTTATGGGCGTCTAGTTAAACTTTCTTTCCATGGAAGAAAAATCGAACAAATAGTGGGCTCTTGCCACGAGAGCTTAGAAGTAGTAGTTCTCTCCTGCGTGTCTTCGGTGCGCGTACTTCCTTCCCAGAGTAGGATCCCCGGGTAATCAAAAAGGACTATCGCCGCTTTCAGCCTGAGGGGACCTCTCACTATTCTCGGCCCCATTAGTTTTTAGAAACTTTTTTTCGTAGAACAAGGTCCGGGAGTGCCCATGTCATTCTGACTCTCCCATTAGTCTACCCCGGAAGCGGACTTTTGAGCAAGGAGGATTGAGGTCCTAAACTCCGGTGTCCTGAAAAAGCCATGCCGTCCTGCACGTCCAGAATAGGTGTATGTCGCGGTGGGCAAAGTCGTTCATGAAGACTGAACACGAGTACTTTCGCGAGCGGCCCATACGTATCCCCATTGAACGTCTTTTTTTGAATTTTTAGCAGAAGGTCCTCGGTCGCAGTCTGTATACATCGTATGTAAACAGTGTACCAGACCTTCTAGCCCAGAGTACCCGTGGAGGTCGGAGACTGCACCCTGGAAAAAGACCCCCCCACCCCCCCCCCCCCCCCACCCCATTTCACTGGAGTTTACGCTGCTTCTTTACATTCTGATTTAAATCTTTTAAAACCAAGTGTTTTGGACATTTGCCCAGTACTTAAATGATTGTAGTACTCTTTGGCAAGTCTCCAATGTCGACTTTTTTCAGAACTTTTTTCCGAGAGTGAGAGTAATGATAGGTGCGAAGACTGGGTTCCTCAACTAGTGGGGGAACGAGGAGAGGAGGTCTAGCAGAGACATTGCCTTCTTTTAAGCGTGGTGAGTACTTGGTGTCTTAGGGTCCTCAAAGGGCAGAGTTTATCGTGCGAACTCATCCACCTTGAACTTTCTCTTCGAAGTACGTTTGAGCATCGCTTTTTGCTCGAGAGGGCAGGGCATAAGGAGGCAGAAAATAGTTTGGGCCCGCTTTTCGGGAGTAAGCACTGACACCCTTTCATCGCTTTTAACACACGGACCTATTTATGATGAGGTGTACCCAAAACCGCTTTTAGTGTTCATTTTTAGGTTTATTTAGAAGATGTCCGGACAACCCCGCTGACCGCCTCAGTCTAGGCGTGCTAATGAAAGGACCACCCGATTACATGCTTTTGTACATACCACCTCCCCGAGCGGTGATGGATATTAGAGGCGTACCTATTAAGCGTTTTTATTTTTCTACTCCTCTTCCCTTCGAGGGTAGAGTTAAGCGAACTCAACGACCCCATTTGTAATTCCCCCCCCTTATCTCTCCGGAAAGAGGAAAAAAAAAAAAAACAAAAAAAACCCCCCCCAACAAAAGGCGATTCGTTCGGAACACCCGTTCGATCGAACTTTTTTTTACCTAGGACCCTTTAACCCCAAAAGATTCCCCACTCCAGATGCTGAGTCCCCTCACCGTCAGTAAGATGTTCAGCCGAAGACTTTCTGGCTTTAAGGGTGACGTTGCCAGGGGCCTGGTACCATATGCGACTTGGTCCTTACTTTTGTTTAGGGTTCCCCCCTTGAGTGTGATACGCTCCGTTCAGTCTGACCCCTAACTTTGTTCTTCGAATTAGTGAGTGTCTCCCCTCCTGCTTTTTGTTTTGAGGAGGCTCCATGGTTGTTAGCCTGCGTACGGATTCCGGTTCGCCGCGGACCAGCAAGTCCTTCCCCAATAAGAGACTATTCTCGCCTTTGCGGCCCCCTTCTGCTGGAAAAACCCCCCCGTGTGACCGGCCCAAGAGGCTCTGGGGTTTTTTTTACGATTCAACGGATATGCCTTTTACACCCCAGTATAGGAACGGCCGAGGAGTTTCCCACCGGGCTTTGTAGGTCCGAAGTTTTGTTTTCTGAAGGAAACGGGATTACCTAAAAAACGCTGTTTCTTCCCCACCCCCATGTCCGATTTTTACACAAGACAGGACCCAGTGATAACACAGTTAGTAGCTTTATAAGGCCATTGAAATGTATCTTAGTCTATGATCGAGCCCCGGATTCCATAGAGTTTTTTTTCGTCTGGAAAGTAACCAGTAAACCGCTTAGGCCACGCTTCAGAGACCCCATATTACTCTTTCCAGGAGTTACTTAAGTGTAGGGTCCCTTAGACGGGACGAGTTTGAGACGTCAATATTTGAATATCAATTTACAACTCTTCCGTCCGTTGTTTTGAGAATGAGGAGTGTCAACTCCCACCTCCCCGCGCCCCGTGTTTTCGAATCTCCCCGCAACCAGTCCCCGGAACATCATATGCTCGGGGCCCAATGGTCCTTTTCCACCAGACCCCTCTCTCAATCAAAAGATCGACCTAACTGCTTGCCGCAGAAGTGAGGGCGGATCTCGTTTTCCTAAGCGGGAATGACGGGAGTGGGATTGTCGGCACTGCCCTACTTAACTATCTCCTAAGATATTCCAAAGCATACGACCGCTCAAGACATTCTTCCTACATAATTCCTTTTCTTTACAAGAAAAACCCTACAGTGGAAGTAGGCCCCCGGAGAATCCCCTACCTGACTGGTGCAACTTTCAAGACCGGATTTAAGTAGAACCGTTCAATTTTCCCATCCTTGGGGTACAGCGAGGCCCGTCAGAAGAAATTACCCTTCCAGGCTGTAGAAGCAGTCAGCCTTTGGTAAACTCTCCAGGAATCGGCCCTATACATTATGAACCCCCTTGGAGGAAGAAGATTGTAACCGTCTTACCCAGACAACGGGAGGAAGAAAGAACGCAGACGCTTTTCCCCCTTTACTTCCCCTACAGTTCTTGTTTTTTCCACTACCATGTTTTACTGTAGAACATTGGGAGATCGACGCACATGGGGAGCGGCCTTTTTCCCAGTTGGGCTAGGATCAGAGTGGCCGAGTCCAGGCTAGTTGTGATCGCTTCCACCAGGCTCCGTCCTCCATGTTTCAGACGACCAGATGCGACCATCCCCAACCCTTAAAGTTTTTTTGATAGTGCCACAAGATGTATATTTCTAGTACTGATCTGAGATCCAAACCCATGGAACTCAAAACAGTCTTGTGCCGCCCCCCTGATCCACCCCCCAGCCATGCGTAAGAGGTTCGCCCCACACCCCGCCTTGTTTACAGACCATCACCCCACCAGCGCCCCAAAGCTTTGTACATCATGGTTTCTGAATCCGCCTTCCATCGGTCGCACTCTGAAAAAGAGCCAGTCCAATCAGAACGCGCTGGATCCCCCGACTACCCGTCCCACCCAAAAGAGCGAAAACTCGTTCCACGCAGCACTCTTTGCCCGCCGACATAAACAAGCTATTCTTCTGTAGAAGAGCCACGGGCCATAGAACTTTCTCTTCCAATAGACCGCGGATGATTAAGCCGCCCCTGAAGCGCACGATACGGATTGTCTTTTCAATGACAGCCCTCTCCTCCTAGCCGGCCGAGGAACCGATTTTGTGAAAACTGCATTCTAGCTTACAGCCCAAGCCTGCCCCGAGATCACGAGGAAGCTAAACCCCCCCAACACCCATACCGAGCACCCCTTCGCCTCGATTTCACCCCTTCAGGCCAAGGAGCGCTACCAGGACACTGATGAAGGATTGGTGTCGTTCAGTGGAGCTGCTTTCTTTTTTTTATCTAGGACCCGACTAGGCACTCTCAAAACCCCGTTCGAAGTAAACCAATGTCAATCAAAGGTTTTTCAGCAATGCATAAAGTACGCCATGCGAGTGAAAAAAGTGAACCCCCAAACTGAGACTGCACCGACGGACTTTGGCAATTTTGAGTAAAGACCAAGAAAGACCCCCCAAGAGTTTTGTTGTGTCGCGCAGGGCAGACATATCCCTTCCAGACATCACCGTTTTGTTCCACCCAGTACCCCCGTCGTCAGCGCAGTAGGATGCAAAAACACTAAAGGTCAAGGGCCGATGAACGCAACCTCCCCCATTCCAAGATCGCCGAAGCACACCCCACCACGACTCCCTCAACCAATGACAGCCAACAAACATTTAATCGACCCCTACCCTCCTGCCCTCCCCCCCAAGTCCCGATACGACCACCTCTGTACTCACCCGTCCCCCTGCTCCTTCTTTTGTTGTTCTCCTGAGGACCTTGCGAAACTCAGTCTTTCTCCTTCTGATGAAAGTATGCGTGGCTAAATCGGTTTTTCCCACGCAGAACCAACACAAATTAGATACCCCCCATCCCTCCCCTACACAATATCAACACACCATCCAACCGAGACCCCTTGTCGCAACCTAGAACTGACAGGAGACTATACCTGAATAAACAGTACATTCCCTACCCGGCCAGCAGACCCCAAACGTGTTGCTTTCCACAGCACGATTCGCTTTAATATTTTTGGATTTCCAACAAAACCCCTCTAACGGTTTGACGCCTTGAATCAGATCCGAATCGATCCGGCAACAATACCCTTTGGAGAACCGAGAGGAATGTACCACTGATCTCACAACAGAGAAAAGGGTTTGAAAGCAACCCTTTTAGAGGCAGAAGCCGGTAAATAAGCCAGTGCTTCCCAGAGAAGGTTGTAAAGGTTCTTAGTAATGGCACCCCCTTTCCTCAGATAAACCAGGATAGTTAAATCTTTGCATCTTCCCGACCTTCAAATTCTGTTCCCCCAATGAAATCGACCAGAGATGTAAGCGTGACCCGGACTTACGAGTGTAAAGTAAAAGGTACCTCATTATCGCCCATTAGTCTATGTGTCTTGAGATGGTATTTCTTGTTCAGCTTTTCAGGGTTTCTCTTCCACAAAGCAACGAAGCAGAAGGATAGCTTGTCTAGAGCGAAATCCTTAGGAACACATAGTAGAGTTTTTCTACTGAGGCAAGTTTTTTAGCCTTCCCTTCGGTGGTGTGGGGGCTTTCCCTACGCTGAAGAGAACTTTCGACATCATATGAAGCAATGGTGAACAAGCCTACCCAACCTGGCCTTTTTTCCCCCCCCGAAGTTTGATCGCTCCTGAGATCAAATCCCGAAGGTTACTGGCTCCACAAGGCTCGTTTCCCTGAACTTCTACCGCCCGCATCCGTGGACAGCAGCGTCTCCACAATGGAAAGGACGAACCAAGCACCACCTTCCACCGGGCCCCAAATCCATGGTTATAAGGAAATGTCCCCTAAATCCCCCTTCCGAGAATTTTTTTCCCGCGCATCGACCCTCAACGACCCGTTTTCTTTAACTAAAAGATCTTTTGCAACAAAGCCGGTTCCTGAAAGCACCCAGTTAGACTTGAACCTTGACGTTGACATTTACCTCACGACTGCATGTTCAGGGAAAGCCAGTGTAGCTTAAGTCAGGTGCCCAAGTTCTCTCCCCAACTCGAAGCATTCCGCAGATCACCTCTTAGTCCTTCGAGGTCTGACTGGCTCCATCCTTCAGGAGAGAACGCGAGGGGACAACCCGGGAGTCGCTTTGCCGATGGTTGCCAGTGCCCCGTGACTGCCACCCAAGATTTAGAACCCCCCGCGATGAAACGCTCGCAACCAATCGCCCGTACGTAGCGACAAGACCGCCATATGTCACGCAGTTCTCGTTTACTCTAATCGTTTGTTTAGCCCCTATCTTCTCGAAAGGATTAGAGCATACCTTTTTCTCTCTCAGGAGTAGTTAGGGGGGGGGGGAGTCGCCCTACCTGTAAAGCGATCAATAGTGAGAAAGACTGCAACTCATTGGGGATCTGTGAGCCATAGCTCGGCCCCCTGAGACGACCTCCTACATTGGGGAACCCTGCATCTTGAAGGAACGGGACGGAAGGCCCCCAGGTTCCAAGAGGCATGCAAAGCGCTTCTTCTGAGCGAATGAGCTCTCAGTGCGACATTTATACAAAGGGTTCTTGTCGATTACTAGCTAAGACTCGGCGTGCAGATCCTTTTGCGTTGCGAAGAGCCAAGCCTTTCCCCTTGCATTTTTAGCAGTCAAGTTGGTGGTCTTTTCTCGATCTCCGAGATAGTAGTTGGAAGCCGGAGGGCCCTCTTCGTTTTGGCCCCGAGGCCGTACCCCCTTGCAACAACGATTCCGCTCGCGTCTGAGAGCTCGAAAGGCGCGTTGCGCGCAGCTGGGGGCCCCGATGGGCAATGTAAGCACCGGCTGTTTTCGTCTAAAAGCCCTACGTGGGGTGCCGGCTGAGCTCATTTTTGACGGTGTCGGTCGGGAGTCGAGACCTGTATTATCCATAGCCATCCCTCAACGGGAACGCGCGAGTTTTTTTCCCTTCCCGAGCTGTTCGTTTGCTGAATGATTGCCTTTCCCCACGATTGCATGTCCCCTTGTTTTGTCTTGCCGAAATCCAGACTGCGCTTTTCAGGGCGAGATAGTGTACGACTCTCCACATTTGTGGTTTGTTTGCCCCCTGCCGGAAGAGATGAAGATCTTCGGGGGAGTCCCGTGGATGGCTCGCGGGGGGTTTTTGTGGTTGTGGGTTTTGTCCTTCGGAGACGGCCCAGCAAAGACTGGCGGAGAATTTCGCTCCCCCAACCTGTGCCGGTCTAGCTGAGTGAGGGAGTTCGGCTCCCCCTTTCTTCGTCGATTGCGACCTAGCGGTCTGAGGTTTTCTCGGGTTTCTAGCTGCGCTGTTGTTGGGGATGTCATTTCCCCAAGATGGGAGTTACTATCCCAATTTTTCTTATTCTGTCTTTGACGCTTGGCCGGTAGTCGGGTTTGCGCGGGTTCGAGAGGGCGCGTCCCTCCTTTGGAGTCGAGCCCATCTGCGTAGTTTCGCGAAGTGTAGTGCAGCTCCTTTGGCTCTCGGGCTGAGGCTAAATTCGAAGACCCTCGTGGGCTTTGTGGCGTTCAGCCGTGCCGCCACCCATTTTCCTGTATCCTTTTCGACCAGGCCTCCCTTTAGAGTTCTTTGCCAAAAAACGTTTGTCATGTTGGTCCGTTTTTGCTCTCCCTATGAGGGACGCCTCGCTATAGGACAAGCTCGGCCGCGTTTCCCGGACGCCACCACTTGCCTTGATACGATCCCAAACGCAGAAGACCCTCTAGGAGTGCATTTTTTGTCTCGTAAGCGCTCCAGGCGTCTCTGGCGGCAAGCACCCCTCCCCTTGTCATCGTCTCCCCCCTTTTAGGCCCCACTGCCGACCAGATATTGAGAGTAACCCAGGGAAATCTTATTCTGTCAGGATCAACCTAGCGGATGATTCCAGGCCGAGTGTTTATAGATACTGTATTTCTGGTATTCTTTCCAAGGACCTTGACAGCATAGCCGTTTCCCTTCTTTTTAGACTAGTACTTGTTAGGCATGGGTGCATCTCAGATTGCCGAGAACTCAATATCAGTCCGTGAGGGTTGAGTTAGATTCTTCCCTGGTACGGCTTACGGGTGTACGCCGCGTCCGGTCCAATGAGGGATAGATGACCATCAAAGTTTCTTCCGTTTTTTCAAGTGGAACAGAGCATCCATTACCCCCGGGTACGTATCCGTTAGAAAACCCCAGTGGGTCCCTCCTCGTACTTGAGGAGTTCTTTTAGCTTTTTAAAATTAGGAACCCCCCCTTTTCCCCCTAACCTTTCATTCTCAATTTGATGTGCAAAAAGGGCAGTTTTCCCCCCCCCCCGGGGAGGACGGATTTTTTTTGGCTCCCCCCCTCGGTCCCGAAGCAAAAACTTAGATGACCCTACTTTCCCCCCATTTTTAGGAAAGCCCCCCCCTTTGGTCGTCACTAAGTCCCCCCGGTTAGTTCTGCTTTCCTATCCTCGAATTCCCTAGGGATGCGCGGGCAAGCAGTGAATAAAGAGGAAGCCCTCGAACTCGAAAGCTTTGAGAGCTCTATCTTTTCCTTCTCCCTGCAGAAGCGGTCGCCCCGTCAAGTACTTTGAGAACCAACTCCCTCCCCCCATATTTCCTCTTCGTTGGGTATGTCCTCAGTTTCCCGGAGACCGATTAACGTTCAGGAGAAAAAGGGATCAGTACAAATCGTAATGCCTCCGGAATCCTAGGTGATCGGTAGCGGGTAGGACCCGTCATGGAAGAAGAAAGACGGGTAAGAGTCCGTTCGCCAGAATTCTAAGAAAACCGGCGAGGCGGCTACAGTTCGTGGTACCGACTTATGTTCAAGTTCTTCGGAGAGAAAGCGAATGGTGCGCTTAGACCTTTTGAGAGGCCGTTTTCCAAGTTTTAACGAACCCTCTTTTATAATACCCCATTTTTGGCCACATAAGCTCCTCGGCACTACAAGTTTTTAACTTTGAATAAGAGTTGTAGCCTTGCTTCCCACCCCCCAAATTTTTCCATAACGTGGAGAGGAACTGGGTGGATCCCAGGGGGCCCGACGGCCCGTGAGCGCGGTCCGTTTTTTTTCCATTTGCTGGGCGTACCCAGTTGCCGTACGCGGCACCACATACCGTTTTTTGCATCCGCAAGGACTACTAGGACCCCATCCTGACCCCTTTGGACTTTCGAGGCATGTAGTATATCCCATGCAGCCTCACGTTCGAGTTTTCGACAGGGGATTCATCCCCCCTTAGCCCCCCTTCCACTCACTGGCAGATACGTTTCGTCATCCCCCCACCCTAGGCATCGGACGATCCTCGCCATCCGACATTCATGGAAATCCTTCCCTTGGGTAATTGTTCGATTTCCCTGTTTCAGTGGATAGACGAGAAGGGGGCCGTTGACAAGGTGGTTCGTGCCGGGGCCACAGCGAAAGCGCTCTTTTCTGTTCCAAAATGTTGTAGTATCGGATCCAGCACTTCTTCCCGTTCCCCCTTTGGTCGAGACAGGTGTTTCAAGATTCGTGCGGGGTGTGTCCGGAACGCGGATGGCCGAAGTAGAGTAAATGATTGTCCCCCTAACCCCCCGTACCACTGAACTCAGCCAGTCACGCCAGCATCCCCCTCTGTCTTTGTGGAAAAAAAACGCTCCGACTTGGGAAGGAAAGTGAGAGCCTAAAGACACCCCGCTTCGGAGCGCATTTTTTACTTCCGCCATCCTTAAAAAGTGACCTCTCCCTCTTTCCACGTGTGTATCGTTTCTACGATAGACTGATCTTTCCACCGCGAACCCGACGTGACCGGCAACATTCCTCTGCCGCAAGTGATAGTAATCCTAATTTCTTCGCTCTGCCCAGGAGGGCTTTCCACACTCGCACGAATTTTTTTTCCCATACCTCTTAGTAGGACCCGAAATACGGAGAGACTTTCCCCTGTCACTCACTTCCCAAGAATTTTCCAGAACAACGTTTTGGAGTTGAAACTTTTTAGTTCCCTTTACTGTTCAAGAGCCGGCTTCTGACGCCCACGTTGTGCCTCCCCGCCCAGCTGCGTCCCTTAGTAGCGGACGTGCACAGACGAGGTAGACGGCGAGCTTTCGGTCTATTTTTTTTCGCCTCTCCGTCAGTCCTGATCGTATGTGGGCCCCCCTTTTTAGGCTGACCGTGGATTTTTCCGTTAGTAAAGATTCACCTTCGCCATCCTCGCGGGTTTTGAGCAGGGTAGGCTTGATGGCGAGTTTCCCCCGGGGCGGCGGCCTTCCAACGGCCTAAGTGTTTTTCTCCTCGAAGCCTTTTTTTTTCGGAGTTCCCACAGCGGTTTGAATTTTGCAAGTCTTACACCTCCCGAAGGCTCTCTGGGCACACCCGAA
>Ga0179593_1736681_pt1 | contig 10623 bp, 9 predicted proteins | sample CZODoug2_1_08_16_FD_185931 | JGI IMG/M metagenome (GOLD analysis project Ga0179593, IMG submission 185931) | Vadose zone soil fungal communities from Angelo Coast Range Reserve, California, USA - CZODoug2_1_08_16fungal (PacBio error correction) | ecosystem: Environmental > Terrestrial > Soil >... | reverse complement strand
CCCCTTTGGCAGTGACTTCATTAGTTTTGCCGAGAGCGTGTCTTTTTCGAGCACCCGACCAGGCTTTTTTCACGAGAAGGCTTTTTTTTCCCTTGATCGACAACCTTGCTATTTTCTTTCTTTTTCTTCTCTGTGTATCCTTCTTTCACGACCTCCCCCAGCCCCGCGTGGCCCGCTTCTTTCCTCAGATTTGCCCTCCCTTTACGATTCCCTTGCTTTTTTTCCCCCTTGCGCAAAAAAGGCCCCTCCACACGCGCCAATTTCTTTTTTCCCCCTGCTTCTTTCCTGTGCTCAGAGTGCCCTTCCGGAGGCTTTACTCGACGTGGTCAAGGCTGGCGACCAGTTCGCGTCATCCTTGTCCGTGGATCTTTTCGAGTTTGTTCGGCTTTTTTTTTTTTCATTGCTGGGCCTTTTCGAGGACGTTTGTTCGTTTCACCCTTCTTTTTCCCTTCGTCAACTTCCCGAGCATAGTGCTCCCCCCTTTCTAGAAAGCGTTCGGGCGACTCATCGCAAAACGGGTTTCCAGGAGTCTAGAAGCAGGTTTTTTTTCCGGCGAATTCTGCCGAGGATTCCTGCACTCCGGCCCTTTGGGTCTGTCCCTGGATGTCCTTCAGGGGAGGGTTCTCTTCCGCGAAATAGCCAGTTTTTTGGCCGAGGCGCCTCTACTTGCGCGGCTTTTCCCTGCCGACTCGCTCGCGCCATTTTTTCCTCACCTTCAAAAAACCCCGGCGGGACGCTCCACCCCCTCCTCCCCCCTTCGCCGACAGTGGCCCTTTTCTTGGCAGCCTTTATCCGGGCCCGCCTTTCACCCAGCTTCCGCCCTTTATTAAATCCCACCCCCGCGTTTTCTTTTTACAGCGCCCTTTTTTACCCCCCAGGGACTTGGCGGCGCACTTCTCCCCGACGAAGACAGTCGTTTCTTCGGGCTCGACACGGGCATCGGGCCTTGCGGTGGATGCCTCCCTTTGCGGCCGCAGGATTGTTTTGTACGCCCCCCCTCCTGGCTATTGTTCCCCCTTCCCGAGCGCGATCAAAAACGTGTTACCTGTTTTTCGAAAGTTCCCCCTCTCCAGGCCAGGCGCTTTCTGTTGCTTGGTTTTCCCTGCCTCCCTTCACAACAACCGAAGGCTTTCCTGTCTTCCGTTACTATTTTATTGGTCTTTTTTTCCCTGTGGGAATTCTTCTTCCCAGGAACGTGACTGGCCGTGCTGTGCCCTTTCCTTACACTCCCCCCTTTTTTACGTTTTCCCCTCCGGTTTTTCACCCAAGGCCGGGTTTTCCGCTTGTCCTTTTGCGATGCAGCTTTGAAAAACCCCCTACCCGCCCTTTTTCTTGGTCGTTCTTTTTTCTGAAGTTGTTATTGGGGCTTTCCGGACAATCCCCCTGCTTTCCTGCGAGCTGTTGGGACAATAAGCAATCCATTTTTTCCTCTCCGTGGTGAGTTCTTCGCTTTCCGACTGTGGACCCTTTTTGATGTTGGCGTGGCTCCCGAGTGCCCGCATGTTCACCGTTTTTTTTTTTGGTTGCGCGTGTCCTTGCGTTTCGAGCAGGTCCCCCCCCTCGGGCCCCGCAGTTTTCTCACTGGTTTCCTTTTACACGAGGGTGAGCGGGCCCCCTACGGGTTTGGTAGACTACAGGCCCTTCCTTCCCCCCGCCGAGTTTTTAATACCGCGGTTTGTGGCCTTCATTCCGAAGGCGCTTCTCCTGTTTTTTTTTTTTCTTCCATCGCGAAAATTTTCTTGGTTTTCCCCTCCGAGAGCAAGGCAGCTTCGATGGAAGGACCCTTTTTGGGTCTAGGCCCTTTTATTAGTTTCTGGTTCCCTCTTCCCTTCGGCGGACACGGTGATGAGGCAGTCCTTTTTTCGCGCCCGCTGCCCTCGGCTCCCCAGTTTCCTGGCTGGCGGGCGCCTTTTTTCTGGCTTGATCGCGGAGGCGAAAACGTTTTTTTTTTCACACCTGCGGCTGCTCGAGCGAGTCGGGAAAAAACTTTTGTCTTTTTCTTTCTCGCCTTTTGTGACCACAACCGTCGCTGTTTTCTCCCTGCTTTGCGCGACCTTTTCGGGGCCAGGACCCCCCTTTGCGCGGAGAGCCCTCTGGTCATGGGTTTTTTTGGTCGTGGCGCTCTCCTTCCTACGGCGTGTCACGACTCTTTTTTCTGCAGAAATGCTTTTTCTTCCCCTTTTTTGTTTGTAGAGATTCGAAAATTGTATTTTTTTGTAGACTTCCCCTTGACCGCCATGAACCCGCTTTCCCTTCGCGCTCCAGGAAATGCGTTTTTTTGTTTTCTCGCAGACGTCTTTCCCACCATGTTTTGAGCGCGATGTTTGTGTCCGCCGGGCGCGTTTTCCTATCCCCACCTTTTTTCTCGCCGATTTTTTTTTACCCCCGCCAGTTGGAAACCCTTTTGCCTTTGCAATACAACCTTTCCGTTGTGGTTTTCCCCTGCCAGTGGCTCAGCACCCTGGGCTTTCTTCGGGCGGCTTTCTTTTTTTCTTTTTGGAGGCGGGGATCATCTTCTTGTTACCCTTTTCCCCGCTTCCTTTGCGCGAAAGGATCTTCTTCGTTTTTTTCCGGCGTCCCTTCTCGCGCGACAGTTTTTTTTTTTTTCGCCAAGGGCCCTTCCCCACGCGCCTTTCTCTCCCCCAGTGCCCAACGCTTCTCTTTCGGAGTCCGTCCTGCTTGGCTTGGGCAGTTCATTCGTCCCAGCTTGAAGGGCTTTCCCTCCTGGTGAGATTTTGGGCCAGTGCCCCCGTATGTGACCGCGGGTTTTTTTCGGGATTTTTTTCGCGCTGCCTTTTTAAACAGAGACAGCCCCTTTTTTTTTTTTTGAACTCGACCGGCAATTTTTGCCAGAAACACTCTTCAGCCGGCCGTACCCCCTCTTTTCCAACAAGCTCCCGAATTTTTCCCCTTGCTATTGAGGAAATGTTTTTTGTGCTTTTTCCCTTCCCAGGTGATGGTTTAGCTCCGCCATAGCGGTTGTTTAATAACAAGGAAAGATTTGCATGGCAGGTTCCCCCCCATGTCTTCGTGAATCGCACATACCGGCCCCCTTCGGCTGGGTGTTTCCTTTTTCCCAGTAGAGCATCCGTTTCCCAGTGGGTCTACTCTCGCGCTTGGCCTGGTTCTGACCCCTTTTCGCGCCCCCGTCGTGCTTGGCTCGACTTGTTGTTTGAAGATAACTGCGGTTCTTCCCCCCTGCCATCGATGCGCGGTGTGGGGGAACTTTTTTTTTTTTTTTTGGGTGGCGGTGGCTCCGTGGCATCGCGCTGGACATAGCTTTCTTCCCCCTGCATCCTGGCGCGCCGAGTCGGATCCCCCTTTTTTTCAGATGGCTCGGACGGGTTTTGTTTTTTTTTTCGCTGAGCCAGTGTTTTTTTTCCGTCATAGTCATTTTTGCTGCGCATTTTCGAGAAGAGCGCCTTGGTGTAGTTTTTTTTTTTGCAGCGCGGCTTTTTCGCCGGAAGGGCCGGTCTTTTTTTTCATGCTGGCGCCATTGTGCAATGGGCACTCCCTTTTTCAGGGATGATTCCTTCTCGGGCGTTTTTTTTATTCAGTGCGGGCTGGCCTTGCTGGACGGCACGGCCGTCGTTTCAAGCCACTTCGCGAGTTTTTGGTTAAGATCCGTGTTCCCTTCCGGTCGGGGTCATAGACTGATTTAAGGTGTCCCCTTTTCGAGCACTTTTCCCCATAGCGGACTGGCCTGCAGGGCTTAGAAGTTTTCGGCCTTGCTTTCCGCCGTTTTCTTTTTTTTTTTTTCTGTGGGGTTTTTCTCTCTTTCCGCTTAGGACTTGAAAGCGGGGCTTTTCCTTTATCCGGGCGTTTTCTTTCTTCTTTTTTTTCTTGTGAGTTGACCTCCGTGCCGCAACCCTCCCGAGGACGCTTTTTTTTCCCCTACACTACGGGGAACTGCTGTCTGAGCCCCCTTTTTTTTTCGACGATTCCCTGCCCCCCTCGTTTAGTCGACAGTCTTTGCGACCGTCATCGAGCAACCCCTCTGGCGGGGCTTTTGGGGACTTCCGGTGGAAGGGTTTGCGCCTGTCCCCCTTTCCGGCTCGCGTTTGTTTGGGGCCAATCTGCTTTTTTCCCGCCAAAGGGCCTAGTTCTTGGTCTTTTGATTGGCGTGATTTCCATTGGCGCATCCCCAGGTGTCGAGCCTGAAGCTTTCGCGTCCGCCACTTGTGAGTGTTTTTTGCTCGAGTTCCTTTTCCGGGGAGAGGATATCATCTTTTCGGACCGTCCCGGACAACCATACTCTATTGATCTTTTCTCCTTTTCCCGTCTTTCTTTTTTTGTTTTTTTTGGAGAGATGCCGAGTCTGCACTTTAGGCGCATGAGGGCCGCGCAGCTTTTTTTCAACTGAATTTCGAGAAACCCCCTTTTCGGACATGTGGCGTTTGGCGGAAGGGCGCTCCCTGGATCGCCCCTGCCCTTTATGCGGAAGCCTCTCCCTTTTTTTCCAGTCACGCCCCGCCCCCCCCCCGACCAACCTTTTTTTTCTTTTCCGGCGTTTGGCGCGCACCAACGCGGATTTTTCGACCCCACTTCTTTTTAAAACGCCCGCCGGTTCCCGTCGCCCCCCTTTTTTTCTTCGGGTTTCGATGGATTTCCTTCTGCGGACTTCACTCGCACTCTTTCCCCCCTTTTCCTCGCCAAAGCAAGCTTCCTTTTTTTTCCTAATGGCGTTGGTTTTTAGTGTTTTGACCCGTTCTCCTTTCGCCATTCTTTTGCTGCGCTTTTTTTTTTTTTAAACTCCATACGAGGTCACAGAGGCCGTGGTGTGGGGTTCTTTTTTCTTTAGGGGGGGTTTTCTGGCCGCTTTTCGCACCAGGGCCCCCCTGGCTTTTGCAGGCAGTTTTTCTTAAACTGGTTTTTCGCGCGCCTGGTCCTTTTTTTCCCCCGAAAAGGACTCTGCCGGGCCCCCCTTGATCAGTGCTGAACCTTCCGCCGAGGTTGGCGGTTTTGAGGGGAGGAACGTTCCTAGTGCGTGACGAGTTCTCTTTCGGTGCGCGGTCGCCTGCCGAAAATACGTTTTCTTTCAAACTGTTTTTTTCCCCCGATGCGCTCTCCCTTTCAATCATCAACTCTTTTTCGCCCCCTAAGAACCTTACCTTTTTTTCCTTTGCCCTTTGCTGTCGGGGTCTTTTTTTTCCAGTTAATTTCGCGCGAACCCTTTCGACACACAGCGTTTTTGATGAAGGCGTCCCCTCCCTTCGCGCTGCGCGCACCCTCCTTTTTTTCGGCCCTTTTTCGGCTCAGCGACCCCGCGTGCCGGCATTTTCTTCCCACGGGATTTGATTCCGTTTTTCGGCTTTTTTGCCGGCATCGGCGCTTGGGATCCCTTTTTTCCCAAGAAAGTACTTTCGGAGAGATCCTACCCCCCCAACGCGTTACACTGGGGCTTCGATTTCCCCGCCAGCGGCTTATCGATGGCTGGGTCCTCGTAACCCTACGGATCCCTTTTTTTTGAGAAATTCCGTTGATCAAACTTTGGAACTATTCGTTTTTCCCCCCCGACGATATGATTTCCGTCCCCTCTTTTGCCCCGGCCTTGAGCCGACGGGTTTTGGCCGTCACCCCCCTCGAGTTTTTTCCTTTCCTCTTTGACGATTGGTTAAACATTGGAACCCCTCCCCGCTTGATGGTCGTTTCCGTAAGCATTATGGCGGTCCCTTCTCTTTCAATAAACCCTTGGGCCCCGTGATGTCCCTTATTTTCTCATGTCAGGCCATGCCCCTGAAGCGGCCTCTCTTGTGCCACCGATTTCTTTCCCCTCGAACTGTTTCTTTTGGATGGCTGTTGTTCCCCGGCTTCGATCCTAACCCGAAGTCCAAGGGGATGTTCGCCCTTGAGCACGGCCTTACTTAACGCATCCCGAAAATGTCCCGATTCCGGTAAAACGAGTCTTTGTCGAGACCTTCCCCTTTTGGGTCGACTACACTTCCCCCAAGAGACTGTTCTTTTCTCCCCTCGCGCCTTTCCCGCTTTTTTGTTTTTGGCCACTGCGGCGCGTCCTCCTTTCCTTTTTTTTTCTGCGTCTTTCCGACACCTTTGCGGCGGATGCTTTTGGGGACCGCCGAGGCCCCCCTCCCGCCGTTTGGCCGCGCGCCAGGACTGTGCTGCCTTTTCCCAGAACAGCATCTTTTTCTTCCCTTTTCCGATGTTGTCGAGCCCTTCTGAGTGGGTCTCGTTTTTGGCAGGCGTTTCGCCGAACGCGAGTTTCTTGTTACACGTCTGTCGGGTTCTTTTTCGTAGGGCCCCCAAGGCTTTTTTGAGTGTTATCTTCCTTTTCGGAACACCCCCCACCGTTTTCGCGATTAAAGTTTTTCCAAGACCGTCAGCCTCCAAGCGGCCCCCCGGGCCCCCCTCCTGGAGGGGCGCGGATTTTTTTCCCCTGGAGTTTTCTTTCTGCGAATCACGACTAAGGGCTCCCCCTTGGTTTCGACATCTTTTTTGTGTTGTTTGATGTGGGGGTTGGGGGGTGATTTTCTCCCCCCCAAGCGTGCAGGTCCGTAGTTGACCCAAGCGTCCCCTGACAGCAGGTGTAATTCGTCTCCATCACTTTGTGGGGTTTCTTAGTCGCGGCGGGTCTTGCACACCTTTCGTACGTTTGTTTTCCCTCTCGCTTTTCCGGCAGATACACACAATCCTTCCTGGACGAGTTTTCCGCCCTTGCACCCCCTTGACTTACTTCGCTCCTCGAAGCATCCCCTTTTCTCGACATTTTGTGCGGCATCGGCCTTTATGGGCCGCCTCTTCTTTTTTTTTCATTTTCGGCAGGGCCCACTCAGCTCCCGGGAAGTTTCCGCTGGTTGGCCGGCTCCGTCGATTTTTTTTTCCCTGCCCCTCTCCTTTTTCGGCGCGAACAGGTTTTGAGTCGACCAGGCCTTTTCCCGGTCGACCTTGCATCTTCCACACTCCCCTCTTCCATTCGCTCGGGGTTTTTTCTTGGCGTTTTTCCTCGCAACCACAAGTTGGTTGGCTCGAACGTCGTTTTCCTCCTCAGGGCACTGAGATGCCGAGTTGGCGCGCTTTTTTTTCTGCTCGGCGGGACACTTCCCCCCCATCTGACCCCTTTTTTTTCTTTTTCGGGTCCTTAGGGCCTTTGGCCGAACCGGCGGGACCTCAAAAGCAGTTCCCTCGTTTCTTCACGAGACCTGTTGCACCAGGCGCCTCCCCTTTTTCTTCGCATGCTTTTACTGCTTGCCCCAGACGTCCAGGTCCTAGCAATAGGGGCGGATGCTACGACCCAGCCACCCCTTTGCGGGAGTGTACCCCTTTTTTCCCCCTTTTCCCTAGCCCCCCCCCCTCCGCTGCACCAGGGCGATCTTTCGGCCTGCCCGTAAGCCTTTTCCCCCCCAAGTGGCGCACTGTCATCGCTCTGCCTGGTCGCCCCACCCGGTTTTCCGAACAGATCGTGGCTCTCGACAGACTTTGTGTTGAAGTCTTCCCATGCCCCTGGGTCGACCCCATTGATGCAGCGCTGGGCTGCCTCTTTTTTTTTCCCTTAGGGCTTTCCTTTTTCTTCTAGAGGATTTCTTTCCTGACATAGCTTGATGTTTCCCTTACTAATGACGACCTTCACTATTGCGTTCATCCACCGTCCTTGCTTCCGTCCGGGTAGGCTCCCCCCTTTTTTTTTTTTTTTGTTCTGAGACAGAGGCTTTCCATCCATAGTCCTGTTTTCTCTCAGCGGCTTTCCCCGTTTTTCTCCTCGGTTTTCTGTGTTGCGCGCGAGCTTTACTTTCAAGAAGCTTCCTTTTCTTTTTCCACTTGCAATGTTTTTTCCCTTTTGTGAGGCTTCCCGCTTGTGGAGCTCGTGAATTGTTTTTCAGTTGCCGAGAAGCCGAGTTCTGCCGTTTTTTTTATAGGCACGTGTGTCCCTCGAGGGTTTTACCAGCAAAGGACTTGGGTCAATTTTTCCCCCGCTCTGTCCTGCTCAGGGTTTGACCCCTTTCTTTCGCAAATCTTGAATGAAAGGCGACTAGCGAGTTCCCCCTTTTAGAATGATCCCCCAAAGGTTTAGCTTCTTGCAGTGTTTGCATTCTCCTTCCCCCCCAGCATCTTTGTTTTGTTTATGGCTCGATGACTTTGCTTTTCTCTGCGCAGCCAAAGCCTTTCCTTCCTGCCCGCGGCTCATCGAAACTGCTTTCTTCCTTTGATTCAGCTTTGGCCCCCCCCCCTCCTTTTGAGTTGACGTCCGGTGTCGTCATCTCCGAGGAGTTTCGGCGGACTCTTTGGGTGGGCTGTCTTTTTCTTCTTGTTTTTTTTTCCTGAGGGGGCTTCTTTTGAGAGCCCCCTCCCTTAGGAAACGCCCTTGGGCTGTGGTCGTTGTTTTTTGCGGCCTGATCCCCCTCTCCTGCCTTTTAGGTGTAGGATCCCTGAATTTTGCTCCCCTCCGCGTAGACAATTTTTTTTTCTAGAGGCGTCACCTTCTGAGGGTGTCCTTTTTCTGCCTATGGCCGCCGGCACGGGGCCTTTTCCTCATCCGTTTTTTCAGCATGAGGTTTCTTCCCCAATTCTGGGCGTCCATCCGCGCTCCCCCCGTTTGAACGGCTTCCCCCCCTCCCTTTGGAGGACTGGAAGGCGAGCTGCCCCTGAAGGATGCGCCTTTACCGTTTCAGTTTTTTTTTACCCCACGCCAATCCCCCCCCCCGGCTTTTTCTTCCCTTCGATGAGATTGGTTTTCCCCCACGCGTCTCCCTTTTTGCTCACATTTCCGCCGGGGTATTCCCCCTGTCCCCCGTCGCCGGCGTTTCTTCTCGGATTTTCTGGGCCGGAGGGACGTCCTTCCCCCCCAGTGGAGGGAACCTTTTTGCCCCCCAGCATTCGCAAGCAGCAGTTTCGATTACGTGGGTGGTCTTTTCCTCCAAGGACTCGACGGCGAGGCCTTTCTCTGTGGTCCCCTCCCGAAGAAGGATCCCCTTTTTTCTCATCCTTCAGTCCAGTTCGCTCCCCACGGCACGGACACCGTTCCCCTCTGCTGACGCAGGCCCTCTGTTCCCGCTTGCCTTGGCCCGTCCCTGGCGCGTTTTTTTGCTCACTTTGATCACAGGGCTGAAATCTGTGTCTTGTCCGCCGCTTCTTGGAGCGGGGACGCGTCCCGACCTTCTCTTTGTCCTTTTCGAGGCGCCCTCCCCTTTCTTCGCTTCAAGGCAGGACTCGGCGCTCCCTCCCCACTGACACTCACCTTCAAATTTTAGGCGGCGGGATTCAGACCACGGACCTTCTCCAAGTGCCAAGTTCTCCTTTTTTTTTTTCATGCTTTTCTTCTTGGAATCCTTCCCGGTAAGGTTTCCCAGCATATTGTCCTTTTCTGCAATTCGACCCCCCTCGTTTTCATTACCCGGAGCAGTTTTTGGGTCGCGATGCTCCTTTTTTACTATATTTTTTCCCGCCGGTCTCTGGACAGCGAGATTTTCCCCGCCGACCCTGCCTTTTTTCCCTGGCGCTGTTGGTTTTTCGCCATTCGGGCCGCCTTTCTCCGGATGCCTTGCATCAGGAGACGGGGTCCTCCTTCTTTTTCTCCGAGATCTCCCAACGCACCACGACCCTTGGCGCCCTGAAGTTCCACCCCTTGTTCCCGCGTTCCCTCTGCTGTGGTCGACCCTTGAGTTCCTCTTCCTTCGGTTACCGGTCCGTCCCTGATTTTTCAATGCATATTAGGAAAACCCCGCGTGTCGATTTGTTCCCACTACTTACAGCCCTTGCTTTTCTTTTTGGGCAGGCCCGTCACCCATTTTTTTTCTTTGTGCTTCCCTTGCGCTTGAGTCTGCATCTCCCCTGAACCACTCCCGCCCCTTGTGGGTCCTCCCTCTTCTTTCCGCTTTCTTTCTTCTCCCCCTTTCTCTTTAAAGAAGGCTATCGTCCTCTTTTAATCTCCGCGAAACTTTCCGCGGATGGTGCTTTTTCGGGGACTTTCTTGCGAACAATTGTCTTTTTTTTGTTCCGCACGTGTTCGTTTTTTCCTCCCCCGACAGTCACCCTTTGGGCTTCGCTGTTGTTTCGAGAATTCCGCGAAGAACTCTCCAAATTTGGAGGAAATTTTAAAAAGATCTTTCCCACCAGGTTCCCCCCTTGGTGCGGTATTCGACTTTCCCTGACCCCCTTTCCCTGCTGATTTCCAGAGAATGAATACCTCGGTGTGTTCCCCCCTTCCGGGCGCGTCGCACTGTTGCCGTGGAGCGGTTCGGCGAGCATCGCGAATGGCGAGAGCATCTTTTTTTGACGCGGGCGCCCCCTGACCAGCCTTTTTAGTCCCGTTGGCTCCCTTGGGCCTCCCTTATTTGTGACGGTGCTTTTTTCCGTCCCCTTCCCCCGTTTGAGAACAGCTGCCTTTGCCCGGCCCCCGGGGGGGAGAGACCACTTTTTTTTCGGGTAGGTTTTCGCTGTCTGCTGAGGGTAACTGAGGTCATCCCGGTTTTTTTTCTTGAAAATCTTCCTCTCCTTGGGTGGTTCTCCAGCTCTCCCGCCTGGGAACAAACCCCCCTTTGCGATCCCTTTCTGGAAGCTGAGACGAACTCTTCCCCTTCCCCCCGCCAGTTTAATGTTCCTTCTCCCAAAGGCGTGGTGGTCAGGAGGACCGATGGTTTCCCCCTCCCTCCTACGGGTGCTCTTTGCTAA
>Ga0179593_1691617_pt1 | contig 10623 bp, 25 predicted proteins | sample CZODoug2_1_08_16_FD_185931 | JGI IMG/M metagenome (GOLD analysis project Ga0179593, IMG submission 185931) | Vadose zone soil fungal communities from Angelo Coast Range Reserve, California, USA - CZODoug2_1_08_16fungal (PacBio error correction) | ecosystem: Environmental > Terrestrial > Soil >... | reverse complement strand
TCATCTAGTGACACTTTTCCGCCCCTTCCCCCCCCGTTTTCCGCTCTTTTTCCCCATGTCCTGCTTTTTTTTTTTCCCACTCCGTTTTCAACTCACGTTGTTTTTTGTGGAGGACGGCTTCCCCTTTTTTCATATTTTCTTCCCTTCTTAGGCTCTATCTAATGTACACCGACCCCTTTCCGACATTCTTGCGGTGCCCTTTCCTGTGCCTCCGTTTCTCCGACCCCCCAACGAGACCTCGCGTCCCTTTTTTTCCCCAGCGACAGGATCCCCCCACCTTTGCGTCTCCCTCAAAGTAGACACTTCTCCCACTAGAAGACCCCCCCCAGATCCCCCCCCTGCGTTAACCCCTTTTTTTCCTTTTTATTCCCCGCTTGTACCCCCCCCCTTTTCTTACTTCCAACTCTTGTCTGGAACCCCCTACGACACGTCCCCAAACCACAATGCTTACGCTTTCCGTGCACCTTCCCCACACTCTTTTATCTCTCGTCCTCCCCTGTTGCCCACACCCTTTCAATTTCTCCCTTCCCTTACTCACTGACATGTTTTTTACTGGATCTTTGTGTGCTTAGTTCTATTCCCGACACTTGCGAATTTTCTTGGTGTAACGGGCACCTAGTGGTGTTCAGTATCTCAGTTTTTTCTTTTCTCCCGCACCCCTTGCCCCTCAACCCCTAACACGTCTTTTACACATCCCCCCGTGTGTACTAACTCCGTGCTTAGAACCGGCATTTCCTCCTTTTTTCCCCTTCTCCCCCTCCCCTTCTTTCTTTTTCTTTTCCTTTTTTTCCCCCCCTCCCCTGTCCTACCCCGTCTTGTTCTACCGCTGGCTACTACCTTTTTCTATTGGGAACTTTCATGTGGCCCTTCCTATGTTACCTTACGGTCCTGTTCCCCTTTTTTTTTTCCCGACCTTTGGAGCTTGTTGCCACCACCCTGCCCTTTAGTCCAATTTGGCGGCCCCCCCGGTCCCTCGGTTTTTCTTATGGAATCTCGCGCCTCCTACCAGGTGGGGTTTTATTTCGCCGCTTTCTTATTCCGTCACCAGCCCCCCACGGAGGAGTCTTTTTTTTCATCTCCGCTTTCCCCTTCGTTTCCTTAGTTTCTTTTAGCCGGCCTCCTCCTTCTCTGGCGTGTCGGCAATTACACACCCCCAACCAAGACTTCCCGGACTTTTTTTTTTTTGTCCCTCCTTTTGTTAGGTTTCCCTTCTTCATCTTCCTATTGCTTTTCCAAGTCCCTCCCTTGTGAGTTTTCAGTTGAATTTGCCCCGGTGCGAAAGATTATTTTCCCTAGGTGCCTTTGGAGTCCCTTTCCCTCTCCCTCCACCCCATTCTGGTCCCGCCAAGATAACTTCCGGTTTCCTTCCCTCAGTTCAAACCCTTAACCCGTATGGTCCCATTTTCTAACCCGGTTTTGAGTTGGCTTTTTGGTCTTTCTCCACGTTGATGTTTTCCCCCTTCCTTTTTTATCCTGTTGGCCGAATTCCCTAGGTTTGTCTCCTTTTCCGTCAGTATGCCCGAGTGCCCTTCCTTTCATTCCTCCCCCTCACCATCCCGTTACCGTTAGTATTCTTCTTCCCCCTCCTTCTTACGCCCCCCTGGTTTTCCACAACCCTTCCAAGGCCCGTAATTCGGCCCCCCCGCCGATTTTGACTCGTACCCATTGTCCCTCCTCTATTCCATCCCGTCTTTCTACCCTCAAATTTCCAGGTCGTATTGTTCTTGGTTTCTGCTCCGGCCTTTTTTTTTTTGTGTCCTATTTCGTTACCTGCCTCCTTCCCCCGAGGCCCCCCTGCCCTTTTTTGGTGGATTTCAGTTTTCCATCCAAGATGGGCCGGTGTTTTTCCCCTTCCCGACACATACCATCCGCCCCCATCGGCTACGTACACGAGTTCTTCTTAGGAGGCTCACGACCCAGCAAAAATCCCACTGCTTTTTACTATCTCTCTGATCCGTACCCCTGAGCCCTTGATTTTTGTGTACCCGTCGTCCGGGACCCCCCCTACTGCCAAGTTATATTTTTGTTCCCAGCTTGGGGTATCGTATATTCCCGTTTTTGCCGATATCACTCCTCCCTCTTTTTAACGTGAGGGACCCCGGAAAGAAAGTGGGATTCCCCCGGATTTTCCTCTTCCAAGTTTCGTCTTTGGCCCCCCTTCCATTGAACAGCGCTCCCAGCCAGTCGGTGAACGAGAGACCCCGGCATTGATGTCACTGTTTTCCGGGTCCCAAATCCTCGTTATTTTCCGCACCTCCCTATTAGTTTGGCTACTCTTCGAGTGCATTTCCCCCCCCTTTTTCCTTTCTCTCTTTGCACTTCCTTGTCGTCGTCCGTTTCCCCCCCCCACTTCGGACCCCACCCCTCTTCGTTCCCACCGATTAGTCAGCCGCACCCACACTGTTTTTTTCCTCTCCCTTTTTCCTTGCCCCCTCTTCTTCTTCAACTGCCCCTTTTTCCAAGCCCCCCTTACTCCTCACGTTGGTGTTGTGTCACCCTGCTTCATCAATATGCCTTTCCCGTCTACCCTTTTTCTCCTTTTTTTTTTCCCAATTTTTGCATTTTTTTCGATTGCCATCACCCTCCAGCTATAACCTCGTTTTTTTTCTTACCTGTCCTCTTTATTCATTAATCCTTCCCTATCCCCTTTGTTCCTCCCCCTCCACATTTGGCACTCCTTTCTCGTTCCCCCCTCCCCTAAATTCGCCCCCCTTTTTTTGTGTTTCCTCCCCCGGTTTTTTTTTTCCCCCTCACCTTTTCCCCTCCTCTCACCTCCCCCCTCCCCTCTACCTGTTTGTAATTGGTTTGTTCCTTTTCTCTATACGTTCGTCTTTTTTCACTCTTCTTTGCTGTTGCCATTTCCTAACCCGCTTTTTTCCCCTCGCTTCTTCCTTTCCCCGTGGCTACTTCCCTCTTTTCCCACCCCTCTCCCTTTCCCGCGAACTCCCTCATTCGGGCCAATTTCGCGATTAACTTTTTTCCGAGATCAATGATTGTTTCCCCTTTTTTACCTCTCTTTTTTAACCTTTTTTCCTTTTTCCCCCACCGAGCTTCTTCATAGGCTTCGCTATGTAGAGTGCATCCCCCGTCTGTCCCTAGTTCCCTGCCCCTCCTTTAAGTTCTTTTCAATAGCTTTTTGCCTGTCCCTTTCCCCACTAACCATGGGTTTACCGTACAGGGTCCCTAGGTTTTCGACAATTTTGATTTTTGCCCACTTTTTTTTTTTTTTAGCCTTCTTAACCTTTCTCTACCTTTCTTAGCACCGGATTTTTTTTTCGTTCTCCTTGTTTTTTTGGGCCGGTCTTATTTCACTTCCTTCCTCTTAAAGGGCCCCCCCTTACCTTTTTCACGTTTCCCCCCCTTTTTCCTCGTTCTTTCAACCCCTTTTTCGATCCGATTTTTCGCTTTTTATTATGTCAAACCTGAAATTAAGGTTTCCGCTGATCGTGCCCTTTATTTTTCCCCCCCACCCTCTTTTGAACTTCTTGTCAGCATTTCCCGTTTTTACAACACGTCTCTCCTGTCATCTCATCAGCTTTATGTTGTCTTTTCCCATCGTCCCTCCCTTTCCCCCACTCCATCACAGGTTTTCCACTGGTTGTACCCAAAAAAGGTTTTTTTTTTCTTCACCTTTTTCAAACTTTGTCTCCCCCGTTTTTTTCTTTTTTTGGTGGTGGGCCCTCCCCCAAAATAACGTTCATAGAAAATTATAGAAAATAGTTTTTTATCGTCTCTTCACTCCTTTTGTTGTTTTCTCTCCTCCCGTCAATCTAGTTATGGACACTTTTGACTATTTGTTGCCCCCACCACCATCGGTTGGGGTTTGGGCACCTTCTGGTAACTACCCCCCCGTGCCCCTCTTTCACCTGATTGTATACCCAGCGGTGGGTACTTTTGTTACGCCTTTTCTTCCCCCACTTGCGCTCTGTTTACCGGGCTCATCGCATTTTAACTTGTTTGTCATACTCTTTCTGTTTTTTTTTTCTTGTGTCACTTTGGGGTCTTGTTGCCCACGGAGATTGTGGAAGACCCCGTGGCTCCCCCCTGGTCGCTTTTTATATGGTGTGCTTGCCCCTTTCTCTTCGTTCTCGCGCTTTTCTGTTGTCCGCTGAGACGATACGGTTTTGCTTTCTCCTGTTCCATGGCTGGCATTTTGGTTCCTTGTACTTTTTTTCTCTCCCTCCCATGTTCTGGCCGCTGCCTGGCGGTTATGCGTTTAGTGTTCCTGACGGGATCTTTTTTTTCTTGTCAGCAACCCCTTTTTTGACTTTGTCCCCCCCACCTCCTCATCGTGTTTTTCCCCATGGGTTTCCGTCCGATTTCGGCCGTTTTTGCACACCCGCTTGACTCAGGCATCTAGTTTTCTTAGATGGCCCCTGTCCCCCTCCCTCCTCTTGGCACTTCTTCCCCCTCCCTCCTGCGCTCCCATATTCTCCGGTGGCCCACACGCGCATCGCACCTTATTTTTTTCGGGTCCTTGTGCCCCCCCCCCCCCCCCCCCCCCGACGTTCCGATCCCCCCACCACTCCCTTTCCCCACCACCCTTTTTTTCTTAGTTGTTCCCTTTGCCTTGTATCCTGCCATCGTATTCTGTTATAGGAGATTTTTTATCTCCTCAATTTTTCCTCTCTGATTTTTCCCTTCTTTGCCCTGTGAGCGTTGGTGATTACAATAGCGGAATTACGCATATCTGCTTCTCGTTTGTTTTTGTCCCTCCAACTTTCTTTATCTGTATCACCCCCCCGTGCCACGAAACAAGGACCCCCCATGTACCCCCCATGTAGCTACACCCACCCTCAATCCTCTCGTTCGTTTTTTCCTCCTCCCGCGTCTCTACGTTTTTTTCCCTTGCCTCCCCAATTTTGCCTTGCCAGCCCTGTCTTGGTTGACCCCATTCATGTCACTCTTGGTTTCACACACTCTTGCCTCTTTTTCCAATATCCTTCCGCCGAGGAGGCAGCCATTGGCCAGTCTCCGTCTTTCACACCATCACTTTTCTTTTTTTGACTTTCGAGTTGATGATTTTTTGGAGGGAGGGGTTGTCTCTTTTCCGTATCCTCCTTTCTTTGCCCGTCCTTATCCGGCACCATCCTGTTGTGTTTTCTTGCCTTTTGTCCCCCTTCTTCCTCTGAGTTCGGAGTCCAAGGTGTTTTTTTTTCTGCACCGGCCCCCATCATCTCGATTGCTTGTCACATGTCTGCCCCCCTTTTTCACCAGGTGTACCACCTGTCCGCTTTTTCCCGTACATCTTACTGCACATGCAGTCCTACGGTGACGAATTTTGCACCATTCCTTGCCCCGTCATCCCTTTTTCTCCGATTCCCTCTTCTCCCCTTTTCCGCTACCGGCCCCAGGCGCCGTGTAGGTGTTTTTGGAGAGCGTCGCCTTTCCTCCTTCTTTGCCCCCTTGTACCCATCTCCGCGTCAGTGAGAGTTTTTACACTTTAGACCGACGTCGTCCTTTTTTTTGCGCCTGACTGTGACACGGAGCCGAAGACCCCCCTAGCTCCCCCCCCCCCCCCCCTATGTACCTTTTTTTCTGCCGGTTGCTTATTTTTTTTCTGACCCCCCAGTCTGACTTTTTTTTTTTTTTTCTTGCCGTTCTCGTACATGTTGAACCGGCCCTCAGGCGCTCATATAGAAGAATTCTCCTTTCACGGTTTTCAGAAGAGTTGCTGTGCAAATTTCAAGCGCCCCCTCCCCTTTTTCTCTTTCCCCTTTTTTCTTCTTTTTTTTTTTTCCAGGAGGCTTGGCTTCTTGTAGGTTCTGCACCCCGCGAATCTTCCCACCGACTCTGATTTCCCCCGAGCCCCCCCCTTTTCTGCGATTTTCAGATAGACTTTGCTTGTGTTTTCCTTTCTCTCCCTTAGAGGTCGCCTCCTTCCCTCCTTTGGGCCTCGAGCCCCTTGGTGCTTTTCCCCTTCACCATTTGCGGACATGCTTCCCCAGAATCTCGACTTCTTTCCCCCTTTTCTACAAGGCTTCATTGAGTCACTGTGTTTCCCTTAAGCCGGGCCTTTTTCTTGTCCCCCTTTTTTTCTCGTCCTAGAATCCCCCGGACTCCCTTTTATCACATCGACCTGACGTGTTCCTTCCACGGCCCTTCTTTTTCCCCCCCGTAACTACCTCGAGTTCTTCCCCAGTTTCTTTTTTTTTCCCTACCTTTTTTCCCTTGTCTGATGCAGCTCGGTTATCCATGCTTTTCCATGTCGGTCCGTATCGTTTTTTTTTTTCCTTGATTTTCATTTAAGTACCCCCGCTCCCTCGCCCCAGAAACCGGACATTACCTCCCGTATGCCCGCCTCCATTATACTTTTTTGTTGCGCCACCCCTTTTTTTTGCTTTTTCTTTTTTTTCTTCCTCTTATTGCTGTGTCTTGCCTGACGACCCGGTCCAGCGACGTAGAGCAAAATTTGTGCTGTCCCCCCATGTCTTCACGCAATTCTATTCCCCCCTCCCCACTTTCCCTTCTTACCTCCATGGATTGGGGAGGCGACAGAAGTATGCCCTCTTTTCCTCTTTTTTTTGTCGTTTGTTTTGAAATGGATTTGTTCCCCTCCTCCCTTGGAGCTGTCATTCTTTTTTTTGAGAGGTCCCTTTTTTTTTTTGTTTTTTATTTTTGTAGCTGCATTGGGGCCGTTATCCTTGGTTTGAGGTCTTCCTTACTCGATTTAGACTCTTGAGTGTCAGGCAGCGCGGGACCCTTTTCCTTTGATCCCGAAAACCCCCCCCTTTTCCCTCTTCCTTTCTCTTACTAAGTCCCCCCCACCCACCCCGCTTTGGTGTGGAGAATACCCGGGTTCCCCTTCCCTGGCTTTCGGCCATAGCCCCCTCCGGACACTTTCATTTCCCCTTTGGGCCTTTTTTTTTTCCCCCTTCGGGCCATCACCTTCAGCAAACAGGTCAGTTGCTAGATAACCCCCCCTTTTTAACCCAAACTTAGTATTCGGCTCCTTCCCTTTTCTAGTTCCCCTTTTTTTTCCAGTGGGCGGGGGTGGAGAGGTCCCCCCTCTCATTTATCAAGCTTTTTTCTTCCGTTTTTTTCCCCCTCTTTTTTGGACCCGCTGAGTTTGGTTTTTTGGCGGTGCATCATGGAATGTCTTTGGCTATCCCCCTGCTTTTTTCACTATTGCCCTTGGTTTCCCCTTTCCTTTTGACCTTTTTTTTTTTTTTTTTTTATTTCCCTGCAAGAATGCCGGGAATGTACAATTCTTAGACACCCTCCATTTATCCCTTTTCCTTCTGGTCGGCAACCCCCTCTGTTTTCCCTGGTGCGAGGTCAGTGTCAGTTTAGTTTTTCCGTCTGCTTGGTCCCGAGTTCGGTTATCTTGCCCCCCATCACGGCTTTCGCAAGAATCACGCATTCCTCTCTTTTCAATACCTCCGTTACTGGTTGTCCTGGCTTTTTTTGTTTTTTCCTCTTTGCTGTCATGCCGGTTTTAGGCTTTTTTTTGCCGTTTTTTTTCTACTTTGTTTGTTTCCTGGGAGCCGTTGTCCCTGACGTCATGCTTCAAGCCCGTGTTTGTCCTACGGGACCCCCCACTTCCAGACCCCTTTCCACCCACTGTTCCTGCTCGATAGACTCAAGCAGGGGGGACGGACGTTGGTGAGCAATCAAAGCCCCCCCCCCCGCTAAGAGTGCCCTTCTGATTTCTTGCCTTTTTTTCGGACCTTTTCTTAATTGTATATTCCTGTGTTTTTTGTTACAGCTACGTTCCCCTTAACCCTTATGGACCACTCCGGTCCCTTGGGTTTTTTTCCCCTTTTGCTGTGGGTCACTTCTGTCCTCCTGAATTGGCGTTTTCCCCCCATTTAACAACACCACCCGCTTTCGGCTGGCGGTCCCCCCCACGCGAATGCTCCACTCCCTTCTCTGTGTCCTTCATTCCCCCCTCAATGCTGGAAAAGGTGCTCTTTCCTTACTTTTCTCTTTTTCGTCTCCCTCCAGGGATCGGGGCCCCCCTGTTGCCCGCTGGCGTCGATGACCTGTCTCTTTTTTTGCCTCCACTTTAGCCATGAAGAAATGCCCTTTTATTCATCCACGGCCTTTTTTTGCCCCTGATGCATTGGGGGCAGAGATGATCTTCAGTCCATCCCGTGTCCTTTTATCGTCCCCCCCCCTTTTCTTTTCTTCAGGCCCCTTTTTAAGGATTTCCCCAACGGGTTCCGACAGAATCGGGCACGATTTTTTCCCAATGCGACGCCCTCCTGTGCATTTTTTTCAGTCTTTCCCATGACCTATGTATCGCTTCGTTTTTTTCCCTTTGACAGATGTTTCCCCTGGCCTCCCCTCTTGGCTCAGTGCTAAAGCACTCCCCCCCTCTCCTTCCCCCCTCCCCTTTTTGCAGCCGCAGTTTTTTTCTGTTTTCGCTTCCTCTTTTTTTTGTGGCTGGCGCGGCCTAGACTGGGTAATGGAAGGCTGGCGCGCTTCTGCCATTCCTTCCTTTTTTGCGCCTGTGTCCATTTGACTTTTGTCCCCCTTTTTCAGAGCCCTAACAGCGTCTATAGAACTCACACGCTGCCAACCCCCCCCCCCTTAATTAGACCTTTTTTCTTTTTCCCCAAGCCCTCCCCCTTTTTCGATGCCCCCACTATTTTTTTTTTATTTCTGACCTTGACTATACAGGCGCGTATGATTCTGTTTTTGCCCCCCCTCTCACTGACTCTTTTTTTTTTTTTTCCCCCCCCTCCCATTTTTTCCATCTGTTCTTTTTACAGCAGGCCCCCAGTCCCCACACTCCAATTTTCTTCGTTCCCCCCGTTTGCTGACCTTCTTTCTCCCGCCCCCCCCTTTTTTTTTCTTTTGGAACTCTTCGTCAGGGCAATAGACAATTTTATACATTTCCATTCTTCTTTTTTTTTTTTGGCTTTGTTTTCCTTTGTACTCTTTTTTTTTTTCCCTAGATTTACCAAACGCACTTGCCTGACCCAAATGCGTAGAGTCATCCTAGTCACTTGGTAGGTTTTTCGTGCTTTGCCCTCGCCCCGTCATGTTTTTTTTCTGCCCCCCTCTCAGTTCTTCCCCCCAAGATCCCCCTTTTGCCTGCTAGCCCATAGAGATTACACAGAGATAGTCGTCTAGTGCAATTTCTTTACGGCCCCCACTCGTTTTTACCCCCCCCCCGTTTGTGTGGTGTGGGTGACTGGTTCCATTTTTGATGGGAGTCCCCCCATTCTGTCCAGCGGTTCCTTTTTCAACTTGTGCTTCCCCCCTTTCCCTTCTTCCGATTTTGTCCAAGTCCACTGGCTGGTGGGGCAGCGGTTAACCCCGTTCTCTCCCCACCTTTGCCTACTCTCCTTTTCGATTCCTGACCCGGGCACGACCTGACCCCAAACACGTCACTGTTTTTCGGTTCTGCCGGCACTTCTTTCACGTCGATTGGGTGCATAAGGTGTAGTTTCTGCACGCCCCTTTTCCCTTTCCCCTTATTCCTGTCGCTGATGCCGCCAGCCTTGTATGATCTGACAATGCATGGCCTTTTCTTAAGACGGTGACCTACTGACCCACTGAGTATGTCTTGCACCGTTTTTCTCTGTACCCTCTCCCTTTTTACGCATCCGCTCCTCCCTTTGAGGGAGTTAGATTAATCCAGAACGTCTTCTTATCGCCCTTGCCCGAGGCCCCCGTCCTTTTTTCCCCTTCCCCCCCCCCCCTGATGCACTAAGCACAAGTGCGCACAGTCTCTTAAATAAACCTCCCAGCCCTCTGCTTCTTGTGCACTGATTTTTTTGCCAGACTAGCATACCCAGGAGACTAGCAGCTCCTCTTTCTCCCATAAGCTGTTTGAGTCTACTTTTTGACCTCCCTTCTAAGTCACTGCCTGTTTTTGATCTTTCTCCTCCGTGACGATCCGGGTACCCAGCTTTCGGTGATACGCCCCCTCCCCATTGTCACCACGTTTCCTTTCCCCGTGTTCAGGGGTTTTTTAGATGTTCCTTTTCACCTACTCGTTCGTGCTTTAACCCCTTTCACTGCAAGGCGCGATTGGGGGAAGTGGTTCCTTAGTCGTGAGTTTTATCTGTTAGCATTTCTGTTTGACAGAAATTTTGAATTTTTTGCGGCTATTTTATCCCCGCTCTACAGTCCCATTAGTCTCGGTTCCCCCCCCCTGCAGTTTCGACCCCTCGACTTCATCATCGAATTTTCCGGTGCAGAATTTTGCCGCTCCTTCCCCTTTACCCCCCCCGTTGTCTCCCCGCGATGGCGGTCATCCCTGTTTCCCACCTTGACCCCCTGGCTTTTTTTTTGACCCCCCCCCCTTTTTGATTTCATTCTCCACTACCCTCTTACTACTCCCCCCTGCGAATGTAGTCTTGCGGTTTTCTCCCGCCTCCGTTGGTCCCCCCTCCTTTCCAGTTTCCTCGCCTTCCCCTGGTGTTTTTTTTTTTTTTTTTCCGTGGATCATTCGTGTCGGTCTGAAAGTGATTGCCTCTTTTATCCCCTCGGGTAGACTCCCCCCATCCCCCCTTCCATGCCACGCCCCCCTCTAACTTTTTTGGTCATGACTACGGACACCCGACACTCTACCAGACGGGCCCCACCCCTTTCTTCCTTTAAAGTCGTTTTCCCTCCTTTTCTCCATCTGCACTGCACTTTTCTCTCCACAGCTGTTTTAAAAAGCAC
>Ga0179593_1652969_pt1 | contig 10623 bp, 14 predicted proteins | sample CZODoug2_1_08_16_FD_185931 | JGI IMG/M metagenome (GOLD analysis project Ga0179593, IMG submission 185931) | Vadose zone soil fungal communities from Angelo Coast Range Reserve, California, USA - CZODoug2_1_08_16fungal (PacBio error correction) | ecosystem: Environmental > Terrestrial > Soil >... | reverse complement strand
CAGGCCGGCGAGTTTGTCTGACGTGCGGTCTTTCTTTTTCTTCCCCCCGGCATTTCCCGATCCTTTTTTGTCCTTTTCTCTTTTTTCCACCGTCCTAAGGAGGAGCAAGTGTCTTCCCTTTTGCTGTGCCCCTGGGCAAGGCGGAGCATTGTCCTTTCTCCTTTTTCGCTGTTCGATTCAGGTTGCTGCCCTTCCTTTTTTTTTTTTTCTTTTTCTTCCCCCTCCTTTTTGTGCACCCCTGTAGATCACAGCTCCTTCCTGCCGTCGAAGTCCCTTTTTTTCCTTTTGAAGTTCGACCTCTGTGCCATTTTTGGGTGGTGGCCGGTCTCCTTCATTTTTCTTTTCCTGATGTAAGACTCACCGGCTCTGGTCTTTCTCTTTTTTCCCCTGAATCCTTTGATTCTGGTGAAGGGACGGGTTCGTTTTTCCTTTTTCCCCTTTTTTTCTGTCTCCCACAGGGTTGATTTCCGGCCCTGTCTTCTTTTTTTCTTTTCGGCTGTGGGCGGCGACGGAGAACCCAGTTTTTTCCCCCCTTTTTTTTCTCCTTGAAACCAGTGGTTTCTGGCCCCAGGTATATAAGCCGCGAAAGTAGTCGGTTGCCTTTTTTACTCTCAGCTTTCGTGTTCTTTTTTGGGGAGGAATCCCCCTTTTTTTCTTCCCCGTGTCGATGGGAGGCGGTTCTTTTCTTGTCCGACAAGCTTCAACTTGTACGTTTTTCCAGTTAATGTCGTGCGTACTCTTTTTTTTCCCCGTCTTTTCCTTCATTCTAGTCTTTCCTTTGGGGCCCTCGCCCCCCAGGTTACTCCTCCCCCTCCCTTTTTCCCTCCCCAGAAGTGCGGTTCTTTCTTACCCCTGGCGCCCCATTCCACTCTCCGAGTTGGCCCGGTGGGCTTTTTCCTTTCAACACGTAGAGGAGGGCGTTGACCCCTTTTTCTTTTTTCTTTCCTTTTTGTTTTTGCCGAGAACGAGGGACATTTCCATTCTTTTTTTTTTTTTTTTTCCCTTCTTCCGACGTGATTTCTTCAGGGTCAGTTCTTTCTTCTGCTCATGCTGCGATACAACCACGCCGTGGATTTTCCCTCTTCTCTGCCGGCGGACTCATCGTACTTCCCCCTCTTCCGCTTAGAGGGCGGCTTTCGTCTTTTCTTTTTTTTTTCCCCCCCAAGTCGTGCTTTTTCAGTTTCGTCGGTTGCATGGCGGGCGGGACTTCGGTCCTGTTTCCCACGCTGGGAAACTGGCGGTTTTTTCCCCCCCCCCGGAGACTCCACTTCGCTTTCCCGCCTGTTTTTTTTTTTTATGGTTCGTCTTGATATCACCCCAGTACAAAGCGTCGTCGGTCCTGGCCCCAGATTGCAGTGCCGCCCTTTTTTTTTTTTCTTTCCGCGCAAAGAACAGAAAGCGGGGGGTTTCCCCTCTCTTTTCTTGGCCCGTCTCGGTGGGGTTTTCTACGCAGATTTCTTCTTTTCCCCCCCCATTCTTATACCCGTTCTTAGGTTTTTTTTTTTTTTTCCCCCCCCATTGCCTCAAGGTGAGTAAGGTTTCTTTCCCCTTTCTTTTCCCGGGCGGTCGTTTTTTTCTCCGGTTTCTTGCCTCCTTCCTTTTCCCTTTTCTTCCTTTCTGTGGCGCCGCATCTGGGGGTATCTTTTTTTTTTTCCCCTTTCTTTTTTCGGAACAATCCGTTCGTTCACCCAGGCGTCGTGTCGGCCATTTTCACGAGTCTTTTTCCCCGAGGGTTTTTCACCTTCCCTCTTTCTCCTTTTTTTTTCGGGAGAAGGAGACGCCCTCTCCCCTTTCTGTGAGGGAAAATTTAGGGCCTTGGGTCAACATGCCTTGCTTGACTTTCGGAATTGTTTTCTTCATGGACACCTTTTTTCCTCTTTCTTCGCCAAAATGTCACCTCTCCTCTTCCTTTTTTCCCGTCCTGACATTCTTTTGTCGATGTTTCTACCTTCTGGTCATTCCCCCCCCTCCTTTTTTTCAAGAACCGTTTTCCCTTCCCCCCCTTTACGCAAGGCGGACCTTCCCCCCCCTCTCGACTGCCCTTCCGTTTCTTCGATGGTGTGGGCGAGTTTCCACCCTTTCTTCTTCAGCGAAAGACCTTTTTTTTTTTTTTTCGATTTCTATGCAGGTCTCCCCAACGTCCCCAACCGGTCGTGACGTCTTTTCCTGTTCAAACATGAAGGGTGGTCCCTGTCTCTTTCCCTTTAAGGGCGTCAGTCTCCTGCGGCTGATCGAGCAGGTCCCTTTCCCCCATCGGGGGAAGGAGTTCCCCTTTTTCCAGCTCCGGGTGCCGGCGGTCTTTTTTTCCCTTTTTTTTCCTCCTATCTGCCGTCCCCTCCGTGGTTTTAACTCCCCCGCGAGGAAATTGGGTCCTTGTCCTTCTTTTTTTTTTTTAGCGACCTTTGCCATTCCTTCTTTTTTCCTCTTTGAAACTTCACAAGTCTTTTTTTTTTTTTCCGAGGTCCGAGGGTAGTCCGCAACTTTTAACCCCTTGAAGCCCCGACCGTCTTTCCTTTTTCTGCCGAGACGTTCTTTTCCCTTCTTTTTCCCGGACCACCCCTGCTGATTTTTGCCCCGGGCCAAAGGGAGTCTTTCCCTTTTTTCTCCTCGAAGACACCTTTCTTTCTCTGGAAGGATACCTTTTCCCCCAACGCACGCCCGCTTCAGGTCGGGCCTTTCCCACAAAGTGGCTCGTTCCTTTCCCCCGAAAAGGCCGTTGCCGCATTTCCTTTTCCTTCGCTCAAGGCCGGGAGGGCGTGTCCCCCCTTTCTTTCCGACGTAATTTCTTTGGGGCGCCTTTTGTTGACCCCAAGCTGCGCCTTTTTTTTTTTTCTGATTTTGTTATTTTTTTTTTTTGGCATGTGTGCCTTTTTTTGGCGCACGCTGTTTTTTTTTTTTTTTCCCTCCCAACCCTTTGGTTGGTTCTTTGGTGCCTCCTCAACAAAACCCTTTTCCCTCCTTCCTCACCACGATGAAGAAGATCCTGGACTTCCTTGTTTTTTTTCCTTTTCCTTTCATCGGCAAAGACTCGAGGCGGGTTTTTTCTCTTTTTTCCCGAAAGGGCCGTTTTCTCGATCTCTTTGCTTTGTCTTTCGGCGGTCACGGGTCCCCCCTTTCCAGGTGTTCCCAACAAGGGCCCTTTTTTCTTTTTTCCGTGCGACCCAGCGGAATTTTCCTTCTAGTCCTATCCTTTGGGCCCGGACTTCTCCTGTTGATCGAAAAAGTCCCGCGGCCCCCTTCCTCTTGTCTGGGCATGGTCCTCCCCCCTTTTCCCTCCCCCTTTTTGCGAGATTTGAGGGGGCTCTTTTTCCTTTTTTTTTTTTTTTCCTCCCTTGTGCCCGACCTGAGGATTATGTAGAGTTTCTAGCATCCCGTAACCGTCTGGGGTTCTTTTCCTCTACTGCCGCAAAGCCAGCCCGTTCTTTTCCCCTCTTTCAGGAAGGGCGGGCCGGGCCAGTTCTTTTCCTCCTTCCCGCCTTTTCCTTTCTGCGCCTCTCTGGTCATGGAGTCATCTTTCTCTCCTTTCTTTTTTTTGTGAAGATGATGACCTTCCTTTTTTTCCAGAGCATTCGATGTGAGGATGGTCCCGATGACCGGCCGGCCGTTCTTTTCTTTCCCCCCCTCGGGAAGGGCTGGGCTTTTTCCCCTCCTTCTCTTTTCTCCCTTTGAGCTTCGACTCGACATAGATCCGAAGTTCGGTTCCCCCTAGTAGACCGTCGCGCCCCATCCTTCAGCTAGCCCTTTGGTCTGCTGCCCGGTGAGGACCTTCTTTCTTTACTGAGTTTGGACGGTAGGGGTTTTCGCGGTGTCCTTTTTTTTCCCACCCTGGAGAAAAGCTGGCCCGATGGACTTATCCCCGGGGTTTCCCCCCTTGGCTGGAAGGCTGGCTCTTTTTTTTTTTCTCCCTGGGCGGTTTTTTGTTTTGAACCGTTGCGGGGTGCATGACCGGACCGCCCTCCCCCCCCCTCTTGGTTATACGACCGGAGACGGCTTTGGTCGTGACCCCCCTTTTTTTCCCCACCTTCCGCCTGAGAAGTGGTCGTCCCCTTTTTTTCCCCTTAAAGTCGATAGTTTTCCCCCTCATCTTTCCGGGCCGGCCAGAAGTATTTGTCGGAAGTGGTTTTTTTGTGGGCTTTTACCTTCCCCCCCTTACCCCCGGCGGGTGCGTTTTTCTTCTTTACCCGTTCGTGCGCCAACACGCGTCGGGCCCCCCCCCCCCTGAACCTGCGTAACAGGCGCAGTTGTTTTTTTGGTCAAAACCAGTTGCCCTATTTTTCTTACCCCCTGAAGGTTCTTTTTTTGAGGAAGGACCCCCCCCTGGGCCCCCTTCTTCTTGATCTCGAAGAACTGGCTTGTCCCTTCCTGGCGGGTCAACTGTTTTTTCCTCTCCCCCCCTGCGCTCTTGTTAAGTGCCTCCCTGGGAACGTCCGGTTATTTTTCTTTGGTTTGTTTTTTTTTTCCCTCGATGGTCGTTCCCCTTTCCCTCTCCTCTTCATTGTCTTCGCTTCGTGGCAGAAGTTCCTTCCTGGGCACAAATCCAGGGCGTTTTTTTCTTGCCAGGTTGCGGGTCCCTCCACGTCTCGTTGTACGGCCGACGGTAGGGGCGTTTCCTTGCGGAAGACACTCGGCTCCCCCCCCCCTCCCGCAGGACGGATTTCCTTCTTTCCCTTTTTTTCCTGGGTGCCTCCTGTGGACCTTTGGCGCTCCTGTTCCTTTTTCCTTGGTGAGTTCCTTCTCGGCTGTATTGATAGGAGAGCACCTGTTTCCCTCCCCTGGACGGACCCCCCTTGGAGTTTCCCCCTTTTGAGACTACGGGCTTTTGACGATCTCCCCCGGGGCTCCTCTCGTCCCGCTTCTTTCTTTTTGATTCGACCGGAGTGCCTTTGGGTTTTTTCTGCAAAGGCCCCCCTTCCGTTTTTTTTCCCCCTCCGGATCGTTCACGACATTTTTCCCTGTTGGACGGCCCTCCTCTTCCCTGATTTCTCGCACAACTTTGTTTTTCCTTCGCTCCGTAGTGGTTGTTGCTGTACTTTTCCCCCCTTCCCTTTCCGAACGGGTTCTTTTCCTCTGGGTTCTTTTACTTTCTGCCTGCGTCCTGGGTCCCGGTTGACTTTTTTCCGCCAAGAGAAATTTTACCTTTCCCCCCCCCTTTTAAGGTTTAGGTGTTACCCCCCTCTCCCCCCAAAGAATGTTGTCCCTTCCCTCGGAAAGGGGCTATCGGGATTTTGTTGGAAATTGTGGAGACTCTTTCCTCTTGGGTCCAGGCACACCCTCTCACCATTCGCCAGGCCAGTTTCTTTCCTTGCCGTTAATAACCGTCTCTTCTTCCCTCCGGCCGCGTTTCTGCAATTTCACTTTCCCCGTACTAAAAACCCCCTTTTTGAAGCTCGTCTTCGACTTTAATTCGACGCATGGGTAGGGACTCTTCCTTTTGTTTTTTGTAGAACCCTTCTGCCGAAGGTCAGATTTCCCCCCTCTCTGGCGAAAGGCCTTCTTTCCTGACCCCCTTTTTCCCCCTTTCTTCCTTCCCCTCTTTTTGGTTTGACTTCTCAGCGACCGCCTCCCCCCTACCCCCTTCCCCCCCCCCTGAGGCATTGTTGTGAACCCCCCCCCTCCTTTTTCTCAAGCCTTTTTTATAGCCATCATAGGCTTCGACACCCAACGCCGGGGCCCCCCCCCCCCCCTCTTGTGGAACCCCGCTTCGCTTCTTTTTTTTCTGAACGACTTCCCTGGCTGTTCTCTTTCACAGCGGGCCCAGGCTTCCTTTTCCTCGTGTGGGAAGGGTTGTTTTGTTCTCCACCGCCGAACGATTTTCCCTTTTTGATGGAATCGGACCAGTTTGTTTAGTCGCCGTTGAGGCACGAACACCCGGCCCCTTTTTTTTTCCTCAAGGGGTTTCCGACCGTCGCCGCAATGCACCCCGCTTCCGCCTCAAAAAGGCAGCGACTTGTGTGGAACGGCCCGGTTTTTTTTTTCTGAAGCCTTTTTTCCACCTCTCCGCCCTCAGAGTCCCCCTTTTTTTTTTAGTCGAGTGATTCTTCCCTTCGGCTAGGCCCGCCCTTTTTTCCGCGACAGGTCCTCTTCGGAGCACGAGCTGTGCCTTCTCCCCCACCGTTACGGCCGAGGTCTTTTTCTTTCCCTCTGAAGATATGTCCTTTTTTTCCCCCAAACCCCCCCAGACCCCATGGACCGACCTCCCTTCCCTCCTCTCCCCCCTCGACCCTTTTTCCAGAAGGAACCGTTCCGTTTTTCTTTTTTTTTTCTTGGGTACTGGGGTTGCCCCCCCTGGGCCAGCGAGGGACGCCTTTTTTCGGTGGCGTGCCCTTTTTTTTTTCGGTTTGCGGTGCTGAGTAACCGTGGGCTGGCGCTAACTTAACCGAAAGGAAGGAAACTGACTCCTTTGCCAAAGGTGGCCGCCTCCATTTTTTTCCCTTTCAACGTTTCCACCTTTTCCTCAGCTGGCGTTCCCCCTGTTGCAATTAAAACGCGCCAATCCTTTCCTTCCCCTTTCCCCCTCCTCAGCCCGAAAGTCCCTTTCCTTTCGTCCCTCCCTTCCCAGACGTAGCTTTTTTTTCCCCGGTTTTCTTCCTTTCCCAAGGGCGCACCGGGAGTCTTTTCATTTTTTTTTTTTTCCGCCGTCTTTTTTTTTCCCTCTTCCCTGCGTTCGGGATTTCGGCTTCTTTTCCCTTTTTTTTCGACTACGAAGAACGATCCGGTTTTTGCCTCCCCCCCCCGTCGTCAACCAGACTCAAGTCTGTTGGGGTTTTTTTTCCTCCCCCTGCGAGTTCCAGAGTTTCCTTCCCCCCATACCGGCCCGTTTTTGAACCTACTTTCCCCCGGCAAAACCGCGTCACCCTTCCCCCTCGGTAGAATTCCAGGACAATCCTTCCTTCCCCCTTCGGGTTTCCCCCCTTTTTTTTCTTCCGACAGGCTGTCAACGACAGGGCGCTTCTCCCTCTTTTTCTTCCCAAAACCTGATTACCCCCTCCGACCCTTTTTAGCCCTTCCATGGCGGTCGCCTTCTGAACCGGCCTCCTTTCCGTCCGCCCTTTTCCGAAGAAAGTAGTTTCGTTTTTTCCCTCCACACCCCTTTTTCGGGCCCAGGTTCCGCTCAAACGAATAGGACGTTTTTCCCACTCCCCCCCTGTCCTGCATATATTCTCCTTTTTTCCTTTCCTTTTTGTTTTTTTTTTTTCTCTCCTTCTGACGAAGTTTTTTTCCCCAGTCCGATGCTTCTCGGTTCCCCGGGACCTTCCCGATTCCTTGGTTTTTTCCTAGCCCGAAGACGGCTGCTTTTTTTTTCCTTTTTCAGGCGGAGGGGGGGGAAGGCGGTTCTTCTTTTTTTTTTTTCTTTTCGCTGGTGTCGATGGTGATCCCCCCTTCTTTCAGGCATTCGCCTCGGGTGTCCCCCCCCTCCCCGCGAATGTAGAAAGGCGTGGGGCCGCCAGGCTTCCTTTTTTCCCCCCTTAGGGACCCACTTTTTTTGGTGGTTTCTTGACTTTTTGGGTTTCGTAGGGAAGGGATTTTTTTTTTTGCCACGGGGCTCTGGATCGCGTCGGCCCTCCCCCCCTCCTTTCCCCACCCCCCCCCCTTCTTTTTTCCCCCGAAGGTGCGTTTTTTTTTAAGTTTCTTCGTCCTTCGACCAAAAAGGATCCGGCCCCCTCCTTTCGCTCTGGGAGGGGCCAGTTTTCGACGGAGACCCACGTTTTTTTCTTCTTTGATTGGACCCCAGGTTTCTGCCCCCCTTCTTAATAGCAAGCGCGGGACGTGGTCTGGTTGGTTTTTTTTTTCGTGCGAAGGAAGATCGGGCGGCCCCCCCCTCTCGTAGAAGGAGTACTTTTTTTTTCTGGACGACCCCTGGATTTGCCAGCTGCTCTAACGTTGTTTTTTTTCCTGGAGGGCGGACACACGGTGTCCCTCCTTTTCCCTCCCCCGTTTCCATCGCGGTTTCAGTGGTGGTGGGTTCCCTTACTCCGACCCAACCCTTCCGTTGCGCGCCGACACGCCTGCTTTCCTCCTTTTCGTAAAAATCCTCGAGTTGGGCCGTGCTGTTCCCCTTTTTCACCCAGTCGCGGAGGGCGATGCCCTCTTTTTTTTTTTTTTGCGAGGCCCTTTGACTTTCATTTTTCCTTTTTTTCCGTCGCGGGCCCAGCTCCTTTTTCCCCTTTTCTTGAAGTAGCCGGGCAGCTTTCGTTTTTTCCTTTTTTTCGCTCCCAACCAGCCGATTTTTCTCCGATGCACGCTTTTTTTCCGGCCTTCCCACCGGAAGATGACTGCCCCTTTACTTTCTGCTTCGAGGGAGGCCCGGGCCCCCCCTTTTTCTCGTTTTAGGCGGTAAGTTTCGGGGTTTCCCTTTTTTTTTTTTTCCCCTGCCCTTGTTGCAGCTGGCAAAAGGCGCGGGGTTTCTTCCCTTCCCCCTTTTTCTCCACGTCGATAGCACATTCGCAACCCCTCTGTTGTTGCTTTTTTCGTTTCTTCCCCCCCAAAACAACCGTCCCCCCCCTCCTTTTCTCACCATGGAACGCTTTCCTCTTCTTTCTTTCCGTTCAGCGCCCCCGCTTGTCAAAGGGTTTCCACATTAAGAGGGGGGCGTTCTTTTTTTTTAGGGGGTCGACGTGTCCCCCTTCCTTTTTCTCCCAGGCTTATAAGTCGGAGGTTCTTTTCCTCCTCCTCAGGTGGGTAGTTTCTAGTTGTTTGAAGTCTTTTTAGGCCCGGTAGCATCTCCTCCGGGGGGCGGGTTCTTCTCCGTTTGATGTAAGGAGGCGCCGTCTTTTTTTTTTTTCCCCAATCTGAACGGCGCCGCCGGTCGTCCCTTCCTTTTTCTCCCAAAGGCTTGGGTGCCCCCAGGGTAGGCCCTCCTCGCCCTTTCCTTTTCTTTTTTGAAAGTACACGTTCTTTCTCTCCTCCTTGCGACCCGCCCTTCCCGGAATGCCTCGGTGAGGAACCCCTGGCAGGGCGTCCCTTCCCCCCCCTGCGAAGTTTTTTCCCCCGGAGTTCTTTCAGGGACACAGGGCCCCTCCTCTTCGTGAAACCATGTCACGGCTTCCGCCTCCCCCCCCCCTTTTTTTGCAATTGACACTTTCTTGAGATTTTTATTCCCCTTCTGTCCTGGGCCAAAATTTTCTCTGTTTCTCTCCCTCCCCCAAAGGGACCCCATGTCCCTCCGGCGACCCTGCCACCCCTATAGCCGGCCCCTCCGTTCTTTTGAGAATGGGGTCAACCCTCCTCCTCCAGCGAAGACTTTCGACTTCCCTATTGAGGTCGCACAACGTTCCCGGTCATTGACGAGCTTTTCTTCTCTTCCCCCCTTCAGGGTGGTCCTGTCCTCCCCTTTTTTTTCCGGGTCTTCAAGGCCGACGTCCTCTTTCTCCGGACAGGTGCTTTCGGTCCAACCATCGCCGGAGCTTTTCTCCACTGGTTCCGATTCTTTTTCCGGCGGGGACTTCGGTTGAGGAGAAGAGTTGTCCCCCTTTTCGGGAACTCCTCTTTTTTTTTTCCCAGTTTCTCCGTCCCAGGTTTGATTGTCCCCTTGTGCAAGAAGGGCGCAGCCCCCCCCCTTTTTACCTCCTTTCTTGGAGGCGAAGTTTTTTTTCCCCCCCCTCCCTCGGTTCTTTTCCCGGTACGCCCCCCTACGTCGACTTTTTTCTGCCCGTAGAGTTCTTCTTTTTTTTTTCCCGTCACCCTTTTTTTTTCACAGTTTGGCTTTGCCCGGGCCAATTCTCCTCCCGCTCTCCTGTAATGAACAAGGAGCGCTCGGCCCCTTTCGAACATTCGAGTGTCCCCCTAACTCCCGCCGGCCCCGGTCGGCCCGGGACACAAAAGTGGGCGCGCTTTTTTTCCCTCAAGGCGGGACGCACTTTTTTTTCTCTCCCACAGGACGAAGGCCCCCGTGGGGGTCCCCTCCCCCGGGAGTCTTTTGTACCCGTTTTTTTGCGACTGGTGGTTTTCCCCCCAAAGCTGCGCCGGTCTCCTTTTCGAAGACTTTTTTTTTGGTTTTTTTTCGACTCCTTTGAATCTGGAGGCCGCTCCCCTTTTTTTGTTTTTCTTGTGGGAATCAATCCAACCCCCTTTTTCTAACTAGACGGCCGGAATCTTTTTCCCCTCCTACCTTCATGTTCTTTTGGAGGTTCATCCCTTTCCCTGACTCGAAGGGGCGGGCCTGTCCTTTTTTTTTTTTTTCCCCTGCAAAAGGCGTCTCCTCCGTATCCCCTTCCTTTTTTTTTGTTTCCGGTCCAAGGCCGCGTTTTTTTTTTTCTCCCCGCGGCCACGTTTTCAATTGCCCACTGCGCCCAGGGGCGGAAGCTCACCCTTTCTTTTCCGTCCTTCGAACAATGGGGCAGCTGCGTTTTTTCCCTCCCCCCCCCGTCAGCGGAACCCCCTTCCTTCTTTTCTTGCTACTGGTTCCCAAACGTCATTCCGGCCCGGTGCGAGATTGCCGGGTTCCTTTTCTCTTCCTTGCCACGACGGCGGACTCCTTCTCTCCCTCGCCTAGTAACCGTAGACTTTTTTCCTTCCGATACGCCTTAATCCCATCCGAGGGAACCCCTTCCAGACTCCCTTTTTTTTCTTGCCACAGCGAGCATCCCCTATCCCCCTGGAGATGCGACGCTCTGGCCGTCCCCC
>Ga0179593_1639735_pt1 | contig 10623 bp, 11 predicted proteins | sample CZODoug2_1_08_16_FD_185931 | JGI IMG/M metagenome (GOLD analysis project Ga0179593, IMG submission 185931) | Vadose zone soil fungal communities from Angelo Coast Range Reserve, California, USA - CZODoug2_1_08_16fungal (PacBio error correction) | ecosystem: Environmental > Terrestrial > Soil >... | reverse complement strand
TTTTTCCCCACGCCTCCTTTGCGTGGATATTGCGGCATGCTCGCCACTCCACGGGCCCCCAATTCCATTCAATCGTCACAGATGCTTTTGTGTCTTTGACCAAGCTACGATCCGCCCCCACTGAGCCACACTTCGTCAGACTTTTTTGTCTGCGAGCTGTGCGCCCCCCCTTCCCCCTTCGGATCGGGCCCTTCGATTGCGAAATTCATCTTCGGGGACCACCTCCTCAACATACGGATCCTGCACCGACTGACTTTTTTTCAGCGACTTTCGCCTTTAACACGCCTTTTTCCCTCTTCCGTGCGCCCTTCCTCCTTTTTACAAATTGATACGTAGCCCCCCGGCCCCAGGAAATCTTACCCGTAATTTTTTTTTTTGCCCCTCTCTGCTTCAGCCCTCGCCATCCCGGTTCGCCGTGCTCCGTTTGCTTGTCTCTACGTACCCGATGTCCTATCCACCACACGCATTATCCCTATCCTTCGTTTTCAAGCCATTAGCCCCCGCGCCCCAGCAGGCTCATTTTCCCATTTTTCCCGCATCGGCGCTTCTTTACTTCCTCCCCGTTCTCTCCCGAAAAACGCTTTCTTTCATTTGACCCGCCTTTCCCCGTCCAGCGTCCCTTGGTCGTGAAATAAAGCCCATGCCACCTCTTTCTCAAGCTTCATCATCCCCGCGACGTTTCCCAACGCCTATCCCTTCGCGTCTCACCCCCACGCCCTGAAGTTATAAGACTACCAGGCTTATTGACACACTTGGCTACTCGAGCCATTTGCTCGCAATTCTATCTGAGTCCCCTTCCCCCCAGTGGTCGTTTCCACTTTTTCGATGTGCCTCACCCTTCCGTTTCGTTTTTTTTCTTCCCCCGATTTGACTTCCCTCTCGCGCTTCTCTCTTCCAAATACGAACCCTTTCGTCCGTGTCACACCTCTTCGTCTTCGTAGCTTCCTTCCCCCTCCCCCCCCGATGCATTTTTCCGCATCGAATTCTAACACACGATACTGGTTCTTTTCCCCGTTGCCCGCCATCCATTCGAGTAGAGAAACTAGCTTGCTCATCTCCCCCCCCGGCTCCCTTTTCGCTCCCTTAGGGAATTGAATGTTGCCCCGTCGATCGCCCTCTTACCTGCTTCAGATGAATCAATGTCTACGCTTCTCCCTGCTGGCTAAATGCTCCTGATCTGGGCAGGTACTTTTTCTCCCGCGACTTCTCCTCACCGAGAGTTTCTTGATGAAAGAGTAACTCCCCACCCCACACCAATCCATTTTCCCCCCCTCCAAGTATCTTAGACCCTTCGTTTTTAGAGTCACGTCATTTTCCCGTGTCTCGTCGCCGATGGGAGCCTCCCCCCCCCAATTTTTTCCCACACGCAGGTACAAAGCTCCCCCCCCGTTTCCAAACCATCTTTCCAGGAATCCAGGCTCCCCAAAAGTCAGGCCTCGGCCACCCCTTTTTTAGCCCCCTCTTTTTACATGAATATTCTTTCAGAGCCCATCCTTGGCCAGACGTCTTGGCTCAAATAATAAGAGGGCTTTTTCCATTAGGTTCTCTTCCCCACTACGTTTTTTTCCCCCTTGGTTGGTGCGTTGGCAGTACCTGCAGTGTAACCCCCTCTGTAAAGAACAAGCGTTTATTCTCCCACGGCGCGGGCCCCCTTTTTGCTCTTTTCCTTCCTTCCCACGGAGAATAGTGATTTCTCTTTCTCACACTTTTCTTTCTCCAAGAACTGCCACTCCTGCCGAGAAGCAGCTTCGAGTGTTAGACGGAAGACGGGGGCTCGTCCCCCCAACTATCTTCTTACACTTTGTGAGGCTCTCTTTTATTCAGAGTCAGGCCCACCGCCTTTCCTCGACACACATTCTCCGTCGCCTCTTCCCTCGTTTTCAGTTCTTTAGTCTCAATGGAGGATCCCAAAGAGAAACCACCTCCGTTGCGTGTTTCACGCTCAGACCCTTGGACTTTCTACGCGAACAGCTTTTTTCCTTATTACATGCAGGTACGTTTTCCCCAACACCGTCTTCACAAACCTCTTTGGTGAACGGGTTTTCTTCGAACCACGCAAATTGATTTTCCACGAGGTGATTTTAATCCCAGCCACCCATTCCGCCCCCCCGTTTTGCACTCACCCTGAAAAGTCGTCGATTCAGCTTGGGAGTATTATTCCGGGCACCACTGTTGGGTGAAACCCCGTCCTGTGGTGAACCTTTACCGTGTAATAGATGAATCCGAAGTTTTCGTTTTTTCATGCTCCCTCTTTACCCCCCCCTTCTCCCAACCGACTTTACCCCTCGGTTCTAAGAGAGTTATGTAGACACTTTTTTCTGTTGTTTTTGTCGTAGATCACTCCCTGAGTTAAACGTTCCCTTTTTCCCGAAACGAGCTGTCAGCCTTAGAGGACCTCTCCCGCTACAGGAGCCACTCCTAGTCAGCTAGACCCTCTCCCGATTTCTCAATACGATACGCACCCCTTTTCAGTCCGTGACAACAGGCCCCCGCGCGCCCCTTTTTATAAGGTGGTTATTGACCTTTCCCCGCCTCTATTTGCCGCGTCCCCACTTGAATCGCGGACCGCTTTTTTTGTCCTGTCCGGTCGTGCTGTATTCTCTGCTTGAGGGTGACTCTCCCGAAAGGACGGTTTTTTACAAGACGGCGCCTTTTGGAGGAATCAAGCGCTTTCCCAAGTCGCAGCAGAACCCCTTTTCCAATCGTCCCCCTCCTTTTTCTTTGGAAACGACACCGCTTTGTTCCACCCAGCAGGAACCAGCTGGGACATCTTTCCCTAGCAAATGGTCCCCATTAACTTCACGCCCCCACTTCTCTCCCTATTGACTTCACCTCGCTCCCCCTATTTGCGGAGCCTCCGCGTTCTCATTCATCTTTTGCTGGCAATATGAAGACTTCTCGTGCTTTTCTTTTCCTCACAACCATAGTACGCGTGGGGTGGTGCGGCGGATTTTTTTCTTACGGCGTTCTTTTGGCTGGTTTTAAAGTGACGCGTTTTTCTTCGCCCGACATTGTTTTCTCCTGGGGTCTGGTTATTGCCCTCAGGCTTAGGGCCGACGCTACTTATAGCCACATTTCAGCAACACACACCCCCCTAGCTTCCACGTAGAGGCGCCTCCTCTTGATTTCCCTCCCCGCTGGCAAAGTAAACCTTTTTCCGGCCGGATGCCAAGTTCAATATCTCTCCCCATTTAACCGGTAAGGACAAAAACGGGCCTCTGCCGCATGAGGCCACACGCGAGATACCCAACCCAGTTAAGCGCTTGCCCGCAGTTTGCCCCGTATTTTTCTCCGGTCTGGGACCCTAAAGAGGCCTTACGTCTAAGGGACTTTTCGTCCCCAGCTCTTGACCTCTCAAGAGCCAGTCCCTTCCCTTATCCGTGGCTCTCACCTTTCTTGGGCCAACATCCAAAAAGACCTTTTTGACCATGCGGGTTTCTTCCTCATCTTTTCCGCCCCAATTCTGGCTTGCGCCCAGCTCTCTCTTCCTTGTTTCATCGTTGTTGGAGAGACGCCTCTATGTTCAATCACCCGACGTGGATATTTATCACGCATCCGGAAAAAATTTTCCCCCGCAATTAAAAACTTTCTTTTTTAATGTTTGGATTTGGCCCCCCTCTCGCCGACCTCTTCTCCCGATGTAAGGATTATTTTTCTTTCCGAGTCTTCATCTTCGCCCCCGTTAATTCCTAAGTAGGATCGTCTTCAGTCTCGTAGTATGGTAAAAGCCTGAGTTGTCCCCAAAACCGGTTTACCCCTGAGCGTGCAGATGAGGAAACATACAATACTTCTGCTCTCAGAATTGGGATTAGCGCCTTTTGCCTTCAGCCGTTCCATCCCCCATCCGCCACCCCCCTTTCCTTCCCCTACGGCAATCCTATCCAGATTTTCTTTCCGAAAAGAGGTAGACGTGCTGCCTTCTTTTTGTGCTTGGTCGGTGTTGCTATCCACCACGCTCGTAGTTTCCTCCCCTTTTTTCAAAGAACCGCGAAAGCATTCCTTTTTCATCGGCGAAACGCGTCCCTTCCATCCTTAGCCTTCCTCCGTACCCTCACTATACGTCCCCCTCTAAGGCAATTTTTGGCGCGTACGTCACCATCCCAGCCCTCGAGACTGCAGATGACCCCTCTCCAGACGCTTCGCTCCTTTTCTCGACCCCCTTACCTCATCGCGTACCTATTCTTACGTCACAACTCTCCTCACCCCCTGGGCGCCTCTTTTCAAGAGAAAGGACACCCTTTCCCCCGCGCCTTGCCTCTTTCTCCTCCAGTCGTGTCTTTCTGAGACCGGATGCCCATTTTTTTTGCCCCCCTGCGATTTGCTTTTTTTACGGCTTTTGAGCGCTGATCCCATCCTGTCCCCGTGGGCCTTTTGCTTTTTCTTTGTTTCGGCTTCACGCCTCTTTGTTCCGAGTACCCCTCCCTACTGTTTCCCCAAAAACGACCGGTTCACGTTGGATCTTTTTAGCAAATAGCCCCCCACAGTTAAAAGTGTGTACAACACCCCTTTTTCCGGGGTTTGGTGGCCAGAACGCCCTCGTCCCGATCGCCAGTGTTATCGACTGAGGCTCAGCTGACCATCTTCCTTTTTCTTCTTTGGCTCCACATTTTCTTAGGTCCCCTTTCCCTTTTCCTTTTTTAGGCAAAACCGCTTATCTTTATCACGGTAGTCTACGACAACACCCCCCACTTCACTCCCATAAGAACCTCTCTTCCACCTCTTTTTTTCGCGTCCGTAATTGTTTTTTTCTTCTGGGCGGCTGCCGCCGTTTCTCCCCACTTTCGGGATGCCGATTACCCGGTAAACGGTCACCCTCTTCTTTTCAAGGAACCCCTTCACCCCCCCCCGTCTTTTCCTAGCACATGAGTGAGCAAGCTTCCCCCCCCCCTTCACTACTTTTATAGTTCGGTGGCGGACCCCTCGTTGAGGACTTAAAATCCTCCTTTCTTATGTGGTGTTCCCTTGCAACCAACTCTTTTCCTCCATGAGGTGTTGTTGTTTTTTGTGGCCTCGATAACTTCCCGTAGAACACTGGTCTGTTTTCAATGAGCGGGCCAGGTCGCATCCTGCGGGTCTTTCCCAAGGCCTTCTTTTTCTCTAAGCAAAAACTTTGATGTTCCCTTCCCCCTGAACACTCGTTAATGGGTACTTCTTTCCTCGAATGTGTTTTTCGCTGAAGCGGTATGACCGTCCCCCCCCCTCTCTCTCTCTTTTCCTCTTTGTGTGAGCCTCCTCCTTTTTTCCCAACGATTAAGAGACAACTCCCCTTCTCCTTTCTCGGGTAGTACCCATTGATCCCTCAACAGTGTGCGGATCACTCTACCCTATTTTACGTGGGGCGATCCAGACATATGTCCCACTCTTCCTGACCTGGCCTCCGAACCCGCCTTGTTTCCCTTTTTCTGGTAAACGAAGGTACGCGGTACCCTCCCCCCCCCCCCCACAACCCTTTCCCAGGAGTGGTGACCCTGTTGTTGTTGCCGTTCCCAAATGAGGAAAACTTTTTGTCTTTCATCCATCAGCGCCGGGGCCTCTTTTTTTTTCCCTAGAAAAGTAGCCTGTCTTTTCTCGGCTTTCTTCCCACGCTTGGGTTTTCTTTTGGTTGTGCCTTGATTAGTTACCTATCGAAATGTGTCCCTTTAACCTTTTGAAACTCCTAAAATTTTCTCCTCTTCCCTCTAAAGGAGGAGCGAGCGCCCTCAAGTACCTACGGACGCTACCAGAGAGTTTTCACACAGAGCTTGATTTTGTTTTTTCGTTTTCCTTTCCCCTTCCTGCGAGTAAACAATACCTTCCCCTTTTGTCCGAGGGAGAAGACCTGCACTTTTTCTGCCCCTTTGCTCCTCCTGAAGAGTCATGCCCTTCCCCCCGATACGCCCACTGGTCCCGTTGCCCGCAAAAGGCAAATGAGGGCCTTCTGCCCTTTTTTTTTTGCGCCTTTTCAGATTCTTTTTCCTCCTCTTCCCCCTAAACGTGCCCCCCCCTTTCCCTCCTATTTTTTCGAGATGCGCTGCGTCGTATTGAGGGAGTGGTCCTTCTTTCCCCCTCCAGCCGGTTTCGATGTCCCCCTCTATCCACTCTTTTAAAATCGGACTCCACCACGCGGGGCATCCGTCCCGACTGGATCGACCCCCCTGAAAATGAGACGCTTTTTTCTTCTCTTTTTCCCCAGCGTATGCCTGCGAGACCCTTTTTCCTTGGCGTTCCTTTTTCAATAAGCCTGTCCTCCCATATATGTCACTTCCTTTGCGTCCCATTTGCGCTGGCTGGAAGGAGTGGCTCTTTCCTCCTCTTCGGCTTGGCTTGGCTCAAATCTTTTTCCCTGCCGTGCGCTGGATGGGAGGCCTTCTTTACCTTCAGCTTTTATGACGCTTTGGACGCGGGTTCCTCCGTCCGACGGAGCATGCGGTGTTTTCCTCCCCCTTTATTGAAAATTCTCGTGTGGTGGATCTTTCCTTTCGGTAAAACAACACGCCTTCTTTCTCCCGGCGAATTTTCAGCCAGCTTCACCACGAAAAATTACGATGGCCGTTTTCCTTGCCCCCCGTTCCTGGTGTTCAAGATAAATTCAGCCTTTTTTCCTTCCGGGAGCGGCAGCATTTTGTACATTGCTCCCTTCGGCGGCGTGCCGCTTGCGATTTTGACCCTATGGAGCGGACCTCCTTTTGTACCCCTGAACTTGCCGTTCGAAGGTCCTTTCCACTTTTCTTTATTCAAAGAAGCTGATGAACTCCTCCCCATATCCGTTGGTCTCTTGGGCGTCTCTTTCCCCATCACCACCAGAATCTGACGTTTGACTCTCTTTTTATTTTTCGGCGTGCGTATTCCACTCGGCCTTCCCTTTCTCCTATCTTGTACTCATCCTCCGTTTTGTGCGTGCTTTCCTACAGCCGCCCCCCCATACGCCTCCGTTCAAACTAAACGTTACTTCAAACGTAAGATCTTCTTTTTTCTTTTTCCCCCTTTCCGAAAGAGCCTCCACTGCTATTCTTCCCCCCTAAAGAGATGTACGAGAGTTTCTTCCCCCTGATTTCCTGGAAGAATTCTCGGTCGGTTTTTTCTTAAACATACCTTTCTCGCTTTCACTCTCAGAGAATTTAGCATTCCCTCCCCCCCTTTTCTCTCCTGCCCCATTTTATTACTTGTATTCTAGTAGACCCCCTTTTGAACTTGGCATTTTATTGTTTTCCCTCTTTTTTTTTCCCCTTTCTTAGAAAGAGGTTCGCACCTTTCGGCTCGAAGTGCTTGTTGACGTACCCTGGTGGATACCAAACCCCTTCCGTCGGCCTCACTCAGTTAGAACAGACCCTCTTCTCCTTTCTCTTTTGACCCCTCCCCAGTTTTCCAGCCGTAGCCCAGTATGCACATTTTCTCCCCCGAACGAGCCCCTCGTTCGGTAACTAAAGCGTTCCCTCCCTCCAGCAGAGTTTCCAGATGGCAGCCCCTTAGAATAGATCGCCACGCCTTTTCCCTTTCGCCGTTGTTACACTTTTTCCCAAAAATTTTAGAACCGGCTTATTTTTTTTCCCTTCCTCCCGAGCCATTTTTCCCCCCAACGCTGTTCCCCTTCCTTGCAACGACGTTTTTTCTTTTCCCAGTCGTTTCTTGCGTCTTCCGTACAATTTCCGATTTGACGGACTTTTTTTCTCTTCTTCCACACGGCCGGGGTTTTCCCCCCAAATATTGACGTACTTTTCCGCAATTCCCTCCCCTTCATAACGTCAGTCATGCGTACCCCCCCAGACGAAGACGGTCGGATTGGCCCCTCCGGCTTTGACTTCTTTTCCAAGATATGAACAACTCTCAGCCCCCCTTGCCGCCAAACCTTCCTCCGGGGTTTCCGTTTGAGGACTGTTTGCAATTTTCTCCCGTGTGGTGTATTCGTATTGCTCTGTCATAGCTTATTTTTTCTTTTTTTCACATGGATAAGGTTAGAGGGCCTGTCTTCTCCTGCCCTCTTCTTTCGGTTACTGCCTCCCTTACTCGGCGGGATTTCCAGTTGCAGACAAAAAACATTCTTTTTTGGCCCCCGTTCTCTAGAACTTCGGGTTTTTCATTCTCCTTTGTTGGTAGATGCCTTCCCCTTTTTGGAGCATAAAAAATTTTTCTTTAACATTACCCCAAACAGTGCAACCTCCCCTTCTGAGAGGGCCTGTATTCCCCCCCCCCCCGTTAAGGCACTCGCCTTCCCCCATTGTGAGAAAGCCCCTAGTTCTTCCTGCCGGTTTGGTGTTTTTTTTTGTGGTGGCGGACTTCCTCTTTGACTTAAAATCCTCCGTTTCCTTTTGGGTTCCCTGGCCCCCCCTCTGTGCCTGAAAACCGAGAGTGTTTTTTTTGTTGTTTCCGCGTACCTTTTGCCTCTTGAGACACCCCTTGTCAGCTTGTACAGGCGAGGGCAGGTCCTCGGTGTGTACTCTTTTCGGGAGGCCCCGGTGACTTCCTCCCCCCCCCTTTCCCCCTAAAAGAACTGAAACCGTTTTTCCCCTTGATCTCCAGCTCTTGTTTTGTCCGGTACCGGTGGCATTGACCTCCCCCCCCTACATTTTAATAAAATCGTTGTTTGTTTTTTTTTTTTTTTTTTTTGTTGAGATCTGCCCACGCTTCCCGCCACGCGAGCTCAGGATTTTATAGCTGGATTCCCCTTTTTTCCCCTTTTGTTTCATTCCCCCAGTGTGGTGTGTCTTTACTTCCGTCCCCCTATGCTACGTGGGTGACGCTCCCCCATCTCAACCTGATGTCGTTCGCTTGGGCTCCCTCCGCGTCTTTTCGCAAAGTTTCCCCCTCTTTCCTGCGGCAGAACAGACAACCCAACCACGGTTTCAACAATAAAGTTTTTTTTTCCATTGGGTGGAAGTCGGGCGACCTACCCAATCCCCCGTTGATTTAGTCCTAAGCGTTGCCATCCGCTGTTTCCGGTCCGCACTTTTCCTTTTTATACGAGCGCTCAAGATTGGGCGTAGGTCGTCTTTCTTCCTTTTTGGTGGTGCATCTTTCGAATGTTTGCCTGTTTGAAGTGTGTAACTCGACGACCCCCCCCTGGACAAGTGTTTGGCCCCTCCCAGGCGCGTCGTTGTGGCATATACAACCCCCCTCTTACCGTGCCTGGAACCCGACCGTATTGGCCAGACAAGGCTTTATTTTTTGTGTCGTAGAATCACTTTTCCTCCTCGCCTGGCGGTGTTCTGAACGTACATCTGTCCTCTTTTGCAGACCTGCACGCTAACGGATTTACCCCCCTATTTTAGCTAGCAGACTCATGTAGCCATCCCCTGATACAATGGAGATCTGCCTTTTCCCTTTAAATTTCTGGAAACCATTCCCACTTTTTTGTCTGCCTTATGAAAGTGGCAGTCTTTTTTTCTCCCGATCCAGCCGAGTCCCCCTTAGTCGGACTAGTTTTAAGAAGGGTTTCCCCCTGCTGTGATTTCCCTAATCTTGCGGGCGTGAACCTTTGGGCGGCTCCCTCGGAATCGGTCGATTAGAGGATCAATCCCCCCTTTTTTTTTCCCAATTCTGGTCCCGCCGAAGGGGCCCCAGAATCGCCAATCACTTACCTTTTTTTTTTTTTTTAACCCAGACCCCCTGGCCAACACGATGGTTTTCTTTCCTCAGGGGCCCTTTGTGGACATGGCCTCTTTCCGTCTCCCCTATTGGATCTTTTCCCAATCTTTTTCCCTATTGCCTTCTGTACTTCCGTTTTTTTTTGCTTGCTTCCGGCGACTTTTTGGCGAGCGAAGTTGTCTTTCTGCTTGTTCCATCTGAACGATATCGATCCCTTTCCTTTTTACGAAACAATTTGTTTTTTTTGGTTAAGACTAAGATGTGCAGTGAATTTTCTGGTCTCCTGTGGTTCCCTTCCTTGCCGGGGCTCTACCTTGAGAATGCTGGCGCTGTTTTTTTTCGTTCCACGTTCTCTTTGCCCTTCTAGTTTTGGTTGATAGACAAATCGGTATCCCAATCATTTTCTTTGTTGCTCCGGTTTCCTACTCTTGCGAGGCTTTCCTCCCCACGCTGGAATCAACCCCCGTTTTATGGAAGGAGGATGTGCACCAATTTTTCCTTTTTTATGGTTGGTATCTCCCCCCGTATATTCGCTCGTTTTGGGGGGTGGGTGCCCCTTAGGGGTTCGGCTCTAAATGGTTTTGGGTGTCTAGGGGTATTTTGGTATGTGGTAATTCTCTTAATGGGGGGGTTTGAAATCGTGCCTGGGATTCGGTTTGATGTTGTATTTGGTCTATTTTTTTTCTTTGTGCTTATTTTCTTTTGCTTTATTTTTTCTTTATTTTTTTTTAACCTTTATTTTAAACGGGGGCCTTTCCTCTTCTTTGTACGGATGGTCCACTTGCCGGACATTAGAGGTGTATATTTTTACCCCCGCTCAGCTTGTTTTTTTTCCGTCTTTCTTTTTGACCACTAAGGCGGGACCAAGAAACTTTTGCTCTCATAGAAGTTTTTCCTTTCCCTTCGGGGACCTCCCTGCTGACACTTTAAATATCGTGGAGAGTGGGAGGGCTAGGGGTGGTTTTGTTCAAATCTAACCCTTTTTTTGAAGTTTTCTTTGGATTTTTTCCCAGATGAGTATAAGGGACGATCACTATTCCCGTGTGTCGTGCGGGTCCCCCC
>Ga0179593_1575825_pt1 | contig 10623 bp, 15 predicted proteins | sample CZODoug2_1_08_16_FD_185931 | JGI IMG/M metagenome (GOLD analysis project Ga0179593, IMG submission 185931) | Vadose zone soil fungal communities from Angelo Coast Range Reserve, California, USA - CZODoug2_1_08_16fungal (PacBio error correction) | ecosystem: Environmental > Terrestrial > Soil >... | reverse complement strand
CTTCACGCTGTTTTTCCTTTAAAGCCGCCGCAAGAGCTTGACTTTTTGCAGTCCCCTCTTCCCCCCACGGCGTAAACAGCCCACCTTCTTAATAAGGTTTTCCCCTGGACCCTCCCCTTTTGTGAAGTACCCATTATTTTTTTTGTAAGTCTCCCTTTTTATGTGCCTATTTCATCCCCTGTCTTGCGTTAGATGGATCTCTGGATCCCATTCATGCCAGGGTGCTGGTCGTTCGTGCTACTTCCCTGCGTCCCCCCGTCTACTTCCCCGGTGGCCTTTTGATGGCAAATTTTATAAGGCACAATCGTTTTCTGTTGCTGGCATCCAATGTACTTCCCCTCCGTTATTTTTTCGTCAACAACCGCCTTGGTTGTTTTTTTTCCATTTGGTTCGGCCAATCTCGTGTTTGGTTGTTTTTCTCGTGTACTATGAAGCCCCGTCCCCAAATACTCTGTCTTGTTTTTGCCCTCATTCTTTCCCAGTTTTGTCACTTTCTCTTTACCGCCGGCATAGACCCTTTGACCAACGTACAACCCCTGGTTTGAAACTGTTTACCCCACCTGCCCCCAACCCCTCTTCGTTTCCTTGTTTCCCTCCGGCATTTTTGCGCTGCCCTACGCCACCTTACTTTGTGGTATGGCTTTTTTCCCTTGAGTCTCATCTTCCGTTTGTACAATCGCGCCTTGCACGGCGGGGTGCCCCCCCCTGCCAGACCACTCGGCTTCAATCCCCTGGACCGGGTCTTTTAGTCCCGCCCCCAACCTTTCTCCCCGGAAGTTCCACCTTGCCCCCCGCTTTTGCCCCGTTTGTACGTTTGACCTCGATAACATATAGTCTATAATTGTGTGTATCTACTACGATTTTGATTTTTGCCCTTTCCCTCTTGTTTTTGCCTACAAAACTTTGGCCGGCAGACTTTTCCCGCATACGGCATCCAGGAAAACACTTCTTTTTTCGGTGGAGGGGGGGGTGTCTGATCCCTTCCTCATAGTCCCCCCTAAGGGATCTTCCCCCTCACCCTGACCGTAAGTCCCTTCTAGCCGTAAAGGGTTCACTCAGGGACAAGAGGACAATTTTCCTGATTATCGTTTGATAATTTGGCAACTGTTCTTTTACCCGCCTTCTGGCCTCCTCTTTTTTTCCTTTTCACTGGCCCGGTTTTTGCGCACCTTTCCAAAGAGTGGCCCTCAAACACCCCCCTTTCTCGACCTTTCGTGCTAGAAGTCTCCAGTCGAAATACTGAAAAACGAGACCTCGAGACACGATCATACTCTTTCGATTTCTGATTGTTCCTTTTTAGTGGCCTTTTTTTCCGGTGTCGCCGCGTTCACCCTTTTCTCTTCTCCCAACGCGTATTTCCGTTGGGCAGACGTCCGGGCGGTGTTCAGCGTGAACGTTTTTCTTCTCAGAGTTTTGTTCTTTAGATGTAATTCTTCTTTTTCCCGGTAGGTGAACCCGTCGCATTTTTTATGCGGCCTTTATTTAAACCAGTGGTCCGTAACAGTCGTCTTTCACAGCGTTTGTGTCCTGTCCCCCCGGTGCGGTTCATTTTACATCTCGCTTCTTAACCCGGGGTGTCCTTTCCTTCTTTCGGGCGGCACACGACCCCTTACCGTTTTTTCCCGAGGTCCCCAACCCCGCGGCCCCCTCCAACCCTTTTCTGAATCGTTCCTCTGCCAACACCCGGATTTTAAGTCCTACACATCTTCTCTTTTTTTCAATTATTTGCCGTTGTGCTTTCCGGCCAATTTTTCTTAGTTGATTTGAGCGGGGACCTTCCTGAGTAGCTAACGGGAATCAAAGGTACCAATGTTTTGGTCGTCCTTCTCAGAACCCTTTTGCCAAAGTTTAGTTTTCCCCCCTCTTCACCTTGCTTAGTGGTTTTCCCTCTCGGTGCAGCCCAGTCAAGATTTGCCACCCTGACCGGACCACGATCTCCCGGTACCAAAGAGCGAGCCGTTATTCCCTTTAGGTTTCCCCCCTGCTGTGAACCATGGGCACACTTGGAGGCTAATGATGTTTTAGTTTGCTTCCGCCGTCTCCTGACGGTCACTTTCAGTCCGAAAATTGTCGAGTGAAATCTCGGCGCGTTTGGTTTTTTTTTTACTCCTACCCCCTATCCTACCCACCCATATATGACACGAGTTTCTTCTTCTGTCCCTCCCAGAATCGGTGATGTACCTCTCCCACTCCAAAGCAAGAAAGAAACCCCGGGCTGGGGTTTCCCGAAATATCGGATTCCGTATCTTTCTTTGTGTAGAGGGGCGGGTGCAAGGGCAATAGCGGATGATTTCTGCCCCCCTGGTTCGATTTCGTCCCTTTTTTCCCACACGGATTTGGTGGTTTTCTTCACCGACCATTTTTTTTTTTTTTCATCGGCGTATTCGATTTTTAGTTTTCTTTTCTCAGTTTTTTTTACTTGCCCATTAGACTCGCGAGGACCTTCCCCCTTCGCTTTTTTCTCGGGAGTGCGTCCTTTTGTCTTTTCAACTGGCTAGTTTCACTCGAGATTCCGTGACTCGAACGGAAAGGCGAGTTCTGATTTGCCTAATAAGGACTTGTGGGTTTGATTGAGACTTTGTGTTCGACACTTCCTTTTTTTTTCTGAGGAACTGGGAGCTTTTTCAACACACCCTTCTGCGCCCTTTTCCTGCCGCCGCCTTCAATGGCAACTTCGCACGTCCAGACCAACGCCCCTTTACCCCCCATTTCTATCTTTTTGTGTTTTCCGCTGGGACGATTCCCGCGATTTTTTTTTTTCCAACATGTCCTTTGCTCTACCCCCAACTTCGACACCCACTTTGCGACGTACAAGATGGCCAGACCCATCGTCCCTTTTTTCATGTTTTCTGACTCCGTTGGTTCTTATTTTATCTATTATGTCGTTCTCTCTTTTGGTGGATGACCTGGGCTTGGTGCCCCCCGGCCCTTGCGGGCCCATATTTTGCTTGCGATAGGTAGTTTGACCATTTTGCCTACCTTCCCGCGTTTTCCTTACTTGCTTTGCTTTCGTCCATCGGGTTCTTTTCCAAGGCAGATACGGAGGCGAAATCAAAACAGGGCAGAGAGGCGCACAACAATTAGGGCAAGTTGTGTGGGCAAATTTTTGGGGGTATTGCTGGAACCGGGAAAGGAGTGTATCAGGCAGGCTGCATGCTGTGCTGTTCCTTGCAAAAATATTGTTTTTCCCGGGTTTCTTGGGGCTTTCCATAAAGGGCATGACACGGAGGTGATGCGGGAGAACGCCTTCCCGTCTTTAGGGTACCTTCCCGTGACACGTCAGGGTTATGGCAGTACTAGGGTGAATTTTTGGCGCCTTTCGCGTTCAGTGACTGTCTTCCTTCGAGCGGACGTTTGCGGTGTGGATTTTGCTTCCCATTTATTTTAGACCGGGCCCCCCCATGCCTGGCCTTCCCAACCGAGTCTTGGTAGAGGACTCGCGTAACTCTTCTGAAAAACAAAGTGTCCATGTGCGTTGGAGTCCCCTAGCCTGTTCTGTCTTCTTTCCTTAATTCTTTCCTCTTTTTTATTTCTTGTTGCTTGGGGGATCCTCCTTTTTTTGTGCTATCCGCCCCCTTTCAACGAAATCTCCTCTGCCCTTTTAACCCTGCCTCTTGAGAACATTTTTTCCATATGGCTTCCCGCGACCCCTTCCCTCCCTCCGTTTCTTGAGGTTTTTCACTTTTCCTGGCCGCATTAGCCCCCCCAAAAACCCCCCCCCCCGTAATACCGACGTCAATCCTTTGAGAAGATACCATAAAATTTCTGGATCCTTCCCCATGGAGAGGAATTTGGCGTCCTCTCCTCCCCGACCCTCCCCTGCCGGGAACCCTTTTCGGACTTCTCGCCCGTCATTTTCGCTCATTACCCATACCTACTATTCCCGATTTAAGAGGCCTTTTTCTAGGGTTATACCCAGGTCTTTAAGTCACGTATGTGATGTCCTTTTCTCTATTCTGTTACACCGACGCCATCAACTAGTAGACAAATTTTTCGCCCCCTTATTATGCGCCGTACCCTTAAAAACAAGATGGAGTTAGTCTGGAGGGGCCTATTAGACCCTTCCTTAAACATTATAGTGGACAATTCTTATAGCTTTCTTCTCACCTCTTTTGTTGTTTTACCAGGTCGGGTTAGTATTCGAATTTTTTTTTCATTTATTCCGTGTTTATTTCATGCCGTCTGTCTTTTTGGTTTTTTTCCTACCCCCTCCCTCCTTACAGGCTTTTTGCCTTCACATTAGCCGTAGCTTGTCTGACATTGCTCTTCCCCCTCCGATTGGATGGAAACCGTCGAGGGTTCAGGCCTTTCCCTTTTAGCTACATGTCTCTTGACACTACATTCCTGTTCCCGCGGGTCGAGTTCGTTTTGAACCTTCCCCGTTTAGACCAAGTTGGCTTGGTTCCGCTTTTCCCCACACGGCCCTGTATTGTCGGCTCCTTGAATTTTTTTTTTTTCTCGTTGCTTTGTCTAAATAAGACCCCCGGACCCCGAAGCGATCGGGGCCTCGGCCATCGCCCACTGGCCTTCCTGGGAAAGCATTTGCCGGCGGTCCATCTTTTCTTGTTCTTGTTGTCCCCAAGTGTTTTTTTGTTTTTGCGGTTTTTTCGCTTTTTTTTGCGTTCAAGTTTTTCTATTTTTAGTACCGGGCGACCCGGTGGTCCCCCACTTGCCCCAAACAAGCAAAGTCCTTCCGTTCGGACGGTTTTTGCGGATTTCACGCTACCCTCACCCCGAGGGGTTGGACCCTTACCCCTTCATGGCTGCCGAGGTTTTGCTCCTCTTGGTTGGTCAATCCGTTTCTTACTTGTCTACCGTGCCAGGCCCGTTTTGCCTCTGTGATGCTTTTCCCCCTTATCGACCTTATTTTCTCGGTCGTTCGACATCCGCTTGGGAGGAGCGACAATCACGCCCTGGCCGCTGATTTCCCTAGAAGTATCCATAGAACTCCACGTCTTTTTTTCATGTTACGCTTTTCCCCATCCCGGCCCCCTCCTTTTTTTGGAACGGCCGTGGAAATGCCACCCCAGCGTCCCCTTTGAGATTAAGTGAAGAATTACAACCCCCGTGTAGACTTGTTTGCACCTGGTTTTTGATTATTTTTTTACACAACGAGAGGAGCTATACTTTTAATACTCATACGTTGCTGTTGTGCGTGACGTTTCCGCGAGTCTTCGAACCCCCTCCGCCACGTTTTCGATAGGACTTGAGTCGCTATTCCCCCAAGGCGTCCTATTGAAACATTCCAGGTTTTCTATCCCTTCCCGCTCGGTGGACCGATACAAAAAATCTTGGGTCCTTTTGCACCCCTATTTATTTGTTCGCTTTTTACCACGAGGGGGTACTTTGTGATGTCTTTCTCCTTCTATTTTTCCTCTTTCCTCCCCCTCTTTTTCTTTGAACCCCACCTTCGGCTAGATTAACCTTTTCACTGGAGGTCAATGGGTTATGTTTTTAACACCCCCCTCTCTAACTCACTTGCGGTTTTCTGAGCGGTGGATTTTTCCCTTTCCTGATTTCCCCTCTGACGGAGTGCTGCAAGTAGCGTAACCTAACCCTTCTAATTGTACCGGCTTACTCCAATATAAGGTGTGCGGGTACGTCGGTCACGTTTCAGCAGTGTCCAGCACCCCCTGCTATCCATTTTCGCTGGCCCGTTTGCCCCTACCACCTTTTAATGCTACGGCTCGGATCCTCTTCACAGGCCTTCGCCCCCCCAAAAGTTTTATCAACCCCTGTGTCACCCTTGAGACAACCCCTCTCTGTTACTCTTCAGGCGATGCCGTTTTTTTTTTGGCTTCTGTTTTTGTTCGTTTTTATTGGTCATGCGTCCCTGTTTCCCCGATCGTACCGGTTTCCTTGTCGTACCACCACGTCGTAGAGCCCTTGCTTTGTGGGGGTGACCCCGCCAAACACGATGCCGAACGTCCACCCCAGTCTTCTTGTTAAAGACAACTTTCAAGGCTTTTTCTTCGCAGCCTTTCTTTTTCTCTTTCCGGAACCCGTTTTTTTTTTTCTGTTGATTTTGATTTCTCCCCGCTTAGTGTCCGCCTCTTGTTAGATCCCCCTGCTGTTGCCCTTGTATTGCCCTTCCTAAATCGCTTTGCTTTTGTTTCTTTGGGTTGGTTGATGGGCTTGGATTAATTTTGGCTACACTCAGCGAGTTCAGACACCACTTTCAGCGGACGATAGCTCCGAATTCGGTATCACACAGCAACAGCCTTTGTTCTTTCCTCCTCGGTCCTTTTACCCGTGTCCCCTGCATTTAATGAGCCTGCGAGGACCCCAGTCTTCCTTTTTCCTTTTTCCGGTTCGAAGCTCCGGGCCGGGATTGCCCCCTCTTGTCCGTTTGCTCCTGACATTTGTTGTAGTCCCAAACGGCGGATTCGGCCTGGGACACAAAAACAAAAAAGTTTCTTTTTACCGCCTTCCGTGAGGCTTTTTTCCCTTCCCCCCCCTTCGATTGGCACGGCGTTTTTTCTCGAAACGTTCCTCCTCTTTACTGGGTGTCTTGGTTTTTCCTCTGCTTTTGATCCTAACGCCGTCCGCCATTGGCCTTTAGTATCTGCCCTGAACTTTGTGGATTAAGTTCTTCTCCCTTTCGGGGGGGGTTTGGTTCTTTTTTTCACCGTACCGTCGCCATCTTTTTTCTTTCCGGGGAAGGTATGGTCTTACATTTTCCGTTCACCCCGTCGTCTTGCTTTGCCAACTTTTCGGACTTTGCCCCCATTTCTTCCACCACTGTGCGGTGTCTCCCTTTTCCCTTTTTTTTCGTCCTGAGATTTCGGGAACAATTTAATTTCGGCTTTTTATTTTTCGTAAGATGCGTTTTTTTTTCCCCCCGCGATGGAGAAAACCTTGGCGGCGAAACATGTTGACTTCGGGGCGCTGCACCGCCGGATTTCAGCCCGTGGCACAACCCCATATCTTCTCTATGCGGCGCCCGGTTATTTGGCAAGGAGGCGCCCCAAATTTTATTGCCCTACGGTTTTATTGCTTTTTCTTGCTTTTTCACGGGAGAACTGGTAATTGCCTTTTTTTATCAGATTACAAATTTTTGTGTAAAACGTTTTGTTCTCCGTTTTTTCGGTATTTTTCTGTTCTTTTTTTAAGCAAGGACACCCACTTCCCTTGAAGCACTATTTCTTGAGTCGCGCGTCCCAGACCCCCCTTTTTGTGGTTTTTTTTTCCTTCCGTTTCCGCTGCCCACTAGAACCTTTATGTGGAGTCCCAGGTCCCGTGATGAACGAATTTCGTCTGTTATTTTGCCCCCCCCCCCCACCCCTTCTGTTGTCCGCACACCATTGACCAAGACACCCTTAGGAAACCGACGAATTCATTCCCCCCTGGAGTTTCCCCGAAATGTGCTATCGTTTTATGTGTTTTCATTTTGTCCGGCTGTTGCCTCTCCGCGGAACCCCCGACAGGTTTTTTTTTTATGATTGAACGGTTGATTCTTTATCCGACATTTTTTCTCTGGTTTGGGTGCCTTCGACTTTTTTTTTTTGGTCGGTCTTACCGCAAGTTGCCATGCCTCTGGTCGCGACCCTCGGCTGGCTTCGGTCCCCGGTGCCGCGTACGACCTTCGTCTTTGTCTTCAAGCTCGGTTTTTTGACAAGAAAACCAAACAAGACAGCACGTTTTTTCAATTAATATTCCCCCCGTTGTTTGGCTTCTGGAGTGTTCGGAGCCTTTTTCCCGACCTTTTTGAAATCGACCAGGGGCGTTCTGCAGTTACCCCCCCAGGTGTTGGTGGGTTGGGGGCGGGATTTTTTTGACTTGCTGTCCCCGGACTCCCGGCCTTCGCTTTTTCCTTGCACTTTGGAACGTCAGACTGCCCCCGGTCATCACACTAGCCTGGCCCCCCCCTGTCCCTTTCTTCCCTTTTTTCTAAGAGTTTTTTCCCACCCCCGCATGGCTTGTCATTACCCACTTTCGTTTGTCTTTGCCCCCCCCCAGGACTAAGAGATACAAAATTGAAAAAAGTTTAGACATCAAGTCTTCGATCATACGGTGCGCCCTGTCACTTTTCTGAAACCCCGGCTGCAGTCTTTTTATTCGTTAGATCTACTGTCTTGCCCTGTTTTGGCAATCTTTGTTTGCCACATAATTAAGGTGGAGGTTTGACTGTTACTTTCCTTTACATCCTGCTGCGTTCTTGCCCGGCCGTTTCTTTTCTGTCACTCCATTTTTTTTCTTTTTTCAACTTCCTTTAGTGCACCAATCACCAGTGGGCGTTTGAATGTGTCTTTGTCGGCGAGAAGTTTTTCCTCTCCTCCCAATCTGATCCTGGACCCCCCTGAGTCCTTACCATAAAGGCCTCTCGGAAAGTGGAAGGTTTGTCGATGGAATGTTTCCACGCTGTTCCCAGTCTTTAAATTTTTTCCCTTCGAGGCGCACGCTGGGGCTCTCCCCTTTACCCCTTCGTTGGATTCACCGACAGATTTGGCAGACTCCCCCCTCTCGATTGTGGTCCGCTCCTTCCCTTTGGCCTTATCGGCTTGCGGCGTCCACGGTTGGTCTTTTTACTGTGTTCCTCGGACTTTGCCGGCCTTTTTGGGTCTTCCTCCACCCCTTTTTTTTCACGATTTCAGTTATTTCTTGTCCACTTTCCTTTGTTTAGGGACCGAAACTTGGTTGACCACCTTTTTCTTATCCACTTTCGGTTGACTTTGGTTTTTTACTTTGACGTCCACCCTTTTTTTTTTCGCGAAAACCTCTGCCCGGCCGGCCCCCATTCAACCCCCGTGGCGTGGTTCATGTCCCCCCACAGGTTTTAATCCGTGATGACTCCATTTGTCCCCTTAGACGCAAGGTCGTGTTGCAACCCCATTCTGCTTGTCGACTTCAGGCCAAAAGGTCTTCGTCCTTCTTCCACGAATCCCTCTCACCCCCCCCTTCACGGCTAAACGTTCCTTCAAATCTTTTCTTCGAAACTTTTTCCTGATTTTCCCGTGCTCGATTGGGTGGTTTTTTTTTTTTTTTTTTCTTAGAGTACGAAGCCTCTTTTTTTTGGGCGTTCAGGCCCTTCTTTCTCTTTGTTGCCGCGCCTCCTCCCAGGATATAAGATATTCCGTACCGGCACAGTCCAAGCTCTGTTTTTCTTGTTTTGCCTTCATTCCTTTGTTTTTTTTGAAAGTTTTCGTTTTTTTACCTTTTTTCCACTTCTTTAGGTTGTGATGATTTCGTGTCATGTCAAGTGCGCTGTTTTTCTTGGCCCCCGTTTCCGCAGCCCCTGGCGTTATTTCCTGGTACATGCGTGTTTATGATCCCCCCTTCCCCCAGTTTTTCATTCGCTTGCTCGCCACCCCCACTCTTTTTTTCCCCGTTGACCTTGCCGGTCAAGCGTTCCTGATAGGCATACCCTCCCCCTTTTTTTAATCGCATCCGTCCTCTTTCAACTGTTGGCTTCCCCAATTGCCCTGCATTCTTTTTGGGGGACCGTGATTCTTTTAGGGTTTCTCATTTACCCATTGTTTTTGCCCCCTGACTTCCTCGCGATTCGTCACTACCCTCCTGAGGCTATCGCCTCCGTTCTATCTTTGTTTCCCCCCACCAAAATCATCACGACTGGGATGTTAGTTTGGCCGCGCCTGAAGCTCCTTTTTTAGTTTGTCGTACCCCCCTTGTTTATGACCGTTCTGTCTTCCGGTCCGCTGTTTTTTGTGTTTGAGTTTTTGGCGCTCCCAGGGTCTTGGACGGTGTTTGATCTCTTCCAGTTCTTTTCTTTTTTTGGTCAAATGAAGGGTCCCCCTAGTTCGAGTCGTCCTTTTTTTTCTTGTGTTTTCTTTTTGCGTGCATGATTGACAGCCCCCCCCAGATATTTTATCCCCCCACTGAAACCCGGTTCACCTTCTTGGCGGGGTTGTTTTGCCTCAATAAGTTCCGGCTCTTCCGCCCCCCCTTGTGCCAGGCCGGACTCTCCACAGGTGTTGCTGTGCTTCCCCGGTTTTTGCCCTGCCCTTTTCCGGTGGCATCCCCCCGAGCCAGTCTGGGGGACCCCGGTTTTTGTTTGGCGCCCCTGGACAGAAACGCCCCGTGATCTTTAGGGACAAGTCTTTTTTTCTGGATGAGTCATTTGTTTGATCTCCCCCCTCCTAGTCTCCGCGTCTCCGTTTTTTGTGGGATCCCCCCCTTTGCCCACGAAAGACCTTGCCATGGGACCTGCCCCTTTTCCCCTCTTTTTTTCTTTTCGATCCCTGAAGGGAAGTTAGTGTGGACTGGGTGACCTTTCGAGGGGCTATTTCGGGCCTCTTTTTTTTCCAAACGGTTTTTAAACTTCGTTTTTTTTTTTCCTTCCTTTCTTTTTTTGTTTTTTTTAGCTATTCCAGAGATTTTGATGCCAGCAAGATATAAGTACAGAGTTCCCCCCCCTTCTTGGTCCTTCCGCTCCACTTCCACATTGAATATTAATTGGTTTTATTTTCCCCCCAGGAATCTTTTTTTGTGTGAAAGTTTCCCCGTTCGTTTTGCCTCACGGGTTTGACAGCCCCATCTTACTTGCCGTCACCGTTTCGCAGTTAGACCGTGATGAGCATTGTTGGCGCGCCCATCCTTTTTCCCCGGCCCTTTTTGATTTTAATCCCCCACTGTTTGTGCTTTGCTTTTTCGAGTGGCTCGCCC
>Ga0179593_1543650_pt1 | contig 10623 bp, 22 predicted proteins | sample CZODoug2_1_08_16_FD_185931 | JGI IMG/M metagenome (GOLD analysis project Ga0179593, IMG submission 185931) | Vadose zone soil fungal communities from Angelo Coast Range Reserve, California, USA - CZODoug2_1_08_16fungal (PacBio error correction) | ecosystem: Environmental > Terrestrial > Soil >... | reverse complement strand
CCCTTTTCTTTTCCCCTTTTCCTTAGCCGGATCTTGAATCAAGTTCCCTTCCCTGGAGCTCCCCCCCCCTTTTCTAGTTCGCGCAACAAGGAGGCTTTTTTTTTGGCACAGTTCTTTCTTTTTTCCCAAAAGAAGGAGATCCCTTGGTAGCAGTTGCGCTCCCAGCGTCGTTTGAGGTCACTTTCCTCGGAAATTCGTTATTATTGGTGCGTACAAGTAACCGTGAAATTCCTTTTTTCTTTTTTTTCTGACTCCCCTATTTTTTTTGGCTCTAAATATTGGTCCCCCTTGTGCGCGCTTCCCAACAGCTTCTCCCACTTTGTAGGAAAACTGGACATCGCAAGTTCCCCCTTTTTTTCCCAGGTAGCGATTCTTTTATGCAAAGCAAAAATTCCTCCCCCCTCACAGTGGCATTTTTCCTTATGATATTGTGGAATATATGAACCCTCCCACTCCTCCCCCCCAGTTGGCTATTGTACTTTTTCCTTCGCAGGTTTCCCCCTTTATTATTTTTTCTAGGGGGAGTGCCCGCCCCCTATGATACCCAGAATCCGGCTCATGATGTGGTCCCCTTTTTTTCTCCCCACTTTTCTTTTTTTTTTTTTAGTGGTTCTTGAACCTGGACGAAGATATTTACTTTTTGTTGTTGCCCCCTTTCCGCTCGCTTTTCTCCCCGATGGGAAGACATTTTGCACATCGTCTCCAGTACGGCTGAGATCTTTTAAATATCTCTCCCAGGAGTTTTTTTTCCCACATTGAAAATCTTTCCCCAGTAACACCCTTGCCCCCCCACTTTGAAGAGCGGAACCCCTTTTTTTATTCGTTGGCGCGTCCCCTCTGTTGTCTTCGCGTGAGTTTCCCCCCCAATGTTCTATGTCTTTTTCCCCTTCATCCCCCCCCCCCCCCCCTTCCACGCACTTCAATGACCTGTTTCCAAATCAGCCGTTTTACCAGAAACTGCCCCTCCGAGCTTCCGTTATGGAAAACACATCTCCCCGCATTTTTCTTACGGCTACCCCTCCCCCGTTTTTCTAAAATGATCACCCGGAAAACTGTCATCCTCCCGTATCAACCTTTTCTTTTTCCCGATTTGTTATTCCGAAAGTCGTTTTTTTTGCTTCCTTGCGCCACCCCCGGTTTTTCCATAGTAGGCCCTTCCCCCTTTTTGTTCGCCCAACCTTGTTTGAACTGACTCCTTTCAAGTCCTCTTATTCAGTTCTTCCCCCTTTTTCCAACGTCCAAAAAGCCTCCTTACACTTTTTCCCCCCCCGCTCGAACTGGCATGTAGATTTTTTTCCCCTGTGAACACGCCCCTTTTTTTTTCCTTAGACGCTATCTCCCCCCCCCAAATGAAGCGGCAAAAACCCCCCTCCACACTTCCCACCCCTCTCTCCGCAGTGATTTCTTCGCTATTTGATTCCTTAACGGTACTCCTAGCCCCCCCAAAGGGACTGCTCCCCCCTTCTTCCTCGGTCACCCCTTTTTTTTTCCCGTTTGGCGGATTTCCTCCCCTTTCGTGACGAACCCCCCTTTGATCCTGTCAAAAACCCCCCCCTTTCGTCCCCCTTTTTTCTTCCACGAGGGGCGGTCGATAACTTTTTTGCGCAAGTCCATTCTTGATAAACTAACCTACAGGTCCCTTCTAAACCTCTATCGTAACTGTGCCAGTCCCTCCCCCCCTCTGATCCGTGCCCACCCTGTACTCATCATTTTCGGGCAGAACCCCCCCCGGCCCCTTTTTTTTCGGATACCCCCTCACATATACACCTGGGAACTCTGATGAACCCCCCCCCTTTATTTACATCTGCCATAAAGTTAAACCGTTTTCGGTGAATGCCACCACGGACACCCCCCCCCCCCTCCCCTTTCCCTTCAATGAGCCCCATCTGAACACAGGTTTTTTATGTATTCGTGGGTTTTTTCCCCCTTGCGGGCGCTTTTCCCCTCGGGTTCCCCCCGTTAACGGTTTTTTTTTTGACCACCCTTTTTCGGTTCCCCCTTTGGCATTACGGCTCTTTATGTCTCGTTACCCCACCACTGCTTCCCCCGTCAGGTCTTTTTCCACTGGGCGAGAACCTTTTTTTTTGTGTTGTCCTTCCCTTTCCCTTTTCCTGAATTTTTTTCCCCCCCTTCCTTTTATACAAGAACCCCCGCCTCCGGACCTGGCATGTTCTGTGGATTTCGTGCGGTTTTAGTCTTTCAATGTGTTTGTTTTTTTTTGCTTGACTCCCTACCCTCTAGTTCAAGATTCCTTTTTGTCCCATTATGTTGAACGGACCCTTCTGGAACCCTTTTTTTGACCCCCCCCCCCCCCTCAACAACCCCATTTACTTTAACCGGTGCAACAGATCCGAATTCCCCCCTGGACTTTCTTTTTCCTGTTTTTTTCCCCCCGCGGTTCCCTTCCAATTCCTATTCCTTCCACCGCTGGCTTCCCCTTTACTTTCACCCATGGCTAAATCCCCTTCCCTTTTCGTTTCTAGCGGGGATCTTGATCAACCGCGAAACCCCCCCCCAAAACCCCTCCCTCCTGGATTATTGTTTCACTTTCCTTTTTCCTTTTCCTCAAGCTTTGTTTTCCCGCACTCCCCTTTTTTTTTTAGGCCGGCACCTGATTATACCGGTCTTATACCTTTTTTTTTCGGTTTTTCGGGTGGGGCCTTTTATAAGTGACCCCAAATTCTCGGTATTCCTTACTTAGGCCCACGATAAAAAACCCTTTTTTTTCCCCATTGGTTTGATGGACTTTTCCCCCCCCCCTGCCGAAGTTATCAGTCCGTGTTTTTTTTTTTTTGGTCCCCCATGCAATCCTGGACTTTTAGTAGTTCTCTGAGTGGTCTATCTTTTGTTCTTTCTTCACTGGGCTGCGACGTTTTTTTTTTTCGGTCGTATTTGTTTAGGACTTATCACGCAGTCTTTTTTCGGTTATTTTTTTGGTAGTTGGGGTTCTTTTTCTTTTTCTTTTTTACAGACCCTCCCTTTTACCCATTTAACCCGGTGGGAACTTTGCCGCAACAACTTTTAAAATAAGCCTTCATTTTTCTCGTTGAGTTTGTTTGTTTTTTTTTTCCCTCCTCCATCTTTTTCTTTTGGTGTTTTGGTTTTTTCCCCCCCCTCGTTTGGTTTTATTTTTCCTTTCCTCCGCTTATGAAGGCACCCTCCTACTCTCTCTTTCCTTTTCTCCCTTTTTTGGTTTTCTTTCTCTATGGGGCTTGCCTTTTTTTGCCCCCCCCTTCCGAACCAAAAAAAGAAGTTTCCCTCCCTCCCCCCCCCCCCCCCCACCCACACTGGGTTTTCCCTTTCTCTTTCGGGCCCCACCCCCCCCCCCCCCAAAAACGCAAACCTCTTGCACCCAACACGCTATTTCACTTCCTTTTTTCTGACCTCCTTTCCGTGGTCAACCCGGATGGTAGTGTTTTAGTAACACGCCAAGAAACCCCAAACCCCCCCCTCCCCCATTTCCGAAAATCCTGCTTTTTTCCCCCCCTGATATGTCATCCCCCCCACCGTCTTCTGTCACCCCAGGAAGAAGACAACCCCCCAACACTGATTAGATTCCCTTCCCTGGCAGTTCGCTTTTTTTTTTTTTCCTTGGCAATAAGGTATGAAACTTTCTTCTCCCCCCCTGCGGCCCGTTTCCCCCGTTAATGAGAACAAATGGCCCGTGGAAACTTCTCTTTTTTTGCCCCTTTCTTTTTTCCTTTTCCCTTTCCCGAGAAAATTTTTTGCCGCCCTCCCCCCTCAAGTGGGTTCCCGTGAAAAAAAAGTCCTCTTTTTTCTTCTAATCCGTCGTCCCCCCTTCCCCCAAATGGAGGCGGTACCTTATAGACTGACCAAACCCCCACTTACCCCATCAGTAAAAGACCGGGACCCTGCTCTTTTTTATCGATAGTTCTCCCCACGGGTTCCTTTCCCCCAGAACGGAAGATTGTAAATCCTTCAAGCCCTTTTCCTCACAACACAACTGAAAGTGTAACCCAAAATGGACTTTTTCCGGGACCCTCTCGCGATGGAGGGCGCGGACCCCCCCCCTTGGCCAGGCTTTCCCTAATTCTTGCCGAACAAATTAAAGGGGTCTTCCCCCCCTTTGTTGCAAGGATCCCCCCCCTTCCCTCCGGATCAGTAGCCCCATTTTTTTTTTTTGTACGCCCTTTTTTTTATATTTCTTTCCCCCCCCCAATTGCCAGGACCAAAATCCACCCCAGAACAACAGGGCCCCCCCTTTTTCCCGGGTAGGCGGTGTTGCTTCTTTTATAAACTTTCCCCCCAATCCTCCCCGCCCCGTCAAAGAAGGAAACCCCCCCAGTTGGATTTCTCAAAGGTTTTCTTTTCCTCCGTTCGACATTGGAAGGTGTTTTCCCCTATCCCCTCCTTCAAGAATATTACCTCAACTGCACGTTGGTCGTTTTTTTCCCCCCCAACTAAAAGGTTCCCCCTCAGAATTGGTCCCCTCGAGCAGAATCCACCCCCCCCATTTACTTCCTTTTCCTGATGGTTCGCTTTCTTTCTTTTTCTTGGAGTTACGATTTTTTTTTTGAACCTTAACGTTCCCCCCTTTTTTCTGGAAGGTTTAATCATTTTACATAAGATTTTTTTTCTGCTTTTCCCTTCCAGAGAAGCTCGCCCTTCCTCCCATGATGCCTTTCCCCGGACCCTTTCCCCCAGATGCTTAAGCTTCCCTCTTGAATCTTTTTCACTGATGGCTTGGACTTTAGTCTTTTTTCTCCCCCCGTAATTACCCTTTTTCTCACCAAAAAGGGTTTTTTTCTCGGTTTCTTCCACCCAACGATTGGAGATACGGTTTTTTTCCCCTTTCACTGGTTTGGACAGGATCTTTCCTTTTTTCGTTTTCGGGTCCCTGTCCTACTCAAAAACTTCTTTTTGAATTTTCCCCTCCGGCTTCCTTTTTTTTTGACATTTAAATGTTTTTTTTTTTTTGCCCTCTTACCGGGGTTCAATGGTTCCTTTGTGAAGTAGGGCACCTCGAGACAGCACGAAATCTTTGGGGCTTTCACCTTCCTTTTTGGGACGCCTTTTCAGTTTGTTTTTCTTCTCTTTTTCCTCGTAACTTTTTTTGTCTTGCACCCAGTTTCAATATCTTTTGCATTTCAAAGGTTTTTGCCTCCCTGTTGGACTGGGAAGTTTCACCTCATCCTATTGTTTTCTCCTTTCTCGTTCCCTTTCAAAAAAACCACGTGTCCTATCGTGTCAAACCTTTTACCTGTTTCCAGTGAAGAATTTCCCCCCCTGGCCGGACCCCTCTGAGGAATACCTTTTTCATACCCCAATCAATTTTCCGTTGTCCTATTGAGAGATTGAGCGGTTGTCCTTCCCCCCATTCAATTTTTTTTTCCAACTCCCCCATTAATCTGAGGTAATAGTTTCTTTTTTTATGGGAAAAGTATTCCCCCCCCAGACTCCTTTTGTATTGTGGGCTTTTTTCCACCAGGCAATCCCCCTTATTCCTTGATACAACCCACAGAAAAGCGCTCCTGCTTTTCAGGAACCTCCATTTCGTTTTTTTTTTTCCTTTTAATGGTAGTTACGGAATGTTTTTTTCCTGTTGGGCCTATGGGCTTTATTCTTGAGATTACGATCGACCCCCCTTTTCGGGTGGGATTTCTAGACAATTTTTCGTCTTTTTTCCTGATTAAAAGAAAAACCCCCCCCCCCCCCCCCCACCCCCCCCACCCCCCCCCCCCCTTTTTGCCAAGAGTGCGGCGCGGTTCTACCCCCTTCAAAAAAAACCCACCCCCCGTCACTTTATTTTTCCTCCCCTCTCCTTGAAGAGCAAATCCCCCTTTTAGAGAACCTGCCACTCAATTTCTCCATCTTTCGGCTCACCCCCTCAAGCTAACACCCCAACTTACTGAGAATTCCCCAAGAGTACCACCTGTTTGTGTTCAAAGTGCTTTTACTACTATCCCCCCAGTTTGTCTCCTTTGGAACTGTAGGTTAATGTTCTCTCTTTTTCTCCTTCCGCTTGAATTTCCCCTTCTTACTTTTGCTGTACTCTTTCTCAAGCTGGTTGTTGGCAGTTCCCCTCCCCCCCTTAGAGGCAGCCGGACCGAACTCTTTTTTTCTAACCGAAATTCCCCCCGTCTCCCCCCCCCAAGTTGAGAGGGCTGAACCGGACCCTTTTCCCTCCGCAAAATACTGGCTCCCCCCTCGTTCTTCCTGTTTCTTTAGCAGATACCTCTTACCCCCCTCTTTGAGCTAGCAACGGTTTCTTAGTACGGATCCCCCTGGCTAGGAAAACTCTTCCCCCCCTAGTCTTTTTTTTTCCCCACTCGCGACCCCCGCCGTATCTTCATAATACCTGGATTTTTCCCCCCCCCTCTTTCGAGAATGGGGGCCCCTTCTCTGTGGTTCTTGCCGCTAAGTCCCCACTCCCCCCTCCCTTGAAGGCATTCCCTTTGGGTCTGCTTTTCACCCTTCCCGTCAAACCCTTTTTTTCCTCCCTTTCAGGAACTTTTTTTGAAGGCCTTTGTTACGCCGCTGTTTCCTTTTCCCTGGCGTGTCTTTCCACCTTAATGATTTCACTTTCTTTTCTAGTCAGAGGTGATCTTTTCTCCTTCGGGTACCCTTTTTTCTTTCTTTTTTTGAAATTTTTTCCTTTATTCCTCAGCGCCTTTTTCCTACACAATACTTTCCATTGGGCACTTTTTCCCTAGGGAGTTTACCATCCTTTTTTTTCAATGGACTTCCCCTTCCTTTTGATGGGTCGCAGAGGGCCTTTTCTGGGTTTCAAGGTCCCCCCCCTTTTTATTCATCCTCCTTCTTTTTTTTTTTTTTTTTTAGAATTTTCCCCCTTGTTCAAAATCGAACCCCCCTCCCCCTTTTCCTCTCACATTTTTTCTTCTCTGTTGATTTATAAAAAAAAAGGTCTTCCCCCTCCCCGTCTAGTGCCCATGGACAACCCCTTTTTTTTTACTTTCCGAAGTAGCTCTCTTCAAGGTACCTCCCCTTTCCAGATTTTTACGAATCGGATTCAAAGTTTGCGAAGGGGAAAACCCCCCGGAAAAGGTCCCAGCCTTTCCTTTCCCCCAAATGGATGGCCCTTCTCCCCCAATAACGGCCTTTCTTTCCCCTCGGGTAGCCCCTTTTTCAACCCGACCCCAACACGAAATTTCAATTGAACGTTTTCTTCTTGATTTGACCTGGTGGTTTTTTCAGAGGGACACTCTTTTTCGAGTGATTTCCCTTTCGGCGATAGTGTTTATCTTTCAAGGAACCCCCCCCTTTATATCGCCTTTTCTTTCAGAGAAACTCAAGTACGCATGAAGATTTTTTCTTTCCTTTCGGTGTCCCTTTTTTCCTTTCCAAAAAATCCCTCAAAGGATTTAAACCCCCCCCCCCCCCCTGCTAGTTTGCTTTCAATCTCTGATTGGGATCTTTCCCCCCCCCTGACCTGTCTCTTTAGGCCAACAAATCTCCCTTGCTATCAGTCTGTTTCCCCTTTTTTTCTTACAAAAGAAGGCGATTCCTGTGGTATCCTTCTGCCAGCGCGCAGACCCACGGGCTTTTCTTGTTGCGTGGTACCACTCCCCCCCCTAAGGATTTCCCCCTCTCCTTGGTGCCTTCGGCTCTACCCCTTTTGCCCTTTTAACAGTGCCAACATCGAACAAAGGAGTAACCCCCCTCCCCCCTGGAAAAATCGCCTTCCCCCCCCCTTTGGCTTACCCTTTTTTTTTCTTAGTAAGAGATTTCTTTCCAGCAATTCTCCCTCCTTTACGTTTTTTCTGTTGGACTATTGGATCTTTTTTTCACCCAACTTTCCAACCTAACCCAAGTGTGGCCTGTACTACTGAGGGGCTTTTTTTTTTTCCCCGTTTTTGGTTTTTTTATCTTTTCGACTAAGATTAGTTCCCCCAGGAAAGAATTGCCTCCTTATCTTTTTTGGGCAGTTCCCTCTTTTGATTTTTCCCCCCCCCGGTTCTCTCGGACGAGTTTTTTATATAAAGTTACTTTTTTTTTTTTTTTTTTTTTGTCTCTCGCTCCGGAGGTTTTTCGCCTTCTCTTTTTTTCAATCCTGTTTTCCTTTCCTAAATTGCTATAATCCTTCCCCCCCCCCCCCCCCCCCCCTCCAAACGGATTTTAATTTTTCTTCTACCCCAGGTGGAAAAAAACCCTTCCTTTCCCTTTTGGCATTCCTCACTTGCTTCGCTGAACAACAAATGTCTTTTTTCGTTTTTGAGACCCCCCTTTTCCAGTTCCGACTCCTTTTTTATCCAGCTTTCTTTGACCTTTTAGTTGTTTTTATAAATCACCCCCTATAAAAATAATCCCAATTTACCACGACCAAAATGATTTATGGTAAATCCCCTATAGTCCCCAATTGTACCCCTCCCATATCGGTAGGGGGGCTTTTTTCCCCCCCCTCTCCCCAGTAAAATTGAATTTTCTTTTCTAAGGACTTTCCCAAGTTCTTCCCCCCAGTCCCTCAAAAAATCCCCCCCCCCACTTTGAGGGTCCATTTCCGGCTTACTACTTTTGAAAATTTTTTTTTCCCCCCTTCTTTCACTTCCCCCGCCCAAGCTGGACATCGTTTCCTTCACTTGTTTTTCATTTTTTTTCCATATTTGAATTGACTTTTTTCTGGAATAATTTTTCCCCCCAAAACCGTCCCCCTCCAACCAAAGGGACTTTCTCTTCCCCTCCCTCTACGCGGATGAGATTTCCCTCCTCCAAGGCCACTTTAAAAGTCTCTCCCCCCCCGCTTATAATTTCGGGTCCCTTTCCCAAATTCACGTATGGTAAGGCATCCCGACCCTTGATTTTTTTTTCCGATATAGTTTAAGATCCTCCCCCCCCCCCCCTTTTCCCGGGTAAGGGGTTTTGGTCCTTTTTTTCAAGTATCCTCGGTCACCACCCTTGATTTCTTTTTTTTTGGCCTCTTTTCCCCCCTTCCCCCTACCGGGGGAACTTAACACACGTTTTTTCAACCCCCCCCTTCCCAACCCTTTCGTAAATCTTTCCTTTTCCCCTCTGGGGAGATTCCACTCGAAACACTTTTTTCCCCCCTCCCACTTGGCGATCCCTTTTCTCAAGTCTTTTTTCTTAACAGACATCCCATGATCTGTACTTTTCCCCCCTTCTTACCTTTGGGGCCCCCCCTTTCATCATTTGCGGAAAGGGCGATGCTTCCTGTTCATTCCCTCAAACATCTCCCCCCCCTACTTTTCTCACCACCATTTAAAAAATTCCAGACTCCCCCGGTTCTTTTTTTTGGTACGGACAACACCCCGTCCTTTCTTCGGACCACACCCACACCCCCATTGCTGGAAACAGGGGGACGTCTTTAAGTGTTTTGTTTTCCCCCCTTACGGGTTTTTGGAGATCTTTTGGCCCCACTCGGATTTCTCCCCTTTTAAAAAACCTGTTCGGTTTGGGGGGGTTTTTGTGCTTCAGTGGCGCTTTTTGATTGATCTTTGTCTTGGTTCTTCCAACCCCCCCCCCCCACTGTTGCCTCCCACGTCTGTTTGGAGCTGAGAATTTTTTTTCCCCCCCCCCCCCCCTGGTTTTTCCTTGGTCCCTTCTACTGTCCAACTTTTCCTTATCCTCCTTTTATAACCTCCCCTGCCACACCGCCTCCGTTCTTGTCTATTTCGGTGACCTTGGTTTTCATGTTGGAATTTTGTACCTGAGATACCCCCCCTTCTCTCTTCCCAAGCGTTCCTTTTAATGGAATTTGTGGAAGATGCTCTTCCAGCTCCCATTCAGAATGTTTTTTTTTTTTTCTTTTCATGGCCCCCTTGATCCCCATGTTAAAAGTGTTGTTCATTTCCCCCCCCATTCCCGAAGTCCTGTTCCCTGGAGGAGGGTTTTTTTTTCCTTCTTTTTGGATTCCGAGCCTTAGTCATTTTTACAGCTTCATTTTCCTTCCCAGATTACCTTCTTCTTTTTTTCTTTTCTTTTCGTTCTGAGAGGATTTCACAGAGCCCGGACCCCTTCCCCAACAGTCTTGGACGGCTTTTCCTTTTTTTCTCCCGCTTTTTCCCCCATTTTTGCACTTTTTAGGGCCGATTTTTTTTTATCTCCGATAATTTTCTCTTGGTTGTTTTTTTTACAGGAAAAATTATATTTTTTTTTTGACCCACCTGTAGAGGCCAATCATCACCCCCCCCAAAACTTTGTTATTGAAAATTTCTAACCCCATCCCCCCCGTCCAAATGAAGGAGTTTGTTTTTTTCTTCTTCCCCCCTTGGACATTCCTTTACTTAACCTTCTTTTGTATTTTTTCCCTTTTTCCCCTATCTCTTTGTGGGGTAGTTAGGTAGCCCTTTTTCCCGCCGGGTTATGATGTTTTCGTATTTTGTTTCCCTATCGGATTCCCCTCCCCCCTCATTTCGGAAACAAAAAACCCTTGTGTGCGTTTTTTTTGTGGGGGTCTTTGTTGGATTTATTTGTTACCCGATCCTCCTCCATTCCTTTTCCCCTCCCCCAAACGGTGGGAAGTTCTCGGGCCCCCCCCTCCCCTTAGGTTTTTCCTCTTCAGTTTCGTTTTTTTTTGTTTTTTTTTTTGCTCCTCAGTTTTTTGTCGGGCCTCCCCCCCTTTTTTTTTGGTGTCGCTGTACTCTTTCTTTCCGGAGTTTTTTTTTTTGCTTTTAAGGCCCCCTTCAT
>Ga0179593_1511936_pt1 | contig 10623 bp, 9 predicted proteins | sample CZODoug2_1_08_16_FD_185931 | JGI IMG/M metagenome (GOLD analysis project Ga0179593, IMG submission 185931) | Vadose zone soil fungal communities from Angelo Coast Range Reserve, California, USA - CZODoug2_1_08_16fungal (PacBio error correction) | ecosystem: Environmental > Terrestrial > Soil >... | reverse complement strand
GTCTTTGTTCAGCACTTTTCCCCCTTTCTAAAACAAAGGACAAGAAGAGGTCTTCAGCATCGCCGAGTACCCCTGACCTTTCTCGGCCTGCCCACCCCCCCCCCCACTTCTCTTAAATAACCCACTTAAGAAATATCCCCTCTAGCCCTCGCCGTTTCTTTGCCGGACAAGTGACCAATCCCATTATGCTGACGTCACCCTTATTAACTCGTTGCCCGAAGTGTGAAAAGGGTTTCCGCTCTTTTCCATGTCCATGCCAAAATAGTTTTCTCATTCTTGGAAGAAGAAATGATCCGGTTCAGTTTGCCGTAAAAACTGTCCCTTTCTTGGCGCGACGGGAGAGCGTTCTTCCCTGATGCCTGGCGAGGTCTGTCCTCCTCTCGAATTTTTGCGTCCTGATTCGAAATTTTCCCGCGCACTGGAGTTCGAACGACGAATTGGGCCCCCTCGCGGTTTCGTGACAGTACCCTGCGTAACGACCAATTCGTTCGTGGGGAATTCCGTAGGCGTTTTTGCAAATTTACCCCTGTTTTCGCCCTTTTCCTCCCCCAGAGCTTTTGCCGCCTGACTCCCCAGTCTCTTTCCCGCGCCGCGTCGCGCTCCTCCCTTCCCTTCTTAAGCGTACCGTCCCGGAAGGCCCTCCCAGACCCAGAAATTCTCGGAACCTTTTACGAAACCCTCGGTCGAACTCGAGCGCACCACCCGGCTCCACCTTCCCAATCTGCGGGAGCTTTCCTTTTGCGATATTTTAGAAAAAGCCCGCTTCTTATCGCGCGTGGGTCAACAGATCTTTTTTACTGAGTCGAGAATCTGCACGACGTTCTTGCACTTCCACTGCCACTCGCCCCCCCCCCCCCATATCTACTATTTCACGTTTCTTTTTCTTTTCCTTCTTCGGGATCCTTTCATCCAATTGTGAATGTTATGAGACTGTTCCCCTCTTTGCCACGTCCCCGATCCCCACACCTCTCGACTCCGGAGATTCTCTTCTAGAATTTCAAGCGGCGTGGGTCACGACCCATATCGACGAATCCCCCCTCCCACAATTCTCGATTCGCATCGGGGTCTGCGAGAGATCAAGAGTAGGCCGACCCAAGCGTCGCCTGAACCATATCCCTTCCCCTTTATCCCGAATCAAGTTCCTTTCGGTCTAGCTTCATTGACTTTCAATCTCGCCTTCCTTCTTCAGACTTTGATGATGATGCGATTGTTCGTGCGGTAACTTGCCCGGAATGTTGAGTTCTTTCTGCTCCAGGGAGGTGACCTTGAATTTCGTTTCTGAAACCGTTGAGCGTGAGCCTCCTCTGACGGTGCCTCCCACGCCGTCGTCGGTAGATTGTTTTTGGCTGAGCCCCTGTGGAGACTTCTCCGATCTCCTCTTTGATTTCCAGTAATCCCTGCGAGATTCCCCGTAATCCTCTTCTCGTCTCTTTCCCCATTTTACACACATCCAACCCACGCCTATCTTTGACGGCGTGGCGCCTTCTTCCCTTCTCGGCAGTCCCGAGTCGCTCCGCTCGTTGTCGGAGCTCCTTACCTGCTAGCCTAGTCTTTCACTTTAAACGCGGCACCCCGTGCGCTGAGGAAGTCCCCCAACCGCGCTCCTATTTTTCGCCGAGTAGATCGTGACTCCCGGCACGCAAAATGTTTTTGTCAGTTCTCAGACTTCTCTCTGTACGATGCATATTGATCCCCGCGACCCTTGCTCCCATTCCGCCCAGCAGTCTGTTGTCAGCGTTCCCTTTCCCTGCATTGTTCTTTCCCCTCCTTTTTGAACCCCAGCCCCGCTTTTCCCTTTTGAACCTCTATCGGTTGTCCCAGCCGCCTCATCCTTTTTTCGGAACGCTTTACCGAGGAGCTTCTCCGCTCTGGGTCGGCAGGGCCGGATGGCCTCCGCTGGTTTTTTCGTTCACGCCACCTCTACAAAAATGTATAGCTTCGATCCTGCCTCTTTTCTCCGCGCGACCCTCTCTTTTTGGGCAACATCTTTTGATGAAAGAGGGTATCCCTTCCGATACTTACCGATTGACGAGCACCCCCCTTTCCCAATATTTCACACTTGCCTCTAATCGTAGAGCCGGTACGAATTCTCGAATGTATTGCCCTTTTCATCCTTGACTTATTCATCTTTGGTGGAACGACTCATCTGCCGGCCCCAGATGAGTTTTTTCTTCGCGTTCCCTTCGAGCTTCTAGCCAAGGAAGTCCCAGCGCTCTGCAGGATCGTCCCGAAGGCGTCGTGCTTCTCGCGAGGCTCCGAGATCTCCCCTCTTCGCTGATAAGACGAGCTCCTGATCCCCTTTGCCTTCGCCCGTTGCGAAGAGCTCCCTTCTCCCTCCTTTCTCTGGGAATCCTTCAAGAGCCGCGCATCTTCTCAGATGGCAATCTGGGGTTCCCAGAATTCCCTTGCCTGTTTATCGTTGAGTTTTGTCCCAGAGCGCAGTGTTGTTCAGTCTCTTTGAATCGGCCACTGCGGGTCTTTAGCTCCTTGCTCGCCTAGCATCTCTTACGGCGTTTTGAGTACTGCTTTTCATATGTTTACTCTGTTAGTCCGTCTCGCTGAACCACCTCTGACTTTTTTCTTCTCCCACAATATCTTTCTATTGTTAAAATCAGTGGTGTTTGGAATTCTTCCGCAAGGCAGAGATTCCTTTCTTCCGCATGTCCTCCCCCCTCTTTTTTTTTTCGCGCGCGACCCTTCTCACTAAGTTCGGTAATCGATCTCACAGAAGTTAGATGTAGTCCAGGTTCTGAACTTTTTTTCCTCCCCCCCCAAGCCAGATGTTTGCAACGTTTTTCACGAGAAAGCAAGGCCAGTCGCAGTGGACACAGTTGCCTATTTGAGACCCTGGGGCGCGTTTTTGCTTCACTTCCAATCTTACTCAGATTCCGTACTCGTACTGCCAGTGCAGTTTTTTTCCCGCTCCCGCTCTCGCCGCCTTTTCCCCTTCCAGAAGGCCGACTGTGAGCGAATGTTTCTTTCTCGTGTTCATCAGCACGGCTCCTTGGAACGTTCGTCGCTGACCCCAGGATCTTTTCCTCTTTCGTACATGCGCTCTTCACGACATGCCTTTTCGGATGAGAGCCGGTAGTCCCCTGAGTCCTTAACCGAGACCCCCTCCCCCATTTTGTGAATTATATTGCCTTGACAAGAGGTCTTCCTCCCCTTTTCTGATCAGGCGCTAGTTCATATCCCTCACAGTACTTGCCTTTTTCCCAGCGCTCCTTTTGATTCCGCATCAGGTTTACCTTTTCACGGCGCCCCATTTTCCGCCCGATCGTGATTCGTCCCCGATATCCTCCGTTGACACTTATATTTCCCTTTTGAAGAAGAACGGCTACTTTTAGAAGCCTCTTCCATGTGCAGCCCTTGCACGGCACCCTCCTTCTTGAGACCTCACTTCGATATTTCGGGATTTTTTTCTGTTAGCTGAGTTTAACTATCCCTTAGGATTAGACGCTGTAACCCGCCCTATTTTGATATTTTGATTTCTCTTCGTCATATCAGCACTAATCCTCGTCTAGAAGAAGGCTACTGTTTTTCCCTTTTCCACTATTCCTCCTCGGCGCAGACCTTTTTTTGGGGGTTCTCAGGACCTCCAACTAATTGGGCCCCGCTTTATCGAGGAAGCGCGGGGAGGATATTCGCCCAGATCTGATCTGATGCTCGCCCCCGTTGATAATTACCTTTTCCCCGTCCCCCAATTTACTTCCCTTCCCTCCCGTGTAACCTGGTGGATTTTTTCCAGATGGTTCAGATCAGACGAGCCTTACCATATCTCGCTCTTCCCTGTTGCCCCCCCTGCAGTTCGCTATTTTGTTCGTGAAATTTGACTCTTGAACGTTCAGATATACAGCACCCCGGAGCCTGAAGTGCCCTTGGTCTTCTTCTCGAGGATTCCCTGCTCGTGGTACGTGTTCCTTACCCCTCCCCCTGAAGATGAGAGGGTTCTCCGGAGCAATTCAGGCGATCTGCGCCCGTGATCTTTGCGCAGGACACAGACACTCTCCCCTTTTTTAAGACGGAGCCAATCCCCATCCTTGTTCCCGCCCTCTCCCCCACTGCGCACTTGGAGGACCTTGTCAGTTGTATGATTCCCTTTATGTGCTTTCACCTCTTTAGTTGATTATTTGCAAGTTCCCCCTTTTTGGTTATGTGAGGCTCCGAGTTTTGGTTTTACGTGATGTCGCGTCTCGGTATCCCCCCCCCCCTAGGCGCTGCTTTCTACCCCCCCCCCTTCTAAGTTTTTTTTTTTCCGACTGGTTTCCCCTTTGTTGGCCCTCTGTCCTCGTCTGTTGTTAACTTCCAGTTTTTTCGAAATTTGAGATCACACTTTTTAGGCTTTCCTTGGCCCGAAGACCGAAGGTAATTGTTGAGTGGCTACGTCCTCCCGAATTTGGAACTCAAGTCTTCATCTCGGCGCGGACATTTGTGACCCCCCAAAAATTTGCTCTTATCGATTCCATGTTCTTGAGTGGGTCGACAGCTTTTGCGCTCGACCGCACGAATCCTTTGCCCCCCGACCGGTCAGGATGGTTCAGGTAGGCGCTATAGGCGAGGGTTTAGTATAGTCTTGCTCCTTTCAATTCTTTTCGTGGATCCCACCCCCCAATGGAGGAACAGGACTTCTGGAATCCTCGGACGCTTAGTTGCATTACTTCCTCCCCCGCCCCCCTTAACGTCCTTGCCAGGTGCACGTAGCTTTGTCCCCTTTCTGCGACAATAGTGATCTTGAAAGTCGTTTCATCTTGTCAGGTCAAGCCCCCTCGCCCGAAAGCTCAGCCGACACCAGAACGGACTTTTCGTTGTCTCGAAGACTGTGTACCTTCCCGTACCCGCGCGCCTAGAGGATCGGTCCGAAGTCCATTGCCTTGGTGACAGTTTTTATTCGCAACGTTAGGTACTTCTGAACAGTAGCTTCAAGCAGACTTCTTCTGTTCTACAGTAGCCTTAGACTCCCAGGGCTCCCACCACCAGATTGAGTTTTTCAAGTAGCAAGAGTCCCTCTGTTGCTTACTCACTTCCCGCGGTTGGCATTTTTCCCCCTGCAGAGCGCTAACGTCCCTTCAAATTTCACAGACTTCGCTGTAATGGAGCAAGTATTATCAAAGGACTCTGCCTCCCTCCCCATTGTTCTTGCCGGGCGAACCACCCTTCAGGACTGGAACAGGCGACGCTCTTTTTCTCTGTGACCCGGTGTTTCTCTTCGAGCTGCTTCACAGGAGTTGATTTTGTCCCTCCTTCTCCGCAGCTGCCTAGCGCCCACTCCTTTAAGCTTCTCCTTTACTGTTATAGGCCCCCTGAAACCCCTTTTTATTTCACATTAATCTCCCATACGTTTGTGTTGAGAGAGGGCACACCTTTCCTTTCAGATCTCAGTTCGAGGTCTATAAACTCTTGCTAGTAATTTCCCCCCCCTTTGCCCCGTCGTGCAATCGAGAAGTACCCCATCCGTCTCATACGGGACGTCTCCTCCTCTACAGAACGATATTTCTCCCCTGGTCGTCCCTTCGAATGTCGCCAAGGATCCCCGAGGGCCCCCAAAAAGGGTATTGTCGTCGGTGATAACTTCCGAACCATTCTCAGTTCTTTTTCGTTCCCTTGCCGGGTTAGCGATTCCTCCCCCTGGCACAATTTTCCCCACGAGTGGCGATCCGACCATTCAGGTTCTGCTTACTTGTAAAATTTCAGCCTGGACGCCGACCGGCACTTCTCGTAGCCCCATCATGCTCCCTTATCGCAGTAGACTTCGAAGTATTTCCCTACGTCTTTTTTCAAGATCCCTTTCCCCCCAGGCACGTAGAATTTAAGGCTCCTCTTATCTCCGGTGCGCCCCGTAGTCCCCCCCTTTACTTCTTCCGGGTGTTTCCTTAGTTATTCTTGGCTTGTTTACCATCGTATAGCCGTCTCCCCTCTTTGGCAGCGACTCCGCTAACACGTTTTGACCCTCCGACTTTCCGCAAGCTTTCCTCTTCGAATCTTACGCGGGTTCACCTCAAGTTTTTTCCCTCCAACCTTTCCCACTAAGGAGCGACGGAATATAGACCCCGGAGAGTCTTACGACGGGGCCCCCCGCCTCCCCCTCCGGTAAATCTGCAGATTTGAGGTGTTTGGGCGGCCCGAGGAGCATCAAATCTTTCTGCCTGCCCACCCCCTACATTCATCCCCACGCTTTATTCTCGCGAGAGGTCCCAAAGGCCCATTACGCGTCTTCTTTTCTTGACTTTATTGCCACTAACGTTTTGTGAAGAGAAATATCCTTCATCTTTCTTCAAATTTGTCCTCATTACGGTTTTTCTCTCGATGTCTGAGCGAGTCCAGAGGACACGCATCTCCTCTCCCACGTTGGAGGTCCTTTCCTGGCGACTTGCGGCCTACCTGCAAGTGTTTCCCCACTCTGTCCTGCTAACCCGAGCGAACCACTCTCCTTTCGCGCCGGCGATCGAGTTGAGTACAGTCCCCCCCTTGCGCGTCCGCCCCCAGCGTAGCCTTTCTACATTTTCCGGCCCTTTCCGCTTACCGAACTGCCTCAGCCTACGTTGCATATTTCCTGAACTCTGATGTATTTTTGCGCCGCCTTGTGATAGTCCTAGTAGGGTCGGCGACCTCTCCCCCCGGATCGTCTATCGGCGGCAGTGAGCGCGGGCATATGCTTTATGGGCATGACCCCCTTCCCCGACGTCGAGTGATTTTCAGCCTTCGACCTCACGAACTTGCACTTATGCAGTAGCTAGGTTCCTTGATATCCCACTCTGCTCTCCCTGGAAGCCGCGAACCAGTTGGCGGTCTTTTTGCGCGAGCAAATGCGTAAGTCCCTCCCCATTTCCCCCCTAGGACCCAATTCCAAACAGTTCGCGTTCCTTGACGGAAAGTGGGCGCGCACCTCGTAGTTGAGTAGGTAGGCTTTGTAACTTCTTCGGTTGGACATTGGTCTTATCTATCGATCCTTAGCTCCCGGACTAATAGGGAACCTTTTTTTCTCGGCCCCTCACCACAACCCGTGCCGCTCGCACATCCCCTAAGTTGGCCCTCCCGCAGACCGGTCTTGCGTCTGCGGAAGAGAGCTTGAATTGCCGAACGACCGAGAATTGCTCTTCCCAAAGCCCCACCCAGCTCGTCATTTTCTCTTTGTCACTGACGAATTGTGCACGGAAAAAGAACGCCTTCCAACGATCGAAGTGAGGCCATTTTCAGCGAGGCGTGTCCGGTTCCAATGTTTTAGCACGAGAAGGGTTTTCTTAGCATTTGAATAGCTGACCCCGAGTGCTTAGCCGCATCGCTTTGCGCCCCTGTATCTAGCGATTTTCCCGAAACTTAGAAGCAATCCGTCCCCGGTCTTGTTTTCAACATATCACCTGTTCGCTTAGCCCTCGTCCGCGACAGCCACGCCGTATTCCCCCGCGCCGGTTTAGGTCCTATTGCAGACACTTTGAACGTTCGGGGTGTCTGCCGGACGTCCCGACTTGTTCCTCCTAACTGATCAGGTTTTCCGAGGGCATGGATCCCCTCTGCGGCCGAGCATTTGTCTTTACGACTCCGAATTTTTCCTACCCGTGATTTTGCTGATTCAAAGTCCTCACCCGGTACTGTCCTTCCGCTTCCCCTCTTTTTTTTTTTGCGATCGAGGCTCCCGAGAGCGATCTCGCTGCAGACGTTCCACCCTAGTCTTACCCCCCCTAACCTGCCTCTACCACAACTCCCCTCTGCCCGACCCCCCCTCCCTCACTCCTTTTCCTAGCCCCTCCCCCCCACTCTCCCCCAACCCACATCCACCCCCACCCACCATTTCAAAATGGCCGGATCTCTTTCCCCCCGCAGCTTTTTGCATCGGCGACGCGTTTATTTTTTCCCCCGTCCCCCGCGTAGAGGCCCACCTTTCTTCCTCAGACGGCACAAGATTTTCTCCCTTCTGACTGGCTGTTTTATGTCATCTCGTTGCGAGTTTGCACTCTCGTTTTTTAGGATGTCACTCCTAAGGCCCTCTCCTCGAAATTTTTTGTCGCGATTCAGAGACTTCTCTACGGCGAGGTTTCTCCGTTCGAGTTTGAGGGGGTAGTAAGAGGATTTCACTCGCTGAACTGTCGGAGAAAACCCCCCCTCATATCTTTTACTCCTCCTTTGTTTTGCGATTTTTTCGGCGTCCGCCAGGCATGTTTCCAGCGCATCCCCTCAATATTACTCTTTAAACCCTGCGCGACCTTCACGCTACTCTTTTTTGGTTGACTTTGTGACCTCGCTAGGAGACCGCCCCCTTTCGATGTCTTTTTAGTCTCCCATTCTTGACCTCCCTCCCTTGAGGCAACCGTTATCCCGATCCTTCCTATCGCTTGGAACCCCAGCTGATTATATTTTTTTTTCTGGGGCGCATTCAGTGTGCGACCTCTTTTACAACCTTTTTTATTAGATTTGCGCTGCGCGACAAAATCGCGTATGCCCAGTTGACCGCTCTTTCTTATCAGCGGAGATAGTTCACCTTTTGAGCCTAGCTCAGTCCTGCCCCGGACCCAGTTCCAGTTTGCAGACGATACGGCCTTTTTTCGGGACCTTATGAGCATTGTCTGCTTTTTCTTTCTCCTTGTAAGCTACCGTTTCCCCCGGATCGATTCCATGCGGTCGGGTCACGTTGAGACTTGGGTCGACCCTCCAATTCCCTACTCCCCTTTTCCGAGCACCCCCGTTTTGCGCCAGGCTCCCGAGGCATTTTTTCCCTTGCACTGAAACCGTTTGGTTCCCAGCGGGTTTTTGATTCCGTGCGCCGCTTCCTCTCATTATGTTTTCAAATACTTCTTTGCGCGTCTCACGTTTCCCTTCGGTCGTCTCAAATTTCTTTACGGTTTTGACTCTTCCCCCCGTCCGCGGCTAGAATAGCTTCTTTCCGACCCGTATCGGGCGATTTCCGCGTTTCACGGCCCCTTCTTGAGTCACTCGATCTTTCTTCCATTCCCCCCCCCTGTGTTTTCGTTAAAGATCACCCCCAATCGGACTTTTCCCCACTCAACTTGATTTGCTTTCGCATATGAGTCCTCTTCCGTTCGTGCATTCAGACTCTCTTCTCGCCAGGCACCGCCTGGTGTTTTTTTTAACTCGATCATGAGCCCGATCCCCTCGGTGTTGGGTTAGCTTCTGTAAGCCCGCCGGTTCCCCGGCGAGAAGTGCTCGGCATTAGAATCTCAGAATTTTCGATTCTACTCGTTCCTGGGGAATCCCCCTCATTTAGGCACCAGTTCACTTCCGTAAAGGACGTTTTTCATTTTTTTGATTTTTCCGATGGCCTCCCCTTTAAGCTTTTCCTCTCTCCGCTTACAGGGGCCCTTTCATTTGCCAGTGAGCTTTGCTTTTTCGCGCTGAGCATTCATTTCGAAGAACGACCCCTTCCCCCCATGATTCCTTGTCGCTGGCTTTTTTTGGATGCTAATCCAGTTTGGTCATGCCAAGAAGAAAGTCCGCCCGCCTCTTACATTGTCTACTCTCGTTCCTTCCGTGAGTAGCCCGTGACACTACCTTTTTTCAACTTCCGACGGGACGACATCCTGCGTCAGTCCCTCACCTTCGGCGCCGGAAGGCCGTTTGTGCGGCATGCGTTCTGTTCTCCGTTGCTTCTAAGTCGCCTCGACTCTACGCTCTCGCGGTGGTTTCTTTTTCTTCGACCCGGGTGCGGTCGGATTTGCTGAGGCTCCCTAGAATTCCGAGCCTTTTCTGGGTTGAGAGGATCGATAGTTCTGTTGACTCGAACTCTTCCTCATTTGATTTCGCACAAACCTCAGGAGGGGCCGAAGTCTCAGAATTCCTCCGGAGATGGCGATGCAGACTTTTTCAACTTCGCATTATGCTCGCGCGACTCTCAGTTTTGAACCCCTTCAGCCTCAGATTTTTCTTCCCTTTCCTTTTCCGCGTTTGAGCTCTCCGCCCGCAGCTTCATTCTGGGAAGAGCCCTTGTGGCGTTTTTCGGCGCTCGAGTTCTCATGGTATATTCCGAGAATCTTATGTTTGCATATCAATCGGCCAACTTTACCTGCGTACGATCGGCCTTTTTTTTTTCTCGGAGAACGTCCGGCGAGTGGACTCGCCGTGTCAGCTCGGCCAATCGCTTGGTTTATGACCCCAACTGGGCTTCAGGTAACCGCCCCGACAGGAGTCCCGTATTCCCTCGTGTTTACTCTTGTACGCACGTAAAACCGAGCTCCGTCTCGTTCTCCTCCCGGGTTAATTGTCGGGAATCTTACGTTACGAGCCTTAAAACTTGATCTCGTCCGCCTTTTGCCTCCCCACTCCCTCGGATTCCGGTCGCTGTCCAAGATTGGAAGTTCTGCAAAATTTCCCAATCCCAGTCATCGGCGCTTTCAACTAAAAGGGATTCATGTCCCCCCTTGACTTTGACTCGCCAGGCCCTTTCACGTCCGACTCGAGGATTTTTGCTTAACCGACGAGCAGTGAACTTTTGTTCTCTTGCCTCCAAGATCCTGGCCACTTGTCCCGAAGCCAGTTCGCTGTTTGTTTTATCGTGCTTTCCAGTGAAGTCTGAAAGTCGCCGAGTTCGCACTTCTGCCTCGCGGACCCCTGTTGACCTCGCGACTCCTTTCGGTTTAATTCTAAAGTTTTGGCCCCCATCTTCCTCCCTCCCTT
>Ga0179593_1447537_pt1 | contig 10623 bp, 13 predicted proteins | sample CZODoug2_1_08_16_FD_185931 | JGI IMG/M metagenome (GOLD analysis project Ga0179593, IMG submission 185931) | Vadose zone soil fungal communities from Angelo Coast Range Reserve, California, USA - CZODoug2_1_08_16fungal (PacBio error correction) | ecosystem: Environmental > Terrestrial > Soil >... | reverse complement strand
TCTGCTCCTCTGGGTCTTCATCTCCTTGTTCGACTTGAGGGTTATTCTTTCTCTCCCTGTCCTTTCCTTTCTTTCGCTGACTTAAAAGTGTTGACTGCTGAAGACTTTCCCCTGTAATGCGATCCTTCGACTGTTTGTCTGTTCTTCTCGCGCCAAATTCTCTTTCTCCCCCTCACCCTTTCGCATTCCAAGATCCCCCAATAGCCTTCCAGAAATTTTCTATCCCGATTTTTTATTAGCCTGGGAGCAATCCCCCACTCTTGCTTCTTACAGGATGTGATACACGCAGTCCCCTCGAGACCCCTCTTGGCACCAACTTCCACTTTCTCCCCCCCTGTCTTTTTGTTATCTGTTTTTTGTTGACCCCCAAAAACGTTAATCCTGCCCACCCCGTTAATGATCCGCTGAAGAAGCGTTCCTCCTCCTTCTTTTTTTATCCTCTTTAACCTGTCTTTTTTCCTCCTTCGACCACCGCAGGCTTTTTTACCCCCAGATTTCTTCCCAGTCCTTGCGCCACGAATTACCTTATATGGCCGCCGTTTTTGCAGTTTCCCCATTTTCTTTGCCAGCCGACATTTGGAATTCACCTTATTTTTTCCTGTCCACTGTTTCTAAACCTGCACTTTCTACCCCTGTATTTATCGGTTTCAATAACCAGTGCATCTCCCTCCCAACATTTGCCCCTTTTTCCTCCTCGCCGCCTTTTGACTTGCCTGACGTTTTCCACGCGTTTAACTTCTCCCCTATTTCCCTTCCTCTTTCCTCTAAAAATTCGCGACCTTCTTACCCCAACTGTCCACCCCTGAAACACCCACAATTCCCTTTAATAAAATGTCCCCGGACACCTTGCCCGGCTCCCCCTAATCGCCCCTTCCCCGCTTTCCCGTCTTCCCCCCCCCCTCTCTCGTCCTGGAAGCTATGGGCAAGAAACGTTCCCTTTTTCCCGATTTCGTTTCCCCCGTTTGATGGACCCTTAGCGATATTCGCCTTCCCCTTCTTCGCTCTTCTCATCTCCGAGGTTTGTCTCGCCCCGGACGCAAAATTCCTTGTTACACCCTCTCCCCCCCTTCTCTGGTACCGAATAAAGACACCTTAAGTCTTCCACGAAGAGCTCTCGAGAAATCTTTTACTCTCTCCCTCCCGATTCCCTATTGTCTGGATCAGAGATTGTGTCGCCTTCCCTTACTTCGACCAGTCATGCCCTTCCTTCCCGACCAACTTCACATTCATGTGAGATCTTCCTGACCTTGGATCCAATTTGTTCGAGAGGTTTCGTTTCCATGTTCGGCTTCAGAGGAGCAGAACCCCCCTCTGTTTCTCCCTCCTGCAATTCCTTCCTTTCGTCCATTTCCCCTACCCTTAGTGCTTTGACCCCTCCCTCTGTCGCCAGAGAACCTTTGCGGTTTAGATTCACCTCTCCCAACCCCTTGACTCTAGAGTTCTGCCGTCTATTCTCCTTTTCAACTTATCCTCCCTTCTCCCCCGCTCCGCCCCGCCCAATAGAAGGTTTTCTTCGAGAAATATTCAACCCTCTCCTAGCCTTCGCTCCTCTCTTTATAATGTTTTCTAGAGTATCCCGCCTTCCTTTGGAGATCCGTTCCCTGATGCAGATACAGGGCAGAGTTCCTTCTTTCCCGGCCGTTTGCGATTTGGCTGGCCAGACAAATATTCCTCCTTCGCCCCCGTCCTCTTCTTTAGCGTAAGGCGATGTGACATTCTTCCTTCCCGGTACCAGCAATCGTTCTACTTCGACTTTCCCCTCCTTCTCCCTTTGATCGGGTCCCAATCTAAGAAAGCAACTCGCCACTTGCTCTTTTTTTTTCAACTGTCCTCCCTCTTTGCAAATCCCGACCCCTCCCCCGAAGCCGCCCAAGCACACCCCAGCTCCAATCCCCCTCCCGTGATCACAAAGTTTCCCATTGGTTATACAGGTGGCGTCTCCTCCTGCTATCGACTGTTTAATTCGGCTTCCGAAACGATGGTAGAAAGCTGACATATGTCTTGCTTCGATACCTCCCCCATTTTTTCTCTCTTACGTCCGGCGGTTTTGTCTGTGGCCCTAAATCCGTGTCAGAGTTACTTTTATATTTTTTTTTGCTCGGCGATGCCCTTCTGGGAGATCACACCTCCTTGCCACTCGATTTGACCCCTTGATTTCGCGCTGTCAAGGGGATAGACATACTTTTTTCGTTCGCGTGCGAAGAGAGTGAAGTTCTGCCCATCTTTGATGTAAGTTTTCTCGTCTCTTTTGGGTTGTCGCCTTTCAAAACGGGCTGTTTTTTCCCTTGCAGTCTCTCTTCATCCCTTTGAGTTTTTTCTTTTCCAAATGGGATCCGAAAGTTTTTTTTTGACAGGAACGCTCATTATCTTAATCGAATACGTTTTGCCTTGACCGCGTTTCCACGTCCTTTTTTTTGGACTTTTATTTCCCCCAAATTTTTTTCCGGATGAGGCTTTCTTTCTCCTTTTTCTGAAATATTCCTTTTTTTTTATTGCTGCGTTATTCACTCTCATTTACGTATATTTGTCCCCCTTTTTATTCCTGTCGTTTTATAGACTCCAGGTCCCGTCTTTCCCCCCTTCTATCAACTCTTTTTGCCCACTTCGGCTTTTTGGATAGGGGCTCCCTTGGAATCTGGATTAGTGATGCGCTTGTTCCTGCCAGCTTACCTTTTTATGTTTGAGTTTTTGCATTACGAAGAAGGGTTCGTACGCCCGTCAGGCGTTCTGCCAGGCGCACTTCGATTCCTGTTTTCTCCCCTCCCTTCGTGCGCAAAGGACTGGTCAGATTTGACACAAATTCTGTGACAATCGACGCTTTTTCTCATTTTTCCTTTTTGTTACCTCCTCAACCTCCCCCCCCCCCCGTTTTCCTCTTCCCCCCGCCTTTCCGGGTCAACCCCCCCCTTTTTTATCGTTTCCCATATTGTAATATTAGGCCGCGATTTGTCTGCTGTCCAGTTGCTCTCGTCGGTCCCCCCTTCTGTAAGTTAGGAACTAAAGGAGGTGGTCACTTCCTTTCCCCCTTTCCCCTTGGCACCTCGATTCAACGAACCCTGACTCGCTCAAATGTAACACCGACACCTTTTTTCATTTCAGGTCCGAGCGATTTTCCTGAAGGTCAATCCCCCCTGAATTGCTATTTCATGACTACCCTTCCCCCCCGCGAACATCCGACGTTGGGATCCCTTCTTGCAAACCCTTTTCCTTGCGCTCGTTTCCATTTTTTTTCCGCGACCCGGTCTTTTTCTCGGAACGCTCGGACACCTAAGTCCCGTTCCATCCGCTCAGTTGGGAAGAACAACCCTCCCTCCCAGCTCCTTTACAGCCCTTTTGGCCCTCATTTCTTTTTAATTTTGCACCCCTTTAAAATCTCCTGGTACTTTCTTTCAGGGACAGTCCCTCGCCCGCCATTCTCCCCCCAACTTTCTCTCCTCCCCTTTTTCCAACAGATTCCAGGTTTTCAGTCTAGCTATCAAAGTGCAGTACTTCTGCAATGCGGAGAGTCATCCGACCCCGACAAAAAACTGATTCCTCCTTTGGTCGTGGCAACGCATTCACTGTGCGCCGGCTGCTTTTTTCGCACCTTTCAGTTCCATCTTTTTTCCAACTGATCAATGAGGAGATCCTCCTGATCCTTCCCCCCACCTTTTGCTCCCTCTCCTCTATTTGACTACCTTGTGTTTTAGATCTCTAGCCCTAGTGTCTTTTCCTGATTTAGATTACCTTAGTTGTCAGGACTCCCCCTTTTAACTTTTAGAGATGACAATTTGCCATCCAGTTCCTTCCCCCCATAGGTTCGCTTCGCCGACTGTTGGGTATTTTAATTTTCCCTCTACGCCAAGTGCACGGATTTTCCTTACACTTTCCAGCTTCTACTTCAGTCCCCCCCTTTCTAAATAGTTTTTGGTCGCGAGTTTTCGTTTTTTCCCCAGAGGCAGTTTTCTCCTTGTTCCCGCATGACAATTTGACAAGTCACTGCTATGATTGAACGTTTTCCCCCCCCCCTTCACCAATTACCCCCTCCCCCGTAACGGTAGAGCTGTATGTACTATATGTCTCGTTCCCCCCTTTGTTCTTCCCCTGTTCGTGTAGGTGACTTCTGCTCCTGCTTCGCCGTCCTTTTTGGCCCCTCCCCCATGGAAAACCTCATGAGCCCGAAAGTTTCAAGAAAGTGACCCCCAGCGTCGTTCTTATGTTCTATCTTTCCCCGAGGTTCTTTTCTTCCCCAAAAACCTTTTCGTACCTTGATTCGTCTCGAATGCGCTTTCCCCTGACTAGTGGTTTTTGACTTTCCCTTATTCAGCGGATTGCGATGCGGCGACTGCGATCGCTTTTACCCATGTTCCCTTTTTTGACCTTGGCCTTAGCCGATTTCTCTTTGTCTCATTCCGAATGTGAAGGACGACGGCCTCCTTGCCTCCATCCCCTCCAAAAAGTTCGAATCCCTTCCTCTCCAAATATTCCCCTCAAGAAGTTTCTCCTTATTAGATGTTTCATGTTCGTAATCTGTTTCTCTTTTCCCCGTCTGTTTTCTTTCTTACCTTTTTCACCGTGTACCCCTTCTCTTAAACATATTTTTTCGGTATCAATCACATAAACGTAGTATCCCCTTTTTTTCCCTTTGTCGGTGCTCCCCAACTTATCAGATTGACAACCCATCCCCCTGCGTTCCCCCGCACGCTCTCCCCTACCCTTCTTTGTCCCCCAACACTTTTCTGGTCATTTCTGGTGCAACTCGCTCCATCATCTTCTTTCCCTTCTCCCCCCCGCCACGAATCCACTTCCTCGCCCCCGCCAGTTCTTCCCCATTTTCTATTTTTTCTCCCTCTGGTCGCTAAATAGCTCAGCAAAAACAACTTCCCCCCCCCGTGAGCCTTTCCCTCAGCGTAGTTCTTTACCCCCTTTCTCCGCTATCCCCCCTTCTTTTTTCCCTTAAAAAACCGTGCCTCCCTGCCGCTCGCACCCCTCCCCACTGTCCTTGTCGTGCCGGACTTCGTTTTCCAAAGCGCGTCAATTCTCCGTTCTCCCCCCTTTCCTCCAGCTAAAACGATCCCTTCAAACGGCCCCCCCCCAAATGCATCCCTGGAAATCTTCCCCAATCTTTAAACTGACCTCTCCATGAAAAGCCACATCCTGTTTGAATTAAAACAAAACCTCTGCCCTTTTCCTCGCCCCACGCACTCTCGTGATTTATTTGCGAGATAGAGACTTTTGGCTTCATTTTCCTTTAGAGAGAAGGTCCATCTACCCTCCCTTTTCTTCTCTTCCCGTTGGTTCCTGCTTCCCTTTTTTTTTTACCAAAATCTCCCGGAATCCCTCCTCAATTACCCCCCTCTGACAAACTTCTTCTTTTTTTGCGACCATAATCCGAAATCAAAGTCCTATCCCCTGGTTTCCCTGGTTAATGCTCCCACGCCATATGTCGATATTGTCTCGTGCTCCCTCCCGCCTGAGACCCATTCTGCTAGAAGACTTAGGTCCGCCCTTATAGGATATGAACGGCTTCTTTTTTCTTTCTCCGCGTATTTTACCTCTGGTCTTTGGGTACCCCCCCCACAAACAAACACCCCCCCCCCCCCCCCCCCCCCCCCCCCCCAACCCCACACCCCCCCCCCCCCCCCCCCCATGGCCTTGATGATTTCACCTAGGAGCCTCAGTGTGCCCCCCGAACTTTTAAGAACTTCCATTTTCTCTCTTTTTTCCCCGAAGATGTGACGACTCCTCGACATTGATCGTGGAAGAAGTTGTCACATCACCAAACCCTTGTACGATCCCCCCCCATCGTGGCGTCCCCTTCGTCCCCGCGCCCCCAAGCATTTAGGAAGTAAGCCACAACCGTCAACCGCCGACTCCCCTCCAAGTGGCGGATCATCACGATCCTCTGTCTTTCTAAGTGGTTGTTGTTTTCAGCTAGATACGGAGATCTCTTAATCGATTTCTAATATCTTTCCTTTCGCTTTGGCGGCCATGTCCAGACCCAATTCTTGGGGCGAGGGAACGCATTTCACCCCCTGTCTTCTTCCCTATTGTCCCTTTTTTCTTCTGTGACCCGTTTTTCCAGTACCCGCAGCAATATTGAATCGAGTACCTTTTTGAAGTAAGCCTCGTCTTTGGGAAAATCTACGTTTCCAGGCCATCCCTTCCACTTCTTCTGCCATGGTGACCCCACTTGGCGCCTCTGTGACCTCCCTCCCTGCCGTGCTCCTGCTTCTCCAAGACGATCAGTATAGAAAGCATCTCCGGTGGCCTTCTCCGTCGTGCTTCTCTACTTTGGTACAGGTTCTCCCTCCCCTCTGGGAGCCAGCACCTCTGGCTTCTCGACTTTCCCCCCCCTTTGACCTTTAAGTCCTGCTTTTTTTCGCTTCGGTTATACATTTCCTTTTTTGTACCCTTCTCATTTCCTTCCTGCGATTTCCCCTGATTTCGCGGAACAACATCCGACTTCGCAAAAAGATCCGGTACTGATTATCTCTCCGCCCTTTAGGATACCCGTCGCTTGCCTCCTCTATCCGGAAAGTAGTCACCTCGTCCAGGAATTTTTTCCATGCGCTTTGTTGAGAAATGACCCCTGGGTGTTTTCTCACTGTTTTGTCAAGCCAGGTGTCTTTATTTACAAAACCATAGATGGTTTTCCTTTGCAGTTTTACCTTCAATTGACTTCCTTCCTTTCCCTTCTCTTCCAGTTTGAAAGACGTTCGTTCCTCTCCCCCCCTTTTCTTAGCTTTTCTCTTACGTTAGCTGACCCTATCTGCTTGTCTTTAAAGAACTCACCTGGGAAAGCTTTTCTTCTCTCGTTTCTGACCGAAGGAAGTCTACGTCTTCTCGTCCAAGTCTTTTCTCCACGGCGTTCGTTTCAAGTGCCTTCGCTATTGACGATTGATGCGCTCTTTTGCTCATCAACGACGAAGGTGTTGTTGCCATTACTTTTGTTTCGCCTCTCTAAGGAGATGCCGCCAGTGAAAATGGTTTCTTTTTTTTTATGAATTTTTGAGCACCCCCCTCTCCCTAATGCATGGTTTTTTCTTTTTCACCATTTATGATATTCCAATCGACCTCTTTCATCTCTTGCCGGAGGTGTTATCACACTCTGTTCAAGAAAGTCCCACTCCCCCCCCAGTTTGCTCTTTCCCAATTCGTCCCCTCCCCCGGACCCCCCTTTCCGCCAAATATTTTTGTAATCTTGATTTCTCCGCTTTCTTGTTGGGGGCGCGCCTCCTTTCCCCTTCGAGGATAGAAATTTCCCCCAGGCGGTTTCCCTTTCTTTTTTCTTTCCCGGCAACCTTTACACTTGATCACCTCTGATGTCCTTCCTGAGGACCTTTTTTACTAATGGGCTCCCAGGACCGTTCCAAATTAATCATTCAGTGTCCGATCGCAGGCTCCTGCCGTGCCGGTCCGTCACTCTACGATGGGCCACGTTACCCTTCGCCCTACTCCCTCCGTCTGGCTTTACACACACAAGTGGACTTTTAGTCTTTTTCGCGTGCTACCCTTTTTTCATGGCTTGTCTTTCCTCTACCCCATAGAAGACGCCCCCTCCTCCCTCGACCAAGGGGAGTCACCTCCTCCATCCCCCTACATATTAGCCCAGTCCACTTTCCACTTTCAGTTGTTCCCCCCCACCAACCTTCAGAGACCCTTTATTAGAGACCCCCCCTTCTAATATTATGTGACCCTCCAACGTTGAAATTTTACCCTTTTTCTCCCCCTGTATTTTCTTTCAACGCAGTTGAAAATAAGGGAACTGCTCTAGTAATTCCCTCCCCCCTGCAACCCCCCCTTCCCCCCTCCGCGGGACCGATCAACTTGGAGGTGGAGTCTATACAATCCGATAAGCAACTTTCTGTCCCTCACCCAACCTTTATCGCGAAGATAAATCTTCAAGACACTAGGTCTCCTCTTCTTCCTCTTTTTTTTGAGATATTCCTTTCCCGTCTGTCCGCATGAGTCTAGCTAGTTGTTCTGAGCAGTCCATTTTGAGTTGATTATGTTCTATCCCCCGCCCCTAAGAATGCAGAACTTTGCTCCCTTTTGAAAGTGTTCCATTTCTAGAGGTTTTTTGATTGTGTCTTCCCCCTTCCTCTCAGCGACGTTTCTTTTTCCTCCCTTTTTATCGCTTCGATCTACCACCTGGTAGAACTGCGTTTCTGTTCGCCCTCGCCCTACTAGGAAGTCAGTACTTTGTTTTCGCTGAAATAAGTTTCATGGTGAAAGTTTGTGCATATAACATAAACTTTCTCCCCTCACTTAGTTCTTTCCTCTCTTTCGTGTCTTACCGGTGTTATTACAACCCCCTGGCGTCGCTGTTTTTCCTTGGTGCTTTTTTGCGAGTTAAGATCTTATCCCCTCTCTCGGACAGTGTCCTCTAACTGTTGACCAGTTGCTTCACGGTTTTTTTTCCCTGACGGGCCCCCAGTAGTGTTCTACCCGGTCGAGCCTTTTTTAACCTATGTTCCTTCCCCCCTCGACCCTCCTACATGACGCTTACTTCTGCGCCTTGACTGATTTTCTTGTCTTTTTGCCTCCTCGCTAGTTGATTGCGTTTGCTTCAGGGCCTGCAGATCTCTTTTCAAGTGTAATTTGCATTCCTTAACGAAGAGTGCCCCCTTTTAATTACTGTTTTTTCCGCGCTCCCCCCTCTTGCCGCAAGCATCAACCTCCGGCCATCGAAGATTCCCAAAAGATTCCCCAGCCCGTCTCCCTATTCTTATCGCGGGAGGCGCGTATGACACAACTGCGTGCCTTACCAGAGTGTTATAATTCCCAAATATGTCCAAATCTGCTTTAAATTTTAGTGGTATAAATCTGCACCCTCCCTTGATCCATAGTGACGGTTTCACTCCACCCCCTCCTCATGATGTTCAAAAAATTCCTGCCCCATTCCTCCTCCTCCGCGGTCCTTGTTAATTCCCCCCCCCCTCCAAAGGTAATTTTTCTCCAACAGTAGTCGCATCACGTATTTTCCCCTATATTAATAGGAGAGACCCTAATACACCTTTTCTCTCATTCTGCCAATCTCCATTTTCCTTCCCCCCTTTTCTCCTCACTGAGATCCCCCCCAACTGCCCCCATGAGAATCAGGTCATGTTCTTTCAGCTCCTCAGTACAACAGAGCTTTCTCTCACAAATTTCTCACATGACCTCCCCCACGAATGTCCAGGAACCTTGGTCCTTCCTCCCCCTTCTTAAAGGAGATAATTGCTACATTCTCTATTTTCCTTTTTTTTCCCCCCAATTCCATGCCCACACCCCTTCCTTCCCATCCCACATTTGTCGCCTGGCCTTCCCAAAGAAAGGCACCCCTTCCGTCCAACATCCGGTTTGAATTTCTTTTTTCAAACAAAAAGATTATTCCGACGCGCTTACCACTTTCTTTTCTCGATCTGACCCCTCGAACTGAGGGGATCCCTTCTTCGCTCTTTCTCTCCCTGGAAGATCCACTAAGAGGTTGTTCTTTGCCCATCCCCAAATTCTCCCTTACTCCCACCCTCCCGTTAAAAACAGGCCCCTGATTTCTTTTTCCCCTGCCCCGTCACCCTCGACGATCCTTCAAAATTTTCCCTTTTTTTACTAGACTTTTTCCAGATTTCTCCCCTTTTTCGTCTGCCTTGTAACTTCCGGCCTGGTACCATTCCTGCTCGAAATTTAGATTCACAGTGTAATAACCCTTATCTGACTTTCTTTCAAGAGCTGGATCGGGTTATCAATCTTTCGCCTTGTATTTTCTTCCCTGGCTGATTCACTCTTTTTCAGACGTTGAACATCTGACAGCCTGTCGAAGACTGTTTGTATCTTGCCATTGAGACTTACTTCATTTTCCTACCCCTGTCGCAGTCTCCCCTCTCTGATTTTACGGTTCTGACTTCCATCCGCCCCAAAACCTTCTTCCCTTGATCCGTGTCAGAATGAACCTAATGTTCTTCGCCAACTCTCACCCGCTCCCGAATGAAATGACGGCACATCTCCCTCCGCTCTCCTCCCTTTCCCGAGATCATCTCTCTTTTTTTTTCCCGTGTTGTTTTTTCTCTCGCTTCCCCTCTATTGCTGGCAGATGTTCTATGAGGTCGATCCCTTCCTCTTTCATTCGTCTTGTGCTCACCGGAAGGACAGAAACTATGGGGTCTGCTTTGACTCATTTCTCCCCCACGCCCCTCTTGTTCTAGCGTAAAGGTTTTGTCTGTGCCAGTCGGCGGTCAGGTACCACTGACAATCGTTGACTATTGTTTCGTTCCTCCGTTCGTCACATCACACTGCCCTTTTTTTTATAGGGCCCCTTTACCTAGATCGATTTAATTGGTCAACACGCGCGTCCCTTTTTCCTGAAAGAAGCACTCCCCCCTGCGCTAACTGCTGCTTCAGCGATCCATAGCCGGTCTGAAGGATCATATCCCTGTCTTAACGTTGGTTCCTTCTGTGACTTCGTTCGACCCCTTGATCCAAGATCTCATCGTCGTTTAGCTCAACAGGGAACCCTTCTCGGTTTCCTCCTTCTTCTTTTATGTATTAGTGGTTTGCTTGATCCTTTTTTCCTGTTTGTACTTTCTCATTTTTGTTTGCGTTTCTTTGACAGGGTGAGACCCAACTATCTGCCCCGACCCTCTCTCTTTTTTTTTTTTTTTC
>Ga0179593_1446565_pt1 | contig 10623 bp, 11 predicted proteins | sample CZODoug2_1_08_16_FD_185931 | JGI IMG/M metagenome (GOLD analysis project Ga0179593, IMG submission 185931) | Vadose zone soil fungal communities from Angelo Coast Range Reserve, California, USA - CZODoug2_1_08_16fungal (PacBio error correction) | ecosystem: Environmental > Terrestrial > Soil >... | reverse complement strand
CGGCCGGCTCCAAAAGACCAAGTCTCAAAAAGTTGAGTTTCCCGTTTAACCCACTTTGATGGGCGTCCTCCGTCTTAATCGCGGCCTGGCACAGTCCCATTAACCCAGTCCTACCACTCCAAGCCCTTTCAACATCGTGCCTTATTAGCATTGTAGTCCTTCTTCCCCGGTGTTCCTACGGCCTGGACCTTCATATTCGCCGCCTTGGCGCCCAAACGATCCGCAGACTTTTGCAACTCCCACGCCCTCCACATAAACCACTTGTTCGCCCATTCTTGGCCGGACGTTCCCGGCCACATCTGCCGTTGTTTCCCCCCCCCCAAAACGTTCTTTGTGCCGCTTATAGTTCCCCCGCGACAGGGGTTGCCACCCCCTTCTGCTCCATTCCCTCGTAATGCCGCCTCACTACTGTCTCCGGCGGCGAGGTTTAACATCCCTGTACCCGGTGTTTCCAGAACAAGCATTGCCCACGAGTCTTCGGCGATGTTTCGCTGATGAACCCACCCCGTCGCCGGTTTTCACGTAACGTGCTTATCCCACCTAGTAGTTACCTCATTAGATCTCCAAGGTTGGGGACCCGTTGTCTTTCTACGCCTAGGGTCGTCTATAGTACAACTTCCCTCTTCCCGCTCCACTAGATCTCCCATGCGTCCTGCATGAATTCCCCAGGAACTCCCAACACCTAATCTTTTTGGGTCAGTCAGCCCGCTTCCCCTGGGAGCTTCGTTGTTGAGCTGGAGCACCTGCCGATGTTCCACAAACGTGATCGACCCCACATTCACCCATGTCCGTCATCAACCCTTATTTTTTGTTTCCCCATAGAATTTTCAAGCACTTTCTCCACACCTGTTCTTCACAGCGAACTTGATTGGCATTTCTTCTTATATAACTCGTAGCACCCCTCCCTCCCCCGCTTAGGTTTTTGAAATAAGAAAGAAGCTTTTCTTTTCGGTTCCCTTCCCTTTTCCCCTGCCTGCAGGTTTTTCCCCTTTGCTCATCCCGATCTCTCTATTTCTACCCCGTTCTGTTGTGATGTCGATCCAACATCTTCTCCCATTGTGACAAAATCAGGGGACCCTCCCCTTTTTCCTTCCGCGGTCAGAGCGCAGTTTCTTCCAGTGAATTCTCGCTCGGGTGCTTCAGATGCGAGACCTGAATCAACCCGTATAGTCTCTTTTAACTCCCCTATTTATCCATGGCTGATATTTTGCAGATTTATCCTGTTCCGCGTTTTTTTCGGAAGTTAAGTGATGTTGTCCCTCCCCCACTTTGATGATCAATGTCAGCCGTCCCTTCCCCCCTTCAGAGTCCCCCCCTCTCTCGTTCTGACTGGGTACTGCCTAATCCGTTCCCAGTTGTCTGATTCATTGCCTCAATTCCCAGCCCGAAGTTTAGTTCTCCTCGTTGGCCTGAGGGAATTTAGTTCCGATCGGCACCCATCGGTGCTTACGACTCAACTGGCCCCCCCCCCCTGTTGGTTTTTTTTTTTCATCTCCCCTTCGGGACATTCACCCTGTTGTTTGTGTCTCACCCACTGGCTGAGGCACCCGCCTTCCTTAATTCTTTTGAAGTTAAGGCTCCTCTCCCTCCCCGACGATTGGCCCGCGGTGCTGAACCAACTTTTTCCTGTTGATGTTTGAAACCCTCCTCTCCGTCAAGCAGTACGTGAATTCTCCGTTCTCGACTCCGCGTTTTGAATACGTGTGGCCCCTTTTTTTCCCCTGGCTACGATTTCAGCGGAATGAAGCACTTTTGCTGTGCTCCGTTCGGATTCGTCTTTCTTTCCATGACCGATTGCCCAGCTATGTTGTGGTCTCCGTCTGTTGGACAAACGTAGGCGCGGTTCTTTTGTCTCCCCCCTTCTTTTTCCGGCTATTTGACGTTCCATGGCTTTTTGGTATCCTACAGAACTAACAAGGCTCCTGCCCGGGCCACTATGTGGCTGTGGCGGGACCGTTTTCCCCCATCGTGCTTCTACTTTTCTTTTCCTTCCGGCTGCACTTAGTAGCGGAGTTCGCGCTACGTTCTAAGTGTTTCAAAGGCCCCCCCAACGCAAACTTGGTTTACCCTTTTTTGTCCGGTGAGCCGTGAACTCCCATTACTTACGCCCACGCCGCGCTGACAATTGAAACAAGCCCTTAACAGTGCGGGGCGCCATTACTGTTGTCCTACTGCACCACCGGTTTTTTCTTTCTTCCCTTTTGTGGTATTCTTTCGATAACCCAGATTTGTTCGCTCCGCGCCAGTTGCTGGTTGACCAGGCGGTTTTCCCCCCCTTCATTGGAACTTGGGACTTTTAACACGTGACCCCAGAAACAGTCGGTTTCGGCTTCTGTTTTTTTTTTTTTTTTGACTGTTCTTTAGGTTCTCCCCGAAGTTTTTGCAACATCCCCTTCCCTTTCCGTTCCGGCAACGGTCCTATTTAGAACTGGCTATTTTTCGTCCTCCACCAATACCACTCTAACGTGTCCCCCCACACCCCACTCCGTACCTTTAACTGCTTTTGTGTTCCCCCTCCTTTTCTGGCCGTTGGTGCGTGTCCCGTTTGAGCTCATCAGCACAATCGCCTGCTCCAAAAATCCTCAGTTGCCTCCCCTCCCTTCCCCCCCCCCCCAATTCGGCGCCCCCCGAGGACCAACGTTCCTCACCCATGTAAGTCGCGACCGGGCTACGTCAACCCTCCTAACGTGGACAGTGTGCATAGGTTACTTTTTACCCCTCCTTTTCCCCTGATGCTTCATCTTCTTGGAGACCGCCTTCGTTCCCCCCTCCTCCTTAGTGACTACCGTTTACGTTCGTCCCATATTTCTAGAGTTTTTCTTTGCACCCAGCCTTTTTTGTTCCTCTTGCCTCGAGGTCCGTCTCTTCCACACTCGTCACCATGTTTACCGACCTTTTTTTTCGTCGGGGTTGCAATTTAACCAGTCTTCGATTTCTTCTTTTGAACTGACTCCACCGCCTTTATTTGAGCCCTTCACCACCCCCGTTTATTCGGTGTCCCCCACTGGAACTGTTTTTTTTTTTTAACCTCCGGCGGAAGCTCTGTGTTTTTCGGCCCTCCCCCGTTTAACACTTTGATTCTTATTTACCAATGCGTAAGCAGAAACGCCCCCACCAGGATCTCCTTTCCACCAATCCTTTCCTTATCCTCGAGCCCCCCCCGTCCTTCAGGCCCAGTTCCCTTTGCACAGTACCGTATCCAAGCGACGTCCCTATCATTGAGATAAATTAAGAAAATTATTTCCCTGAGAGCCACTTTTTCTTCACTCCCCGTTTTAATTTTTAGTGTATTTCGGCTTTTCTTCCATCGTTTTGGCTTTTTATTTTTTCCTCCTTTAATTCCCTGCCTGTGGTGTTTCCCCCTTGGGGTTAGCGGTCACACTATCTTTTCCTCCTCCTCGTTGGTTTTTTTTTCTCGCTTCTCACCCCTCTACCCGTGGCGAACGCCCACAGGGCTCCCCCTTTCATCTGTCCAACCCGCCCCTCCTTTTTTTTTATCCGGTCCCATCCCCCTCTTCCCCCTTCCCGACACGGAAAATGAGGGACGCGGTGAATTTCGGTTTCTTTTGAAGCGTTCTCTCGGAATAAATGTTCTTTAGGTAGTTCTCCCTTCTCTGTTCGTCTCCATTGGCGGACTTTTCGTTCACATTTGTGCCGCAGGACGGTGTCTTCTTTCGTTTGGCGTTTTTTTGAACGTGGCTCAGCTTTTCTTTTTTCCTTGCGGCTGTTTGCTAACGCTTTGTCATGACAGAGCCCTTGCGTTTTATGTCCCTCCTTACCTGAGGGCTTCGCCGATGTAGATCCTTCCCTCCCCAGTGTTCTGTTTTTGACGCCCCAGTTACTCACCGTTGGTTTTGACTTGCTCCCATTACGCTTTTCGTGTGTTCCACAGTAACCCCTTTGTTCACGTTCAATCTACCTTCAACCTCTTTTCCCTTTCAGGTGTATTCTTTTGCGTTGTCGATGATATCATCTTAGGCCAGAGCAAACCCCTGGGAGTTTTTCTGAAACTCTTCGTTCCATCTTCTTTTCCCTCCCGTTAACGTATTTTTCGGTTTAAGTTTTTTTTTAAACTAGTAGTCTTCTCCCCCTCTGTCGTCCTCTTTTCCCTGTGCTTGTTACCCTTCACCGCTGGTCGAACCCCCCATTTTTTCCTGTCTGGATGTTTTGCTTAGTCCCGGGAGCCCTTTTTTCACTTTATGTTTATTCTCCACCCGTTATAAGCATGGGTTTTTCATGGTTTGTTTTTCTCTCGGAAAGCGAGGCTTTTGATATGTTGTGTGTTTTTTTTTTTTTTTTTTTTTTTTTTTTCTTTTTTTTTTTTTTTTTTTTTTTTTTTTTTTTTTTTTTTTTTTTTTTTTTTTTTTTTTTTTTTTTTGTTCTTTTTTTTTTTTTTTTTTTTTTTTTTTTTTATATCCTCGATTTGCTCTGCGACCACTTTTAATAAACACGTGCCAGCCCCTTAGGATACTGCGGCCCTTTGGCCTTTTGTTTGATTGGCAACCTTTTTTTTTACGTTTTTTGTACTTTTCGTGCACACCAAGTCCAGTGCTTTAACCCCCCCACTAAGGACGCCTGTACTCTACATTGCCGCTGTTGAAGTTTTTCCGTCTGTTTTCGATCCCCAGTTTTGTCCTTTATCTTCTCTTTGACTTCCCCCCGAAGCCCTAACCCCGAACTTGTTTTTCCTGTCGTGAGAAGAAGGGAGCCCCTTCCTTTGCCCACTTTCCCTTTTTGTAGATTGAAAAGCCCCCCAACGACTCTCTTCTCCCCCCTTTTTTCTATACCTGGATACCACCCTCCCCCCCTCTGTAGTCCCGCCCGTTGGCTTCTTCCTCACAACCAGTCTCTTTCTCCCCGCCTTCTTAATTTATGATCGGTATGCCCCCAACGCGCCTTTAGTTTTTTCCTTTTACCTTCCGGCTTCGCAAAGAACCCACAGGTCTACCAAATTTGCTAGGTTAAAAGTAAGACGAGCTTGCGCCTTCCTCTCCTCATTCTAGTTGAAGTAAACAGTTATTACACTTCGTTCCCCATTCCCTCCTGCCTGTCCCACATCTTGTCCGGTCATTAGCCTGTTTAGTTGCGCTTTGGATCAGCGGGCAGTTTTTCACTTGACCCAGTCTCTACCTTTCCACTCTACACAAACTTTCATCCCTCTCCCCGTTTGCAACCCTAGACCCATCAACAATGTTAGCCACTGTCATTGGCGCCTTCAGTCTTCTTTTGTTGTTGTTAGCCAGGAGGCAATTTTTCACCTTTCTCCCTTCCGCTTTTATCGTATCCGTCACATCATTCCTGTGAAAAAAAGGGAGTAAATGAGCGTCGCTTCTTCACTGCTACAGGAAGTATGTCTTTTGATCCCCGGTGAGGCCATCCCCTTCCCCCCTGTTGTTGGTCAGAACCTCCCGAACCAGTAGGGGCGAGTCTCCGGACCTTTCCCCAGAGTCCCCCTTTTTCTTACTTTTCCTTCATTTTTCCACCACAACCTAGTATCGGAGATCTACAAGGTTTTGACTTGGCTGCCCCTTGGCCTTTCCCCTCAGATTCCGCAGCCCCTTTTCTCACTCTTCGCGTCTTTCCTTACTGCCCTCCTCCCACCCCTGTATTTCTCGGTCCCGCGCTAAATGTGCTCTGCCTTTTTTTCGGTTCTGGCTTGTTTTTGCAACCTGATTCCAATGCTTTCCATCAACTTTCTTGTTGATTTTCTCTTCCCTTCTGCCGCCATTTATACCCTTTATTCCCAGCGAAATATGCTTTCCCCTCTCTACTAGTAAGCCCCACTCGACCCTACTTTTTCCAAATTAACCGTGAGACTCTCCCCGGAACTTGTGTGTGAAGTGTTTTCCCCTGTGCCTTTTCTCTTTTTCTCTTTCCCCCCCTTTTTTCCCTTGGTTTTTTGATTGTCACAGAGGTTTCAGGTGAAACCTGCAAAGGTTGAAACTTTCAAGGGTTCCTCCTGCTCCCGAGCCGGCTTTCTTATTTGCCGCATTAGTTTTGTATGTACCCCGAGTCGAGAAGCTACTTTCCCCTCCCTTTTCTTGTGCCTCCACATCTTCTCAATGGCGGCTTTTTTTTTGCCGTGCCGCTATTCAATGTTGATTCTTTCGTTCTCCGTCCTGATGTTGTAGATCAACTTGAAGTTGAAAAGGGCCATATCCTCCCCCCCCCCGGTCAGGGTAACCTTTGTATCGTTGTCTGAGGGATTTCCTCATCTGGGTGACTTTTTGATTCTTCCGTCATTTCCCCCTTCCCTCTTTTGAGAGCTTGCTGGCACAATATGAGTTGACGTCGATATTACCATCTTGTTCATTCCCGCGCACTTTTAAACTTCCTTTTCCGCTTGTTTTTCCCCCCCCTCCCTTTGTGGTTCCCCCCCCCCCCCCGGATTGCCCGGAACCGTAAGTCCCAGTATGGACCGAAATCGCCGCCTCTATTTCCTCCCGTTTTGCCCCCCATTTATACAGGGAGTTATCCCCCCTCGCTGACTTCTACGAGAAGTACGTTGGTATGGCGTTGATTCTCCGCCTCTCGCGGTAATCACAGGTGGGCCCCTTTCTTTGCAGTTTAGACAGCGGCCCGACTCCCTTTGCCTCTCAGTAGTATTCCCCGGCACGGCCTTCGTCCCACTTCCGCGCTCCAAAAACTGGTTTGGATGCCCTGATGTCCTTCCCCCCCCCCCTTTTTTTTTTTATCTGTTTTTGTCGCCAGGTTCTGAGATCCTATTGATCTTTCCCCTTGAAACACTGCCCGTTCCCGAAGACGCCTAACTTATATTGAAAGGAACTTTTTTCCTTTCGGTTTTTCCTGCCTGACGTTTGTTCCTGGGAATGTTCCCCCCCGGATGAGAATTATGAGCGGGGCGTGCTCCCCGTTCTCTTCTCCGTGTTTCAACCTGCCCCCTGGGTATCTGTTTTCTGGTGTCGCCCCCTCCTTCATTACTTAGCAACCCGTTCTTTTCACTTGGCCCCACACCCTTTCCAATTACCCCACGGCGGTGTTCGCCAGGACCTTGTTTTTTATTACGTGGACCCCCTGCCCAGTGGTCGCGACTCTACCTCTTGCTTCTGGTTTTCCTTCTTGTTTGAAATATGTCGTTCCTCCCCCCTTAAGAGGGGCCCGTTCCTTTTGCCCGCCCCGGTCATTGGAAAATTGTTTTCATCCTTTTTCCCCCTTTTTCCTCCCCCACACTACACCTGTCGTCGGGTTCTTTAGGCGATCAATTCCCTTTTGTGTCTCTACGGTCCAAAAAGCCAAAGCCCCCTGACGATTCCGGCCAAACGGTCCCTTATGTTGGTATTTCACCGGACTGGTTGAACCACCCAGTAACGCCTTCCGCTTTTCCCATCAAACCCAATTTCTGCCTTCCTTCGTATCCTTCATGCCCTTGTTACTTTGTGGAGTTCTCAATTTTGTCTATTTCCTCTCCCCTGGAGGTACCCTTCCCCCCCACCCAACATCTCCCCGATTTCGCTCTCCCCCCCCCCACTTTTTCCCCCCCCGATCCTAACGGTGTCGACCCCAGACGTCTTTACCGGGCCCCTCAACTCCTCCCCCTTGTTTGACTGTGGTGCCCTTTGACCATCCCTTTAAAAGATTCACTCAGCTTCTTGGGGAGACGCCTTGCATCCCCGCTTCGGGACTTTCCTTTCTTCACCACCCCCTTTTCCCAACTGATTCTTCGTTCCCCTCTCTGGTGGCCCGAGTTCTATCCTCGACAACGCCGACCCCACTTCCTTCCCTTTGACATGGGGTCTCTTTTTTCAACCTTTCAACTTCTTCGATTTCGTTTTCGACGTTTGTTTAACCGCCTTTCTTGAGCACTTCAACAACCCTTTTTTTCTTTCGGCTTCTTCCCCACTGGCCCTTTGAGCATTTATCTCCTTCGGGAACCTGGCCTGTTTTCAATCCCCCCTCCAAATGTCTTCTGTCCCCCTTTTTTACTCCAGCTCCCTGAAAACTATTTAAGGTCACACACTCACCTTCTTCCCATATTCCCCATTTAGGCAAACAGGATTTCAAGCCAGTCCTTTCCCCCATTGGGGACCCCAGTGTCCCTACATTTCCCCATCCTCTATGCCTCATATACCACATCTTCCACCTCGGTCCCAAGTCGTTTCACTCAGGATTGATTTCGGACTATCGAGCTTGTCTTCCTTTTCCAGATTACCTTTTGCTTTTTCCTTTGTTTTATGGGATTCTTTTCTATTTCTTTCTCCTGTTGTTGATCTTCTGCTTCCGATCAACCCGCTGGCGTCCCCCCTTCTGTCTTCTAATTGGTAATCTGTCAAACTTTCCCCCCTTCCTTTTGCAACCCCATTTCCCCCCCCTCACGTACCGACGATTTGGAGCGAGAGGGGTTTAGCTCCTCGTTTTTAAAATAACTTTTATTAATTGTAGTCATTCCTTTGTTCCGGTCTCTTTTTTGAGACCTTTACTTGCCACGCTTTTCCCTTCTTACGGTGTGTTCTTCTTTTGTACCTGCGTTTGAAGTTTTCCGCTCCCTTAATAGTTGTGACAGTGAGGTTCGTCACGCAGTGTATGTTCATGACCTACGGCATTTTTTTTTGGATTGCCTTTGGAAGGCCCTCCGGGGGGCTCAGAAGGTTAATCCTGGACCCCTGCTTCTTTTCCTTTTTGGCCGCCCCCAGCGACTCGTTTTTTGATTGCTCAATCCCGCGTTTGTTTTCCCCCTGAAACTCCCCCTCAGAGTTGTCCCGCCACCCTTATCCACCCTTGTTGATCAGAGTCCTGCTCCCTTGTTTCTTCTTTTTTTTTCTGAGGTCCGCCTGTATTTCCCAGAGCAAACCACCCCCCTGGTTTTTAGAAATTATTTGACAGCCATGGACGAACCTTCCAGTAGTCCCCCCCTGAATCTTCTGCAACGATCTTCTCCCCCTAGCTTCGTCACCGGTTCACTGTGCTGTTCACCGTACCCCCGGTCTTTTTAACCCATTGGCTGTCGCTGTGTTATGGTTGCCGTCTTTCCCTGTCTCGAAGTCGGTGTCCCTCCACCGTTACTCAGCCTTTCTCTTTCCGCCGCATTTTTGTTTTCGCGAGGCCACCGCTGAGGCCTCTGTCTCGTGTTTTGCCCTCCATTCTCTGCTTGCCCTCCACCTGAGACAGCCCCCCTTCCCCTCCCAATTAGGGCGACGATCTTCAGGACTTATTTGTTTAGTTGGTCACCTTCGTCCTTTTTAACCCCAATGTTTTTTCCCTTTAAATAGTACAGTGCTTCCAAATCCCTTCCCGCTTAAGGCATCCGTCCACCTTGCCTTTTTATTTTTTGACTTCCCACGTCGGGTATCTCCCCTCCCCCTCAGCCTCATCGTTACTTGTGAATCCCAGACTTTTCCAATCTCGAACCGTCCTTTTTTTCTTTTATGTGGGAGAAGCACCGGGTTAAACGTACTAAAAATTTCCCCAAGTTTGTTCATGGGTCCCCCGTCAACCCGCCTTTATTTTTTTCTCGCCCCCATTTGACCTTTCCCTGATACCCAGAACCCGATTTCCCTGATTCCGCCACGCGTTGGTCGTTGCCTACCCGTTCTTCTGCCCCTTTCCTGTACTTCGAGGTCCTTGTGGTCTGTTCCCACATTCAGCGCCGTTGTGGCTTCACCGTAATTGACGGCTTTTTCTCCCCCCACCGTTGATCCCCGGACTCTTTGCTTCCACGCATTCCGAGTGGCCGACTCCCGCTCCTCCTTGATTCGGCACTTTCCCCCAATCTAACTCTTCCCCAAGACAGCCACTGCCACACCTTTCGTGTACGGTCCATTAGCCTGGTCCCGGTGCGGTTTCTTCAAGATGCAGGTTCCTGGAACAAGTCCAAGTTTATTCCCTACTGGCTTTCCCCCCCTCTCCCGCGCCCGTCAACCTCCTCAACATTTCCCGGATGAGTTATTGGCCCTGCCGTTCCTGTGCCGAAGCCTGAATTCTCCCCCAGCACCCTTTGCCTTAGTGCCTATATTCTCCGCACCCCCCCCCCCCGAACGCCACCCCCCCACGTTTGGTACCAAGGCGACGATGTCTGATCCTCCCCCTCCTCCCTTTCTACACTTTTTTGAGAACTCTCTTCTAGTTCTCCGCCCTTTACCCCCCCCCCCCGTTTTTGTCCCCTTTTATTCGGCATTTTCGTCGGCGATGTCGCTTGCCCAATTTTTCCCCATCCTTTGCTGTTTCCGTCATCCAGTTTTTTTCTCGACACACCATTACCCCCTTCGTGAGATGGTCTCCCCCCGGGGTGTGATGAAATTCCCCCCTTGTTTGCTTCGTCACACCTGATACCTCCCGCCACTGATCCCCCTTTCCGTTTTAACTCCCTGCATTAAATCAGTACCTCTCGTCCGGTTCCTTCCGCCGATCATTTGCCTTACTGTTGTTGAGCGACTGCACTGCACTTCACTTGATCGACCACTCCCCGCCCGTAATCAACGCCCTCCCTCCTTGATAGCTTGCTTTCCCCATTGAGCCCCCAAGGTTATTACAGCGAATCCCTGTTTTTGGGCATTTCTTTCTTTTCTCCTCGTACGCAGCGTGGACTGAATTCGGTCCCCGAAGAGATTCTGCCCTTTTTGAAGCGGCCTCCTTTACTTTCTTGAAGGTTTTCCTGTGTCCTCTCGG
>Ga0179593_1395954_pt1 | contig 10623 bp, 14 predicted proteins | sample CZODoug2_1_08_16_FD_185931 | JGI IMG/M metagenome (GOLD analysis project Ga0179593, IMG submission 185931) | Vadose zone soil fungal communities from Angelo Coast Range Reserve, California, USA - CZODoug2_1_08_16fungal (PacBio error correction) | ecosystem: Environmental > Terrestrial > Soil >... | reverse complement strand
CGGCACAAAAGTTTTTTCCTAATGCCTCTTTTTTTTCCCGACGATCTATTCACCCGTTCCAGTTCCAAAATCCCGATGACGAGTTTCACCCCCACTGGTCTTTCTTTTCCGTATCAAGAGTAAATCCCCGACAAGTCCCCGCTAGGCACGGCACCGACCAACACCTCGTTTCCTACTGTCTTTCCCCCCCTCCACACCTGTGTATTCCCGGGAATGATGGCAGGCTCCCTTTTAGTCGCACAGATAATCCCCTTATTTTTTTTCATTTGACCCGGGATTTTACTCCTTTTCGGCCCCCTGACAAGATTCTTTCCCTCTCGATCTGCCCGTTTTACGGTCAAAATCGGCCGTCCGACATTATTTACTTTCCGCCCCCCCAAAACCTACTACAGGTCCTTTTCTTTTTTTCATTTATCCGTTTGCGCACCCCATAATGTTTTCAATGTTGACCGCAGGGTGATAGAGTTATAGTTTCGAGTTGTGAGGTACTCTTTGGTCTCCTTTCTCCCCACCTCTACCCCTGCTCACCAAAACCCCTTTCCTGAGGCACTTTCGCGTCTGCGTTTCTGAAAAAGCCCTCCTCTGCGCCAAGCAGTTGACAGTAATCTATATCTCACGATATCGAGCCGGCTCACAGAACGATCCCCAGTTCGTCCCACGACCTTCCCCTTTTCAGATGAATCCCTCAGTAACAACGGTAACCCCATCCCCTCACCTCGTTAGAGGGCCACGACGCTGCTCTGGCCCTCCGACCCATTCTAACATGATCCCTCCCCTTTCTCTCCGATCAGCGTCGCGTTTTTTCCCGCCGTCCTTGTACCCTGTGCGTCCCAACCCCGCGTTCCTTTTTTGCGCTCCGTATCCCTGCTACTTTTCCCCCCCGGCGCCCGTTACTCGTTCCTTTCTTGGAATTCGCTTACTATGTTTCCCCCTTCGCCCCCGCCTACCGTTTTGTCCCCCTTCTGCCCGTTAATCCAGAAAGCGTGCGACAACTTACATGGCCACTATTCATAAAGATCTTCCTTTTTTTGTACCATACGTGGAAAAACTTGACTTTTCGCACCAGCGGCAATCACTTTTCCCTTTTTCCTAAACCCGTTCCCCCGGATTATTCCCGCCCGCCCAGCGGATCTACACCTTCCGTCTTGCACATCATTCTCTTCCTAGGGCCCACTCCTGTCTTTGTTTCTAGTTTCATAATTTTTTTTCGACGGATGTGACGTATTGTTCGTTCCCCGTCACTGGGTTCTTCCAACCTAGCCTCACAAAAGGTTCCCTGCATCTCTCCTTAGCGAGGTATTTGTTCCTCAAGTTTACGTTCCCACGCCAAAGTTGGCCCCCGATTTCCCCTTCCTTCTCGCGTCGGTGCACCCAAGACTCCGCTGCTTTTCTCGTTCCCGCGTCTACCCCCTCCTCATCCACTCTTGACCGTTTTGCCCACTCTGAGAATCCCGCTTTCTGCTTTTCTTTGTCGCGGACCCTTCGACCATTTTGCGCGGAAACACTCTGTTATTTTTTTCCCATTTTGTCTTTTGACCCTTTCTCCCACTGCTTCGGGTAATTGGACGTAATCACCTTCTGGAGACCGGACATTGAGGCAACGTTTTGAAGCTCTCCCCCCACACAACCACTCCCCTTTTCCGTGCTGTCCCATTTTGTCGTGGTCGTGAACATTTACTTTTCATTCCATGCTTGTTCCACCGGCATTCTTCTGCTAGACAACATACCCACCAGGTCTACACAAACTATTTCCCACCCCGCTGATACCACCGATTCTTTTTTTGGTTATTTCCTGTTGGTTCACGACGGAATTTTTTTCCATTCTGGGACATTAGATTCACCGTTTTTTTTTTTTCGACAACATCTAATCTCTGTTTGATGCCTTTTGTTGAGTCTGTGTCGTTTGAAACCCTTTTTTTCACTTTTCCAGCCCTACCCCCTTCCTCTTTTTCAACTCCGGTCGGAGCGCGCTCCCCATCTTAACTTTTGTGTCACCATCTTAGTGAGCTTCCCCCCCTTCTCGCCAACCCTGATTCGTAGAGGTGACCAGTTGGCAGATCCATTTCACGCACCGGCAATTTTTCTTTTTCCCTTGCGAAATTGCTTCCCTGCTCCCTTGAGTTCCACTTCCCTTCCCCCCCCAGCCTCCGCTGACCAGAGAATCCTGTGGACTCTGCTGGACCCCTCCGTGCCAATGCGTATCCAGACAGCACTCCCGTTGTTTCCGGTCCACATTGTAGGAACCCAACTCCAGCGTGCCCTTTATCCTCTAGGTGCCCACTATCCCGCGTTGCGCCCCCCTATGTGTCCCCAAGTCTTGATTTCTTCAGTTCTTTTGTAGCGTCTTCACTCTCTAGCTTAACAAGTCCCGGAACGGATTGACAGCTTCTTACGCTGAAGGCCCCACAATTTCCGCCCTTTCTCCTTTTTTTCGTTTCCAAGAGCTGACTATCCCTCTGGAGAATCGGGTACTGTCGCTCCGGCGTTGTTGAGTTAGGCAATCTGTTGTCCCCGTTTCGCGCGCCTTTTAGGTATCTTGGGTATCTCCGGATTTTGGCCCCTTGACCACTCCTCAGCCCCTTTTTTTTGTTACCTCCCTTTTTTAACCAGTTTTCCCCTTTCTCTTGTTTCATCATCATACCTTTTTGTTGTTGGATTACAAGCCCCAGGGCTTGATTCCTCAGATTTATTGAGGAGCGTGATCTCCCTGGAGGGGGCTAGGCACAATTTCCCCTTCTTCTGCCTCTGCTGCTTTTTGAACCACACCGTCTTGCCCCTTCCCCCGCACGACCGTCCTTATTCCGATCGCTTTCGGATTTTCACTCCTTTTCCCTCCATGACGTTCTTTCTTTGGCACTTCCTTCCTTATGCTGGCTGCCAATCGTTCACACCGGACCTGTTGAGTTTGAGTCCCAGGTTTGCTCGTGCCTGCAGCTACATCTGCAGACCACCTTTTAACTGTGTCCCCTTTTTTGGGTTTTCGCGCACGGGGGTCTTCTTTTCCCCTATCTTCTCTGGCAGATGATATTTGTTTGCAGAATGTGAAGGAAATGGCCGTCACTGCCCTTCTGTCTAGAATGTGCTGTGTCTTCTCCCCCCCTCAATTTCCGCGGTCGCTCTGATTTGTTTTAAGGATGGCTTTCGCGGTCCCCCCGGTTCAGTTTTGTTCTTTTGACGACAATCTGCCCGTTTTTTTTTTCCTGTGCTACCCTCATGTTCCCTATTTTGTCAGAGCATTTTTCCGCTGTGCGACAGGATTTTTCCCCCCCCCCTACAAATTCTTTGAGCGGCGTGGTGCTCAGTCTCAACCTGTGTTTGTCCTTCTTTGATTTTCCGCCAAAATTTATCCTTTCCCCCCCCCCGTGATCGGTCCCCTTGCAGTCCTTGCCGTCCCGCAACATCAGGAATTATTTTGTTGCCCGTTGCCCCTTTTCAAACCCTCGTTTGACCTTCCTCCTTCCCGCATTGCCTCAATTTGCCACCCCCCCCGGATTTTTTGAAAAAATTCCCCCCCCAAAAGCTTGGGATTGGACTTTTTTTTTATATCGACCTTTGTTTTGGTGTTAGCTTCTATGCAGGGATGTTTCCGTTTGACCCCCGAAAGCCCCTGGGACGTTGCGACACTTGTACCACTCCCCCCCACTGAAGTGCCCCTTCGGCGCACACTTGGTGTGTTTTTTTTGAGATTGGTCGAGGCTACCTCCTACCTTTCCTTTTCCTACGTCATTATCTTCCCCTTTACGAAGCTTGTCATTCATGTTTCCCCCCCAGAGTCGACGAATTGATTGTTTCTGCTCTAGAATGGTTTAGACTCCGTTCTTTCCCTACCCATACCAGGCATCAATCGGATTTTTTCTTTCAAGCATCTTTGGCTGTAATTGGTCTGACTTTTTTTTTTCCGCTCCCCTCTCGGCTCTCTTTCTTTTGCCGCCGTCGACCGTTATGTCTCCCCTTTCTCGGCAAGACTGATTTTCCCCCCGCGACATTTTCTCCTCGCTTACCATTAGATGGGGGCCCCTTTTCGACGACTTTTTATTCACCCTTTCCGGTTTCGACCTCAATTTAACTCGTCTGACCCAAATGTCATCTTCGTCACTAACCACTCATTATTGCCGCCTGACTACGACTGGATTTCCATCTTGGGATTCTTTTGTTCTTCCGTTCCTTGGTTCCTTACTTTAATACCTGCTTTCCAATCCGTTTCGCCCGCTACCCACTGGATTGGAAACGAGGAGTGATACGGGAGTTTTCCAGTCTGGCCGGAAGCTTCCTCGATACTTATGTCGAGAATCTGCCCCTTTTTGCGCCCCTTATTCTTGACCTTGCATCCTAGGCAATGCGCGACTATTGAGGTGCAGTAGTTCTTGGACACTGTGTTTGACTCTCCCGCGACTTCCCCATAAACAGTCTTTGTAATCTGCTCTCCGGTTCAGGACGCATGATTCCTTGATAAAACTAACTTCGCGTTTTGGCGCAGTCAATAGTTTCCTCTCACGAGTCTCGGCTGTTCTTTGCCCTGGTTCTTTTGACATTGTAAGCGGGGGCGTTTACCGTTCCTTCAGCTTCAGCGGTCGCCCGACCTGACGGTACTTGTTGATTTTTCCCGGTGTTTCTTGCTATTCGCGATTCTTTTTTTTTTTGATTGTTTTGTTCTACGAGGCCTCTCTATTTTCTCCTATCGCTAGATACACGGCTCGGTTCCCTTCTTGCTTCGGGGCGCCCCCTCCGCGGGACCCGAATTTTTTTTTTTTATTTGTTTTTTCGTTTTCGTTTTTGATTTTTCAACTGACCCCTTCCCGTTATAACGCCCACATCCGCTACCCTGCGCCAATCAAATTCACGCACGCCTCTTCGTACCATTGCAAGGAAAGTGGTGCTCCCGGCGCCCTAATTTTTTTTTTCTTCTTTTTGGGTTCGCAAATCCATTCCCTCCTTTCTTCACGTTCCCACCCCCCAGGTGGAGATCTTCGCTGCAATTTTGTCATCCCCCCCTCCTTTTTCCCCATCATTCAAGGAACCCCCCGCCGCCTTGATTTCCGATTTTGCTTAAAGCATTAGACACCATTTTTTTTTCTCGAGGGCAGAACTCCCTTCTCCCCTTTTTTTTTTGTGAACACTCTCTCTAGAGCTGTCTCGTACTGTAAGCTGTTTCTTCCTTCTCCCTGGTGACAGTCTTTCTTTTTGGAGTATGTTCCCTCTTCTCCTAGCGCCCTTCCACCATCGTCCTCTGAGTTCTCTCACTTGTGCATCTCCTTCCCCTCCGTGGTTGTGTTTCTACCTTCCCCCGGACCCAGGTTTCCTAAGCTTCTTTTTTCCCCCTCCTCGGATGACTCGTTCCAGTAACACCACGATGTCCTCTTTCCCCCAATTCTATGAAGGACAAGCTCCACCTTCCTTCCCACCGGCTTCCGCTTGGTTTCAAGACACAGCGTCCTTATTCTGTACGGCTTGATCAAACTTTTTTGATTTTGGCTGGTGCCCCTCTCCCCATCTTGCGCGCCAGGACCCCCATCACCGTTCCGGCGGGGCCCTTTTGGGCAGGTTATTTTCTTTCGTAGGTTATAAGAATGGCATTCTTTTTATTTCTTCATCTTTCCGTTAACCATTAGTCCGAACACTATTGCACGGTGTCGTGCCCCCCAACACCTACATACACAAGTGTTCCGGGAGTTCGTCATTTCTCGTTTTTTTTCCTCTTTGTTGCACTGTTGACGGAGGTGGGCTGCCAATATGTTTAATCTTTCTTCCGCGTCTTTGTCTCTCCCCCTTGATTCCCTAGTGACACACACCTACCTCAACTGACAAAACTTTTTCAACCATTGACTTGCCTTTTCCCTGGCTGCCTACTTTCTCTCTGTAAAAACAGTTTCATTCCCTTTCGAATAGTCTCCTCCCCACGTACACGCCACATCCCCCCTCTGTCCCACCCTTCAAAAAGTTCGCTTCCCTTAGATACCCACCGTTTTTCCCTCCATCTCACCTCCTTTCGGGTCTGGAAAGCTGAGGGACTCTACTGTTGAACCTTTCCAGGCTTCACAGCTCCTCCTCCCACTCCTCCGGCCGATTTGAGTTGGCTACCATGCGAATGTAAAACGTGTCGAAACATTTCCCGGTGTGCGCGCTAGCTTTAATCCTTTCTTTTGTGCACCGGCCCTCTCTGAACCATGTCCCATCCCTTTCGTTTGTGACTAGGGCATTTTCCCCATTCACTTCCCCTCAGTCTCCTTGAGCCAGGATTTCCACGTTCTCCCACCCTGGGCGAAAAAACTTTCACCGGCTAGTTATCACTCAATTCCGTGTGGAGCCCTCGTTTCACCCCCACTCCTCCTTTAGTGTGAGCCGCCCTCGATTCCCCGTTTCCAAAAGTTTTTCTGTCCATTTTTGTACTTACGCCTTCCGTCCTTCCGTTCCCCCTCGATTTCCCTGTCCTTGACAATATCCCTTTTTGATCGAGTTCATTGATCGTCCCCTTCGACCTCTGACAAACTTTTTTTTTTGATGTTCCCTTCTTGCGTCACCGCTTTCGTTCGTCCCATCTTCCAGCTCCCCACAAGTTGTCCCCTCCCTCGCGCAGCGAGGTGAGGCCACGCTTAAAATTGAACTTTTTCTCTTCCCACCTAGCTGTCTGAGGACACCGTAACAACACCCCCCCTTGGGTTTGGCCCCCCCCTTCCCTCCGATTGCCTCGTGCCCGGTTCCGACCACAAGATGGAACGGGTTACCACTCCGCCTCCCTCTTTCTGTTCGATGCCTTCTGATCCTTCTACCCCCCTTGCTCGCCCCCTCGCCACAGGCTGTCTGGCCTCGTTGTTCTGTGACGTTACTGCTACCGGCTTCGTTTGAAGATTGACTATAATTTTTCACGGTCCCCTCCGTACATGTCGTTTTGCCCTTTTCCTTTTCTCCTCCCTCCACACCCGGCCCCCGTTCACTTCTGTCAGTTGAGTTCAGTGATTTCATCAGCCGACCCGATTTTGTTTGCCAAATTGACCCCCCCCCCCTTTTGTTTTCTAGATTTCCCTAACCCGACCCTTTTGCTCTATCACCAACAGCTGTTACCAACCTGATTACCCCCCTGGGATAATCTTCCCGTTTGTGTTGAACCTTTTTTAATGGTCCCTCTTGCCTAGATCCCGCTTTCTTTTGGATGTCTTGGCCCCAACTCCTCTCTTGATGTTGGTATTGCATTTCGCTCCGGATGGGTTTGTTCACCTGTCAGTATCTCCATTTGCGGGCCAAGGACCCCCGCACCCGCACAATGCACTGCTTGTCTAAGAGGGGAAGGTTTCCCCGCCTCATTTCCCCCTTTTCTTTGGTTCTCCTTTAGTCATACTGGAACCCTTATCCTCAACCAAATTATATCGTAGTAAACTTGCTTTTAGAGTCACTCCAGTCACAGGAAGAGTTTCGTTCCAGTCCCCTTTTTTTTTTCCCCCCCCACTTGACCCTCTCCCCTCACCCGATAGAGTAGTTCCCCTCCTCCTGGCGCCGTGAGCATTCGTGACTCGTGCTGGTAACCCTCCCCTTGCCCAGGATCCAGCGACGTCCTTGGTGCCGTTGCTGGCACAGTAGAACCCTTCTCCCGAAATCTTTCCCTCTCCCAAAGCGTTGGTCAAGAGGTGTCAAATGTACAAGCCTTGATTAGGAGTTTTTCTCTTCCGTCAAGAGCCTCCTCTTTCCCCCAATCCCACCCCCCTTCTTTGTATTGATTGTCCCCTCCCCTCATACTCCTTCTTGAGACACCACTCAGTTCCACGCTCGACCTTTTTCGCCCAAGGAGCTGAATCGCCGCCTGGGTAATGTATATGTAAGGAGTGGTTCGCTCCTGCATCTTTTTACCTTTCCCGTCATGAGCGCTTTATAGGAGAATTGGCCTCCCCTCCTTTCTCCGTTTTTCTGGACAGACGCCTCATTTTGGTCGGGCTTAACCCTCCCTCCATCCGTTGTTGTTTTTTTTGCTCTTGATCTCTTTGTTCGTTTACCTTGCCCTCCAGCTGGGATAGTCAGTGAGGTATACCATGCTTGGGCGTGCCCCCCTACTTTTATTCCCCTGCGTCTTGCCCTGTTGACCCACACCACGCTTCCCTTCCCTCTCCACGCCGCCCTTTCCGCTAATTAAATGCTTCGAGTTCGGCTATTAAGTTTTCCGAACCATTACTTCCCCCTTGTCTTCACTGCGTAGGTTTTGCTGGCTGCCATCCGGTCCCCGTCTGTTCCTTTAGTACCCCGTGGAACGGACGTTCCCCAAGCTTTCATCCCCCCCTTTTTTTCACATGTTTCACTCTGGGCTGCCAGCGTGGGTAGTATTTACTATCTTTTATTTGCAAGGATTTTTGTGGGCAGCCGTGCGCGGACCACTGGGCCCTCTTTTTGCTGGCTCCCTTGAAGGATTTGTTCCATCCCTTCTACGAAATGCTTCGGCTTTCGACCTTCTTCTGGGGTATGTAAGAGGCGTGCGCCCCCGGGAACGTTCAACTGATGGACTGTTTTCAGACCTTCTTCTTTCTGGATCTCCCAAGGTTGGCCATCATTTATAATAACGTTGGAATAATGGGTGCGCGTGACACTGGGCTTTATGCGTACCGACGTCCCCAACTCAAGGTTTTCTCGCGATACGACCGCTTTTCTCATCTAGTGGACTTTTTTTCTTTCCAAAGGTTACTCACGAACTTCCCTTTCTGGGAGCAAACACTAATTCCATCCCTTTACCGCAAACATCCGTCTTCTTATCTTTTTTGTATGCCTCCAACACTAGTTTTTTTCCATCTCCCTCCCTTTTACCCCTTAAGAGGGTTGGTTCTTTTTACTTCTGTCTTTTCCCCCCGATTTTTTGTTAGAAACCACACACGTTTCAATGACCCGCAACCCAAAGTTTTTCAGCTAGCTTGCATTGGCCCCCCTTGTTTCGATATCTCTTGCGTCTGTTGTATTCTTCGCGCGGATGGGCCGGTGGCCCCACGACATCGGCCGTGCCAAAATGGAATTACTCTTACAACCCGTTTCCCTTTCTTTTCGTTCAACTGGGACTTTTGTTGGTTGGCGCTGCGCCGTCCTCGTGCCCGCAAATTTGCAGGTCTGCCAGTCCGTCTCATTCCCCAGACTTTTCCCCCCTCTAAGGGCACTTTGATCCGGTGGTGTTTTATCGCTGGTAAAGATCAGGAACGCCCCGCCCGACCGAAGCCCTTTTATTTTCATTTTTGTTTACCGGCCTTCTTTTTGTACTGGCTTTTTTATGTCGTGTTCCTGCCAAGGAGCTTTTTTTGCCCCCGCGCGCCGGAAACTTGGTAATCTTCCCAAAGGGACTTTTACCCTTCTCCCCTTGGCCCTACGTTCCTGTCCCGATATGCAGGGTCACTTGTTTCGCTACGTTGACGACCCCTCCTTTTTTTCCCTCCTGAAGCCCTCGTCGAAAAAACAATCGTCGGGGAGATCTCCCCCCGAATGAGTGACTTATCTCCCCAAGATTTCAATGATTTCAATTCCTTTCTTCCCCGATGTTTCCACTGGTCCTCCTGCACTTCTTGCGATTTACATATGATTCCCGGCTTGTGATGCGTATGCAGAAACTGTGTTGGACCCCTGTGGCTTCTGACCGCGGTTTTTTCCCCTTTTCCACCTGTTTTAAGTTCGCCGATAGCTCTTGGCCCCTTGAAACCCTGTTGTCCCCCTCTTTCTTCCTGAATGTGAATCCTTGGTGCCCCCTCCGTTTGCTGTGGGGCTTTGAAAATGGGCCATTGTGCCCGTTCCTTCCCAATTCCTCCTGTTCAACACGTTCGTCATCTGATTGTGAGGAGCATGTTGACTTAGCGCGCGCCCAACCCCCCATTCAACTATCGCCTTTTCCAAATTAAGCCCCCTTTTCGAGAAGTCTCGTTTTTCTTCGCCGGTACGTGTGAAAGGTTTCCACCGGTCTTGCGCCGTCCTGTATACGCGAATCCCTTTTTTCGTGAACCCCCGATGCCGTGTTGGGAACCTTTTTTCTATCTGTTGCCTTCCCTATCGTTGCTCGTTGTGCGGCTGCGTTCTGCATTTAGAATTTTCGATCTCTTGCCCTTATCATTACCAGCCCTCCCGGAGTGTTCCATCGCTCGAGGTGCGCATCCAGCTTAAGTGACTGGACCCTTTTTTTTTCTTCGTAGATTTTCTCCGTAACGGACCCGCCTCTCCCGTCCCCTCCGCTAACCTGCGCTCCATCAAATTCGCTCCTTTTTCTTCGTCAACATTTCCGGGTGGGCAAAGTGTGTGGCGTCTGCCCCCCCCCTTTCCTCCCGGCCCTTCGTCTTTTTGTTTTGTTCTGTCCCATTCTCCTTACTTCTTCCCGTCCCCCCTTGGGTCGCTCGGGGGATTTCAATTCGTGGGGATTGTCTTTCAAACCGTTCCCCAACATGACCACCGCCTGCCATCGTCCTGTTTTCAGCTCTTCCTCTTCTCTTCAGACTCCCCCCCGGTCGTGAGAGGCCTACCGCACTGCCGCCTGTTTTTAACCCGATTTTCTTGTTAGCTGGTCGGAAGGTGGTCCCCCTAGGCTGTTTCTTCTCCTTGTGAAACTTAGCGGGCTGTATTGCCGGAACTAGTCCTTTTTTTGTTTACCACCATGAGCATGTTTGTTCAAATATTTGCGAT
>Ga0179593_1339773_pt1 | contig 10623 bp, 6 predicted proteins | sample CZODoug2_1_08_16_FD_185931 | JGI IMG/M metagenome (GOLD analysis project Ga0179593, IMG submission 185931) | Vadose zone soil fungal communities from Angelo Coast Range Reserve, California, USA - CZODoug2_1_08_16fungal (PacBio error correction) | ecosystem: Environmental > Terrestrial > Soil >... | reverse complement strand
AAAGCTCCCTAAACCCCTTTAAGGGAAGATTTTCAAAGTTCTGCCCTTCCCCCACCCAGCCTTTACTAGAGTATTGCGAAAGATGACTTCTCTAACAGTAGGAATAGCGACCCAGGTCAGGACTTAGTCGGTGCCTTCTCTTGTCCGAAAGGACTGAACCCCGTGAAGGAAATTCAATCTGGGGAACCTGCCGCTCTTCCCAGCGGGAGCCCATGAGAGAGTTATATTTCCTTTTTTTGGCAGCGCGTACTTTTCCCGGAAGGGGTACGATCAAAGGTCGTTATAATAAGATCGTCAATTCTGGACACCTTATCTTCCGAAGGCACCCCAGGGCAAAAGAGTTTTGTGAACTTCCTCGCACCAGCTCGGGGATGTATCTATCGACGTCCAGGGGACTTCACTACGCGATCTGGAAAACGTTTCAATGCGTTGTTTTAGTAGCGTGTACCTCTTCTGAAGAGACTCTCAAATGGCCGTGTATAGGTTCTTGTCCGGACACCAGGACGCCGGTCCCCCACTTTTTTTTAGAGCTGGTGCGACCAGGAGTTCTGCCCCTCTCCTCAAACACGTCCCTCAATCTCTTTTGTTCTACTTCCAGCCTTTACTTGTCGCCAATTCGAGGAAATTCGCTTTTCATGGTGTTCCAGCTAAAGCCCCCTCCCTTTGCTGATATGGTTGTGGTCCAATAATCTGGCCACCCCAACAAATCTCTCCCAGCAGTTCATGGGGAGGGCCCACCTTCAGGTCAATGACGACTGCGTCCCTGTCTCTTTCCGTCGTTGGAATGGGAATAGACTATTGTCATTTTTAAGGTTTTCCGCCCAATTATGCCAACTTGGGAGAATGGTCTTAGACTATTGGTCTCCCTCTCCCTTTGAGGTCGGAGACCCAAAGAGGAACATGGTGGTGCCTCAGGTGGACCCCCCCCCCCATTTTGGAGGAAGGAAAGTGGTCTTAAACTTTCCCCTCGAGGATTTCAAGGCTCTTGGCTTTCTAGACTTAAAGAACTTATTTGACAGGATGAGCAGGATCCAACGTATTCAAGTTTCCCTCTTTCGGCGACTGGGTCTGCTTGCACGCTAAGGGCTCCACAGCGAAGGCATGTTTAGTGCTCGTCCAACCTTTGCCTTCCCCCTTTTACCCCATACCTTTCGCTCGTTCCCGCGTCCGCACGCCGAGTTCGGTAAAAGTTCGACGTCCTCTAAGCTGCTGTTTTATTCGCACATTAGTGCTCCTAGAACAGAGGAAGAAATTTCCTGGGAAGCCGCTTTTTGCTTTTTTTTCTTTTGCCTCACCTACGCCCGGATACCGGTTGTTTCGTTGCTTTTCCTGCAGGCCTTCCTGTAACGTTGCACAGTTGAGCCTTCCTACCAGCTCCGGGGACCCTGGTAACCCCTCGCTGTTGTGATAGAGACATCACCCTCCACGACGCCAGGCTTGTTAACCTTTCCTTGTACGGGCGCCCGCCTGTGGGTTTCTACGAAGTGTTTAACCACTTCTTTGGTTTCACACGCCCCTAAACCCTTACAAGTTTTTTTTCCACCGCACCACACTTGGGTCGCATGCGGGTTTAGAGGATGGGGACACTTGCTTCAGGGGCCGGATCGACGTTGGTTTAGATTCCACTTGCAGTATCTCGTAGGTCCGGCATGCCTGAAGGGGCGAGTGGATTCCCTTTTCTTGATCCCCCTACCCCCTGTGTGTTTCCCTGATATTCTGGTTTCACCGGGCCAGCTTTAGTTACAACCGAGTGGCTCAATCGCCCCAAGGTCCCGGGACCTGATACCCACCACTTATTTGACGCAGAAAAGACGACTTCGCCCCGAGGGGAAGTTCAAACTGGTAGAAAACGCCCCGGATCAGCAAGATCCCTCGCGTAGTTGAGAATTTTTCTCTCCTCACCGTCCCTCTCGTTCTGATCGGCCGGCCGAACTTTACCCCCCATGAATTTAGAATCGCGAAAACTGACTCTACCGTCTCCCTGCTAATGTAAGTCCGGCCGTGGCCATTTCGGTCGTGTTTGTGTTGGGGAAGGAAGGTTCGTTTGTTTAAGGAAGTCAGCGTGATCACTCCTTCGTCCCCCGGCTCGACGTTTCGCTATTCCGCCCACCGTCTTTCCGATAGACTAGATCCAAGGCGTTAAAGGTAGCTAGCTTCGTTTTAACTAGTTCCTTCTTCAAAGGGTACAAGCCCCTTTCCTCAACACCCATCCGTATTCCATCCCTTCTCGATCCCTGTCCTAGCGAAGTCCGGTTTACTCTAGGCACCAAGCGTAATAGAGGATATTCATTTCGTATTACGGCTGTAACCCTCTGTCCCTTCATTTCTACGTATATTTTCCTCCGACAAATCGCCCTTTCTTAGCTTAATTTCATCCTCATTGTTTGTGAGAGCTGATGCTACATGCTTTGCTCTTTTCTTCATCGCCACCTCCCTCCTCGAGGGGACGGAACTCCTCCAGTTCTCAGAGAGTAAGTCCCCTTTGCGCGAGACCTTAAACTTTAGTTTCCTTTCTCTCGTATCAGGATCTGAAGCTTTCATCCCTGAATGTTTATCTTTCTTTTTGTACCAAGTGAAGAAGGCTAAAAAGAATGGAGCGTCCTCATGGCTTTTCAACCTTTGTGATCGTCTTTCATGGGCATTTCTTCCTCGCCTCTCAGCTTCCCTCCGAGCTTGCTGCTTAGATTGAACAGCAACCTGAAGCAGCCCTCCCTTCCAACGAAACTAGTGCCACTTCCTTTTGACCTTCCTTATCGAGGCCACTCCCGTTTGGGAGTAGAAACTTCAGGTCCCTTGCACCGGTGGACCTTTCTAAACTTGTGGCCGGTATCTCCTGACGCTGTATTGCCGTTCGTCGCAATGCCCATACAAAGGATAGCCGTCTGACCGGAACATTGAGATTGTCTACCCCTGGTGACCGTCCAACTCTCTTTCTTGGTGCAATACGTTTATGTAGTTAAGGTGAAGTCCTTTCTGCATGATGCTTTTCTCCCCTTTTCAATAATCTTCCTTTTTCACCCGTCCGCGGATCGTTTCCCCCATCCGTTTATGGCCGAAATTGAATAAATAAACCAGATTTCTAGTCCCGAAGCTGACTTACTTTCACGGAGCCTTACACTTCCCGCTCGCTGCCCAGCCTTTTCCACCCCAACAGAGAATTGCTAACCGGTGGGTGCCGGTTTCACTCGTTCGGGCATGTTCCCGACACTTTTTTCATCTTCCCCGTCCTTTCCCCCCCCCATGGTGAGAAGTAAACGTAAACTTCAATTCAACACTATTGCTGGTTGGCAGGGAGGGTCGCCCCCCCCGTTGTCTCTCTTTTACCCCAATCCTTTTATTCCTTTCAATCAGTTTTTCACTTCGTCTTATCCGTCTGTCCGGAAAAGAACCTGGACCCCCCACACGCGCCTTCATCTGGCCCGAGCCCAAAACCTGCTTCAAGCCATCCAATTTTTTTTCTTTACGGCAGAAGACTGGTGCGGAACCTCCACATGCAAGACTTTCCCTTCTCGACCGGCCCCCGGGGAAACGCTCGTGGTTGGGGTGGGTTTGGGGGGGGTTGGGTTGGGGTTTTGTGTGTTGTTTGGGGGTGGGATTTTTTTTTCTTAACATGGAAAGATCCGAATCTGTATGTGGCACCCTAGCCTGCATTGCCAGAATAACTACATAACCCGGAGGAGGCTTTCCCATGTCTTCGCTCAAGCCGCCGTGCATAAGATACAGTTTCGACTATAGGGCGTTTTCTTCAGGTCCCCATCATTTAGCTTGGAGTAGATAACGAATAGCCTTCTAAGCCTCCTCCTAGTTTCTTTTTTTTTGATACAACCCAATTGCCCCAGGAGGTCAAGACCTTATTTTTTTTTCGGTAAGTTTTGCCTGCGCCAATTTCCTTCCCCTAATCAATATTGTTAGAGAGACCCGCCCCTTAGTCTCGTATTCGGAGACAGTCCTCAACTTTTCTACAAGGTACCTATTCTAAACAACCGGGCACCTGACCCGGGATAATAGAATACCTTACGAACCCTATACCAAATCAAAGATTCCCCGAACGGCTTTTAGCACGACAGGGGAGTACCTAAAACTTGGCTTCTTTGGCTTATAGAGTTGGGCATTCAAAGTCGGTCGCCCATACGTCTCAAAGGACTGCAAAGATCGTTCAGCTATATGGAACAGGTACACTTATTCCCGATTAGGCTGAATTTCCTTTTTTCTGGGACTTCCAGCCCCCCCCGCTATGCGCTGTTTCCGCAGCGAGTTGAACGGCCGTTTTCCCCATCCCCCCCCGGACTAAAGGGTCACCGATCCTTTGCTGGCACCTAACCGAGAACTGTCCCTCTTTTGGCCGATTTAAAGTAGAAGAAGCTCAAGAGAATTCCCACTTTAATGCCCCGCATCGACGCTTCTTTCAACTCTCTAGACCTCGAGGACCTCACGCAGTGTATTGTGACCAATGTGCCCCACGTTTTCCTAACATCGGATGTTCCTTTAGGAACTATACCGAGTCCCTTGGCATCGATGCGACGCCACTGGTGTTATGCTCCCCCCCTGGCAGTTTACTCCGCGACGTGAAACAATTTTTCTCATCTGGAGGTATCCAATGGTTTCACCTTAGTGCAAGGTCAAAAATAGGTCCCTCAAGTCAGTTTGTAAATCGGCCCCAGCTCCTACTCTCTTTTTCCCTTTTCCGCTGCAGGTCAGCTTGGACGACATTCACTATGCCCGCCCAGAGATCCTTATGTTTTTGTCCTTTCCGAACTGTTTCGCTGAAAGATTTGAGATTTCCCCCTATATATTCTTCCCAATACCTCATAAGTTTTTTTGAGTTCTTACTAACTCCCACCCCCACGGACTTTACCCCGAGTTGACGTTCCGTCCCGGCAAAAACCCCCCTTCTCGAGTCTTTCTTAACCCCGGAGTTGGGCACGCGCATGTGTGCTTCCCCTATCCCCCTTCCCTCTGCATTCTTCACCTCAGCTTTCGGTAGTCTGGGTCCCTCTTGAGAAGGGACTGAACTCCTCCGGGTGAACCTGCATATCCTTAACAAGGGGAGTAGCTGAACCCGAGCGGCCTATAGGTCTCTGGCGTTTGCATCGATCGTACGTTTCCCCCCCTGCCCTTTTTTTTCGCTCACCCCCCCAGGTTTAAGTAAAGAATGGAGAAGTGTGGTTATTCCGCCTGCATATGCCGTTTCTCACTCTGTTTGATGAACTTTACTCAAAAGCCATTACCGACTTGGAGCCCAGCTCGGGTCGTCCGCGCCGATAGGGAACCAGTTCCGGCCGGTAGTTAGATAGCTCTCACGCTGGACTCCCGCCCAAATATTCCCCCTTCGGTCCTCCTTTCCTCAAAAAAGGGTGATTTTCCCAGTTCGGTTAAGTTTATGTAACCAGGATTCGCCTACCCTTGCCCTCCAAACACAGAGCGCCATCCGCTTTGGGGCCCATGACATTCGTTGTGTCTCCCCCTCTTAGCTTACCCAGGATCTTTGGGGTTGACATTTCGAATCAGCATAATGAGTTTGCATGTATTTTATTAATTCCCGACCCCCGCCTCGTTTCAGTAACAAAGACGACGAAACTACATGCCCCCTTTGATTGCTGGTCAGACACATTTAGCTTACGTAAGGTGAGGACCCAGGGGCGGTAGAAGTTTAGGTGCCGTCTCTAGATCGAGTGATGTAAGGCACGTATTTCCAGGTTTTCTCTCCCTAATGAGGAAAAATTTGTGGCTAACGTCCCCCTTTACCTTTGTTTCCCTGCTCCCTCGTCTGCGGGGTCCGTCTATAAAAGACCGTATCGACACCTTGCCAGGTTCTGACCCCTCCTCCTTCCTGTAGGCGTTTTAGTAAGTTGGTTCAACTCTCCCCATGGACTGCGACTGGCGTTCTCGACGGCCCCCCGGCCCCCAAATTAATGGAACAGAGTTCGTAACCTAGTCTGCCGTATCGTAGGTTCCTCTCTTGTCCCGCGCATTTTTTTCCAAGGATGCCAGTCGGGAGCGTGTTTAGCTCCACAAATTGAGGAAACCCTACCAACCGCCTTCTTCTTCCAGTTCCCCCCCGTAGGCAAGACTTTTGGCTTTTTCACTAGCTCTCTGCTGTTTTTTCGGACCATGTGACCCCAAATTCCCTCGATTTAAGATGAAAGAGGAAGCAGAATGGGGGTCCGTCATCGTTGTTGGGGGATAGTGCCAACCACCATTTCCCTCCTTTTTTTCTAGTGGATATGTTCTGACAGGCCGATGATCAAAATTCTTTTCCTGCTTGAGCCTTCTTGCCCTGTTGCTTTCCTGGAACCTCTGGAACAACCTCGCGGTGGAGCATCACCCTCCTTCAACGTCCGCCCATTCTTGGTACTTATGCGTTAGGAGACGTTTCCTGGAGGGTCCATTTCTTCCACCGGTGTCGGTTTCCAAATTAAAGGTGCACCCCCGAAAGTCTCAACCTTGAAACCAACATGTTTTCGCCAGTTTTTTTTTAGGCGTCTTCCATTCTCAGTGCAATCTCTAAGTGCGCAAGAGAAGTAGATCGGTGGTTCTCATCGCGGCGTAGTTATCAGGACAAAGTGGTCCTATCCCCCCCCTCTTGGCACCCTCCCTCTCGGGTGACGGAAGTGTAGGAAAACCGATCCACATCTCCGCATTTTCAACGGAAAGCCTCTGTGTTCCTTCCCCTTAGTTCCGCACCCAACCCGAATTAGCGTGGAACCCAACGCACCTGAGTTATTCTGCCTACCCTCCCCCCTCTCTGAACACTTGACCTCATAGTATGCCGTTCCTCATTCAAACGATGATCTTTAGAGATACGGCCATTTCGACTTCGCTAGGCGGAAGGCCTTCCTTCATTCTCTTTCGTGAAGGCCTTGAGCGTCGTTTATCTCGGCAGGAGTGATAGACGGATTCCCGGCCCTTCCCCCCCGTGGCTTTCCTTACCTCTTTTCCGATCGCCTCCGCTTTCACCCCCCCCCACAGGCGCCCCTCCCCATAGTAGCCCTTAGTACCTTGCCCTCATTTTACCGAAACGGTCCAAACCCCCCCTTCTTTCCCGCTTCTCTCTCCCTGGTCTCCGCGCGACGTCCACGCTCGTTGAGCCCAACGGGACTTCCCGATCCTTGCTATTCGTCAAACGATCGGACTTCTTTTCTCCGTTCTGCAGCAAACGCAACCGGAGAAAATCCTCCCTCTTCTATGTGGTTGTTTTTATCGCTGTTTCTTCTGGTCTCCCTCGGCAGTCATCGCCCCGTTTCTTTTTCCAATGCTCGTTTGGGTGCCGCAGGAAATCAGAAAAAATCTTTTCCGCGTAGTCGGTGCGAGATGCCCTGGTGAATGCTTATTTCTCGATCCCGCTGGAATCGTGACCTTTTTTGATGCCCGGCCCTTTCCATGGCGCCTCTCCACCAGAATGGCGCCGCCTTGTCTTGGTGAGAGGCATCTCTTCACTTTGTCGGGCATTTTCCCCCTACGCGAGCTTTTTCTCCGATGCTGCGACGTAGCGCCGCAAAGGACGAGCCGCCTTTCCCGAGCGAGGCCCCTGAAGCACTTCCAGTCGCCGAGCGCCTCGATGGTTGGGTTTGGTTTGGTCTTCCCCTCCCCTCGGGCACGTTCTTCATCTGGTGGACGGCCTCGAGAAGAATAGCCTTGCCCGTTGCGATCGACGATCACCCAACCGGCTTCCCCGAGATGACAGGAATCTCATGGAGGTCGCATTTGTGAACCCAAGAGCGGAGTTTCTCGGGCAACTCCGCTGTCGTTCAGGTCTCCGTTTCCGTTGCATGACATGAGGCATGTTGGGAGCCCTCTGTGTCCCCCTCCTCCTTTCTTACCCTCTTTCTTTGCACATCCTGTGTGATCGGCCCCCCGAACCGTTGAATCACTCGCTTCCCGCGAGAGCGATGCAATGCTCGCTCTGATTCTTTACAACCTCCTCCTCCCCCACGCGGCCCTACAAAGGGGTGCCGGTGGAACAAAGTTCGGGGTGACGGTTTTAAATTTAACGCTCAATGCAAAGGCCACGGACCCTTTTACCCCCCCTCCTTGCTGGCCGTTTCGGTAAGTGATGTCTCCCACAAGTTTTTTCCGTGCTTGCGAGCTGGAGGCATCAGTTGTGCCCTCGATTTATTCGGCTGGCCATGCACTATACGCGAGCACCCTGATTAACTTTCGTAGGGCACAAACTTCCCATGCCAGTTTCCCCCTCTGAATCGGCGCCGGCATTTTTTTTCTAGCGCAAAGATTTAGAACGTGAACGCTGAACGCTCTGGCCGCGGGTCCCTGGACGTCCCGTCTTTTGTCCATTTTTGCTGGGGTAATTAAGCCATTGGAAGCTCCCTAAGCCCCCGGCAGTTTTGGGAATGAGAAACTCCAGTCGACCAGAGACCCGGGACAGACTTTTACGCCGTAGATCCTGTTGCCGTGTCTTCGAGAAAATCATCTCCTCAGGATCCGTTGACGGACCAACTTGCCAAGGGACCCCCTGAGTAGTCGTACGACCCGAGCCCAACTTCTGTTCGCCGATCATCGGGCTTTGAGATAACATATCCTTTCTAAGGAGCGGGCCCTTTAGAACAACACAGTCCTTCCCGCGTCCTTTCCTATCGCCCAGAACCTGACTTCAGGAGTTCACAGATCGTAGAACCGAAAGAACTGTAACGTCCCGGCGAAACTTGTTCCCTAACTGTGACTTTACAGCCACCACTGGGGCGGATGGAGAGATGAGTTCTCTGGACCCTGCCTTAGACCTCACCCTGGCGCTCCTTTGCCAAACAGCGCTTTCCAGACAAACACCTGTAAACCTCCTCCTCCGCGTTCGCCCACTCCAGGGAATGAGCCCTCTGATGAGTGTTGCCGGATCCGTCTTTATCCTGTAAGACCAGTCCCATCATGGGACTTGTTTAAAGACAGAGTACCATTGGCCAGGATGGTTTCAGTACTTACCCCTCTTCAGAGCAATATATTCCCCTCCTGCAAGTGCTCTTAGCGGCCGAAATGAGAGATACGCGATCGGACATCCCCCCACCCCAAGGTTTGTGACTTTACCACCAGAGTACGATGGTTTCTGAGCATCTATCCCTCCCTTAAGCTATCTGGCCCTTCGCTACCCTGGATGGAAATATCTCGCCTTTCACCCCTTCATAGAGCTACTCGGTCCCCTACCCTGGTCCGGAGACGTAATCTTCGTACTTTACCTCTTCAGCAATGCCCCCTAGATGACCTTCCTCCTTCGGTGAAGCTGGCCGATGGCCTTTTTTTCTTTTCACAGACCTGCTGCAAGTCTTGGTTTGGGCCTTTTCCAACCTTGGTCAGCTGCCCCGTCGGTTTCTGCCGAATCCCATTTAAATACTTTCCTTTGTCTGTGAGTACTCTCTTCTACCGCTTTCCCCCCCCTACGGAAGAGGACACCATTTAGGACCTTGCCCCCAACACCATTTTTATGGAGGTATATTTATTTTAATCAACTCCTAGGCACTTCTTCCCGATTGACCCCGCCTCTCGTTCTTCTTTGGGCCTGCCCGTTCCTTTCCGGCATTTTCAGTTTTTTTTTAACATGCATCTGAAGGAAAAGGGTCTAGGATGCCCCACGAGATCATCTGCACTTGTTTCAGCTATGATCTAGCTGGACCTTAAAGGCGTTAGCATACCCCACAGGGCGGCAAGAAGCTCGTTCAGTGATGGACTAGTAGCAGGCCCCCGCGGTCCTAAAAGTATGTTTATGTCACTGAAGACCAGCCGCATGGATTACCTTTTCCTGCGCCCCCTAGCGCGACGGAGGCATGCAGCTCCCCCCCCCCCTAAGAGGGGGAAACACGTTCCGGAGGAAGTGTTTTAGTTCTTGTACTATTAGAATCCCTTCGTCAAAACTACGTTCCCCCCTCAGTTCGCTCGTGGCCTCCAACAGCGCCTGTATCCCACCATGCTTTCCTTTTTCTTCCCTGAGTTATGTCCCTAACGCTTCCAAGACAGGGCTGGACTTTCCCGGGGATTCGGACCCCTACCTCTTTAGCGGAAGAGAGTTAGCTTTCGGAGAGACCTCTGCACCGAGCCGGTCTGTAGTTCCTCCCCCCCCCCTTCCCCTCGTGGCAGTCCAACTGACCACAGATTATCACCGGGGGTCTTTGGGCCACACTGTTTTCATGCTTTCCGAAGGTTCTGCCATTGGTGTGCTCCGTGGGTCCTAGGTAGTAGACGCCTTTTTACCCCCCCTTTCTACTTTCCTGAGTGACTTTGCGGTGTTGGCGGCCTTTCCCGCCTCCTGATTGGAGTGGGGGGACCCGCGATAACAGCCTGAAAGGCTTTAGGACCCTGCCTAGCCAGGTGTACTTGGCCAATTTCATTAAATTAATCTCCATGGAGCGAGATGTGTTCTTTCACGGACAACCCCCTGCCCCCACCATTCCAGAGCCGAATCAAGTATGTCGTATTGCGCAACGCTTGTAAAGAAAGACCAGGCTAACATTCCTCGCGGGAGGTGGGGACTGTAGTGAGCCTGTCACTTCCTTCCCTTTCTGTCCCACATCACGCTTTTCCTTGATAGGGAAATTGGGCAAGAGCTTTTCAGAGGTAATTTCCTCTAATATAACTGCTTCTTGGTAGTTCCAGAAACACCCCCGCTGTATCTCTTAAAGCAGG
>Ga0179593_1279461_pt1 | contig 10623 bp, 17 predicted proteins | sample CZODoug2_1_08_16_FD_185931 | JGI IMG/M metagenome (GOLD analysis project Ga0179593, IMG submission 185931) | Vadose zone soil fungal communities from Angelo Coast Range Reserve, California, USA - CZODoug2_1_08_16fungal (PacBio error correction) | ecosystem: Environmental > Terrestrial > Soil >... | reverse complement strand
TCTTTTTTTTCGCGCGACTTGCCTCCTCCTCTTTCCCCCCCCGAACAGGCGTGGTTTGTGGGATTCAATCCCCCCCCCCCCCCTCTCCCTCTTCCCTGACATTTTTTGTAGTTTAGCTAATTTTTGGCCGCTTTTTCGGCCCCCTTTTGATTATCTACACGTCGGCCTTTTTGTAGTTCCCCCCAAACCGTTTCTTTCGTGGGAGGCGTGGCTTCCGCCTTTTTTATTATACCGTGTGTTGTATTTCCCCCCATTTTTTTTTTTTCGGGGTGGACCGTTTATGGTCGGGCGGATGTCCTTCCCCCCCTCCCCTTTTTTGCTGGTTTCTGCAGGTGCGGCGTTTTTTGTTGCATTTTGCAACCTACCCCAGATCAGCACAAACCGGTTCTTTCCCATTGGGTACCTTTCTTTCTTGCGGATGCGTCAAAATCTGGCTTTCCTCTTTCCCTTCCCTTTGCTTTCCTTTTTTGGTTGTCTTCCTTTGCCGTGTTGCTTGTTACTGCAGTCTGGTCAGTAAGGCATTTCGCTCATCCCTTTCTTCCTTCTTGACTTTTGCCACCTGACCGGTCTTCTGGGGACAATTCCCTGTCTTTTACGGTTTTTTTTTCGGTTTACCCATTGCTTTTTTGATGTTTTGATGTACGCGCCCAATGCTTTTGGAGAGCCCTTTTTTTCCCTTTTTTTTTTCTTTTTTTTTCCCGTCTTTGTTCAGATGTTTTTCCTTCCCTTGGTTGGGCCAATCCCTTTTTTTCTTCTTTTCCCCCCCCCCACATTTTTGGGTTTCAGCGCGCTTTTTGTCGTTTCTTCTGCGCGGAGACGTTATCTCGTTATTCTGTGATTTCGGTATTTTTCCTTCGTTTTTTTTGCGGTTTTTTTTCTGTGTGGATGTGCTCTGTCGGAGTCTTGAGGGCTCACGTATTTCAGTCCCTCTTTCCCCCCGCCGTTTTTTTTTTTTGTTTGCTGTCTTTTTGGAGGCGTTCCTTCTTCCCTTGAGTTGTCCGGTTTGAAACTTTTTTCATTCCCCTCTGGGGACCCGGTGGTTGTCTTGGTCGCCGAGCACCTTCTTTCATTGACGGGGTGTCCTCTCTTTTGTTTCGTGAATTCAAGCTGATTTGGGGCTTTCTTTTCTTTCCTGTGAGGATCCCGGAAGTTTTTTTTTTTTCGATGGTCACTTTGGGCGTTGGCCCTGGTTTTCTGGATTGCGATGTTTTTTTGTTTTTCCCCCCCCCTTGTCTGGTCTGCGTGTTGTTTTGATGACTGCCGGGGTGGCGGTTCTTTCTTGCTTTTTTCACTCTGTATTGCGCGGGGGTCGTTGTTTTGGTTTTTTTTTCGGTTTTTTTGTATCTTGTTGACGGCGGCATTTCTTTTTATTCCTTCCAGTCTCTGCTGTTTCGTCTATATTTTGGTCTTCGTTTTGCTTCCTTTTCCCTTTATGGCCAGTGACACTCTTTTTTTTGGCAGTTCCAAACCATTCTCCCTCAAGATTTGTTCTTTTTTCTCTTGTGTTGCGGCGGGTTTGCCACCCACCGTTTCCTTCGCTCCTTTTTTCCCAACGGTTTGCAGAGTTTAGTTTTTCTTTTGGACTTTTTCTTCCGCCCGTTGGAGTACCTTTCTTTCCTGACCGTTCTTTTCTTGATTTGTGTCAAGCCGTTCCCTTTTCCTCCCGAGAGGCCCATCTCTCACGTTGTTACGGAGAGAAGTCTTTGAAACGAGGTGACCCCTTTTCCCCCCCCTCTTTTTTCGCCGGTTTGTGCCTTTGGGAGATCTTTCCTTCTTCTTCGTCCGCGTTTCACTTTTCTTGTTTTTTTCCCCAGCCTCTTGCTTTTTTTCAGTTTGTTCGGTTTTTTGCAGCCCCCTTTTGCTGGGCTGGGTCCCTCTTCTTTTCCTTGTTGAGTCTGTTTTTGCCTGTGTTTCTTTTTAGATTTTCCTCAGGAATGTCATGTTTCTTTTCCCCTTTTCCGTAATTCTTTTTTTTTTGTTTTCTTATCCCGTTGCCGGCATCCCCCTCCCTGGTGTTCGGTTTGTTGTGTTTTTTTGGACCCCCTTGTGGGCAAACGTGGGCCTTACTTTTCATGTCCCCCCACGTGGGCTTTTCTGGACAACCTTTCGTTATTTTGTTTTTGGATTGTTGAACACGGGAAGTTGTTTTCTTTGGCGGCTCTTGTTTTTAAATTTGCGCTGTCGCAGCTTCCCCTCCCCCTTCCCCCTTTCTGGTCAAGGTAATCCTCTTTCTTTTCCCATCTCCCTCTGGACTTGGTTCGCGGAGTCCCGGGCTTGGGCGGGGATGGCCTTTTTTTTTCGTGGTTCCCCCCTCTTCCTTAGTGGCTGCACAGGGTCCCTTCTTTCCATGCTGTCTTTTATATTTTCCTTTCGTGATCAATAATGTGAGTCCGGAGCATTTTTCCAGAGGCGGTGCCGCGTTACTTTTTTTCCCTTTTCCCTTTTCTGCTGCGCTGTACTCCTGGGGAATTCAGGCCCCCCTGCCTTTTCCCCCCCATTCCATTGAGTTGACAATGCTTTTTTTACTTTTCTGTGAACTGTCCCTTATGAAAAAACTAGTGTCCTTTTCCTTTTCTCTTCTGTTTCGTCTTATGTTTGCGCTATTCAGTTTTTCTCCCCTTCCTTCTCCCTTTTTTCTCCTTAGGATATGGTCCGTCCCGCCTTCTATTGCTTGGCGGCTGAGCCGTTTTTTCTCCTCTTTTTTTGTCTGCGGATCACGCTTAAACGTCGTCTTCTCAATGCTTTTTTTTTCCTTCCCCTTCGTCTTATTCCCGAGTCTTTCCGGCCGAGGGCTCTCAACCCCGTCCAGCTGAATTCTTTTCCTCCGGCTTGTGCGATTTTGATTTTCGTTCTCCCCCCCTCTGACGTCTCCTCTTTCTTTTCCCATTTATTCCTCGCTTGTTCGATGGTTTTGTGGATTTTTTCCGCTTGCTTTTTTGTGATCATTTTTCCTTTTTCTTTTTTCACAAAATACAGTTGATGTCCACGCTTTCAGAAACGGGCCGTTCCCTTTTTTTCCTCTTTGATCCCGCGTTTTTTGCTGCTGAACCTTCCTCGTTAATCTTTTTACTGATGGGTTCTTGTGTTTACACAGCGAGAATGGTCTTTTTCCCCGGCGGGAGTGTTTTTTTTTTTTTGGCACCCTTCCACACTTTTTTTCTTCTTGGGACCAAAATGTTCCCCCCCCCAATTTTTCCTACGTATTGGTTATTGGTTGTTCTTTTCTTTTCCTCCGTTGACTTGAAAACTTTGTCTTTTTTTTCCTTCACATTTTTTGTTTTTTTGGTGTGCCTATGTATTTGAGGGTACGTGAATTTTCCTCCTCCTTTCCTCCTCATTTGTTGGGGGTTAAGTCTTTAGTGATTTACCCCTTCCAGCACCTCTTAGTGCGGCCACGTCAGGGACACCCCCTTTTTTCTTTGCCCACCCACCCCTTCCCAAATTTTTTTCAGCACGCCCCCCTTTCTCCTGGCCACACCCTGTTTCCCGTGAACACCCTCCGGAAAACTTGTTTTATTATTCCCTCCCCTTTTTCTGGGACACTGTCACGCGGTATTTTTTTAGTGTTTTTGTCCCAACTTCCTTTCCCCCCTTTCCCCCTTTTTGGCCACCCCCTCTAAGCAGGTACACAGCCCCCCCTCCATGCCCCACCCAAATTTCCCTGGCTTTGTCCAACCTTTAGACATAGTCGCATTGCATATCTTTCCCAACTTTCACCTTTTTCCTTCTTTTTTCGATATGAGCGTATCGAATTGTTAGCTATTTTTTACTCCCCCTTAAATTCCAATTGCAGAGTCATTTTCAGTACGAAAAAACCCCCTTTCCCCTCCTTAGACTTCGGTTTTGTGTTGTCCCACCACCCCCCTCTTCAAACTCGCTGGACCCTTTTTGAACAGAAACCGGGGAGCATGTTTAGCAGCGGCGCATTTTTTTTTCTTCCCCCCACATCTTCCATGCATCCCCAAGCCGGCCCGGATGTATGAAGTCCCCTTCTTTTTTCATAGGCTCTTTGTGGTTTTTTTCGCCCTTCTTTCCCCACGGGTCCCCCCCCTACTCGGTTGTTTACTCCGCCATTCAGCACCCCCCCCTTTCCCAATTGAGAAGGGAGTTTTTCTGCTTTGGTATCGTTTATCCCAAGTGTAGGCTTTCCTCCTCCCCCCTTCCCCCCCCCCCATACTCGAGGGACCATGTTGCCGTTTTCGTTGACAACCGAAGAGTCCCTGCAGGGCTATCCTTGGTAGTATTGTTCCCCAATTTGAACTTTCTCCTTCCCCCCTCCGATCCCTTGTCAGTATTTTACATCTTATTGGCTTGGCATTTTCTTTTTGTTTGTGACCCTTTTTCCTCTCCCGGTCCTGTGTCTTTCTGGACCTTTTTTGAGATTCGAGTTGAGTTTTTTTTTTTCACCCCACGGCCCGTTATACTCAGGTCCCTGGCCCTTCAAGTCCCCCCTCCGATCCGCTCCTCGGCGGTCTTCCTTCCCTCTCTGATCTTCCTAACCGCACAACTCTTTAGTAAGCACGCCCTTCCATTCAGTACCTGGCCGGGCCCCCCCCCTTTGTTTTTTTTGCTAGGGAACATTTGGTTCGGGTTTTTTTCCCGTCTCAAAACAGCCCGCAGTCCCACTTTTACCCCCCTCCGCCCCTTATCCAGCCGCGTCTTCGACCTTTTTTTATTGCTTTGTTGGTAATCCTGCCTGCTCCCCTTGTCACGTCGTTTTGTCGCTTCTTTCTTCCTTCATGTTCCATATCCGCCCCCAATCCATTCCTGTCCTTTTCGCTCACCCCTACAACTTTCGACTGTCACTCTGTTCTTTTCGGGGCCATTCGCACTCTTTGTTTTTTTGCGACTTCCCGTGTCCAGGTCCCCCAAAGGATTTCCTTTCTTTGGCTCTTTTGCCAAAAACCCCTCCCGGAAAACCACCCCACCCAGTTCGGCTCTCATTCCTAGCCACACCATTGCACGCTGTCATAGAGTTCTGTCTTTTTTCTTCTAGCAGCCATGCTTCTTCATCTCCCCATTTCTAGATGACCCCAAGCCCCTGGTTGCCAATCGATGAAGCCCCCCCCCCCTTCTTTTTTTGCACGCAGTTGCCCCCCATGTTGTTGGTCCACAACCATATGAGTGGTGCACTTTTCCAACGGGTTATTCCCGCCATCCACAAGCTTTTCTTGGAACTTGTTTAACTTTGCTTTTTTTTTTTTCCCCACCCCTCCTTTCTTCTCCCGCAAACCCATATGTTTTTTTCGTAGCCCCTGTCTTCCAATTTTTTGTGCCCCCGGCTTCTGTTTGCCACCCCCACCCCCTCCCAAGCCTGAAAAGACGGTGAAGTTCCCTTTTCTCCGCGGCGGTGATGCCCCAACCATCAAAGTTCCCCTTAGTCGCTGTGCCCCCCCAAAGTGGCAACCTTTTCCTTGCCTAGGTTTTAGTCCCAGTGGTGCTCCCTGTGCCTTTTTTTTTTTCCCCTGGATTCCCAAACCCCATTCTTTTTTCTCTATGTTGGCTTTAATGAAGCATAATGTGGTTCTCTTTGCCATCACTACCTTTCCAGTCAATCTCCGAAGCATCCCCAAAGCTGCGGTAGCGAAATTGAAACATTACTTTTTTTAGATTTCTTTTTCAATGATGGCACGCTCCGTTCTTTACCCCCCCCCCCCTATTGACACCCCCTTTTGCCGCGAAAACCCATAAGTCACAAAACCACTGACTTCCCCGCTGCTCTTTTTCCGGCCGGATGTCCCTCCGCCAACGCGTGCTAAGTCCGTGCCGCGACCACTTGTTGCTCCCCGAACCCGACCTTCGTCCCACTCCACGTTTGTCCACCCCGGCCCACTGTTTCCCTTCCTTCCCCCCGCCCCTCTTCCGTTCGTGTCCCTTAAAGGCTTTCCCCGCCCCTGGGCCACAAGCCTCCTAATCCTGCATTTTCCTTTTTAACTTGCTGTCACCATACCCCATCTGCGTGTTATTCCTCGCGTAACAAACCCGGCTCCCCCCCCCCCCTTGAACTACCCGCCCCCCCCCCGGTTGCCTGCGCCTACTTCTTCCTCTTTCGGACTTCCCCATGGGACAAATTTCATCCCCCCCCAGGCGACAGTGCCCGTCCCGGCCTCCAGTCCAAGCCCGCTCCAAGCACCACTCCGCGGTTTTCGCCCCCACACCCCCGACCCTTTTGCCACCCCTCCGAGGCACCGACTTTTTTTTTTTTTCCCTTTCCGGGCCTCCTTCCCTTACAATTTCGCCGTTCCAAACCTTCCCCGTTTTCCAGATAAAGAGCACCGTTGCTGCCAGCCCCCCCCCAAAAAATAGGGGTTTATCCTTCCCCTGTTTTTTGTTCCACCCCACTTTCCTCCACCCACTCTCCTTATCGTGCCTTTTGCTGTCCCAAACGTCCCCCTTTTTTTTTCCCCTCCCACCTAGTTTTGCGCGTTCCCTCGTGCACACGGATCCTTTGTCACTACCCTTGATTCCTTACCCCCTTCTCCTCCCTGTTTTTTCCCGGATCTTTTCACCCCGGTCTTTTGCAGGCGCCAAGAACTGATCCCCCTTTTTAATACCCCCCGAGTCTTCAGGCTTCAAGCAGTATCCCCCCTCCCTGGTTGCTTTCCGGTGCTAACTCCCCTTTGCAAGTAACCCAATCCTCCCCCCCTTTTTTCTTTGGAAGTGAATCCTCCCCTGGACGCTTCTTCCCTCGTTTTTTGAGTTGTAATGTTTACCCCCCTTGAAAAGTCCCAAAGTGAGTGGGTGGCTCATATTCGGTCCTTTTTTTTTTTTCACCCCCACAGAAACATGTCTTATCTCCATTCCGCTTTTCAAGAGTTTTACCGGTCTCTTTTGAAATCCGGCCCTCACCTTACCTTTTCCTGAACCGCGATCCTTTTTTTCCTCCCAAGCAAGCGATGGTAACCCCCCCGCGATACCCCTTTTCTTTTTCTCCCGACCGCTCCCCCCCGCTTTTCCCCCCTGTTTTCCTCCCCCCCGCGCTTCTTCCCACCCTTAGTATAAGTCCATGAGGCTCGTTCCTACCTTGCCTCGCTTTTCCGCCTTCCCGTCTTTCTTCGGGCTCTTTTTCCGTTACACTCCTCCTCTGTTTTTGCCCGTTTTGAATCCCCCCCAGCAGACACTCTGGGCGTTTCACGGAGTCGCCATTTTAGTTGCGCCCAAGCTGTCTTTTCCTTTTTCCCTCCCTTTTGTTGTTTTTGCTCGTTACTCTCTTTTTTCGACGATTGCCGCTTGGAATCCGGTTGGGGCTTTTTTTTGTTCCCGTCCACCCCCATTTCGATTTCTCCCCCACCCCCCCCCAACGAGATGGTTTATTTCTCACGGTTCTTGAGTGACAGCGCGGTGCTTGTCCGCGTCCTTCATATCGGAGGACGGCTTTTTTTTCTTTTCACAGTAGTTTTTCTGATAGAAAGGCGTGTTTTCTAGTTTCCAAGAAGAATCGGTCTCGGCGTTTTTTTTTCCTCTTTTCCCGCTTTTCTGATGCCCCTGTTCCTCGTGTTGCCCTTTTATGCGGAGGATGTCACAATGTTTCCCCGCTTGTAATGCTTTCCCAGGGCGGAATCGTTGTCTTTTTTTTCTTTGTTTACTTCTCCCCCCCCGTCCCTCCTGAGCCACTTACCTGGGGTTTTCATTTTTTTCCCTTCTCTTCAGCGCTTGGAGGTTTTTTTTTTCCCTTTTCCCCTCATTCCCGGGCGTCTGTGCGGTGGGGGAAGTGGACTGCACTTGCGTTAGTCGGGGTTCACGCAGAGTAGGTTGTCCGGTTTTTCTGTCCCCATTTCTTTTCTTTTTTTTTTTTTCGGGCGGACAACTTTCCTTTTGATCTGGACCTTCTTCCTTTTATGGTCCGGGGGTAAAGTTTTTCTCCCCTTTTTTTGGCTTATTCTTGGTCCACTTTTGGCTTCTGCCCCCCCTCCTTTTGGGAGTATCACAGTGTTTTGTCGGCTTTGTGGGTTTTTACCCCTTGTGTTGGGCCAAGCCTTAGCTGGCTTCACCCCCCCGCAAATTTTTTTTTTCTTTTTCTTTTGCGGATCTGTCATTTTTTTTTTTCACGTTTATACGGGGTTTCTGTCTTTTTTTGCGGTTTCGTTTCCCTTCTTTTGTTTTTTTGCGACGTGTGCATTATGTTGTGTGCTGCATATTGGCGTCTTTTAGTGCTTACTTTCCTCCCCTGCATCGCCCCGCTTTGTGATTTTTCTTATTTTTTTTCTGGATTCCGGCTTTTCTGTTGCGTGGCGAAAGCCCCACTTTTTCCCTTTCCCGAGGGGGGTGGGTATGGTTTCGTTCTGAAATGGATCGAGTATTTTTTTCCCCTTGTTTCCCCCTCCCGTCTGGTGTTGTCAACATGTTTTTTCCTACCCCCAGTGAGGTTCTTCACTGGTCTTTTTGATTGGTGGTCCTTCCGGACCCCTATTACCTGGGCTATTTTGTTTTCGTTTGGTTTCCTGGTGGGGCTTTTTTGTCCCCCCTGTGTGTTGATGGTTTTTCTGTTCTTTTTCCTGATTTTGCGGGGTGCGGCTGGTTTTCCTCCTGGGTGTTCGGAGCTCTTCCCTGGTGTTTCACGAATGGTTTTTTTTTTTTTTTACTTTTTTTATTTCCCGAGGTGTAATTGTGGTTTTTTTCTTCTTATTCTTCTTCGTTTCACGTTTCCCTCTATGTCGCGGATGTGTGGCTTGCGGTTGTGCCTTTCGTTGATGGCCTATTCCCGCTTTCCCCTCCCCTCCATAGAGAAAACCTAAGTTTGTTTTAGCCTTTTCTTGTTGCGGGGGAGCACAACCGTTTTTTCCTTTTCCCCCCTTAGGTGCGTACTTTTTCCAAGTTTTCGTTTTCTTTTCTTCTTTCCGCGCGCATTTTTTTTTTTCCGATTTTTTCTTTTGGATTTTCCAGCCAGCCTTGGTTTTTCACTCCCCGCCTTCTCTTGTGGAATACCCCCTCCCAATGGCTCCTGCTTCCGTCTTTTTTTTTTGATCCATGTCAGGCCCGTTATTTTTCCGTTTTACCGTCTCTCTCCCCGCTACATCCCCTGGTTTGACGTTTTTCCACTCGATATTGTTTTCCCCCCATACTTTCATTTGGCGCTCTGTGATTTTGTTTTTCTGGTCATCACGGGGGCTTGGTCTGTGGCCCCCAGCTGAATGGTTCTTGCATAAAGGGCCATTGTTTTTTGGGAGATTCCCCGCCCTTCCCACTTCCCTCTCGCCCTTCTTCTAATGTGGGTTCTTTCGGGTTTTTTTACCGCCGTTTTTTGTTGGTTCGGAAAAGGTTTTTTACTGCCTTGAGCCCCCCACCGGCGTCACAAATTTTAGGTTCCTTCCCCTTCTTTCCTCGCCACACTGGGAGCTGGAACTTCGCTATTCTCGTGAGGTCGGTACAGTGGCGTTTTTTTTTGAGGCGGAGCGCCGTCTGTGCTCTTTTTTTTTGGATCGACGTTGGGAGTTTTGAAATTTTTCGCCTTGTCCCGTCCCACGCTCCACCTTCTTTCAACGGCCTGGGAAGCCCAGGCTTTGTCCCCCTGCCGTACCATTGATGTTCCCTTCCTCTCTCGGGGCGTTTGTCCGCCCGGCATGTTTTTTTCTCCGGTAACCTGACCAACTTTCCTTCTCGCCCTTTACCATTCTTTCCTCACCACTCGCCGGTTCTTACGTTGTTTTGTCCCTCTTCCCCAATATATGTTTTTCTTAGTGTCCGCCGAAGTCGGTTTCGCAGGTGCCTCGGCCCTTGCTTTCTTGTGAGATGAACATTGCTGTGCTATCCCCCCTCCTTCGAATTCATCTTCATGATTGCGCCAAGCGGACCGTATATGATGTTTCCCCCGCTCCCCCCCCTATTCAAGTGCATGCATGGTTTTCTGGGTCGTGCCGCTTATTTTCAGATATCCCGTGTTTGTCCCCCCCCCCTCTCCTCCCCTATTTGATACTTGTTCTTCTTTTTCCGACCTCCCTCCTTCTTTCTTCTTTCCTGTTTTGCAGGTGCTGTTGCTTTTGGATGGCCAGCTCAGTGTTCCCTTCCACTTGGCTTTTTTGTCTTTCCCCCTTGTGCCGGTATTCATCCGGTGTCCGCTTTCTAGACCCCCCCTTCCCCTTCTCAGCTTTGAATAGCGGGTTTTTTTCTTTCTGAAGTTTTCTCTCAATTGGCTTTTTGTTCTGGGTTTCTCCCCCCTTCTCGTTCTTGTTTTTTTTTGAGGGGGTTTGGGGCCACCCCACGCTGGGCTTCTTGTTTTACCTTTTAGGCTTTCGTTTTCCGCTCTCGGATTTAATTCCTTTCTTTTAACAATCTTTTCTACGGACCTTCCGTTTGACTATCACGTCGCCGGTTCCGCTTTTTTGTCCATTCACGTTTATGCGCTTACCCGAGCGGTTCCTCCCCGTTCTGCTTTTGTAATTTGCTGGTTTACACCGGTTTTTGGTCGATTTTCTTTCCTTGGCGGGAAGTGTTTTTTGACACCTTTTTCTCTACATGTCGGTTTGTGGTTTTCTCCTTCTTTGGTTCCAAAGGTTCGTTTCCCTATTTTTATTCGTTTCCTTTTTTTTATTTTTTTTTTACTCATTTTCAGCTCCCCTTGTCTCTGAAAACTTGTCTTTTTGTCCACGCTACACTGGTGGAGCTCCTTATTGTTTCTTCCTCCTT
>Ga0179593_1757872_pt1 | contig 10624 bp, 11 predicted proteins | sample CZODoug2_1_08_16_FD_185931 | JGI IMG/M metagenome (GOLD analysis project Ga0179593, IMG submission 185931) | Vadose zone soil fungal communities from Angelo Coast Range Reserve, California, USA - CZODoug2_1_08_16fungal (PacBio error correction) | ecosystem: Environmental > Terrestrial > Soil >... | reverse complement strand
GGCCCCTGGAACCTGAACTGCCTTTTCTGCACGTATATTTTTTCTTTTTTTTTTTGTTTATTCGTTCCTACCTGTTCTTTTTTTTCAGTCTCTTTCTTTCACCGGATCACGTCCCGGAAGCTTCTTCGTTTCAGATTTTCATCGTACCCCGCTTCTCTCTCGTTTTCCCGGTCATCTCCGTGTTTCCCCAAATGCCCCTTTTTTAGTATTTTTGATTTCTGCTAACCTCCCCTCGATCTGGAATAGGACCTTTTTTCCCCCGGATCTCGGTGTTCCCGGGTTCTATAGATTTACGCGTCGTTCTTTTCCTCCCACCTCTATCTTCCCGCCATTTGTTTTTTTTTGTTGCTCTCCTTTTGAATTTCTTCTAGACATATTCTGGCACCCTTTTTTATTCGGAACGGCTGTTTTTCCGTGACCCTCTAAGCCCGCCTTTACGTTATGAACAGATCTGTCTTTTTTCCTTTATTCTCCTCTGCGTGACCCCCCCCTTTGATCCCCCTTTTTTTTTTCCCTCTTTCCTTTATCTGTACATCTTTTTGGATTCGTAATGTTTTTTTTTCTCTCCTTTTCCTAGCGCCCATGTGTTCTTTTCTCAGTCCCCGAACGATGGTCGTCGCCCCGCTTTCTTTAGATGGAAAGGTTGTTAACATTTCCTACCATCTCTCCTTTCTTTTCTTATACCGACCTTGGATTTCGACTCCTTTGTTCGTCTGATATTTATCGGCAACCCCGCTCCACAAATCTTTTCTTCACTCTGTGATAGACGTGTGCTTTTTCTCGAGCGTCTGCATGGAGGATTCTCTCTTTTTCTCTTTTTTCTTTTTTTCTCCTTTCTTCCCTTCCCTTCCCCTTTTGCTTTTTTCGTCAGTAAGTCCTTCTTTGTAAGCGAAAGCTTCATACGAATTTTTCTTAGTCCTTTTCTCCCCTCTCTCTTCCCCCCAGTGCCTTATCCCCTCGTTCCCTCCATCCATTGGTCCTGGGAGGGACAGGACATTCCTTATTTCTCCTTCAGTCCACGTTCAGACGGCCCGCGTTGCGTGAACCTCTGTTCGTGCTCCCCCTTCCTTCTATAACCGAGTTTTTTTCGTATTTCTGAAAGTCATTTTTGGCCGCCCCCCGCTGTTTTCCTCCTTAGCTTCCCACCATAATCATTTTTCAGCTCAAGGTTTTTTCCCACGTGTTCCACTTCCTCCCCCTTACGTCATTGCCTCCCTTGGTGCCCTTCGGAGTAGTCCGGCGCGTCCCTGCACGTGTTTCATGCCTAGATCCTACCCTCGAACCTGCCGCTTCTCCTACCTCCCCGTCCCCTTTCAAATTTCCTCCCTCCCCCAGAGGGACTCCTCTTGACCCGTGTAGAAAATTCTCTCCGTTGTGACCCTTTGCACCTTCGGTTTCTCCGGTTTACCTGACATCCTTGCATAGCCTGTTTTGCCTTCGTCCCTATCCGGATGTCCGATAGCTTGTCGTTTTGCCGATGACCTTCTCCCCCATCACGGCGGCTTATCCCGTCATGGTGCTTTCTTTTTTTTTTCGCCCCCAGTCCCTGATGTTGTCTTCCTTACCTGGTTTTCCTAAGATCATGCCCTCTTCCATACCCTTGTATCTCTCTACTTTCTCTAACGATTCTGCAAACGTCCAAATTTTCCTACCATTCATTAAAACCCCGTATGGCTTCTTAACCCCCGTTGAAGAGGAGTTTCACACCCCGTATACCCTACACCAAAATAAAGGAACCCTTATGTTGCGCATTGCCTTTACCTACATCCCGACACTTTTAGACCCCTTCTCTGGTCCTCCCTGATTTCAGCATGTCCCCCGATGTTCTTGGCTGGAGGCTCTCTGTTTTCTCTTACCTCCCCCGATGCATTTTTCCCTATCTCCTTTCCCCCGACGGTGTAGGGGGGCAGGTCCGTCTATGCTCTGGCAATCTTCCCTGGACCTCGAAGGTACGCACATTTCTCTCAGTTTAAGTTTCAACTCCCGAATCCACTCTCTCCCCTCTTTTCCTTTTTGCTGTCGCGCCTCTCTCAATCAACTCCTTTTTTCCCCTCAACTGTTTTTTTGACCCGACCTGCCCTCATGTTTAACAAAGGGCGCCTTTTGGCTTCATCAGGATATTGTGCTCTCTGTAGGCCACGGCTCAACTTTTGTCCATTGTTCCTCCTCTTTTAGGCTCCAGGAGCTCTGGTTCCCCATTCAGCTTTTTTTTTTAGTTTCTTTTTTGCTGGACCAGCCCCCCGTGTCCATTTGATGTTTTTCGCTCGTCTCGACTATAGGACCCTTCTTCTGAGCTGATATAACGTCGCTGTGCTTTTCCCCCTATGACCTTGTGTTTCCTGCCCCAGCAACTTTTTCCAATTCGCGGAGCTCCTTTTTCCTCTCTTCTTGTTCCATTTTCCACCTTTCGAGCGCCTCCCCTTTTTTCGTCCGCGAACCCCCTCAAAAGGAAATGATGTTAATTCCCATTTGCTCCAAGCGTCGGTCGGTCCTGTCCCTAGCCTTGCAGAATTTTCTTAATCCCCTAAGGAAGCCCCGCGTATTCCTTTCCCTCTTTCTTTAGTCGATTTTCTGACCACTGACCCTATGCCCCTCTTCCCTCTATCCCGAACTTCGGCTCTCTTTCTTAAATAGGTTTTTAAATTTTTTCTGCTCCCGATGACCCCCTATACCTCCCGCCTATTTTCCGGGGGCTCCCTCCGCCCTTTCCTTCCATCCGCGTTTTCCGATTCACTGTTTGGAAACCGCTTCCCTTGCTTTCCCATTTCCCGCATTTCCCCTTTCGCATTGGCCCCTTGAACTCTCGATGAGTAATGCCGATCCCTTTTCCTCCTCCCTTTTTTCGTTTGACGCTCTTGCTTTTTTTCTTTTTTTGTATCCCCCTCCCCCCTTTCCCCTGTGAAGTGGAAATGATCCTCTCCAGTCCTTCTTTAATAAATGCTCCGTCCCCCCCTTTTTTTCACCTTTGCCGAGTTCCGATTCCTCTTGGGGTGATCCTCCCCCCTCCTACCGAGTTCACCTTCCCCCCCACCCAGGCTGTCGGTTTCCCCCTGCCTATCCCCCCTATAGCGCCCGGGATAATGGCAGGCTCCCCCTCCTGACCTTTTTGTTCACTCCTTCAGTTTGCCCTTTTTTTGCCTTTCGAGTTTTTTTTTGCTCTTCCATGGTCAGCTTTGTCCCCTTCTTTCTTGCCACCCCCATTTAGCCTTCCGACATGCTCCCTGGCCTTTCTGCGGTTCGTGCGCTTCCCCACAGTCGCTGACCACTTTTCACGCTGGTGGGGCCTGTTTCAGAATTCGATCACGAGTCTTGCGATGCTGCGGAATCTTCTGGCCCGATCTACCTGTACTGATGCCGGCTTCCTTTGGCGACGATTGGCTCATTTTGGAGGATTTTGCCAGGACTGTCTCGTTTTCTGCCAATGGTTCGCGTAGCCCTCCTCCTTCTTGCGCGCAACGAGGCTTTGAGGTTCTCCCCCCATTCTTTATTCGAACCTTTTTCCCCTGCCGCCACAAAGGAACCTGCTTGGCCGCTCGTATTAATTCGAATATGCCCCCCCTCCCTTTGTGTCCTCCCTCCCTCACCGGCTTTTTTGACCCGGAATTCGTCCGCAGTTGTTTTGAGATTGCTCCTTTTCTCTCCATACCAAAATTTTCGGCTTCGTCTTCCCAGCTCCTTTTTACTTCTGCCGACACCTCGCCCACCGATAGAAGTTCTTCGCCGTTTTCCAGAGCCTCTGGTCAGCGGTCTTCCCCCCAACCATCAGAATTCGGCTTCTGTGTTCTTTTCTTCTCCCTCTGTAATGACCAGAATCCCCCCGCCTCCCAAATCCCACCTTTTGATTGGGCTCTGAGACCAATTCCCCTTGTTCCCCCCGCCTTTTTTCTCTTAGTCTTTTATTGATGCAATTTTCTACTGATGGCTTTTTTCCTCCCCCCCCTCTTGTGGAAGCTACCCCCTTACCTTCCCTGGGGGCCGTTTTCCCTTCTGGTACTTCTTCCTCTGGTATGGGGCATTAATTGCTTCTTCGCGCCATTATTTCGGGTCCCCCCTTCTCCAACACCCCTTCTTTTTACTCCCTTTTTTTTCTTTTTTTTTCTTTTTCCCCTGGTCATGGCTTCCCCTGCGCTCGAAGAGATTCCTTTCTTTGAATCTGAGATCCCCCAGTTAGCCAGACTCTCTCAACGTTTCCGATTGCATCAACCCTTCATAGCGCCTGACGTCCTTAGAGTTGAGGTTTCTGATCTCATTGCTGCCGCGGTTCCTCCGTCCTTGGAGGGGCTCGACTTTGTTTTCTGGTGTTGGCTTTCTAGCGTCTCCCTCTGACATCACCCCTCCCCAAATACGACGATCTCCCTTCCGGCCCCAATGGATTTTTACTAGTTCTTTTTTTTGCCCCCCCCCTATCCCCCCTCTCCCCCCGCATCCCCACGCAATTTTCGTTGTCAGCCTGGTATCTGGGTGAGGTGATCTTTCAATCCCATCCTCAGTTTCCCCCCCCTAGCCCGAGATACATAGACACCTTCTGTTAACCAGGCCGAAACCAGATTTTTTTCTTTCGATGGTTCGCGTAATCCCCTTCCCCTTTTCGCTATAAATCCATTTCCTGATCCGCTGCGGATTTGAATGCGTCTTCTGTCGGTCTCGCTTAAGTGCCTCAGCCCGACCCGCCGAAACTTACCTGCCCTTCAGTTTGCTCCGATCTCAACCTCGATTTCTGGATTTTTCTTCTGAAACCGTTTCGGTCCCTCTCTACCCTTTTATCTTTTCCCCCTTTTTGCTCCGCGATCCCCCTGACAGATGTTCTCTTCCTCGTATCTTTTCTTACGACGCTTCCTTGCATGATCTTCCCACCTTCCCCCTTTTTTTTTTTGACAAGCAAGCCGTTTTCTTTGCTCCTTTTTTCCTCAGTTGTTGAACTATTTCCACCGAAACTTTTCGCCCCCCCTTTACTCTCAGCACTTGCTCTTTTCCTCCTGCTCATTTTTTTACAATAACATAAGACCTTTTTGAATTCTTCTTCTCTTTTTCCCCCACAAGAAATTCCTTACCCGTTTGTTTGACGATTTTCCCGCCCCCTCCTATCCGCTGTCTTCGACCCCCCTTCTAGGATGATCGGTCAACGGCCGTCGTCAACCCCGCGTCTTCTCCGTCCATCCTTTCCCTCCTGTAGAGAAAGGCCGTCTGAAGCTACTTACTGAGGTCTGAGGCCCTCTTCGGACTCCCGACCGTGTGTTCGATCCTCTCTTCCTTCCGGTACCTCGATTATTGCCTCTACTCTTCCTTCCTTTATCCCCTGACTTTTTTTTCCTCCTCTTCCCCCATACGATAACTCCTTTCAACCAATGCGGACGTTCCTAAGTTTCATTTCATTACGCCCCTCTCCCTCGCCCAGCCGGCCGGCATCCCCGATGGGCTGAGACCCCCCCCCCCGCTTTTAGATTACTGTGCCGGCTTTTTTTTTCCCGTTCAATTGTATTTTCTACCTGAAGACCCTTTCCTACCTGGATCGGTTGCGACTCTTGAACTCTTGTCCCTATCGTAGTGATTTGTCCATTTGAAGACAATTCCTACAGCAGAGCCATTTTTTTCATAGACTCTGCTTTCTAATGCCTATTACCCCGAGGCAATTAGCCGGATCCCATCTGCCTTAGCCTTTCTTTTTTCTTCCCCTCCCAGTTCCTTTTGCGCCCTTTTTTTCCTGAAGGTTATGAGCCTGGACACCAAAGATTCCCCCTACTCCGTTTTTCTGGCGCCCCTTTTCCTTGCCGCCTTCCTCTTAAAACGAGCTGCCTGAGCTTAGTAGTAGTCCTCTTCTTTATGTTTTCGCATCCCGCCTCGATCCCCTAATCCAATCACAGTGGTGCCTCCCGAATCCCTTCATCTTGGCTTCCCCACCTCTCTTGGTTCCCCTCTTTCAGTAGTTTTCCCCCTCCTCCCTCCCTCCGACTTGGCCACGCCTATTATTCTTCATTCATTCCCCTCTTTTTTCGCCTTGTCTTCTTTTTCTTGATATTGACCTTCATTTTGTCGCTCCGTGCTACCTTTTCTCTCCTTTCCGTTATCATTAAAGTTCTTTTCTGTGATTATGCCCTTTTCCTTTTTCCGCATTTCTTTCACTCCCCCAGGCGAACCCCCCTCTCGTCGCGACTTATTGTTATTTTCTTTGATTAGCTTTTTCTCCCCCAATCTGCTATCAATTCCTTTTCCGCCCCACTCCTACCCTTCTCTAGAGAGGGGTCGCGACTTTCCAAAACCCTGTTTCCTGACCCCATTTTGCTCCGATAGGCTCCATAGGTTTCTCTTTTATCCTCTTTCGCCTTTTCTGAGTTCGATTTTTCCCCCTCCTGTAAGCCTTTTTTTTCGACCTTCGATGATTTCCCCCATAGTTTGTCCCCTTCTTGCTTTTTACCTATCCCATTATTAGAGTTCCCGACTACCCTTCTTTTCCCCTGTATGTTAGTCGACCTCGCTCCTTAGGAAAATCCCCCCCCACGGAAGAGTCTCCTATGGTCTTTCCCTTATACCCTCTTGTTCCGACCCATCCTTCTTAATTTTTTGATCCCCCGCTTTTTCTTCCTTTCTCCTATGGCGCTGAACCTTTTTGTCCATGATGCCTTATTTTTTTTTTCCTTGGGGCTTTCCCGTCCTATGACACCCTCCAGGTCTTCGTCGTCTCTCGACCCTTTGCATCTAGGAGTACCCATTATCCCCCCTTATTTTTGACCCTCCCCCCCACAGTTGCCGAAAGGGCCACCCCTTGGCTGTAGCCTCAACAGTATCACTCATTTCCCACTAGGCCTTCTTTCCCCCTCCTCCAGCGGGAACGACACCTCTCTACCCAATAATTGACCTTCCTCCCCCTGAGATACCCCCCCCCTTTTTAGAAGTTCAGTCCACTTGGTTGTTCAGTTCTTTTCGACCTTAGGGGCTTCACTATCTTCCAATCACTCTGTTTTTCCTGATTTTCAGGTCTCTTTTTTTTCTTATTTCGATCCTACGGCCGATTAGCTGGAGACTTTTTTTCTTATCTTGTCCCCTGAGTGGTCTTACTCTTTGCCTTTTTTTACTCTCTCTTTAGGCACCCCCGTTATGCCTCCCCCTCTACGACCACCACCCCCCCGTAAGTTACCTGAGATCTTCTACTCCCCCCCCCCTGACCTCCCCCCGTCCTCCCTCTCTTCCCCCAACTGCTGATCCATCTCTTCCAAAGTTGTCCTGTTGCAGGCCCCCTTTGTTTTTCCCTATTTTTAGTTGTTATATCTGATGATGAGCGATTGTAACTTCCTTAACCGGGCCCCCACTCCCTTTTTCCCTTTCCCCTGAATTCATTGCCCGTGGGAAGTTGAAGCTCCGGTTGCCTTTTTGGGTTATCTTTTAGGTGGAGTTTATGCATAAATACTTCTCAGCTCCTTTCCACTGCCCTCTATTGCATTTAACATTGCCTTTGAACGACCCCCCCCCCCCCCCGATTGCATGTAAACTCTGTCGCCGCTTATCCCCGCCGCCCTCTCTCCTTTCTGTCAGATGTGACTTTTTTATTGCTTATGTCCTTCTGTGTTGTTCCCTCCTCGCCCCCCCCCCCTTATCCCTTTACCGTGAGTCGGGCCGAGTCCTCCTTCCGAGGGTCTGCTGAACATGTTTTCGTTTCCTTTCTTCTCCTCACGTTCCCTTGCTTCGAGATATACCCTTCGCAACCCAGAGTCAGCTGTCTCCCCCCTCGCCAGTCTTGTCCTCGCTTTATTTACCCCGGAAGGTTCTTGTCTGTTTTACTACGGCTTCTGCAAAAACTATTGCTTGGTAAGGTCTTTTGATGGATTAGCTTTTTCTCTCGACGAAATTACGCTGCACTTTCTCAGATCGTACCTAGAAATAGTTTTTGCTGAAATTGGTACTGATTTGCTTTTTTTTTCGCTAACTTTCGGGGTCAACCCTTGATCGGGATGAATTTACCCTCCCCTATAACGGGTTATCTTCCAGGCCTGTCTATTTGGCACGCAATCTTCTCTTATTTCCCTCAGCCCTTGATTGCGATTTCTTTTTGTCCTACTTTTTCTTACTCAGTAGCAGCGGTTACTTTTCTTTGGACTCCTTTCTAATAGAGTTTCCGAGACTGGCTTCGTTTTCCTTGCCCTTTTTTGTTGAGCCTTACTTTTCCCCCCTAAGTTTCCTTTTTAAGATTTCTTCTTTTGATGGTAACGTATTTCCCTGTGTCGAGGTTCTACGCCATCGATTTTCCCCTTTTTCCACTTCCTTGCCCATTACTTCTAGGCTATGCTTTGTCGAGTCCCATTCTGTCCTTAAGGGTTCCCGACCATGGTACCGAAGTCCCCACTTTAAAAGATCCCCTTATCTCCCCCATACCCCTTTTCCTGTTCTTTTGTTCTTCCTTTAAGTCAGATCGCTGTGACTCTTTTTACTTTCCCTCCCTCTTTCCCTCTTACTTCCTTCTATGAATGTCTTTCTTTCTCCTTTCCCACTCTGCCCTTTCTTCTCTTCTTCCCCTCCTTCGCGCCAAGTCTACTCCCCCCTCTTCCTCTCTATCCCCCCAACCCATTGCCACGATATTTTTTCTTTTTTCCCTAGCCTCCTTTGGCTCTTTGTTTTTCTAAGACCTTTACGGTGTCTTTTTTTGCGCCTTCATCCGACACCCCTTTTCGGAAATTATTTAAAGGTCACCTTCGTAGCACGAAGACTTCCATTTTTTGAGCATGAACCATCCTACTCCTTGAAGAGGGGAATTCTCTTTATGTCCCTTCTTTTCCTTCTTTTCATGCGTACCTATCCTTACTGTTTAGACTTCCCTCCGCCCGAAGTTCTCTTGACCCTTCACTTTGATCTCACATGGTGTTAACTCTCTTCTCCGGCCTTTCCCCTGTCTTCTTTATAAGATGAGATCCCTTTTTCCTTTTACGTTACCCGTTCAACCTCCCGATCGACCCTTTCATTACTCCTTACAGTGTTGTGAGTGCCCGACTTCTTTTTCCCGTTCTAAGGTTTTTCCCTTGTCCTTTTCCCTTCTTCCCCCTTGAATTATTGCTTTTTTGAAAGTATAGCTCCCGATCCGTTTCCATCAAATTTTATATTCCTCTGGGGGGGCAGTTTAGATTTATCGGCATTCCTTCCCCTTTAGGAATGTATCGACTGTTCATTTTCCTTCCCTATCCTCTCCCCGATATGGTCTATTTTTTTTTGCGCTTTTTCCTGTTAGAGGAGTCGATTCTGCCTTTTCTCCATTTTTATTTTTTTCGCTTCTTTTTTTTTCTTCTTCTTTTTTTTTTTCTTCTTCTTAGGTGCGAGAAGGCTTCCCCTTTTATTCTTCCGATTATGGTTTGCTTGTGCTTCGCCTTTTTTTTTATTGGTTATCTAGTCATGCTGCTTTCTATTTGCCTCCTGTCTGCCAGTTGGTCGTTCCCTCACCCTCGTGAATCCATTTTTTTTCTCCTCCCCAGGAGTCCTCTTTCCTTTACCCTATCTAATTGCAAAGGTCGGCCGTGTTCCTCAGGTTCTGACTCCCCCATCGCTATCCCTGGTAACAGCCGGTATCTACGGCCAGCCCCCCCCCGATTTTTCTTTCTGTGGTGATTTTTCGTCACTCCGTACTCCTTATGTCCAAAAAACTTCCTCTGTCGTGAGTTCTTTCAAATCGGGCTATTCGTTCTTGGGATCCTCTCATCCCTTAACTCCCCATGTCTTTGTACACCTCCCCTTTGCTCCTTCTCCTCCTGGTTCTCTGCCTGCTCTCTGGTCGGGTTTTTTCTTTTTCTTCACCGTTCTCCGTTCACTTTCAACACGTCGTACTTCCGACCTCCCTTGGTCCCTTTATGTGGTCCGGTCATCTTTTTTTTGTCTATTCTTATTTTACTGTTATTCGGATTCTCCTTTGGCTGTTGATCTTTCAAAGCAGGCTTTTACTTACAGTGATCTCTGTCCTTATCGTCTGCCGCATGCTAGCTCTCCCCAGTCTGTATTTCTTCTCTCCTCTCCCTTTCTGATTTGTTCCGTATTTTCTTCTTCTAGGCGCGCCACTTTTTTCATCATTCAAATCTCCACTCCCGATTTTGTGGGTCCTCTTTGATTGATACTGTTGTGGACCGTTTCGCTCTTGCTTTCGACATTTCCCTTCCCCCCTTTCCTCCCTCTCCTCTTTCCCTCTTCCCCCTCCTCTCCCCCCCCCTCTTTTCCTCGACCGATTTCGCAAATCGCAGACCGAGACCCCAGTTATCGGGATGGATCGTTTTTCGCAGCCCGACTATCAATCGCGTACGTATGGGTTAGATGATCCCCTCGACGCCGAAGTCCCCCTCAACTGTATACGCTTCCCCGATCCCCCAGACTTTTCCAGCTGCATCTTTTCTTTTCCTCGCTAAGTTTTCCCTGTCTCATTTGGATCTTCTCCCCCCCGTTGCTCTTTCCTGTCTTTTAATTCCCTTCCGTTATCCTCGCCTTACGTCTCCCCTCTCACCCCCCCAAAGACATATTCCTCCACTTGACACTTAACTCCCCAGGTTTTTTGTTTTCCCACCGCTTATCTTAACCTGAATCCTATTCCACCCCTGCCCTTCCGCTTTGACCCCTCCTGGCTGAAGAGGGATCTCGTCCTCTTTCGTGGACCCGTTGGATC
>Ga0179593_1675685_pt1 | contig 10624 bp, 16 predicted proteins | sample CZODoug2_1_08_16_FD_185931 | JGI IMG/M metagenome (GOLD analysis project Ga0179593, IMG submission 185931) | Vadose zone soil fungal communities from Angelo Coast Range Reserve, California, USA - CZODoug2_1_08_16fungal (PacBio error correction) | ecosystem: Environmental > Terrestrial > Soil >... | reverse complement strand
TCTTTGGTTCCTCAACCACCTGCGTAAGCGGCACTTTTGTGCAACTGAGTTTAAGGCAATTGTCGGATCCTTTTGGATTCCTTTCTCGACCACTCCTTCCTCTCCCTCCCTCCCCCCCGTCACTTTCCATCTTTTCTGACCTCGCTGTATCCATTCTCCCCTTCACCTCGCAGCTCCTCAGGCACCCCTCACCAGCACCGGTTTTCTCATGACACTCTTGCTCCTCGCGCTCATGCTTTATAATCCCCCCAGTATGCTCTACTCTCTTTTCCCCATCCCCGCTATCCGACCGTAATACCGTTTGGCCCCAGTCGCATCAAAGGCTCCCTGGGCTTGACATTTCGCACAAGGACTCCCTTCCACCCCCCTCTTTCGTGGCCGGGGCGGCTCGCCCGGAACAGTCACAGAGAGATATTCCCCCCCCCTTGGGTCCTCTCTGACCATTCCTGCTAAAGGGCGCCAACTTCCGGCACTGTTGATTTGTCCCCCCACTGCGCCCGAGCGGCCCTCCGAACACGGCTTCTTAGCATATTTCGTCCCCAGCCCCCTCGATCCTTCTTCTGTGCGGCCTCCTATCCCGTATCCCGGCCGATGCATGAATTTCTCGTCGATCCCTTTCCGCTACGGAATAGGAAAGCTCGCTTCCCCTTCTTTCTTTCTGACTCTGCAGGACCCTCTTTTTTTGACGTAATCTCCCACATATCCCATAACCTTTTTTCCACATTTTTTTCAAGTGCTTCCCACCACTCACAACCCCCTTGTCCTCTTCCCCTAGAAGTCACTCTTACATCACTCCTTCTTCGAGCGCCCCCGCTTAAATCTTCCGGTTCCCTTTATTGCCTCGAAAAACACCTTTCGCTTCTTACTACTGCGACCCGACCCTTTCTGGCCTAGAGACGTGACCGTTGTTTTATAGCCTCCCTGTCCGCACAAATACACTTCTCGCGTGAGCTGCCTTCCCTCCTGCTGAGGAGCTTTCGAGTAGCGGGATACTCTTCCCGATTAAAAAGGCTATACTCCGGCCCCTCCTTTTCTCACCTCTTTCGCGGATTTCGCCCCGACTCATTCCCCCTCGATCCTTGCCCGATCGCAAGACCTTCCCCTTCTCCCCGGCCCCCCCCCACAGGGCCACTTTCTGACCCAACCCTGCCCATCTGTTTTGTCGCGAAGTTCCTTCCCGCTAACCCTTTCCTTTCACAGGAGTTTTCTCGCTCCTTCCCTTTTCCTTTTTTCTTTTTTTAGGCTACTTCCTCAATTCCCTCGCCCGTCCCCCCATGTTCCCTGCAAGTAACTGTTCCCTCACGTGGTTTCGATGACGCCTGGTTTCCCCGTTCACCAGGCACTTCAAGCCCCTGCATTGATCGGCGGCGAGGTGATCTTCACGTTGAATTCCCGACTCCCCGTCTTCGTCTTTCTTTCCTAGGTTCATGAGAGAGATTGAGCTTTTGGACTCCCTCTTCTCCATAGGCGATATGGTTTCGACCGACTTCTCTTTTCTTCTCCTTGTTTTTTTTATCTCCGACCATACAAGGTTTGCTGCCTCTTTCGATCCCTTTCCTTTCAAGACGCGGGACTCGCCAGCGCGACGCTGCCCCTTTTTATTTGTTGATCCTGCGTGGATTCGACTTGACCTTTGCCCCTTTCCTCCGTGGACCTTTTTCCTTAGTTCGGGCGGAACCCTCCGGGTTTTTCCCCTTTTTGATCCGTACCCAGTTAGACCTGTACTGCTCTTCCCGGCGGGTGCGCTAATGATTTCCTCTGCTTTCCCTTCTTTTTTTTTGTTGTTGTTTTCTCATCCCCCCCATTAAACGTCATCATGCGATGCAATTTCTCTCCGCCTTGACCGAGCTTCGCCTTCGACTTGGGACCCGAGTTCTTGAGTGTTTCTCTCCCCTCTACCCCTGTGGGGTCATCCCGGACCTGGTAGGTCTCACTCCTCACGTTTCTTCTTTCCTCTATCTCTCCGCCGACGGCGACTAACCAGGAGCGCGGACGGTGTATCCCCCATGGGTCAGCCCCTTTTTCTCTGTTTTTCCAGGCCTCCCCTCTGTAGCTCGTTTGGCCTTCAAAAGCTCGCGACCTTGTTGCCTTCTCCCCTGCTTTCCCCCCTAAACAAAACGTGTTCCTTTACTCTTAGAGGCCATCCTCTTTTTCACTTTTTGTCGGCGACTTCTCAGTAGCTCGCTCCGATGTCTGTCTCGCATTTTCCCCTTTAGAGGCTTAGGCGATCCGGGGTTTAGATAGCGCTTACCTTAACTTTCTTCCCTTACTCTCGTGAGTTTGCTGCGGCCATCGACAGGATTTCCTGGGTTTTTTCTGTCCTCTGATCATCCTGATTGATGCCTTTTGATTCAGGTGATTTTTTTTTTGCGGGCAGTATTCTTCCCTTTATTCCTCTCGGTCCCCCTCGGACCTCCTCATAGGACATAGCTTTCCACTTAAGGTGAATTTCCTCCGCCTTCCTGGTTTTTCTCCATGAGAGTCTCCGTTATGAGGAAGGAGCATCCGCTGTTCGTGCGTTGATGCGGAGAGGCGGTTTCATATTTTTCCGGTTCCCCCCCTTTTCGACGGCAAGATATTTCTGCTTCCTGCTCCCCGGGGTAGAAGCCTCTTTGTACTTGGCCCCCAATTGCTTCTTTTTAGTATGGTTCTGACCTTTCTCTCCGCTCTCTCGGTGATTGTTTCTTTCCCTCCCCTCGTTCCCGTGCCCCCAGCGTTGGATACCTCGCCTCTTCGCTTGGTGACAGCTTGCTTTCGAGAAGGGGAGGCCCTTTCATTCTCTTCACTCCCTCTCTCTCTTTTCTTTTTTGAACGGCGGATAGTCGGGCGTCCGCCTTTCATATTTTGGCCGATACACATGAGCGCGCCTCTCCCTCGTCCCTTCCATTGTTAGGGTGAGCGATCATCGCTCTTAAGGTTTTTCTCTTTTTGCCGTGCGATGATGATAAGCTCCTGGTTTTTGAAATTCCGGTTGTCCTACCTTCTTCAGGATTTCCCCCGCCCGCAGTCGAGGGATTCCGATGTTCCCCTGAACAGCGAGTTGGCACCACTGCTTTTTTGGTTAACCCACTTCATCGTACCCCCCCCCCCCCCCCCCGTTCCCTTTCTTCCCCCTACGTTGTTTTCTCCTGACTTTTTTTCCTGAATGAAGTCCGACCTGAACTCTTGGAGTGCCAACGCTGTTTCATTCTTTTTTCTCTGTCCCATAATAGTGGAATGTCCTTTTTCAATCCTCATTTTCCCTCCCCTTTGACCTTTCCTGCGGGCAAGCGCCCTTCCCCTGCCTTCCCTTCCACCGACCAACATCATTGCAGTCGGCATTCTTCTGATCTCTCCCCAGACCTTCCCCTTTACTCGAAACGCCCGAGCCGTCACTTAGTTTCCCATTTTCCGTGCTTATGGACAGAAGGAGTCGGCTTCCCTTCCGCCTTCACACCCTCGAGATCGTCTTTCCCCGCGTTTCCTTCCTCCCCCTTCCTTCCTCCTTCCATTAGTTTTTCCTCATTTCGATCGAGATCTACACCCCATTCAAGTTCCCCCCCTTTGCTTTTGACCAATGAGGAAGCACCGCGCCTTATTCTTTCACCCCCCATCTTTCCGTCTCCATTTCTCCCTTTCCCCCCAGCCCTTCCGACCCCCCTCTCTCCCTACCCTCCTGGACCCACCGAGCGGCCCCGCGACTACCCCCGCGGAGATGACCCCCTCTCTCCCAAGCATTTCAACGCCCCCCTCTCCCAGCGCCCCCTTTTTATCCCAACATCTACTCTGACTTCTCTTAGGAAATCTCATCTCTTGACGGAAATCAGGACCGCTCGTGTGACCTGACCTTACTTCCTCTGTGCATGGACTTGCTCTTTTCGAATTCACTGGAAACGTTTTCCCCTTTTTGAAATGGCCCCTATATCTCTCTTTTCCCACTCCCCCAAGCTACGGCGTTTTTGCTCTTCTTTTCAGAAGAACTTTTACCGCCTCAAGGCTCGTGCATGCTTGAGAGCCTCGCTCCCCCTTTGCTCCCGGCTTTCCTGGCCCCGCTCGCCCAACCAAATAGGCTTTTTTCCCGGCCTCTATACCCCACCCAGGCACATTTTGGTCTTTCCCTCTTGCGTGACGTTTGTTTTCGTTCCCCATTTTCTTTTTTATAAAGGTTTTTGAGCGTCCTTGCTGAGATTCCCCTCTGATTTTTCCCCTTCGTATCCCCCTTTGCCTGAAAGTTTATTGCCCATCTTTTTTCTGCCTTTCCGGCACTTTCGCTGGTTCGAGGCCTGCGTCTAGCCGCCGCTCGTTTCTCTCACCCCTTTTGAACCGACTCCAAGGGTTTTTCCTTTTTTCCCCTTTTTTTTGAGTTTTGCGCGGGGTTTAATTCGTCTTGAGCGAATTGAATCTCGAGGTCTCTCTCCCCCTCCTTCCCTGTCTTCCTTCTGATGAATTCTGACGTTAATTTTTGGGCGTCGTTTCAAAATCTCTACCCCCAATTTTTTTTTTCGCACAATCGCATTTTTGCCCCCTGTGATTTCATTCATCTTCTTTTGTCTTAATTGACTTCCTTGCGTTTTTTTTTTTATGAAATTCCACGAAAGCTCTCTTTAGTTTTTCTTTCTTCCCCGTCCCACCCGATCCCACGTGAAATCCCACCTCGTTCTTCCCCTGCCTTACTGCCCTTTTTTTTGCAGCGTAGCCCTTCGCGAGTTTTTCCTGTCTTCCGCTTTCGAACCCATCGGAAGCCACTCCCTTTCGTGGTCTTTGCGCGCCCCTGCCGCCCTATCTTCTTTCCTCCTCTTTTGTTTTTCCTTTTTTCCTTAGCTTTTTTTCAAACCGAGCCCCCCCCTTGATGCGAAGCGCTTTCTTTCCTCCTCGCGGGTTCGCGCGAGCTTCTTCTTTTCAGCGGGCAGTTTTGATGCGTGGATTTTTCCACTTTTTTTATATCTGTTCTTCTTTGTGCAGCGGACTTTAGGGTCATTTCACTTCTTTTTTTGGTTCCCCTCTTCAGTTCGACCGACGTTTTTAGGACCTTTCCGGGTAGCCAGGCTCTTGGCCTGGCTGCGGCATTGATTCCCTTTATTTCCTCCTAAAGTCTTCATCCTGACTCTCCAAGGATCCGTCCTTTTTTTTGGGTTTTGATTCTTTTCCTTAGAATCTCAGGACTTCCCTTAGTTTTTCGGAGATCCTCTTCAGTTCCATAAGGCTTCCTTTTTTTTTTTAGACTCCTAGTTATGTCTCGAGGCAAGGACCTTCTTTCTTCTTTCCCTTCCGAGCTCAGAGAGCTGGGGAGCCAGGCTTTTCGCCAGGGTTAAGAAGACTGCTTTTGGTTACCTGTCTGGAACGGCTCTTTCTTTTTTCTTATATATTCGGAGTGTTTGCTCAGTCGTCCCCGATTTCTTCCCTTTGTGGAATTAAAATTTCCGTATAGCCCCCCCCCCCTTTGTAGCCAGTATTATCTGACCTCAGTATTGCCGCGGGGGTTGTTTCTCTAACTTTTCCCCCTTTCTGGTGTTTTGGTTTTCCCTTTGAATTTCTCCATAGCTTTGGTAGAGCTTTCGCTTTCTTTGAGTTCATGATGTCTATTTGTTATTGCTGTCCCCTCCGTTAAGATCTGATTGGGTGCTTCTTTCTTTTGATTCTGATTTTTTCCTCCTCGTGAGGTTCTTCGTCTTGCGGGCTTTATCGGCTTTTCTCCAGATGTTTAAATACCCGTCGTTTTCTCCCCTTTTTTTTTCTTGTTTCATCAGTCCGAACTTTTGGCCTTCTAGGTAGATTTCCTGCATGCGTTCCGATTCTCAGACAGTTGAGAAGGAGCCTCCTTTTCTTTGTTTTAGTTTTTTTTTTTTTCGACGATTAGGTCTAATCCTGTTTTGTTATGCGGGCCGCTAGTTGTTGTGTCCCTCCCTGGATTTACATGACAGTTTCTCCCTGCCGAGGAACTCGGTTCTTTGCGCTTGCGTGTCCCCCCTTAGCCGGTTCATGCGATTCTCGTTTCTTTTTTCCCCCCTTCTGAAACGCTACGCGTCCTTCACCTTATTTGGACTCGACATCGTTCTCTTTTTGAATTCTGTTGGTCAAGGTTTTTTCAGGCGGTGAGGGCGCTTCTTCGCCTTCTTTCCTTCGGCGGTTTCCGCGGCTTTTATTTTGATGTCGTCCTGGTTCTTTGCCGCCGATGACAGCATGCGCTCCTCGTTCCTTTTTCCCGGTCACATGACAGGGGCTCATCTTGTGCTAGCGCATCGCGACGGTATTTTCCTTCTTGCTTGGTTGCAGCGTTGATGATGATCAGTTTTTTGGTCTTCGCCTGGGACCGGTCGGGGTCCGTTTATTCCCCTTATCAGCCCCCGCCCCGTTCCACGAGGATGTTCAGGATGCGATTCTTCCGACTATTTCCAACAATGTCTTTTCCCTCTTTCCCTTTGTTTTTCTCACCCCACCCTCAATCGAGATTTTTTCCTCCTCTCTCTTTTTGGTTCCTCTGACTGAACCGACCGAACTCCCGGCCCATTGGTTCAAACTTTGATGTTAGTTGGGCCCATTCCCCTACTCGTGGACTTCCCCCCCCCTTGAATAAGAAGACCTTGTTCCCTCGCGCCACCCCGGACCTTCGCCTGGGGGCAATCGACCCCATTAATCACAGCATGCCCCTCATCTTTCCTTTAGACATGCGCGAGACCCCCCCTCTCTTCTTTTTATGACATTGAAGACCGCTAGTCTTTTTCTCCTCTCTGTCTGTGATCGCCCCCCTGAATTCTCTGTACCGAATATCCGACTCACCCCTTCCCCGCTGGTCTCGGCAAGCGCCTCCCTTCCCCCGGGCGCCAGACTTCAGATCCCAAAAACCCCCCCCCCCCCTAGTGTAGGTCATCTTCCACCCCCCCCTTCCCTGTAGGCGCGGCGGCGGTCTTTCCTCCTCTTCCAAGCGATCCCATCCCTTCGCATTTTTCTAACCGACCCAGCCTCCCCCCCTCTAAGGCGCTTTCCTTTTCCACTAGACACGTTTCTTTTCCACAAATTCGTCCCCACGAGACTTACCGAGAACCAAGTGCCCCCCTCCCCCCCTAGACTTAACATCCTTTCGCTTTCCCTCCCCCATACCCCCCAGCTGGAGGACTTCAATCCCTTCGAGTCTGGCGAGGTCCCTTGATACTTCTAACCTCTTTCGGACCGCTCTTTCCCGGCATCTTCCTTTAAGGCCTGGATTCCCCCCCTTTTTTTTCTTTTCTACGAAATGTCCAAGGCCCTACCTTTTCAAAGCTTCTCTGATTTTCTCAAGATTTCCGACACCCCGCAAATCCGGGCCACCTGACTCTATTCTGGAAGGCTCTTCTTCCTCTTTACACGCTCGTCCGGTCCTTGGGGCGCCACCCCCCATCGCTAGTCCTGACTCCCACGAACCAGGCTCCAGCTGATGCCGCTCCGTTGAGGCGACCGTTTTTTTCCCGAGTCCGCTGATTGACCAATCAAGGGCGCACCGTCCAGCTATCCTTGCCACGCCGACCCCGCTGCCTTTAGTTCGCGTTTCCGTGAGACGCATCATCGTTGAATCACCCGCCTTTCTGGTTCGCTGCCCAGCCCCCGCGTCTTTCACGATTACGGTCCTCAGATCACCTTGCCCTCTTTTAGGTGAGCCACCACTTCGGGATGCGGGCGCGTTTCTCGCCCACCTATTCTTTTGAGCGGAAGGATACGTTTCCCGCTCCCTGTACTTCCCCCTAGCTTTTCCCTGATGACGTTCCTTTTTTTTGGGTTTTTTGCGGAACATCCCTACTCATCAACATTCCCGCAGCAGCGCCCACATCTCCTTCTGCCAGGTCCCGCATTCCTTCTGGTCGAACTTCTTTTCGAACAGTTCCACTCCTTGCTTTCCCCTGGGCACAGGTGGGCCGGCCGCGGCCCCTTCCCCGACTCGTGAATCCCTCCTCTTCGGGAAAGTTCCCGCAAGGCAGCGTTTTGAGCCCGTTTGCTCTGCCCTGCTGGAACTGAGGAAATCACCTGCCCATCGACACGCCTGTGTGGGGGAGAGCGACTCTCGATGCTAAATAAAGTTGTGGTGTTTCCTGAGAGATTACTCGATCATTTTTCCAGGTCAAACAGGGTCTTGCTTCAGAGGGCAGATGTTGAGTCCCACTCTTTTGACCGAGTCAGCTGAACTCTTATGTGGCCCGAGGGCCTGATACGGTTCTTGTCCCAAGTGAGTATCGGTTACCTCGCGCTTCTACCCCCCGCTGGTACTTTTTTCCGCTTTTGGTCAAAGTGCATCGTGTAAAGTTGTGCAGCTTGCAGATACGTCCTAGACCTCGTTTCAGTACATGAGCCCGGAGATTGGCGCGGTCGGGTTTTTTAAGGGTAAGATTTTCCCGCCTCCCACCCCACGTCATCATGAAGCTCCTGTCAAAGATCTTCCGTTATTAAGAGGAGCGACAGTCATAGGAAGCTGAATGGGCGATGTTAAAGATCCCCGGGCTTAAGAGGCCCCTCTGTTATTTCCTTGTAGGTTTTCATCGGCACGGGAGCCTGACTCTTCTGGGCGAGAGGGGCCGCGAACAAGGCGCGGCTGATCGCCATCCCTGGGGCCAGACGTCTATGACACGGCGAAATAGAGGAGTCATTCACTTCAACACACCCCCCACCCCCACCAACACCACCCCCACCCCCACCCCCCCCCCCCCCAACCCCCATTACAACAACAACTGTCCAACCCCCCCCCCCCCCACCCCAACCACCCCGGTCTTATCATAGAAAACGCTCCTCAGGCGATATTTGGCCACATTTCCCGAAAACAGGCCCCTTCTTCTCTTCCCTAAGCTTGGGGGGGGTCGGGACTAGCCTTGTTGCGCGCATGGACCCAGGACTCCGCTTTTTTCTCTCGGGCGCCTCCAGGCTGATGATGATAGGTCTTCTGTTTCGGAGCTCTCCGGAGGAAAGTCTTTTTGGGCTTCTTTTCATACTGATGCCCGCGCCTTCGTCTTGCGGGATTTTCTCATTTTCGCGTAGGTTCCCAATGCTGAATCGAAGATGGTTCCAAGTCTTTTCCTACTTTCGGTGATAGTGCAGACCTTTTTTTTCCTTTTCGGCCGGCCTCCTCCAATGGAAGGCCTTGCTGTCGTTATGATGCTTTCTGAAGAGTTCTTTCCTCCTCTGGAGCTTGTTCGCGGCCGCTGTTTGTGACCGCTCTTCTCCATGATCACGGTTATCGTTCGGACTTTAATTTGACTTCCTTCTTATTCTGATAAGAGGGATGCCGGATGGAATTATAGACGGTTTTATTTTGAGAAAGCCCGAATCTCGCGAAGAAAATCGTTTTTTGGAGCTGATCTATATGTGATGAGCGATCCTGAATTCCGGGAAGGGGTAGCAGGGGAGGAGATGTTTGGTTTGGGTGTGGGGTTTATTGGTTTTCTTTTTTTTGTGGTATTTCGACTCCTGTGTTGATGGGGTGTTTTTCGTTGGGTGTTTTTTTTCTGGGTCTGGGTTGTTCTCTCCCCCATTTTTCTTTTCTTTGTTTTTTTTTTTTTTTTTTTTTTCTTTTTTTTTTTTTTTTCCTCCTCTTTTTTTCTTTCCTCCCTTTTTTCTTTTTCTTTTTTTTTTTTTTTTTTTTTTTTTTTTTTTTTTTTCTTTTTTTTTTTTTTTTTTTTCTTTTTTTTTTTCTTTTTTTTTTTACTTCTCTTTTGTTTTTTTCTCTTTTTTTCCTTTTTTTTTTTTCTTTTTTTTTTTTTCTCTTTATCCTGCCTCTCGATCTCTAGTGTTTTGAACCCAGCGGATTGTTGGCTTTCATTATGGTAGAATCTAACTCTAGTTCAATGCGATAGCGGCCCTTAGCCTTAGTCAATCTTGGGGCGTTTTTTCTTGTAGAATACCCTCCCCCGGCTTCTTCTTCTTGTGCGAGGTTCAGTCTTTTTTGAGTATAATTTTCCATCAACTCTCCTGGGGACCTTTTTGGTGGCTGGTTCCGGACCCCTCCCTCTTTACTTCTTCCCTCGCAGTCCTTGAGGTTTCCTACCCCTGGTGCCCGGAACAGATTACAAGGATCTTCGTTTCATCTTTTTTCCTTCATTTAGGAACCACTCCCTCCCCTTTCTTCCCCCGCCGTGGTTTTTTGTTTGAGAAATTATTCTTTTTCTTAGGGCCCCCCGAAAGGACAATGATCCCTTGCTTTCCACCTCGATTTTTCCTCCGATGGGCGATCTTCCCCACCCCTTCGTGGCTTTCTTTCTACCCTGAAGAAGGCGTAGCCGGCCCGCCGTCCGCATTGGCAGACCGTCGACCCCCCCTTTCTCCTTTTCTCCACCGAACTGCTCCAGACAATAGGCACTGAACTGTACGCCCCCCCCCCCAGTCGACGGCTCCTCAAGAAACGCCCCGCTCATACTGACCACGTCGAGCTTCTTTTTTTTTTTCGTTTATGTTATAACTCGGACCCCCCTCAGGATTTTCTTCGGTTCTGGACGACATAAACGACAGATGCCCCCAAACTACGAGAACTCGGCCTTCTAATACCCCATTCACTTTCCCATTCGGAACAGCAGGTACAATTCGCCCGGCAAAAAGACGAGAGACCCGTCAATATTCAACCCCCTGCCGCGCTCTCGGCAAACCCCCCCTACGGAGGAAGCGGCAGCTTCCACCCCTGAGCGCCCGTAAT
>Ga0179593_1627592_pt1 | contig 10624 bp, 10 predicted proteins | sample CZODoug2_1_08_16_FD_185931 | JGI IMG/M metagenome (GOLD analysis project Ga0179593, IMG submission 185931) | Vadose zone soil fungal communities from Angelo Coast Range Reserve, California, USA - CZODoug2_1_08_16fungal (PacBio error correction) | ecosystem: Environmental > Terrestrial > Soil >... | reverse complement strand
GGGTGCTTGTGACTTCGCGTCTCTCCCTCCCCCCTCAAAAGGCCCCGGTGTCGATAGTGTGTCGGGTCAGGAATTCCCCTCGTTCCCTCTTCTCTGCCGGATTTGTCCTTTTTCTTTCCAACCACCACGGCCTGCACGCTTGCTGCTCCAACCCCCCCCCCATAAAAGATTCTTTTTCTTCCCCCCTTTCCTTCCCCTTTTCCCTCTCAAATACACTCTCCTGAACTTACTCTGACCCCCTGAATTTGAGCCCCCCCTGACCGACTCTTGAACTTTCTCTCTTTACCGGCTTGCCTATTTCCTTGCCTTTTGTCATTTTTCTTTTTTTCTGATTTCGATTTTTTCCCTCCCATCCCATGGCTGCAGCGTGGATGAGCCTTCCCGTAGCTTTCCGAGTACGGTGAATGGTAACCTCCTTCCCCACCACCGGTCAAAGCCTCGGCGTTCCCCCGATCCCCGGCGTCTCGCCTTCCCCCCCCCTGACCCTGAAACTTCTTTCTCGAGCGGTAACTTCTCTCCCTATAATGTAGGTAAGGTCCTACATCGCGGCGATCCCAGTCCGGTCCGCCCGATAAGCAGATAGCTGCATCCCCCCCTCTGCACCCTCGACTCTGTCCACGTGCGTTTGAGTCCCATCGTCTCCCCCCCCCCCCGATCTTCTGGGTAAGCGACTCTTACCAGCGTGGCCTTTTCACCCACGCCTTCCCTTTCCCCTCAAGTTACGTGTCAGCGGGAGGTTTTTTTCTCGGTCCCCTGTCGTTAAAGACCCCCCCTACCTCCTTTTGGTTATATGGAATTCCGTCTTTCTCCCCTCCCCTCACAGCTCCGTCTACTTATTTACTCTTTTTTTTTCCCAATTGTTGGAGGGCCGGTTTGGAGTTCCCCCCCTGTTTCCCTCGCGTTTTCCCTTTTGTTTGCTTGGCTCTTACATTCCTTCGTTTGTCATTACCAATTGAGCTGCCTTTTTCTTCCCTTTGTGGTCCACTTAATAAGGCGTTTCAAGTTAAGTGGTTCACCCATCAACTCGGAGGCTTCCACACCTCCAGTATGATAGTTTCTTGCCTCCCAGTCTTCCCGTACGTAACTTGCCCCAACAGATTTCCCCGTATCAGACCTGCCCTTCCCCTTCCCCTAATTTCCGATCATCCCATACGCGGCAAAGTCCCTTTTCCCTAGAACCCCGTGTATGTTCTCCTTTGCCTCTTGAGATTCGCCTCCGCCAACCCCCCCCTTCATACCGTCTTTTCCTTCACCCTCTCCTCCGTCTTCCAAGGTTTTTATTTTTTTTTAAACGTCCCATTTGAGGAATGCACCCCTTCAGGATTCTTCCTTCCCCCTTTTATTTTAATATTGACAGCGTTGTTTTCCCTTATTAGGTTCAACCGACCCCCATTCTTTGTTTCAAACACAATCACCCTCTACGAGAAAATATGATTCTGTTTTTCTTCAAGACCCTTCATCTTTCCCGTTCATACGCGTTCCCCCCGTCCGCGCCTCCTCCCCTTTCACCTGGCTCCCCTGTGGTTACAACACGTTGCTTACAACATCCCCGCTTTTCCCTTTTCCCATGTGCTTCCACGCCGTCGCCCCCTTCCGCTTTCATTTTCTTCCATTTTTTTTTTTAATGGTCAAGCGCGGTTTAAGGGGGTCGCATCGCTTTTCACATCCGGCACCACGACAGCAACCGCGGCTTTTCTCCCAAATACTTTACGCTTTTCTCAAACCCTACATACTCGACACCTTCACGCCCCAACTACCTCCCTACCCCTCACTCTCATCCCCTTCCTTCTTCTCCTCTTTCCCCTCTACCAGCCCACCGTATACCGGTTTGTCGTCATCTTTTTTTTCCCATTGATCGCTAGCCACGTTGGGGCCAACCCTCGCGTTTAGCTTTTTTTTTTTTCGTCGCCATTAAGAGTTCTCCAGAGAATTTTCTCCGTACTTGTATGCCCCTTTGCGCGTCCAGAACAACTTCCTCCTGTAGCCGCCCCAATCCCTTATGAAGCTTGCCCTTCCCTCGCCCCCTAGCCTCGTGTAGCGTTCCTTCAAACTCGCCATGTCAAGTTGTTCTACCGGCTAAAACAAAATTTTTCTTTTAAGCTCCATGAAGTGCAGCACCTCTCCGTCCCTTTTTCTGGTATGTTCCGGTTCCTTCCCCCACAACTCCCACGACTCTTATATTTTTTTAAAAGAGTTTGTCCCTGGATTTTCTCTCTGGATCGTGGCCCGTCACCCCCCCTCAAACAAGTATACGCCCTTTAGTTGATTCGAGGAATTCGTCCTGTGTTTCTGGGTCGGGGGCTGTCATGCCAACCCAAGTATTTTGACCTGCGTATGTTTTCCCCATTCCTTTTGAATGCCCGGAAGTGGTAATGCAGCGTCTCGCCTGTTCCTGCACGTCCCCAAAAAACAATTTCTCCTTCCCCCCCCATCCGTTGTTTGAGCGACTAAATTCGGTGCCCGGCCAACTTTTCTTGCCATTTCGCTTTGCATTTTTTGCTTCTCCCCTTCCTAGGCATAGCTCAGAGCAAGGATCCAATGTTTGCCCCGTTCTCCCTTTTGGGCAGGCGGAGATTCCACGTCTGACCCCCTTCTCATTCGCCCCCGCATTGATCCTCATTTCCCAGAGGTACACTTTTTTTGGTTAATTTGCCCTTTTCTTCAGCATCACAGGCTGCACCCTGGCAACCTGAGTGGCGATGATCAACGGTCGTGGAGGATTTGCCTGTCCCCCCGTCCCCCCAACTACCCAGCACCAATCCGCAAGAGGGATTGCACTTTTCTTTTTTTATTTCAGAATTTTTTTTCGGTGTCCCAATTATCTGTGTCGTGTGCATCCTGGACTTATACATAGTGATTTTTTTATTTCCCCAGGTTCTTTGCGCGTCACTGTCCTTTTTTTCTGCCACGGAGTGGGACATTTCTTGTCCACCGCCCCAACCCCCACTTACTAATTATGGCCCTATTTCTTTTGAACAACCGCGGTCCACCTTTGAAAGTTACGGTTGTGAACCGCCTCTATTACGTTCATTGAATATTCCTCCCCCAGTTTGAAAACTCTGTCTTTGCGGCGGCGTAACCTTTTCTCATCCTTTGAATTTTCCTACCTTTTTCTGGGGTCCTGCTCACGCGCTTTGGTTCAGAAAACGCCCCCCGTCTGGATTTCTTAATTTGGACGATCCCCGTTTGGGCACTTCTTTACCTACCTACGCACGTAGACACTCGAGAGGTGACCATTCCGGGATCTCTCTCCCTCACCCCCCTCCTAGTTCCTCTTCCTCCATTCCCCCGCCCCTCCCTCCCCCGTCTTATCCTCCCCTCACCCACTGCCCCCCTTCCTCTCTTTTCTTCTTCCCTTCTACCCCTCCCTTTCATCTTTTACTCTCCCTACCTTTCCCGCCCCTACTCAGTTCTCTCGTTCATCATCCTCCCCCCTACACCCACCCCCCGGCCACCTATTTCCTACCCCCCCCTCGCTCCCCAACTAACAATGTACCTACTTACCCTCATTTCCTCTTCCCTCCTTTCCTCCTCTCCTTTTCTAACACACAAATATATCACCCCTAAACACAATCATCCCAAAACCAAATGTTTTGTTGGGGCGCGTTGTTTCGAGGTGGGGGTGTCTCGTTCAGGCCCCCCGGGGGAGGGGCAGGCCGCAGGCTTGGGGGGCAGTAGGTGGGCGGGCGCTGCGTGTGGGCCCCGTCGGGTGTCTCGCGGGTGGTTGTCCGCGGGGTCTGCCTCGCGGGTGGTGGTGGTGGCCCCTGTGGGCTCTCGGGCGGGCGCTGGCGGGCGGTGTGCTGGGCGTTCGGTCGGCGGGCGAGCCTCTGGCGGGTCGTGGAGACACCGTGGTGAGGCTGGGCGGGGTGTGAGCAGGGCGGGCTTCGTGGCCCTTGGCGGGGGGGGCCTCGGGGGGGGGGGGTCGAGGGCGTCGGGCGGGTGGTGGCTCTCGGCCCGCCTGGCCGCGACCCGTGTGGTGGTCGGGTGATGTGAGTGGCTGGGTGGGATGCTCCGGAGCGTAGGGTTGATTTGGCGGGGCCCGAAAGGGTCGGGCCGCCCAGCGGCGCTGGGCGGCGCTCGGTTCGGGGGGGGGCCTGGGGAACCGCGTTTGGGGGCTATTGGGCCTTGCCCCGGGGCCATGCCATGCTGGCCGTCTTTTCTCTTGTCGGGCGGGGGGGCCGCGTCCGGGGGGGCGCCGCGGGGCGGGCGGGGGGGGCAGGGCATGCTTCCTTCTCCCGCCGGGTGCGGCCCGTGGTCGGGGGGGGGGCCCTGCAGCGGGACGGGGGCTCCCGGCGGGGGGCACCTGGGGCCGGGGGTTTGCGGAGCTACGCTGCCGGGAGGCCGTCCCCGCGGGGGGTGGTGTGCTTGGCTGGCTGTGCGTGAGGGCGGCGCTTTGGGGGTTAGGGGGCCCCCCCCGGCTGGGGGGGGTCACCGGTGGTTCGAGGGTGGGGGTTGGCCCCCCTGGCCTCCCCTGAGGGGGGGGGGGCGGGGGCGCCCGCCTATTCGCGCTCCGCTTTTGGGGGGTCCGGTGCCCTGTCCCCGCTGTTAGGACTTTAGCTTTGGCGGGCTGGCGCGGGGGGGCGGGGACTGGGCGCTCGCCTGCCTTGGTTCGGGGTCTTTCTGTGATATTGGGGGGGGCGGGGGCGTGGGGCCTGGCGTCCTGGGCCGCTTCTGGGGGGCGGGCGCGCCAGGGGGGGGGTCGTGGCACCGTGGGGGCCACACTCCTCCCGGCGATTGTCTCCTCTCCTACCATTCCGACTCATCCTCCCCCGCAAACACCCCTAAACTCCCACTCCCCTCACCCCACACAACAAAACAATCACAATGCCCAATACGAGTGAGGACTTTTAGGCCCTCTTGTTACCCTCTCCTGTTGTCGCAGTCGGGCGTTGGATAGCTTTGTGTAACCGTTTCGCATTGATCCGGCATTCCATCTCTGGTGTTAGTCGTTCAGGAACCCTCTTCCTTCTTGTGGATGCTGACTCTCTACGCCCCGATATCTTTTCGCTGAGACGGTTTTTGGGTTTACCACCTTTCCTTTTCCCGGCTGGTCCAAGGGACTCCATCGCTTCCCAAACTTTTTAAATAAAACAGAGTGATAGGCCGCTTCATTGCATTCTAGGGGAAGACGGTAAAGAGCACTTGACACAGCACACACCCCCCCCCCATCAAGCCCTGACCCCCCATACCCCCCCCGGTTTTCTTATTATCTCCGGTAACTCCCTCCCCTGGCCAAATCTATACGCCCCCTCCCCAACAGACGCGGCACAGGCCCCCCCTTTTTTTTTCATTTGCTTCAGCGCGTAATTGGATCTCTCCCCCCTTTCGTTTTACGTTCGTTTTCCTTTTCCGCTTCATATCTTCCTTCCATCGGGGGCAAGCGGTTTGTCCTTACTTGCAGTTCCGTATTTTCTTTCATTTCGGATTCACTCCGCTTTGGCAGTTCAGCCTCGTTTAACGTTGGAAACCCGCTGAATTACATCCCCTAAACAGCCCCGGCCCCGGCTTTTCTCTTGACCCCCGGCACAAGTAATTACACCTTTTTTTTACCTTTGTAAGGAAAGTACCTGGAAAATAAGCGGCCCTGTCCCTATGCTGCCATTCCTTGCTGCATGATTCTTCCTTCCCTTCCATGACCCCCAACCACCCCTTCCCTTTACATCAACTTACCCTATCTCTCTTTTATTCGGTTGGTATTGGTCTCCCAGCGCCGAATTCCACACGTCCCTGTTATATGGTTGGCCTTGTCCTCCCTTTCTTCTTCGGTACACTGCTCTTTTCCTCTTTCACAGCTGAGCACTTTCTCTTTTACAGAGCGTACTCATCGGACATCGTTTTGACCTTCTTCTGTTTCGCACCTCTTTCTCTGGTGTGATATGGTCTTCCTATTAGGATAGTGTTCCTACTTTCTTTCTCTCCAGTTTACCCCCCCTACATTTTAGCGATGAGTAGAGTGACGAGTATTCTCATAACCTTCTCCCCTTCGGATAGAATCCCTCTCCTTTTGCCGGGAGGGCGAAACCCGCCCTCCTTTGACCGGTGTTCATCGCTTGACCCCTTTTTCCGGCTCGATCTCCTGTAGTTTGAGGTCTCACCGATTGAATATCTTTTCCCTCCCCTTTTTTGAGGGGTAATCCAGGTCTCTCGGTCCCAACTGGACCAAGGCAATCCCTGGTACAATAGTCCGCACCGATAGATTGGGCCTTGGAATCCCCCTCCTGTTTGGTCCTTCTATTCTTTGAGTGAGTGCTGACGCTCTCCCAGGAGCCAGGAAGAAAAAGCTTTTTATCTTGTGTTCTTTTCTAGTCCTCCCCACGGGTTTCGTGACTCATTCTTTTACGACCCCTCCCCCCACCTCGGCCTCTCTTCCTTTGTGCATCCGCACGTTTTGACTGGATTTGCCCCTTTCCCAAAACCCCCCAAAACGCTCAACCTTCTTTCCACGGCAGACAGTTTTTAGAAGAAAATCGAGTCCTCCCCCCTGAGAATGCTAGAATACCCCCTCCCCTTTGGGTGTTGAGATCTCTTTTTGCATGGTTGACGCTGGGATTCCTTTCTCTTTCACAATTCAACTGCGACCCCCGTTTTCGATCGTGGTTGAGATCTGTTACGCCAGGCCGTGACGCTCCAAGGTCTCTTCCTCTCCTTTCTTTCGTGTCGTAATCCCCCTCCCCCATTCCACCCCGCGACCGTGTGAGCTTGCTGATCTCCCCCTCCCACCCCCCACTTACGATGTCTTTTCTCCACCTCCTGCAAGGCGAATTCCTCCCCCCACCTCCTGAACTCTAATTCCTTTCCTGCCAACCTGCCTTTTTGCAAATGCCGATTCCTCGATCGGTGTACGGGCTATATTTACAAGATTTCCCCATTTGTCGTCATGGGATCCTTTCACGGCTTACCTATTCTCTTTTTCCCTTCTTCCCTCTCTCCATTGAGCGTGTTATGTCCTGTCAGCACGTAGGTCAAGACGGGTGAACCGGAAAGAGTCTGACCCACCTTCCCAAGCACTTGCGGTCCTCGTTTCATAGGCTATTCTCCCTCCCCCTTCACCGGTTATGAGATCGTCACGCTAATAGCCCCGCGCTTTCAGTCTCCCCCGTAGAAATACTTTTCGCTCAAACTTAGCCCGTCGCGACTCTCAGTCCGCGCCAGCCACCCAGCGCCGCCCTTTTAACTTTTTTGAAGAACTTCGTTGCACCTTGATGGCGATGAGTTCATCTCCGCGGTAAGATGTTTCAATCCCCATCACGTGAATTCCCTCCAAGCACTAATTCCCTTTCTGGAATTCTTTCGGAATCGCCACCCTCAATTCCAAATCGCCAATTTCTAAAAACCCAAAACCCCACCCACCCCCCCCCCCCCCAACCACCCCCCCCCCCCCCCCCCCCCCCAACACCTGATGTTTCTTAAATTAGCTCTTACCCCATACCGCACGAACACCATCTTCTCGAAAATGGTCTGTTTCTCTGAAATTTTTGTAGGGGTGTTGCTTTTAAGTGCGCCTCGCGAAGTCCCGTTCTTTTTTCTTGCGACTATTAAGCTGTGTACAATACTTTTCCCCCTTCCCCTGAGATGAAGCTTTTTTCTTTTTTTCAGTCCCAATCTTCCTGACTTTTTTAGGTGGAAAATTCGTCCGTTTCCCCAGGTAACCGAGATGACATTATAACATTTTCGGTTTTGCCTACCCTTCTCGAAGTACTCACTTTTCTCATTTCACACCGCCCTTGCACCGAGGAGCCATGCAGCCCCTCTCAGCCCTTGGCAACCCGGCCTCCCTTTCTTTTTTCGGCTTTTTCCCCAAGAGAACTCATCCCCTCCCTCTACCTACTTTGCACCTCTGGCGATTTCTGTATCTAAGCCACACCCCCCCCACCCTCTGGCTCAATTCCTCTTCGCTTCCCAAATCCCCGGCTCTACCTCCGTAGTCTCGACACTCTGAATTCTTCATGAAAGCGTGTTTCGTCGAGTTTCCCTGTTCCCTGACCCGAAGTCAAGGCCTGTTTCCACCCACCCTCAACCGCGACCAATATGATGGTCCTGAGTTCATCAGCCACTTCAACGTGAATACTCCTCGCCGTCACTCACCGCCGCCCCTTCCCATTACTCAGTACACTTTCCCTTTTCCCACTGATCAGGCGTACCCATTTGTCTTGCCTCCCCCAATCCCTTCCACCAGTCCGCTCCAGCCTCCCCACGGTTTTCGGTTTTTTTCTGTCACGTTTGGTCTTATGTGTGTCCCAGCCTTCCAATCAAGTATCTGTTCCCAACCTAAAACTTGAACGGTTCCCCCCCCCCTCTTTACGTTTCCGACCCCGCGTCTCAAAAAGTCAACAATCGCACCGATTACGCCCGCCCCTCCCCCACCGCTTCATTTGCATGTGTTATTTCCCCCCTTTTTTTTTCTCGCTACCCTTGTCCCTTCCCTGAATTTTATTAGTTCTTGTTTCGTTCGAACATGACGTTAGATTTTCCCTTAGTTCTTCGTCCGTTTTTCCCGTTTTCCACTTGTATGCTAGGTTTACTGAAAACTTTTTCCCCCAGGGTAGCCGATCCCGAACCAAATTGTGCTTGAATTACCGTACTCACATAGATCCCCCTTTTTCCCCCTTTCTATTAGGTTTCAATCCGCCATTTTTTTCCCGTTTCACCTTAATTGGCCAACCCCCTTCCCCCACTTCTTCTCTCTAACATTCCGGAACTTCACAGTCGCATGGTTTTTCTTTATGGTGCCGGTTTCGTTACCATCCCCCAATCCCGAATTTCGATAATCGCCAGATTTCCCCTTGGCGACTGGAAGCGGGCGCTCTGGCCCGAAACATAACAACCCATTCATGCATGGGAATCCTGCGAGGCGACCCCTTCCGTTTTTCATGTCGACGCCTGCCACCCCTTAGTGCCCCACTTGATCTTGGGTTTTCTGTTCTGAAACCTTTTCTCGCCGATACGTGAATCTCTGCCTCAATTTCCCCCCCCCCCTAATTCTCTTCCTCCAGTTGTTGTGAGATCCATTTCGGTAGGCTTCCCCAATGTATTCGCGACTAAAATTCGCATTCTTCCAGCTTGGCAACAAAGACCACCCCCAATGGTGGGAGGTCTATACTTGTTTGCAGGGCGGCGCCTTCCCCCCCACCCCCCCCACTTCTCCTTCCTCCCTGAAGGATTCTCACCTTGCCCTATGCTGGTTGTTAGTGGTTTCCCGTCTGACAGCCCTCCATTCTCAAACGGCCCACGAGTGGCGTCCCTTCCGCCCAGGGGTTTAAGTTCTTGATTGTTAGGAGTTTTGCACGACCCTTAACAATACCACGACCAACCCCTGGCTCCGCCGCGTTGTCCTTCCATTTCCGGGATTTACCTCAAAGGTTCTGGTGTGCTATTCTTACAAGGGACCCCATGGGCCGGATTTGATTTACAGCATACAACGCTTTGATTCTATGATGTCTGGTAATTCCTTAGTTTGTCAGCTAAACCTGCCCCTCAGAATTGACTTTTATGGAATTCCCGCCCCCCCTTTCTTTTCGAAACGCCGTACGTATATGGAGTGAGCCCTTTGCTGACGACTGGAACCCCCTTCCCAAGCCAGAACAGTTTCCGTGAAAAAGGAAAACAACTCCTCTGATCTCTCGATTGTTCATCCTACTCAACTTAACTTGATCGGGGTGGGCTGTTCCTTATAGTTTCGATATGTGCCCTTTTCCCCCTCTCTTTTCGGTTGGCTTCTCAATTTTTTTCTCACGACCAAGCCCGAAGGTTTGGCTTGACTTACGTAAATGTGGGAAGCGTCTTGGAACCATTACCAACCTCTTCTTTTTACCGGCGCGTTGGTACAGCTCCTAATTTTTAACCTTTTTACCGGCGTTTTTTTAAAAGGACGTTTGGTTCCAAGTTTGTACTCGATTTCCTGGGTTCCTCTATGTTGTTACGTCCTTCTTTTCGACATTGACTGTGGACGTAGAATCTTCGGAGTTTGAGTGACCGCGGATCACGAGGAATACCCCCTTTTAGTGCTTCCGACCGAACTCCAGACTTTTCGCGGTTTTCAGTTTCATCCATGGCTTCGGTTCGCTTAAAAAAGGGCCGAACCCCCCCGATCCCGCCCTCTTTCCACTATTCAAATGACTCAGGCGACGTATCCCTAGTTCTAGCATTCCTCCAATTTTAAGAAGGCAATAATTGACAAAGGAAATCCCCCTTACCCATGAGTGGGCTGATTATTATCTCGCACAAGGGCAAATTCCTGGACCCCTTGCTGCTGACCTTTTCCTTTTCCCGTCTAACCGCGGATCTATGGTTTGTTAAAATCCTAGAGGCTCGGCAGAGCGCCCCTCGGTCCCCCCTTGTTGTCTTTCCCTTTCCCCAGCTGAAGCGTCCTTCTTTCTTCAACTATATCCCCGACTGGTTATAAGGCCGTTTTGTTACGGTTGAAAATGATCTCAATCCTTTTCCCCCCCCTCACCTTCATTCTTTTCTTTTCCTTCCGGAAACCTGCGTAATCTAACTTTAAGGAAAATACTTACAATACGAAGGGCCCACTGTTATGATGAAACTCCTCCTTACTGGATCCTAGTCTCCAAGGGAACGACCAAACAGACACTCAACACTTCCCCAACATTCCCCTACCTTCGAG
>Ga0179593_1572269_pt1 | contig 10624 bp, 13 predicted proteins | sample CZODoug2_1_08_16_FD_185931 | JGI IMG/M metagenome (GOLD analysis project Ga0179593, IMG submission 185931) | Vadose zone soil fungal communities from Angelo Coast Range Reserve, California, USA - CZODoug2_1_08_16fungal (PacBio error correction) | ecosystem: Environmental > Terrestrial > Soil >... | reverse complement strand
GATCCCTTTTTTTTTCCCTCGTCTTCTTTTAGTCGTCCCTTCCCCATGCATGACCAGAGCATTTTCTTTTTTTTTAGAATCTTCGTTTTTTTTTTTGAAAAGTTTTCTGAGAAGGCCTTGATGATTTTGTACGCTTTCTTTACCCCCAGTAAAGAGGCCCGCCTGACACCGGGCACCAGGTGCTTCCCCCTCCATGGGACCTCTTCTTTTTTTTCCTGCGCTTGATCAGCCAGTATTTTTTTTTTGCATTAGTTCCCCCCCTGGGGACCTTCCGGATTGGCAACGGTCCCCCCTTCTCTTTTTCGAATTTTTGCCACACGCTAGCTTCGTTACAGACCCCGAGTATGCTTTCCCTCTTCCTCTTCTTTTCCCCACTGATGATGTCGTGGGTCCTTCGATTTCAGTAGTCGGCAATGTCAATGTCGTTCCTCACGCTGGAACTATCTTGACTGGCCTCGACACGAGTTTTGCCCCCCCCCCTACCCCCTTTTTCGTCGTTTTTGAGGAACACTCCTTTTTTTCCCCCGCCTGGAGTCAGCGGCCAGGCCGCGACATTGACGATTTGCACCGTCATTGTAGTAGATCTTTTTTAGTGATCGTGCCTGTGAAAGATAATTTCTTCTCCCAAAATTTCTTAGGTCGCGTGCATCGTGAACCTCGCGTCATATGTCACCCTGTTGTAGACGCTCTCACTACTTGTCGATTAAGAACAGAAGGAACTTGTCTGTCTTCCATGTACTTTACTCTCGGGCTTTTTTTTCTCTATGGGGTCGGGGAAACCTTTAGATTCTTTTTAATGTGACTATTGCTCGCGGCCGCGGGCCAATGACCCGGGCCACCCGATTATCGTAAGAATTTAGCCCCTCCTTTAGATCCCCTTTCTCCACTTTTTAAGTTTAGCGAGGATGAGACCGTTTCCCCGGTCCGTTTCCAGGTCGGTCCAGGGCTCTACGGTCTATTTTTTTTTCGGCCCTAAGTGAGGGTAGGAGATCTTGGATTTCTCTCTGAGATCGATTTGAATCTGATTTTCCCTCCGGTCAGGTCCCCCACCCCCGTTCTGATCTCGGAAACTGAAGGCGCTCATCTAGTCCCACTTCCATTGAGTGATCTCACCCTTTCTGCTTTGATTGCCCGAAGGTGCATACCCTGGAACGTCGACTCCAGCTGCCAGACAGCCGCCTGTTCCGAACGCAAAGTTTTTCTCCTCGGATGTTCCCCCCTTCCCAACTTTGTGTGGTCTTCTTCATGTCTATGTCCCCGTCACCCTGCCAAACAACGAGCGCCTTTAGTTCTCCCCTCATTCTCTATTTCCTTTTTTGTGTTGAGAGATTGTGAGACGTGGCAACTTTCTTTCCCAGGGGCCTTTTTTCCATTTGTGGGGCCTCGATTTTTCCACAGTTGTCCTATGACGAAACATCTCGCTCGTGATCCTGTAAAGCCTCTCCTTCAAATGCGTGCGGTCCGACAATTTTGCGTCACAACTTCCTTTCCTCCTCTTTTTTCAATCAAAGGACTATTTTCGAGTTTATCCCCTTCTCGATGAGCGGCCTTTGCTTCCTCTTTCATTCATTTTGCTTTTTTGTTGTAACCGAGGGAAACTTCCCGAGTTTTCCCCCCCCTTTCGTTCTTCCGATTAATCCCCCGATCGTTCTCCCCCCTCCCTTTATTGGGTCGGACGGGTGGTGGCCCAAGGTGTAGAGCCTCCGTCCAATTTTAGTAGGACTGTGGAAAACGGGCGGCTTCACAGTTTCTCTTCGCGCTTTCGAATGCTCACGGACCCCTCTTCCCCTGCGTCGGTTGCCCGACTTTGCCTTTTTTTGCCATTTCCTTTCCGTTTCTGCCAACGAGTCATGGCGCCTCGAAGTCCCCGCCCCATCATCCACGTCCCGCGAAAGAATGTTATCGACGTCATTCCCCAAAGTCCCTCCCCATTGGAAGTCTGTTCTGTGCCTTTTTTTCTTAGTTTCGAATCTCGTCTCGACACGGCTGTCACGTGCCTCTAATTCCTGTTCTTCGGAATGCACGCTTTTTTGATTTCGTGTTGAACGTGAGGCCTTGGTCTTTTCACTGTCCCCAGACGTACGGCGATTATTTCCTGTTCAGGCCGGTCGTAACCTTATCCGGCTGGCCGCCCTCTTACCTTTTTTGAAAGATGAGTTAATCGCCAGGAGGATGAGTTTTTTCCTCCGTCCCTTTCCTTCCCCCTGCTCTTTCATTTTTTAGTGGTTTGTTTTTTTAACCCCTAAGTTATCCGCGATATAGCTGGGTGGTGATAGAGGCAATGTAAATACCACCCCCTTTCCTGGTGGGCCCCCCTTTGGGAGGCGTATTGGTTTCGCTACCGGTACGGCAAGATCGTCAACACCCGGTCCCCGTGCGGCCTTTACCCCTTTTTGCCAATAAGGGGCTCCCCATCGAAGTCTTCTGACCCCCTTCTTCTCCGGATTGATCAAAGCACCGTCTTTTTTCTCTTCGTTGTTCGTTGGCGCCAAACTCTGGTGACCGGTGCACTGATTCTGTTGCATGAGCGGGCATCAAGACGCGTAGACCATCCAGGCCTTCTTCTTTTCTTTCACGCTCCCCTCATCCTTTAGACCCTCTGCTCTGGTATTGCATGGTTCACGTTCTTTGGTAGGAATCTGGGAAGAAGCGGATGTACGCTCCTTCATCCTCCCTTTTTTTTTTTGGAGAGATCGTGATCAGCATGGTTCCTTTTTCCTTCTTTTCATTCCACGATTTTCCAATGCATGCTGAGCCGGGATGTCGAAATTCTTTTTCTCAGTGCTTCGGCCTTATGCTGTCGTCCTTTAGTCCAGAAGGTCCTCCTCAGACTTCTCCCCAGCGTGACTCCGAAACGGCACCAGGTTATGTTTTCTCCCCCTCCCTTTTGACCTTTCTTTGGATGCTTTCTTGGATAAGACCGTTATTTAGCCCAGCTTTTCGGGGAGCCCTTCCGGATTGTCACGGTCTTTCATTTCCTTCCCAGATCCTTTTTTGCATCTTCGTGCAGTAAGAACGATGTTGCTTTCCTCGCCGCCTAGTTTTTTTTTTTTTTTTCCTTTTTTATTGTAGTTGATGGGTCCCTTGGTTTCTTTTCTTATCGTCGGCAAGCCGTCACTTTTTCCGGACCCCCCGTTCCCGACCTTCTTTTCCGATCGTGTGCCACCTCCCTTCATTGGATTAAATCATCTGGCTGTCCACTCGTTTTTCCCTTTTAGTGGGGAAGGTGAAGACTTTTTGCATCCCCCTTTACTCTTCCTCCCCTAATACTTTTCGTCGGATCGTTTTGCTTTTTTTCATGAAAATGATCCCCTCTCAGAGGTCTTTCTTTCTTTCTTTAACCGACTTCGCGTCAGTACGGAACATTCCGTGTCGCTTTCCTCTTTCCCCTTGTCTCCCTTTTCCCTCCCAGACTTTTTGCGGTTGTGGCCTATGCTCTGGGCCTGGGCGTTCTGCTTATTTTTTGGGGGCCTCGCCTAGTTTCCCGCTTTTTCCCCCTTCCTTAGCCGGCCTAGCGGCAGAGGTTAATCCCTCCTTCCGGAGCAGTTGTCTTTTTGCGAATCCAAGCGGCGATTCGGGCTCCTTTTCAGAGCCGTGCTGTCGCCGTTTGCCACAGGGCCGCCGACATTTTCCTTTCTTTTTTTCTTGGCCTTACCGTACAAGGACTACGTGTTCTTCTCGATTTTTTCGTAATGCGCGAGGCGTTCTGCCTCTCTAATTTGTTCCTCGGTTACAGCCGTCATCCCGTTCGCTCTTCTTACTCAGATGCACTGAGGCGATCATCGTTTCCTTTTAAGTTTTCTTCTTTTGCACAGATCAGAAAAGTCCTTCCGCACATGTGTCCTGCCAGCCTTTGACCCCCCTCCCAATTTCGTTGAGATTAAAGTATTTTGTTTTCCCCCCTCCTTCTTTTGGGTCCTTTGTGTATTTGTTTTTTTTTTGGTGGTGTTTTTTGTACCTCAACACCTTTCGCTCACCCTTCGAGAACCTCTCCCTCCCTTCTTACTCCCAGTGTTTGGTTTTCTCCTTCTTGGATTTTTACGATAGTTGTTTTTGCGAGGAATCCCAAGTTTATTTTTCTGGGGAGGCAAATAAAAGGGAGTTCGGTCATTACGAATCAGCGCATTGAAAAGTTTTGCGGCGGTGACCGTTGGCGGGTCCGTCGACAACGATGTTTCGACACGTTCCCCCCCTCCCCTTCCCCCAGTCCCTATGCGATTCCTGCTCCCTTCTTAGTACTCGATTGGCTGCAGTTCCCTCTCCCATTTGTTTTTTTTCCACGTTGGATCGGGAGTTGTAACCTTAGTTTTCCTCCACTCAGGGCTCCTGCTCGCGCGGATCCTTTATCCTCGTTACTCCGCAAGCGGCCTGGACGGGCCCTTTTTTCCCCCCTTTTTAGCGCCCTTTTCCCGACACTTTTTCTTCCCCCGTTCCACTTTTTTTTGCAACCTTTTCTTCCCGTGCCGTCCTGCTTACACGACAATGAGACTAGAGTTAGGTTTGCCGAAATAGGATTTGGTCCCCTTGCTTCCCCCTCTTCTCCGGATCTTCCCGATTTCATGGCCTCGAAGGCCACGCACCCCCCTATCCTCAGTACAGACACAGCATGTAAGGAAGTCACTTTCCCCAGACCGCAATGCCCCCTTTTTTCTTTGACTTTTGGGAGTAGACGACAGCGTTAGACACGGGATTTTCCTTTTCCTTTCCCTTAGGTCCTCCTCTTTTTTCCCCCTATTTTTTTTTTTTCCCGTGTTGACCAGGAAATTTTGATACCGAACTAAAGGAACCTGGGTTTCTACTTCCCCCTGAACTTTTAACTTTTCAGGGAGTCCCCACCTTTACGGTCTTAACCTCGACATGTGGAAGGACCCGTTTCCTTCTCCTCCTTCTTTTTTTGCAAATTCTAGTTTTTGCTTCCCTTGCCCCTCTTCGGCTTTTTTTTTTTTCACGACATGACGGATCTTTGACGCCGCTTCTCTTTGGTTTGATCCTGTCACTGTCCCGACCTAACCTGGTTGGCAAATCGACTTCCTTCTGGTTTTCTCTACATCGGCTTAGGTCCCTCACGACCCTTGCAAAACCTCATTGCCGCTGTGAAGTTTTTCATGTTTTCCTCCTTTCTGACTTGGCTCCGACAACCGAGAAGGGCTGTCCCAGATCAGGCTAAAAGGATTTCTTCCCGTCTTGGCGCCACCCCTTTCCAGGGTTGTCGCATTTTCCCGCTGGAATCAAGTTAGGGCATACTTCTCATCTTCTTTCCCCTTCCCCCCCTGAACGTTTTTTTCCCTCAAGGCCTTCTAACTGATTTCACGAACTCAACTCCGGTATGGTTTTTTTTGAGGACGACCAGATCGTCTCTGTTCTCTCCCCTGGAATTTTTTTTCTCACGATTTTCTTTTCTCTCCCTTACGTTTTTTTTTTTCTCTCTCATTTTCAGCTTTAGAGTCTGACAGTATGCTGTCGTCCCTCACATCCCCCCTCGAACTTCTTAGTTTTTGAAAATCAGTTTCTGAGAAGGTCCCTTGATGCTGTCGTACTCGTTCCCAGCCCCTCTGAATTGAACTTCAGCGGCTGAGACACCGGGCCCCCCCCCCGTTTTTTTTTCCTCCCATTTTTTTCCCTGTTCGGTGCGCGAGGTATTTGCTCATGTCTTGTTGTCGAAGAAGCGTCTTGGGCCCCTCCCCCTCCGGATTCCATTTCATTCGTTACAGCGGCATCGGTACGTTTTTGACAAACGCTTTTTTAGTCCCCCCTTTGTGCTCTTTTTCTTCGGTGGAACCCAATGAGGTCCTGTTTCTCACCCCCGACATTCGAGAGCTCGTCCTTATTAGCCTGGCAGACGGCCATGGCCGCCCTCTTTCTTCACTTTTCCTTTCGTTCTCGAGGAACATCATTTGCCTTCACCCCCCTGTCGGAGTTCCCCAGGCCGGTCTAGTTTCTTTTGGGCCCTGCCCAGTACCTGTAGATTCGTTTCGTGAGCTCAGGTGCCCGCGCCTGGAATTCTCCACCCCAGGCGCGCGTTTCCGTTGCCCTCTGCCTGACCCCTCTTGAGTCAGTACTTTGACCCCCGTTTTTAGACTTCTTTTCGCCTTGTCTTCCCCCGGCACAGAACAGACGGTTTCTTGGCCCGGTTGTTTTTTTTCTTCCCCTTTTACTGGTCTGATTGAGTGGGAGTGGCCTTTCGCCCTCTGCCCGCGTTTCGTTCGAGGATATCGCCCCGGTCCCCCCCCATTTTTTTCCCCCCTCGCACTTTCCCTCCATGTGTAGTTTTCTCCTCCTCTTTTCGATTTCAACGGAGCGAGGCTGACGCATTTTTCCCCCCCCAGCGCTGACCGTCTTCGGGTCCCCTTTCTCTTTGGACGCCCCCCCTTCACCTTTCCGTCTGCGATCGTTGGATTTGTCTTCCCGGCTTTCCCTCGCTTTCGGTGGCCTCGTGTTTCCCGCCCCGTTCTTTTTCTGCTGAATGAAGATTGAATCCGGCGACATGTTCCTTCATTTTTTTTTTTCTCCGTCGTCTTTCTCGAGGCATAACCTGTGTAAGCACCATCTCCCTCTGCCGCACATTTACGACCGCGGCTTTTCGGCCCTTCTCGCTTTCTTTCCATAACCCATGCGTTTTTTTGGGCTAGCGGATTTCCCTCATTGATTCTAACGATGCCGTCCGTTATCACAGATCTCCTCTCCACGACTCCCCTGCCCTTCTCATTGTTGTTGGTTCTGACTGTGAGAACCTCAACCTGTTGCATTTTCATCCCCCCCTGTTGGAGAGTTCCCCCTCTTTCTCCCCTCCCCTACTCAACATCCGCTCGTGAAGAGCACGCCCGCTTTTGGTGTGCGTAAAAGTCTTTGGCGGCCTCCACCTTTTTACGTCCTTTTTATGCCTCCTTCGTTCCCCATTCAACCTGCTTTTTGGCCCCCCTTTTCTATCATGACTTCCATTATGCTTTCTTTTCATTCAGCAGTTCTGGCGAACGTTTGGCATGTACCTTTCGTACCCTTTTTTTGCCTTCGACGCAGGTACTCTCCTATAGGCTTCAAAGTAGTCTTTCGGGCCGGCCCCGAGATCCCTTCGGGCCCCCGAACATTTCCATAGTAGGACCTTTACCACCTTCTTCTGCCCTTCTCACTCGGCGGTTTCGCTTTGTTTTGCCTTCCTTTCACGACCCCTGAGGACGCTACCCCTTTTTTGACCTCTTCTTTTTTTTTGCCTGCCGCTCATGGCTCCGGCGACGGTCTATACGCCCCCAGTAACGCGAACAGAATCTCACGCATGGCACCCCTCCCCTGCCCCCTTTTTTCATTTCGAAAGTTTTTGAGCCCGCGATTCAGAGTCTTTCCGGCTTTCCCTTCCTGACTTATTGTCTTCTCCCCTCCCTCCCCGGGTTTGTTCTCGCGTCCATGTCGCCCCCTAAGAAGTTTTGACGGCGGATTCCTTTTTTATTTTTTTCCCCCGTCACATTTTTTTTTTCCCACGCTGCGTCCTCCCTCATACCTTTGGACGTCCCTGTCCTCGACCAGTCCCCTTCCCTGTCCCCTTTCGCGAGTCCTCCGATCTGGCCAGATTTACTTCTGCCTATCGCGCGGTGATTCTCTTCCCCTCAACGATCCATGGTCCCACTCGAGGGCGGCGATTTCGCAAGCGAAAGAGTCTTACGCGAAGCCTTTGCCCCAAGGTAATCTTTGCCTTGTTCCGCCGCTTCTTTTTTCCGTTGTTGGCTCCCCTCAAGTCTTCGGACCCCTTGCCCCTGTCCAAAGCTCTTTCAGCCTACAAGGAGTCTCTCCCTTTTTTCGCTTTCTTTTTGTCGAACCGGTCCCCCTCGGATCATTCTTTCTTTTTTTTTTAACGCGTACAAAGATAACGGCTTCTTCCCCCCCCGTTTCCCGAGACGAATTTAGAATAAAGATTTCCTGGTGAGAAGGACCGTTTTTTTACATGTTTTTTTTTCCTCATTCGGAAAGGCTCGAAGTCATATAGCCTTTTACCCTTTGTTGTTTGTGTTTTTTCTCAGTGATCTTCTCGTCCCGAGTCATTGAGGAACGATATTTTTTTTGTTTTTTTTGGTTTTTTTTTGTTTTTTTTTTTTTTTTTTTTTTTTTTTTTTCTTTTTGTCTTCCACCATGCCTAACAGAGCCGGATCTCTTATCGACCCTTTTTTCGCAGTCATTGATTTGTACGAGTTTTTTCTCTGGCCTTTTTCCCTCCCCCATCAACCTTCTCCAGCGTGCCCCCTGCTGACCCTTTTCCCAGGTTGTTTGTGCGTTCCCCTCCCCTTTCTGTAGGGCGCGCGGTCTGGATCATTCGACAGTTGTTGCCCTCCTCCGATGGCTCTTACGGATGGCTTTTTTAGATTTCCCCCTTCCTTTTGACCGTTTTTCCTCTTAGTGAAGTACCTTCTGTAGCGTGCGCCTCCGGCGTTTCCCTGATGATGTTAGTTGAGGTAAGTGCCTCATCCCCCTCCCCCGCTTCCCTATCCTGCGGCCTCGCGTCCATGTCGTCGGACCACGCTCTCATTGCGCTCCTTTTTTTCAAGGAAACCTGCACTTTCTTTTTAACATCCCACTTGGCCGTCCAAGTCGTCCTGCTTAGTTCGCCCGGGCCTTTTCCCCTTTTAGATCTCTTCATTTAGTGTGATCATGTCCTTTCATGATCAACAAGGAGCGCGTCGTGCATTCGTGGGTTTCGACCCGGCGGCCCAGCCGGATCCGCTGCATAGGCGCACCCCTTTTCTCGAACTAACAGACGTCTTGGTATGTTGACCCTTCCTTCCCTTCTTTTTTTCCTTTCTTGGTCTTTTTCTTATGTGGCGTGGAATTTCGCCTAGCGGCCATGACTGAGCCTCTCCGACGTCCCCCGCATTATTTCGCCCCGCCTTCCGCCCTGTAGTGATCGCCGCCTGGCGACCGCCGTTACCGCAATGGAGCGCGGCTGCGCCGTTTGCTACCGGTCCCGGGTCCTACGTTATTTCCCCCGCACGTCCATTTAACAGAAGTTGCGTTTTTCTTGGAGGAATCGTACCTGCTCGAGGCATTCTTTTTCCCCGTGTCCCTTCCCCCGTTTCACACGGCCACCCCCCCAACTGTTTCGCCTTTTTGACCATAGGTAACTTCCTAATAGTTAATTTGGTCATGTTATCCCTTTCGGCGTGTGATTGCTGATACCCACTTCCCCTTGTCCAGTCCCCTTTTTCCCCTCCTCCTCGCAAGCCTTTTCCGAAGCCCGCACAGTCGTGCTCCTCTTTTTTCGTTTTTCTCCGAACCCCTGGGATGTGGGCTCGTTCCCCCCCAACACTTGGGTTCCTCCGCGACCTTTCCAAACAGCGCCGTCTTTTGGCGTTCACAGATCTCTCTTTCTTTCCTCCCTTTTTTTCTCCCTTTTCTCAAACGTCCCCACTCCTGCCGCGTTGCCCAGCGCCATCCCAATTTTGGAGTTACCGCGCGTTTTCACAGTCAGGGGTTCGGAATGCCCCCAAAATCCTTTCCTACCTCCGCGGATTTTCCCCCGGTCCCGCGAAACCCGCTGGCGGTCCAGTAATTTGTTCCAGGGCCATTCCCAGAATACGTTCGATTTTTTTAGCTCATGCCCCGTACTCTCGAAGACTGCTTTCCTTCCGTCAGATCCCAAGTTCCTGACGGCGCGGTAACCGAGGGCCCCCGTCGCTCTTCCTCTTCTATAGAGAGGTACCTTCACCCTCTCCAGCCCCCGCACGTCGGGTTTCCGGGACGGCCAAGAGCGGCCCTCCGTCGAGTCGTCCTGTGGCACAAAACTAGATCGCTCGAACCACGTCCCCGGTTTCTGAGATTCTCTCCCACTCAATATTCGTTTGGACAAATAAGGTTTGTTCTGGGCCTCCCCTTTTTCCCGCCCCGCGTCATGGCTCCTCGGACGAATTGGTTTTTTCCCACTATTCAAGCCCGCGTGCAGGTAGACGTCTTTTCACCAACGCAAGGCGTCTTGTGACGTCGGAAAGGCGCGCCGATCAGCCGTCTCCCCCGTATCGCGAAGTCGGTTTTTCACGAATGCTTTGATTCGTTTGGTTTTTCATTCAGGAGGTCAAATTCTCAAAGACGGTACTTCGACCCATTGGTGCAAGGTTTCCCCCTTTTTTTCTCCATTCTGCTGCTGAAACTCCGTGTGGCCGATATTTCGCCCAGAAAAGGCTTCCGGTTTTCGTTTCCCCCTTTTCCGCGGTTTCGCAGAAGGTCCCTTTTGTTGGTAGGAAAAGATTCTTTCCGATGATCCCTCCTTTGATCTATTTGGAGACCCTCCTCAATCATTTCCTTTTGGCCAATCTCAATTGCTTGACCTCTACATCGGGCCCCCGGTTTACAGAGCGTTGCAAAAACGGTCCTATTGCCGCTGTGCCGCCGATCATGCTCAAGACCTGGCCAATTTCTCCCTCGAATTTTCGCTCTTTTTGCTTTTATCAACTCACCGAGCGGCCTTTTCCTTCTTTCGCGCATTTTTTTCGCTGGTGCCTTGTCGCAGGGCCACGCTGGATCAGTTCTGGCTCGAAGCGCGGCCTCCCTCTTTACGAAAGCCCTGCCTTTCAGAAAAACTGGCTGCGGGCTTTTATGTGAGACTCTCTTCTTGCCTTGTTACGTTTGAGAAGTCGGCCATTTCTCA
>Ga0179593_1515096_pt1 | contig 10624 bp, 11 predicted proteins | sample CZODoug2_1_08_16_FD_185931 | JGI IMG/M metagenome (GOLD analysis project Ga0179593, IMG submission 185931) | Vadose zone soil fungal communities from Angelo Coast Range Reserve, California, USA - CZODoug2_1_08_16fungal (PacBio error correction) | ecosystem: Environmental > Terrestrial > Soil >... | reverse complement strand
CATGGCCGCTTTACATACACATTCTCCCAGCTCTCCCCCCTCTGCCCGTTTCAAACGGGCTTCGGCGGACGTCTGGGGTCAGAGACGTTCCCCAGCGAACGCTCCCCCGCCTGCCCTACGCCTTTCTGTGACACTTGGTACTTGCGCAACGCTCGTCAACCGAAGTGAGCGCTTCCCTAGGGCCTTTTTTTTTAAGAACGCGTGAATGCTATTCTGCCCCCCCCTAATGTCAGGGCCTTCTAAGGAAGAAGGACAGGCGTTCCACCCCCACCGACGCGCTCCGTGCTCTTAATGACGCTACGTCCCCTCTTCTTTTATTGTTCTTCTAAAGGCGCCTTTCTTTCTTTCTCCTTATAAGTGTTTTCCATTCATTTTTCTGCCTTCCTTCTGTGACGAGCGTTCCCCAGCCCCTTCCCGCGTTTTGATCAGCCTCTCGACGCGGCAGTTTGCGGCACCGTGCTCGTTTAAAAGCGGGTTTCCCTTCCGAGCGATGTGTGGATGACACGCTCGTCCCGATCATTCAAGAAGCAACCCCCTTAACCTGGCGTATCACCATTCGCATTCCCTTGTCGAGGCTCCACTCCGGTCTGCCTACGTTTTACGCATCGTTTCGCTTCTTTAAAGGTGCACCTCTAACCCCTTTTAGATTCCCTAGTAGGTATGGGACAACGCTTCGACCGATCCCAACTCGATGGATGCTCTTCCCCCCTCTGCGCACGCCCTCACGGCTTCCTGTATAAGAAGAATTTTTCCTTTTTCCTCTCCCCGTCATCGTACCCCCACTCTAGGGCTTTGAAGCCCACCTCTTTGTTGTGTTCCCTCGACGTGGACTCATGTCCCTCCGCATGTAGGCAGCTTTTAAGGCCCTGAGCTGGCTTGTCCTGCTAGTTCCCTCATGACGAGCCCCCTCTCAGAACGCTACGGGCCCCCCACTCCGCCGCTCGCCAGTCATTTTCTGAGAATCGTTTCCATAGCCTAAATGATCTTACATGATATCTCGGATTAAACATGAGCCCTCGCCACACCTTTACCTTTCAGAACAAATGTTCTGTGATCGCCCATTTTAGATGGTTCTGCTGTTCATTTTGCTCCACTCAACCTGTGACGTGAGAAGACTAGTGATGGTCCTTGTCCTGTCCCCGAAGCGACTGACACAATGCTCCGTCCCGTTTTTGATTGCTACCACCCGACTGTTCCCGCAGTCTCCCCTCCTCTTGTGTTGCTTCCCCGAGTTGATGTTGTGATAGTTTGACCATTCTGAGCAATGGCTGGTACCGACAGATGATGACAGGATCCGACTCTTCCTGGTAGAAGCAGCCCCCATTCGTGGTTGATCTCTGGACACACCTCCCTTCCGGTAATTCCTGCAAACCGTTTTGTTTAATCTTTTTAAATACTCAGGCGCGCGTTTTATTCCTCTGCATAAGGCCGCCAGCATCCCGCGCTCTCTACGGTGGAACCCTCCTTCCCGACGTGAGACCTCTCTCAAGGTTGGCGATTAATGCGCCCTCCCCGTTTCTCCCCAATCCTGTCAGATGGCATATACTTGCTCGACGGACTGTTACGCCATTGTTTACCATCTTTCTTTTACCGCCGTTGTGTTTTTTTCTCTGTAGGGAGTTCCTTTTGAAATCAGAATCCTTAGTCGGCGTCAACCCTCGTGTGTCGCTTTCGAGCAGCTGCTTTCACCGGTAGGGCCTTGTATCAAGGCGTTGCTTCTCCAGTTAAACAAAATAATTCTGCCTCCTGCTTGCTGCGCCTTTTTTGCGGGCACCGCGCGCCGGATGTTTTCCACTTTCTTTTTTTGCAGTCGGGAAGCATGGAATTAAGGGGGACGTTGAGGAGGTTGTTTCAGAGAATCCACTTCAGGATTGCCTTCTATTTCCCCTCTGCAGTTTTTCGTCTTTTCTCATCTGCTTAGATGTATGTCAGCCTCTCACTTTCATGGAACGTCTAAAAGATCCCGCGCACCTCACGCGGATTACTGCGTTCCCCTACCACAAACGATCAGGGCGCGCGTAGTTTTCCATCTGATCGCGATCCTTGTCAATCCGAGAGGAATTATACGATTTTGGGGTATGACATGACGCCCATGCGGGAGTCCCCGGTTTGGCGCATTCGCTGGTCTCTCAGATTTAAGTTGCTCCTTGTAACAGCAAACCTGGATCAAAGCTCAATCTGGGCGCCCACTGATTGGGTGTGCGGGTTGTTGGACAAGGTGGGCTTTTCATTGAAGATTCTATGACCCCCCCAATCTTGATTTAGGGAATAAGCCACGTATCTCCATTTGGATTTGCACTTTCATACGGTGAGTGACCGCGGAGTTCTCCGTGCAGTGATTTAAATATCACAGTTCCGCCCCTCTGCGTAGAGTTGATTACTCTTCCTCCTGTTCATGGGTAGGTGCCCCCCTGCTGTGAGTTCTCTCTTTTTCAGGTTTGCTGCCTGAGCGGTTTCGATGTTCAAAGCGATAGGTTCCGTAGACCTCCCGTAGCATAGTTCTCTTAAAGATCGTTTGGATCGACGTCGTTCTTCGTTTTGGTCCCGACGGGTCGGATCTTTTTCTGTTTTTTCCCCCCCCCCCCCTCTCCTCAAAGAGGCGTATGCGGCAACCCAGGATTTCCTCCCCTAGAAAGTGATATGGTTCGCGCCCGGTGACCGTGGCGTCCTGTGAGCGTTCCATAGACTCCCCCCCAGGCGAAAAGACTGTGTAATACGCCCTGGCCCAATCCTGCCTTCTCCTAGGAGTCGAGCCAATTTTCCAAAGGATCGTCCCCTTTCTCCCTCCCTAAGTGGAACCACCCGTTTCCCCGGAAGACGGTCCGGAAGATTGAGGAGCCGCACAGTATCCCCTTCCAGGATTCTTATACCGCCTCCTCCTCCTCCCCCCACCTCCCGCCAAATCACCCCACACCTCCTCAAAAGGGTACCCCCCGTGGGCGGTCCCTCCAGCGTCCTTCTCTACCCCGTCGATCCCAGGCTCTCCCGGCCTTGCGGGGATGAGTAAGACCCAGTTTAACGTGCTCCGTCCCCCTCTTACCCCTCCTCCGGGCGCCCCGTCGTGTGTGGGTTGGTGTACAACCCCTCCCGAGGGGAAGGTTCTGATGCCCAAATGACGGTACTTCCTTTCTAAGAGTGAGTACCTCCCTCGAGATCTCATACAGGGGTTTACTCAGTTCTGTCATAGACCCCCGAGAAGGCGCCGGATGGTCTCTACTTATTTAGGCCTTCGTAACAATGCTTAAGCGCCGAACCGCACCCCTTTTTTTTAGACCGAAGACTCACGTGTGCACTCTGAAATCATCTTGTCGTATCTTTTCTCCGTGTGAGTGTAACCAAGTTTTCATGATCCTGATCTCTCTCTGTACCTTCACTTTTTTGTCTTTTTTTATCGGGTTCTTTTAAACTCCTGCACTACAAGTCCCTCTCAAGATTGCCTCGGTTGTGAACATGTCTTTCCTGGTCGGCCCGATTCCAAGCTGTTACCCCGACGCCATCTCCCGAGCGCATGCCCCCTTGCTCTCCGATCTCCGTCTCCCTCCCCTACCGTGGTATCAGTGTCGTTCGAACTACCAAAACCTTTCCTGAGCCCCCTACCCGCAGGCTGGCCGGTGCACGTTCCTTTTCGCCCTCGTGCTCCCCCCCGTCCTGGGCATTACGCCTTGCGCCCAGCGCCGGTTTCCGTTGTTTACGCGATCCTGTCCCCTGGTTCTTCTCACAGCAGCTCTTCCGCCCTCGGCGCCCAATTTTTCCTTCCGGCGTCCTGACGTTCGCGCTTTTTCCCTTGGAAGGAAGATTTTTAATTTCTGTTTAAGAGCTCCCCCCAAGCCTTGTTTGTCCAATGGCCCCGACTTCCCCCTCCTCGAGGCACCTTTATACACCGATAGGCCCGCGGAGGGCTGAGTCTAGTGACGAAGCGCAGACGCCCACCCTGCGCGAACAGCGCATCACTTCGTGCCTCCCTATGATACCACTTGTGCCCCTTCTACGTCTAGGTAGATGGAATACTCCCCTGGACGGATACGTCCCTCGTGTCTGGCAAGACCTCGGGATCTTTTGGCTTGAGAGGTTGAAATCCTGCCGGTCGGCAGATGGGTCTACTTCACCGAGCAACTGACGTCGACTTAACACGTCCATAATTTTTTTTTTTCCCCTACGCCCAAGCAGTTGTGTTAGTGTTTCCCCCTTCCGACTGACACTTCCTCGAGATGTAGTTCAAGATGGAGATTTCCCCCCCGCGGCCCCTCCCCCTCACCCCCTCATAATTAAAGCCTCAATCTCTTCAAGTGCCCATGAAGATTCGTTTTCCTCCGTGCGGATGTCATCTCCACCTGATCTTCCTTGGTAGATGTCCACAGAAGTTAAAATGAGATTCAAAATTGAAAGCCTTTCCACGTGCCTGCTTCTCATCTGTGATAAATTTGATTTTTTCGAGCCCCCTCAATTGTGTCAGGACGAGACTGGTCCACTTTCCTTTCAGTTTTGCTCGCATCACCCCCCATCTAGATACGCTGCCGAAAACCCCCCCCCCCCCCCCTATCAGTCTGGGAAAGAGTGCCTTCCAGACCTCTTTTTGATCGTTTTCCCGATCAGCAGCGCTTTTTTTTCTATTTGTTGTTGAGCCGTCTTTTCTCGAAGTGACCTCCACAACCAATACGCTCTCGCTTTTCAACCTTGCCAAATCGTCAGGGATCCTAGGTCCCAATCCCTATCCGCTGACACCCCCTTAACGCGTCCCAGACCGAATGAATTTTCGACGGCCCACGCCGGAACCTTTCTTTATAGGCCGCTCCTTCATGCGCTCATGCCGCTGCTAGGGAAGCCACTTTGTTGAGGATTTGAAGCTTTTGAGCTCCCCTTTCCCCGGCATAAGGTACAGGCGCTTTCTGCTGCTCACCAGCATGGCTTTTTCGCATACGTCGCTGTTTTCTTTCCCGTCATCGCCATGCCTTCCTTTCTGTATACTCATAGTGTTTGTTCGTATCTTATGGATTCTTTTTTCCCATCCCTCAGTCGATCCCTTTATGGCGAACTCAATGGGTGATACACGCCTTTGAAGCTGACTCGCCGGCACTTTAGTGACCTATTTCATACCAGAGCCTCATGCCTTTCCACCCCTCGGTGCCTTGAATTTCTTTGTCCCTTCGTCGGGCAGATCAACTCTCCCTAGTTCCGGCGTGGGCCAAGTCCCGCTCTTCTTACCCGTGGTGAAGTTGAAGGATTTTGTCAGCGCATCAAAACTGCGGACCTTCCCTTTTCCCCTTGTTTACGCTTTCGGTGGAGCTTTCATATGAAATTTTCCTGGTATGCCAGCCCCCACGAATAACTTAATATCTGACCTTTCAACTCCAGAAACAGTCCTTGCTTTCTGTCGATGAATACCCCCGTTATTCCGCGATTTCCGGATGCACCCCCCCCAAATGATAGCGATTCTTGCCCGGGACGTCGACGGCTGATGGGTGATTTACTATTGCTAAAGGGTGAGACGTGTCCTCCCGTCCTACTGGTGAGTGGGCCTATATCGACCTACTAGAAATTCCCCCCTGTCTTCTGCGGTTTCCCTTTGAGGTGGGATCCCTCTTGTGAAAGCGTTTTTTATATGACAATCTAACAAATTCATGATCTTTCTTTCATATCCTCCCTTCGAGATAAGCGTCCCTGATCTTCACTTTTACCGCCGGAGTGCCCCTGGATCGATGTCCTAAGGAGCTGACTCCTTCGGTGGATAGCCGATAGCGGCTTACGAGTTAAAGTAGAAGGGGTTACTCCCAGAGCTGAAATCGGATTTGTAAGGTGTGCCTCTCCGGTCGCTTTTCCACCCTGACGCCTTCTCCCCAGCTAGCAAAGAATTGCTCGGTTACCGTTTCCCATCAAGCTCGTGTTGGTCTAGATAGTAAGACGTTTCTGGTCCCAGTACGGGTAAGCGAGGGAGTTGCGATGTTTCCATATCTTTTCAGAAAAGATCGGATCCCCTGGAACTTTCGTGGCACTCCCTCGACAGTGATGGCGGTGCAAAGTTTGTGAATTCGTCGGGCTGCCCTATAGCCCTCCCCGATGCTCGGCCGGCTGTGTAACGATCCATGCCCGCCCCACCCACAACCCCCTTGGGGTTTTAAAGGGGGCAGGGGGTCCTAGGTTTCCTCTAGCATGCGACTTTGAGGCCGTATACCATTAGACCATGCATCTTCTCCTTGCCAAACAAGTATTAGAGGGCTCACGCCTTCATCCCCTTTTTTCCGGAGGATACGGATACGAGTTGCTTGTTTCGGATCGCATTCCTCACCTCGCGCTGCAGTTTCTCTTCTATTTCCCCGGACCGTATCTTTTGCTTCATATCGTGCCCCCCCCAACTCCTCCTAGTAGGCCTTGAGAGCTACCTTTCTTAGCAGGAAGATCCAGTGTACTGCGTGCTGTCTCGTTGTTTGATCGTTCACTACGAAAAGCTCCAGCCTCCACCACCATCGGAGCCACAAGAAAGTTTTTTTGCCTGTCCTCTTGTCGACCGTTTTGGAGATTTGCTTTTAAGTCGGCCCATGAGCTCTCCCTCTTTTTTTTACCCATTGTTGTTGTCCTCTCTATAGCTAATGGTTCACGCACATCCTCAAAGAGATATGCCAAGATGGATGACGCTTGCAAAATGGTGAGTTTCGTTTTACGGCAAGCGTTCCCGACGGCTCATCGAGAGCCCACGAATGCTCTCCGCCCCCGCCTTATAGGTGAGAACGTTTTCCCTTCGCGCACCCAGACCCCCCCTCAAACCCCCTCGCGCAAGGAAATAGAATGCTGGTCATTTTCCGCCTTCCCCCTCTTAGCCGCGATACAAGGCCTGTCTAGACGATTTCTTCGCCCTGATGGCTCCGCGTGATCCCCCCCTTCTTCTATCACTAACGGGATATCGTTCTTTGCCTTTCCCCCCCGGCGGCCTAAGTGATGGCCGACTGGGCTAACCCGCTTTTTGAGAAGATGAACGGTGACGCTTGCTCATCTTTCTTGGGCAATGTCGACTTAATAGACGTTCCTTCGGAAAGGGATAGGATCCAACCTCTCTCCCCCGACAGTCTTTCTGTGGCTGGTTTCTGATCCCTTTCTCCAAGAATTCCCCCGCGCAGGACAACCATTTGAATTTGTCATTGCACGGTTGGGAGTGCCCCCAATCCGCTGCTAAACTTTGCGTTCCCGTAGGCTCTTTTTGGCCAATACTAAACATGAGTCCTGTCGTCTGGGACCCGACATGCTGTTGCGCTCCCAAACTTTCTTTCCAACCCGAGACTGGAGGCCTTCGGGTATACCGGACTAAGAGCGCGTCATCGCTTCACATGAAAAAAGTCGCCCCGCATCTCTGTAGGTTTTAAAACTTCTCCCCCTCCCTGCGATGTAGCGTTTCCGACATGGCGTTCCCCCACCTCTTTTCTTTAGTTCCTGCGTGCCTCGCTACGCCTTCAATCCCCAGGAAAGGACCGATCTTCCGTCGACTCCGTGCGGATGACTCCCCCCCCCCATGATCGCACTGTCTTTCAGAAGCCTTCAAATGTCCTTCGTCGCCATGGGTCCCCCCGCAGCTACCTTTGCATTTATCCTGTATTTCGGGTTCTTTTGACTCCAATTTGCTGTTCATCGTTCCGGACGCTGCGCATTCTCTGCCAACCACTTGAGATCGGAAGCACCCCCCACTTTCCGCATTTCTAACATCAGAAAGATTTTTGTCCCTCCCGCCTTTGACGACATAGGAATAGTGTTAGTTCCCCCCCCCCCCCTAAGCAGAGCGTGTCTGTTCTCGTGAAGCCTTTTATTCATGATGATCGCGTGCTGGGCATACCCCCCCAAATGTTTCTCTCGATGAGACGGGCGACCCCGCCTGGCAAGTTTTTTCCTACGTGGTATTAAGCCCCCCCCCAGTACACGTGGATTTGATGCTCTGCAAACAGCAACGGCGTCCCCCCCTCCCCCCCCCCCCAAGCGTGCCCTACGATGTGTCTGCGGCCCCCCCCCCCCCGCCCTGGAACTCCTGGTCTATCGTTTATCTTTTCTGAAGTCTCCCTTCCTCCCCCCTCCCGAGCCATTTAGGTTTTGGGTAAACTGCATGTTGAGCTTTTTGAGAATCTATCAGGCCCCAGGTCCGTTAAGATTCTTCCTCTGCTCCCCCACCCTTGGACGGTTGAGCGACTATCCAGGGTCCTGATTTAAGAACCTCCTCTGCACACTTTCTCATACTAGTTGTTTGGTGTGTAGAGATTTTCCTTTTTTTCTTGGTCAATCAGAATAAGTAGATAAAGATCTTTCTCGCCATTGCGTTAACCTTGAGTTGTAGAGTCAGGTACCTGTCTTGGAGATAGCGTCCCCTTTTCGAATGTTTCCACAAATGGGCTAAAAGGGGAGTGTCCTCTTTCTCTTAGGAGTTCTTACTCCGCGTGAGGATCCTGGGGAGTGGGTTTCACAAGCATTCTCTTGTTTATGGCTGCCGTTCGGATGTGTTTCCATCTGACCCCAATGGGCTCCAGGGATTTCTACCAGGAAGTGGCCCGGTTGGCTGTCTTATATCTCCTTCTGCTAGTATGACCTCAGCCTTACGTAAAACGATCTCACGTAGGTATCGAGGACCACCCCCCATTCTGCGCGTCAGGCCGGCGTGGCCCCCAAGAGATTCTGCAATCGGTGGAACCTTATCGTTGATTGCGCGCGCGTAGGTCAATTGGTTTTGAGACAGTCGATGCCTGAAACCCCCCCCCTGGTCTTTGATTTTTTTTCTCTACTGAATTGCCTCCCCACCTCTCAGGGAGATTTACCTGCAATTTTAGCGGTTTATGGACAAGGTGGCTTTCTTCAGCATCCACATCCGCTGGAGGGTTCTCTATCGCACGATGAGCTCCGCCTCCTTTCCGTTTGGCACTCATAACCGGCGATCTTATGAGAATTCTCATTTCTTTTGCCCTATAACGCGTCCGACCTTAGGATCGGTACATATCGCTTTCACATTCGGTCGGGGTAACCCCTACCCTTAAGGCTTTCGGCGGATCCTGTTTGGACAGTTGCTCTAGCCCATTAGGAATAGTCTTGCAACCCAAAACCTGAGGAAGACGACTCATGCGCCTCTGGGTTAACCTCCATCTCTGGATCAGAAAGTAAAGCCTTGGACGTGGTCAACAGACGAAGGATTTTCCCCTCTCTGCAGGTTTCGATTGCCCTATTCTCCTCTTGCTTAGCCTGTGAAAAAGTGCTCTTTCCTCTTGACCCCCGTTATTCCTTTTCCCCCGGTTTTACAGATGGCGTGCGAGTGTTCCTCTCCTTCATAAGCACTCACATGCCCAGGATAGGACGACTAATTCCCCTTCTATACCCATTTTTGACGAAAGAACCGTGTGTAGAGGAATTTAGCTTTCCTTCGACCTTTTTCTTGTCTTTTCTTCCCAGAGAAATGCATTATGCCAACGGAGCCGGATCACGTTTATCGGGATCACGCGCGATGTGCGCCCATATCCGTGACTTTTTTCCCGACGAGGAGTAGGACTGTGCGTCCGGGAACTATCCGATGCATCTGATCTTTCGATGAGGAACTGCGACATCTTAGAGTGAGTACCCCACAGAGAGGTAGGCATTTTCCCTCTCCTTCTTTTTTTCCCTTCTTCTCTCTCCTCCTGATAAACTCGATCCGGGCGTAGGGGATCGCAGCTCCGGTGCTGCTGGTTTTTCCCGTTGCTAACCTTTGCCCCTCCCTTTTACCTCCCACAATCGTCGCCGAAGCCTTTGTGCGGAAATTCTTTGTCGAGATCGCTGTAGGATTGTCCACGCGTCATCTCTCGATCATCTATCCCCTCCCCCCTTTTGAATAGAGCTCCGGGGCCGCTTTTACATTTTTATCGTACTCATATTTACACCTCTTTTTTGGCAACCGGGCTTCGGAGAACGAGTTGGGTTTTTTACGGCTGTTCTTCCGATTTAACACTATTCTTCTTCGAGCAATACCGATCTACTTTCCCGTGGTATAAGTTGAGCAACGCGCGGAACCCCTTTTTTGTCTTAGGCGCAGCTTTTGTACCGCGACTGCTCCCTTCCCCCTTCCGGGAAGATACGTCTGAAGCTGCTCTGGTTAGAGAGAGATACTTAATCATTCAGAATCCCCCCCCAAGATAGTAGACGCGTGCGGTCTCATCGAGGCCGGAGCTTGCCTTTTTCTCCTACGGTTTTGCCACTTTATTCCCTCTGTGTGAAGCTCGCCTAAAACCTCTGTCTCAGACCCCATCGAAGAAGGCGGGCTTTAACCCTTTCTCTCCCCTCGAGCACTGCTACAGATGTGCGCTCTCGAACACGATTTCCCCCTTTCCCAACTGGGGAGCTACCAATCTGCACTTCGAGTCCTTCCCTGGCTCCCCTTTTCACGGAGAATATCTGTTCGTCAAGGGCCACCCACCTCGAGCCAGGTCGTTCGCTTGACTCTTGATTTTACCACGGTCCTTCTTACGACCCCCAAACTGACTTCGATGCGTGAAACCATAGAACTCTGCTATTCGGCTTTGAGAGGAATACTCTCGCTTGAAGTAACCCCAGGACTGGAGGATTCAGACAAATCGATGCCTCCTCGTCTATTTGTTAATTAGAGTTGACCCCTGCGAACATGGAGCCGCTAGAG
>Ga0179593_1454438_pt1 | contig 10624 bp, 13 predicted proteins | sample CZODoug2_1_08_16_FD_185931 | JGI IMG/M metagenome (GOLD analysis project Ga0179593, IMG submission 185931) | Vadose zone soil fungal communities from Angelo Coast Range Reserve, California, USA - CZODoug2_1_08_16fungal (PacBio error correction) | ecosystem: Environmental > Terrestrial > Soil >... | reverse complement strand
TCCCTTCCTCGGCCTCCTAGGCTACCTCTCATTTCTTGACTTCCCCCTACGCCTTGCGGGCGCTGCTTCCTTAGGTTCTTCTTTTCCTTTTTCCTTCAGCTTTTTTTTTTCCCTTTTTTTTGTCGAATATGAGGTGATTCGCCCCTCCGCCTCTTTCCCCATAGTCCATTTCGGCCGTAGTTTGGCGGGAAGGTTTTGTCCCGCTTTTTCTCGCAGGATGCAGTTCGCCCTTTGAGGTCTGTTCACTCGCCGTTCGTCACCGTCTTTCTGTCTCCCCTCGAAAACCGTTTCCTCGCTGTTCTGTTCCCTTTCCGTGAAGCGGCCATCGGCTGTGTTTGTTTTGACCAAGACGGTTTTCCCTGGACTTTGACGAGAAGATTCTTTTTTTTGCTTTTTTCACCTCCTCTCCCTATTCCTCGATCCTCTTTTTTCCCCTTTCTATTATGGTCTGCCTTTTCCGTAGCTTCTGTTTCTTTGTTAGTTTTTTCTGCGAGTCTTATGTAAGAACGAAGACCTTTTTCCCCAGCGGCGGCCTTGCGGATAGTCTCACGGTTTTTTGTTCGTGCCCCACTGCACCCTCCCCTTGTTCCACCAATGACCCCCCGATGGCGCCCGGCTTTTTCGACCCTCTCGATGTTTAAAGTGGGTGCCGTGTTGAATAGGCAGGACACCCTTTCGGAAGGTCACTAACCCAATTGTGATCCTTCTTACTGCTTTCTCTTTTTTTCCCAAATATTCGTATTTCCGTTTCCCAACAATATGATTTTTCATGACGTTTCGCCTTTTTTTAGTTTGGAATGCGACACTGGCGATACCTTTCCCATGACCTCGTCGGTGTCGTTCATTGAATCTGTTCTTCTTTTTCGGAGATGCACGCGAAGAGCTGTTCAAAGACGTCTTCCGCGCCAGACGAGTAGTCCCGGTCGGACGTTTTTTTCCGTTGTCTCTTAACCTTCCTTCTTTGTGTAGTGATTTCTTTTGCTTCCTAGACCAGGGATTTTTCTTCGCTCCTTGACTCAAGCGCTATCTCTCCCCTCTTATGTCCATGAAGCCATTTCCCCTTTTTTTGTGTCATCCGCGGGTGTCTTACATTTTTTTCGCCCTCCGTCCTTCAGTTACACCAGGCCCATATGTGTTTCTGCTATCACCCTTATCGAAATCGCTGTACAGTTTCTGCAGGCCTCGCTCAGGTTAGTTCCATCTCCCCTTCCCCCCCAAAGTTTTTGAATATCTTTCCCTTAGCGGTCGCTGAAATCTCTGTGACCGGCTCTTTGATTTTCCCCTAAGACATTGACCCCAGCGTTTATACTTCTCTTTCGAAGGATTTGACAACTTTTGTGCACGGGATGACCCTTCCGCTCTCTTATTCTTTACCTTTCCCCTGTGCGTTGCCTTTCTTGTTTCTCCTGTCATTTCACGCCCTATCCCTTTTCCTTTTGTCAGCCTAATAATTGGCCGTTCCTTTCGCGGCGGAGGCAGTTACTCTGTCTGCCTTAATTAACGTGTCTATTCGCTTCCTCCTCTCCTTTTCCTTTGTGGTTTTCTCGGGATTCTTTTTTTCACTCCCCCTTTTTCGAATTTTTTGCTTAGCGTCTTCCTTCCCGCCCGGACTTATCTCAGCGCAATTTAGCCCTTTGTTCTCTTACCCATCTCTCTCTTCGCTATTCGCTTTTTTTTTACTCTTCTGAAACTTTTTTGGCGCTTTCTTTCCTCTGCGTATGGCGCTTTGAGGTTAGGAGACTTTATGATCGACTGGAAGCAGACCTTGCTCGTTTTTTCCTTTCTATTCGGTACCTTCTCTTTTCCAACCCAGCCGTGTAAGGCCTCCCCTCCCTTTTCCCTTGGGACTTGCAATGTACGAGTAGAATCTGGTGTTGACATATAGTTGCCTGCTTTTCTCTTGGTCACGGATCTCTTTGCGACCTAGTCCCTCTACGGGAAGTCAGTTGGTACTTGCCGTGGTTCGGTGACCTTCGCAGCCTTTTTTCCTGCCACTCTACGTAGTTGGCCGGCGTTTCCTGTTCCCGTTCTTTATTTTCCTTGTTTAAACTCTTAAGGGAGGTCATAGAGCAGCTAGTCATTTTTGCCGATTTCCCAAGTTGAGTTGACCCCCTTTTTCCTATCGCCCTCCCCTAAGACCCTTTTTGGAAAGAACGCTCATCGCGTATCACTCCTCCCGAGAGTCGAGTTGTGTGTACTCCCCGCAATCTTTTTCGGCCGGCTTTTTTTTTCGATGAGTGGCCGTCTTTTTTCACTGGCCCGATTCTTTTCCCCTTGGATTCGCCGGCCGGTCCTCATTGTACTGATCCGTTACTCCAACTGCCACGACTTGTTGAGCCGACTTCTTCCTTGATGGTTTTTCCCTTTCTTTTTTTCGGTTTAAGCTCACCAGGCGTCTTCGAGACGATTGGACTCTTTGATAGTACCCTGACCCCGACCGGTCTTTCCTCCGTTCGGGACCCCCTTTGAGTGGGTTACTCCCATCCGTACCTTCTCTTTTTATCTCTCATTCCAGTTAGGGATCTCCCCCATGGTACGGCTTCCGAATAGGTTTGCGCCTCGAGGTATCTTGCGGATGTTGGAATCGGCTTGACCATACCTTTGTTTTTTTTTTTTTGATCCTTTCTTTTTTTTTCCTTCTCCTTGTGTTTGGTGTCTCGACTTGGTCGCTGATTCTCGTTCCCAGTCTACCTCTTTCTGGTTAAGCCGTTTTTCCTAACTAACGTCCTAGAATAGACCACTTCTTTTTCTTCAGACTATTCGGCAAGGCCTTTTGCTGCGTGGATTGCGCCCTCACGTACTAACTTTGCGCCTACACAGCTTTAGGTGACCGTAGTCCAACACACTACCATTTTTAGTGTTTGACGGCGCACGTTTGGTTTTCTTGACGACCAAAGATTTTCGCTCCATCGCTGTTGAAGCCAAACAACCATTCCATTAAACTCTTCTACTTGCGGTGCTTTTCAACACGGCGTGGTTGTCGCCGACCGTCCTCGAGTCCCCTTCGGCTTACGAGAGACTCACCATGAACGAATAGGGCCTTTTCCGATGACCGACTAGCACACCCCCCTTCCAGCCGCCGCGATTCGGCTGGAATCCTTACCAAACTCGCTCTCCCTTGATAAGGAGACCGGTTTCTTTCTCGTCAACCCACCTTAGTCCGGTGATGGTTCTTCGCCGGACCAGTGTCCGGTCTGTTGGCCGATTTTTGACCTCTTCGAGCTTCGCCGCCCGCTTTGTTTGATTCGTTTTCTCCTCATTCACAGAGCTGACACGACCGTACTTGTACTTCCCATGATGCCTCTCTCCTTTCCGGCCAGGTACCGGAAACCCTGACGGCGTTGCTTGACTCGTTTCTTTATTGACTCCACGTCGCAGTGCGTTCAGTCTTACTTCCAAACAACCAGGGCCTTACTCCCCGTACCCTTTGGGCAACGTCAAAATTCTCCTTGTTCGTTGGATCTAGGTGTTCCTCCTATGCAGTTACTGCTCCGAAGTTACCCTGGCCGGCCGGGTAGTTTCCCATTCAGCACTTCCGACGACCCTCCCTTTTTACCTTTGCATATAGTCCTACCTGGAGGCCTGGCTACAGGCTTGAGCGGGGCCGCGCGAGTCAAAAACTGTCACGATCGCCTACTCGGTCTTGACTTTTTCCTCACCGGTTTTCTCTGGTCTTTTCTTGCTATCGTTTGGATGGGACTTGGGAATGCGACCCCCAGTGAAGCCCACCTGTGACAAGGGCTTCTTCGAGTTCACGCAGATCCGTGCTTTGCACTGCCGCTTCTTTTTTTTTTACTTCGTCCTTCTTTTTTGTGATCGGAAACATAACCAACTCCGTTACTCGCACCGCCGCGGCAGACGTTTTCCGCGTAGGCCCTGAACCAGGATAACTTTTTAGTCGATGAAGCATGATCGGCTCAGGTTTCCTCCGTCCGTGGACGCTTTTCTCCGCAGCTATCCTGAAGCGTTGCCGTTATCCCATGGTAACGTCCGCTACACCTCTCCTGAGACCCCGCTGTGGGTCATGGATCGAGAGTTTATCCAAGGTCACCGTTTCCTTTTCCCTTCTTTTCGTAGACCGTTTCTTTTTTTGATTCCTTTTTTGGGGAATCTGCGATTACACCCGTAATGCGAAGGTCTCGCCTCAGCGTCACGCCGATGTTCTCTTTTTTTGAAGAGCATGTAACGACACGATCTCTTTACTTGGGTTTTCGTGTGGCCGATTGCCCGAAACTGTCAGACCTCCCGCTTTTTGCATCGACCCCGCCGGAAGGGCTCCTATGTTTTCACCGATTTCTTTTTGCATTTCTTGTCTCCTTCTTGCTGATCCGGCGACCGAGACTTTGCACTCTGAGATTTCTAGGATTCACGCCAATGAGGCGTTTTAAGAGCAATTTCTGACCTTTTGATGGCTGGGGTGCGGTTCCCGCCGTTTTCTCCAGTTGAGAGTTCCTCGATTGATTTCTTTTGACTCTCCCTGCGCGTGACACGCATCAGAGTTTCCCTTCCGTCGATCATCCCTCTCCTGACTCGCCGCTTTCAGAACTTGAGTTGATCGGTCCTTCGGTTTTAATCGCGTCAGCTTGATTTTCGACCAACTCGACTTAGTTTTCCCAGAGCCGCAGGGGGGTCATCTTGTCGATAACCATTTTGGTTCAATCCCTAGTCCTGTGGCCTCTTGTTCCTTTTACCCCACGTTCCCTCCGATCTTTTCTTCTTTCTTTTCATGTTTCGGTAGAGCACCGGGGGCGGTGGGTCCGTTGGGCCGCCATCCCCTTTTGTTGCTCCAGGCAGCCCTTGCCGCGCGGTTTATCCGCCACATCGTCTTCGTGCTTTTTAATTGACTCTTCGAGATGAACCTTCACCTGCAGTACATGTTGTGCAGCAAGTCTCTTAGGAAATCTTTTGACGTTCAACAACTACTTCCCCTCTTTTTTTCCTCTGCTGCTCGCGGGCGGCTTTTTCGTTCCCCCCTGACGCACCGACACGCACGTCTAAACACACCGGGGCCTTTCGGCTTCAAGTCTTTCCCTTTGCCCTTTTTGCTTTTCCGTTAGCTTTTTCTCCTTTCTTGCTATGATGGGGAACTCACCTTTGCACCCTGCCAGTCCGCGACCTGGGCTTTGCGCCAAGAACCTGACGCCACATATGCCGCCTTGTGGGATCTTTTCCGAAGCCCGCTGGGGATTCTTTCACTACCTTCTAACGACTCTTTGTACTAGTTCCCCCGTTTTCTCCCCTCGCAAAATGTTTTTGACGTTCTTCCCGCCAATTCCCGTTCTCATAACAAGCTCGGCCTTGCGTGCGTTTTTTTCCCTCTTATTTCATCATCTTTGTTGTTTGATTTGAGTCCCAGGACGAACGTGACGCTCTTCGCCCGCGTGTTTCCAGTTTGACGCTTGAGTCGAAAAGGATGCTTTTTTTTTTTCTTTTTCCGATACAGTGTGGAAGTTACTTCTCTTTATCGATTTTTGGAAGCCACAGCCGGCGTCTCTCCTGTACCCCCCCGTTTGAACGTAGTTTCTTGGCAGGTTCGGGTCCAGCGCCCTTGCTCGCGGTTCCTTTTAGAAGTGAGGTATTTCCACTCTCCTGTCGGTAGCCCGTTTCTGCATTTTTTTTTTCACGCCCAGGGTTTTTTTTTTTTAGGTCGGACCCCTCAGTTTTGCGAACCTCCGGCCTGGTTTTTACTTTTTTCTTTTGCCCGGCGGGAAGTGCCGAGAATATCCTCCGCCCGTCCTTGACTCTAGCTGCGAGCTCCCTCTTCGTTTGTACCTTCTTCCCTGGTAGAAGCCTCTGCTGTCCACGCTGTACTGCATAGGCCTTCTCTGTTGTTGTAAGCCAGCAGACGATGTTCCTTTTTTTATCACCCCGAGGCGGCCTTTCCGTCCCGCTCCTGGGTTATGGCGGTTCCCACCACCTGTCTCACACCCTGCCCCCCGATTTTCCCTGGCGGCCCTTGAGCTCGAGGGCGTGTTTCTTTCTCTATGGCCCAAAGTCCGGAGGCGTTTCTCCAAATGGTGAGCTCCCGAGCAGGATCGTAGTTTTGGCGCTGGTTTCCCACCACTCCTTTTTGATGTTCTGTTCCTCAAGTTTTGTATTTTTTCACTTACTTAAGTTCGGCGGAGTTCTTACGGCTTGGCCTAGAATGGACGTGATCCGTGCTGAACTCTTTTTGCTTTTCTCACGCGCGGGAAGGGCGTCTCTTTGCTAGGCAGCTTTTCTTTTCAATTCATTTCGCCGGTTCACAGCCGTCGTTATCTTCTGACGGCATTTACGGCGGACTTAGTTGCTCACCACCCCGTTGCTTCCATCTAGGATCTCCTCTCCCTGTTTTCGGACAGCAAGCCTATTTTCTCCACCCTCGCATCTTCATGCATTGCCCCTGCCCTTCCAAGGCGGGGGTTCGTTTTCCCCATCAGCGGGGTCGTACATGTTTCGGCTCCTGTATTCAGAATTCTATCGTTGTAGTTTTTCATTCTTTTCTCTTCTTTCCGCGGCGATGTAGGAAATTTTCTCTTAGGGTAGGACTCGACCTCTTCCCCCCTCCAGACGATGGCCAGTCGTCGCGTCTGCTCGCAATTTTTGGTTTGCTTCGGCTGCTCGCTCAGCCACTTTGTCCGCCTCTGAGAGGTTCTTCGAGTTCCAATGTTTCACGGCCCGGTCCCTATGCATATCGAGCCCGCCTCTTTCCTGCCGATTGGTTCTTTTCGTATGCGTCTCCGCTTCATCTTGCCCTACTTGAATTCTTTGTTTAGGGCCTACTCAGGTGCCTTTACCGACGGCGGCGGCCGTGCCCGGCTGTGACGTGCCGCTTGGTGTTTCTAGGCCCGCAACTCGATAATTTTTTTTTTTCTCAAGCGGGACTTGCGTCTCGGTAGCTCCCCTTTGGCGCCTTTTCTCCTTGGTCGCCCTTCCCCCTACCGAGTTTCTTACGCCCTCGTCAGCTCGCCACTTTGCCACTTCCAGCTAGCGTATTCCCGTTAGTTTTTTTCCCTTTGTCCCGAGGCGATTCAACGCTCGTCTCCTTCCGCGGCAGGTCCCGGTCCAGTTCTTGCCATTATGACCTTTTATCTTCGGTGCGGCGTTTGTGATGATCGCTTTTTCAGTACGACTTCCTACGTTTTCATTCGCTCCCGGCCTTCCTTGCCACATCTGATGAATGAACCTGACCCCGGTATTTCCTTTGCCCAGTTACATGTTTCTGACTCCCTTTTTTTTGATTTCGACCTTTTTTGCGTTATCCCTTCCGTTTTTAGACGAGCACGAGACGGGCCGTGGTTAAGGTACTGCCTTCCGGTGATCGAGCATCAATGGTCGTCCTCACCGAGAGTCCTTTGCCAGTCTTTCTTTGACGTTTTTTTTTTTTTTTATCTCTCCTGGCGGGTCGAGCGAATTCTTCTCTTCTCCTATGTCACAGCAGCTTGTAATGATCGACCCCCATCAAAGTCGTACCAGGTGTGCGAACGACCAGCTCTGGTATCCAGTCCTCATCCTCAGATAGAGTTTGATTTTTCCCTTTCCTCCCTTACGGACGTCCGGCTGTTTTGTATAGAGGTCCTCTTCCTGGCCCCTATGCTCCATTGGTCTGACGCGCTTGCCCGGTCCGTTGTCGTACTACTGTCTTCCGACTCACCTCCGAAGTGGTTCCCTCTCCTCTTGTCCTTTTCGCGTTTCATGTTTTGATGTTTGCGTGGGCGTTCCCCAGGCGTACGTTTCCCTCTCTATTGATCGTAACGTAACCCCCCGCCCTTGTCTCTTAGTCGTTCCACGATGGTAGTGGTTTGGGTTCTTTTTTACCCCCCTACCGTAATTTTCCCTCGCCGCGTTTTAGGCTCTAATTCGTCTGCTGTCTCCTGACACATTCCCCGGTTGCCCTTGGAGACTTCTCTTTTGAGTTATCTTGCTGAAGTTCGTCGACTCCGGTATTGAACCAAGACCTTTTGTTGAGTTAGATCTTTTCAGCCCATTTATCCCTTACCCCTCTTTTTGTTTTGCGATAGTTCCAGATGATCCATCCACAAGTCCAGCCGCGTCTGGTTTCCAAGCTTCTCCTCTGCTCCCATTCAGTCTGAGCCTCTCTTTCACAAGGTTTCCATGGTGGCAAGGAAAATACACTTCCCCTTGACTTCCCCCAAGAGGAGCTTCTTTCATTCCACAACCAATACATCCGGTCGCTCTTGAATTCGACCGTTTTCATTTGTCTTGCTCTCACGTTTTTCCTTTTTCTCAAAGACGGCTTTTTTGACAGAAAAAAGTGCAAATCCTCCCCTCCTTTTACCCGTACGGAGGTTTAAACCACTCTTTCTTTTTTTATTCGTCCGCCCTTTCCAAGGTTTCACGTCAGGAGGCCGGCCAGTTCTTCTAAAACGTCTGGGTTTTCCCTAGACAGATCGCATCCTCCCTCCTTCCCCCTCGCTTTTGATTGAAGACCACATCCCCCCTCCTCGCTGATTCCGGGATGACTTTCTTATTCTTCGCACCAACTGGTCTTAGGTGATTTCTCTCCTTCCTTCCAAGAGTGATGTTTTCCTGCACCCGCATTCGAGCTTAGACTCTTCAGACAGGATAGGGATTACTTTGGCAGCAAAAAGACGTCCCCGTACCCCGGCAACTCTCTTTTTGTGTTTTTTTGATGCGATCATGGCCCCAACGGAACAGGAACTTCCAGACCTCCCCTTTCTGTGGACCTTCGTTTCCACGTTGATCCTGTACGACGTCGCAAAGGTGTCAGTCGCTTTTCCCCCACCGGGCCCTATCATTACCTTTGTGCAAAACGTCCCCTTTGTCGTTCTTTTCCCATTTAATCCGGCTTTTTGCTCCGCTCATTAAGTGTTAGACTTAAAACCCCTGGGCCGGCCGGGTCGTCTTCCTTCTTCCCCTCTTTTCGAACAAACACACCCCCCTCTTACAGTGAATTCTAATCCTTAGCATGCCTTGAACTGACTCGTTTGGAAGCCGAGTCACAACTTTGCCGCAACGTCCCTTTTTTTTTTTTACAGGGGTTGACCAGGTGTATGAGTGCGTTCTGGAGATAGCTATGTTTTTTTTTTTTGCCACTCCCCTTTCAAACGGGAGTATTTTTTTCTCGCATCTCCCGATGAAGGGTCAATTCCCCCGCATTCGAGGTTGCCTTTCCTCCTTTACGGTCGCGCTGATCTTCCCCTCACCGCCGGTTCAAGGTCCTTTCAGACGCCCCGATTATTCCAAGGCACCCCCGACTGTCTCTTCCTGACACTTTACCTGATGATTCCGCCGCAATGGTACTCTCGAAGAAGTCTTTTCTCTTAATCTTCTCTGGCATCTTTCCCCAGTACTCCCACATTGTTTAACTTAATGGAGACCTATTTCAAGTGGGGTCATGCGATCTCTTTTCTCCCTTCCCCCTACGATTTCGAAGGGCCTCTTCCTCCCGTCGATGCCAGGATTAAGTCTGTTGGTTCATATGTCGAGGCCCCTTACGGCCTACTTTCCCTGTCCCTCGATGGCGAATTTAGGTTGGGTCCTGTTTTTTCTATGAAATCCCCCCCTCTTTCATGTTCTTTTCAGCTTGTTCACAGTCCGAAGCCCGCGTCTTGCATCGACCTCTTGAGTTCTTCTGATGCGGTTTTTTTTGGGATCCTAGGAGGCTTGCTGCAGCGCTTTTTGCCCAGAGTAGATGACCGTCGATCTCTTTCACCCCCCAAAGTCGGATGGGCGAGCAAGTGCCTTTTTTCTCGTTTTTTCTTATTGACCTTGACGTCCTGGGAAACAGATCCTCTTGCGTCGCCTCGCTCTTAAAGTACAGGTTCCTTCCGATCGTTAACTCTTCCTCTTTACCCCTCTCTATCATCGAAGTGATTCTCCATCAGACACTCCGCAGATCCTGAGAGCCTTTCCCCGCGTCAAGATTGATGTACGTGAACAATTTAGGGCACCAAACTGCCAGCGATTTTCTCCTTCTCTCTTCACCATTTTGCTTTCCTCCTCCTTCCTGTTTGGCTTTGGACGGCTCTCCTTTCCTCTGATTATCGGGCGCCTAGAAGGGCGTCCATCGGTTTCCTTGTTTTTGAGACCTGGCGGTGGGGCTTTTTTTTTTCTAATCCCCCACCGTCGCTATCCGGCCGACAATGACGCGAGGGGGCAAGAACCAAACTTCTTAGTGCTGACCTTCCGCTGCACCCCCCTTGCCTCCATTCCTGGGCAGCCTCTCGCTGCACAGGGACCTGACTTTTCCCCCCTTCGTCTCGACCAGATCTGCTGTCTTTTTTTCTTTTCAACTTTGCACGGAAACGCATTTCTTCCAACCAAAGGACGGCTCCGGCTCAACTTCTTTCACGCCCGCCTTCTCTTAGCGCAAACACGTTTCTAGAACGCTTTTTCCCGTTTTTTGGATGATGGGCAACGTACCTAACCTTCTACATGCATTCCTCTCTCCAGGTAGTACCAACCGCGCCCAACTCGTGCCGACCTTTTTGTTTGTATCGTGGGACGCCTCTTTTTTTTCCTTCCCTATTCTTAACCCTTCTTCACGCTTCCCCAATTCAGCTTGTAAGGAAACCACAGCCTACTACTCCCTGACCCTCAGTGATCGCCCTCAAAAGGTTCTTTCATCAACAGCTCGGCTCGGCGGCTTTCCGTTCGTCGG
>Ga0179593_1440035_pt1 | contig 10624 bp, 15 predicted proteins | sample CZODoug2_1_08_16_FD_185931 | JGI IMG/M metagenome (GOLD analysis project Ga0179593, IMG submission 185931) | Vadose zone soil fungal communities from Angelo Coast Range Reserve, California, USA - CZODoug2_1_08_16fungal (PacBio error correction) | ecosystem: Environmental > Terrestrial > Soil >... | reverse complement strand
CTCTCCTTTCACCTTGTGTTCCTTTTTTCCTTCCCGATAATCCCTTAGTGCGCGTTGACTGTTCAGTCACGTCCAAAGTTTTTTGAAATCCTCCCCGGTAGGTCTTTTTCTTTCGCAAGATGTTTTCGATCCTCTCCCTTTTTTTTCTTTTTACCAACAACCCCTGCCTTGTTTTTCACCGATGGTCCGTCCCTCATCCCGGGCGTCCTTGACATTTCGTTTTTTTCGTCTCTTTTCCCGTGGCGGACACTTCCCCACAATGGTCCCGTATATGCAAGCCCCATGGCTCCGGATACTCTCCCCAATGGCGTCTGCCAATGTTCAAGTATGCCTGAAACACCCAGAAAAAACTTCTTTTTTGACTCGCTTTCCTCCCCCCCTCATGACTCCTTTTTGATACGTTACTGACCACGGTCTAGTGGACCATTGGAAGTCCACTTCTTTTTTTCAGTATCTTGGTCCCCAATATGGAGGTCGCCAAGTCTGTGTTTTCCCCCGTTAACCTCTTTTTTTTCCAATTACGAGATTAACTGGAAGGCCGGCAGTTCTTACAAACTTTTTCCCCCCTCCGAGTCAGGGTCAGTAAGACCTTGATCTGTACACCTTCCCGCCTCCCCCCCCCCAGCGGTTCATCTCCGAGCTCGGACACCCCCTCGAGCCGCCTGTTGCGTTCACCTTTTTTACCCCTTCTCCAACCCTAACCGCTGTCTTTCCCGGGCGCTTCCCCCCTTTCTCCTTCCCTTTCCAGTTCGCGTTTTTTCTCGTTGGCCTGTTCGTCCCGCCTGTTCTGTTTCCTCCTTCCTTGATTCCCCACCTGTTTCTTTTTTCGTCATGGATGGCGGTCCATGTATTTTGACCCAGTTTCTTTTTCCTCTTCAAAAAAAACCTCCCCCCCTGGCCGTATGGGGTGTCTGCGCGGTCGCCAAGTCCTGCCCCCCCCTACTCTTTGTTCACCCTGTCACTGTCCGTCTCCCGTTTTTCTTTCCCCCACCCCCCGGAGTTTGTCGCTGCTAGTACTTCGCTTGCACTCCCAATCGAAGTTTCTCTTCGTTCCCAACCCAAACAAAACCCAACCCCCCCCTATACCTCTCCCTTTTCATTTCTCTCTTCAAAGGACCTCGACCCGCCCATCTCATGCTTTTTACTTCTAACAGGACGTCTTTCCCACCCTTTTCTTAAGGAACAACCCCCCACAACTCGCGAACACACGCCATGGCTGACTTCGCCCAACACGTGGGCGTGGCGCTCGTCTCCTTATGGGGTCCTCTGTCCAACCCAGCGGGGCGGCCTTTTTTTTTTTTACCTTGTTTTCCCGTAACACCTTCCACGAGTGGTTTTGAGACCCCCCCCCTTCTCAATACTGCTCACAACACACGCCTCTTTTAAAGTTGAGAAACACTTTTCCCTTTGTTTTTTAACCTCATGGTTCTCAGAGAAAATTCCCCCCGGCTGTGTGTTTCTCCGGACTCCCCCTTTCTGTCAAATCCCGCGTGGCCCCAATGTTCAGGGAAACGCTCATCCCCCCCCACCCCCCCCATCACAAACAAAGCCTTGGGGAAAGTCATGTGCCCTCGCGTTCCGTCTCTTCTAAGGTGCGTGGGACTCAACAGAATTACCTTTGTGCAACTTCGCAATCCCCCCCTTTTTTTCCCACGGCCCAATGGTACTGAAGTCCTGACTAATCTGTTTTCCTCCCTCCTTCCGATTTCAGATCTCGGCTGATGCGCATTGCACCCAAGGCCCCGGCTTTTTTCTTTTTCTCTTCGTTCTTTATGACCACTCCCCCCCTGCACTTTCGTTCCCTCCTTCCTTCTCCTTTTGTCCGCCTGCCTATGGGATAATCTGGTGCAGGGCTGTGTTTGGATCCTCGTAACTCCCTTTTGGAGATGACACACCCCCCCTTGTTAGGCCCTTCAGTGTTTTTTTTCCTTTTTTATACCTGAACTGTCTTTTTTTCTCGACGAACCCCCCCCGCCGCGGCCCTTTTCCGACAAACTTTTTTCCTCTTGTTTATTCCTTCCCCTTCCTTCGTCCGGCGTCGTTCCGGTCGAAGTTGCTGTCAGCCCCGCTTTTTCCCCTCCACACCTGTATTGGTGGCCCATGCCACCCCTGCTATTAGACACCCCGTCCCCCTGATATCCCTCAGGTCACGGCCCGGGGTCACCCCTTCTTTTTATCTGTTCCTCACATTTTTGTTCCCCTGGTCTTTCTTCCCGCCCCCTCCAAACCCATGGATCCTTGACCGTGCTTTTTGGAGATCTCCCCGAATTCTTTCTCCTCTTGGCATGGACACTTCTTAGGATGCCCGGAACCTTTTTTCCGTCCCCCCCGATTTGGCAAACGGGTAATTCTTTTGCTCCCGTTTTTTGTTTTTTTTCCTTTGCAGCGCGCACTCCTTTTCCTTTGGCACCACCCTGAAGTTTCAAACGTTTTTTTGTTGTTTCTTATGTGGGCGTGTGTATAAGAGGGTTTCCCGAGGGTGTCCGCGCTTTCCAACCTTTCACAGGTCTTTCGCCACTGCTTTTGTGCCAGTTCTCTAGAAACCCGTAGGTTTCAACGGGTGTCACACCCGAGGTGTCGCAACTGGTTGTTTTGGTTTTGCGGTCTGACTGTCAGTATTGATTGTTGGTCTTCGGTATTCAATTTGGCACAACTCCTGGTGTCTGTCTTAGTTGTCCCGGCCCCACTCTCCGGCCCGCTTTGTATAACTTTCGCATTCGTAAATACTGCTGTCCCTTGATTTTCCCTTTCTTTGTCCTTTTTTCCCAGTCCATGTTCGTTTTCACCCTTATAGCCACCCTTTTTGTTTTTTTTTCCGGCCTTCAACCCCCCCCAGCCTTTCGTTTAGGGGGATTACAGCCCGCGTTCGAAGTAGCTAGGTATGGCCGCGATAGGGTGTGAACTTCCCCTTGGATCGTTTTTTTTCGCCGGATTCATTTTTAGTGGCTCGCATTAAGGACATCCTCAAAAACTCGTCGGTATGTTCACTTGTTATACCGGACTCCCGGTGCCGCTCCGAGAGTTCCGGGATTTTTGGCAGACGCGTCCCACATTTCTTGAGGTGTCGAATTCGCAAAGGCGGTCCGTATCATGTGCTTCCCACGATGAGCAGCCCCCAAACGCAGGGCCATCCGCTCTCCGTTTTGCCTTCCGCCGCGCCTACGCGTCGCGTTTGAATGCCGCCGTCCAATTTTCCCCCTCTTTAGTCTTCTCATTTTTAACGTCGCCCTTCTTTCTTTCTGTGTCTTTCTCTTAGAGCCTGCTTTTGATTGTCGCATTGAGTCGCCCCCCCGCACCCCATCGTCTGTTGTTTTGTCAGGTTTTTTCTGGACTGGTGCGTCTCTCTTCTCCTTTTCTTTTGTCCGGTGAGGGTCCATTACCACAGTGTGCTGTGCTTTCTGAGTCCTTTTATGTTGTTCCCTATTTATTAAACATTCCCCTCCCTGGTTTTCAAATCAGGCCACGTTTGTCCGTACACCCCCCCCCCTTTTCCCGGCGTGCTTTTGGTATTGCCGATGGTTTCGGGTCAGGTTTTTCGGGGAGGGGGTCCCTGCGAGCGCGGACGCAATTGCCATTCGACGCGACGATTGGATCGAGTATTCGTTCCCCTTGCTGTCTTCCCCCCTTTCCAGTGCGTCTGCTTGTGCTGGCAGCTGGATGTCCGGAGGCCGAGAAGGAGGAGCAGCTTGCTTTGGTTTGGTCTTTTTTTCTCCCCCCCCCTGTGCTTTTTTTTTGGTGTCGATGTGACTTTTGCCCACCGGATCTTTTTGCCCCCTCCCTTTTCCCTCCTCTGCCCAGTTGTTCCGTGCGGATTGCTTGTGCTCGTCGTGACTCCCTTTCACCCGCACCCGTCATTCGCCGTTTTTCGGGATTGAGAAGGTTATAGAACCCACTGTATTCTCTTCTTCTTTCCCCTTTTCTTTGTTTTTTTTGAGGACCCCCGATTATCACTACCATTTTGTTTTTATTCGAAAGGTCTTCCAGGACTTTTTCCTTTTTTTACGGAGTAAGCAAGACCAAGTGCAATCCTCCGGATAAGGGCTTAACCTGCAGATGGTTATAGCGATCCGTTTTTTTTCCTCCCCACACCACGTCTGAGATCACCTCAGGTTTTCCTTTCCTCCTGATCGTTTACCATCTTTTTGTTCCTCTTTCGCTGGAACGCCACACAGTACGAGCTTTCGTCGTGCCCACCCATTGGACGAATATCGATCCATGGGGCTGTCGCCCATTTTCCCCCGTTTGTTTTTACCGAAAAGTCACCGGAACTTCGCCTCCAGCAGAACTTACTTGTTACCCCGGTAGCGGCCCTTGTTTCTTTTTTGTCCAATTGCGTCCTGGTTTTTTCCCGCACTTGTGTGACCCACTTATTGCGCCCACCGACTGTGTCACATAAGGCACCCCCCCCATTCAACATAGATACTTTGATCGCGGCCGCGCAATTTTCCCCCCAACATTCCGTGGCTTTTCCCATTTTATTCTGACGTGTTTTGGTCGACTCCTGCGAAAAATAAAGGTTCCTCGGACTTCTTTCTATCTCCCCCCCCCCCCAAAAACCCCCCTCGAAAGGGTGCGCTTTTAACCTTGTCCCCCTCCCCTCCTGGATGGTTTGCGTATCTAACCAGCATTGCATGGACCAGGAGAGGCGGCGGTGCTGCTCTTTCCCCGATATTCTTCCCCTATCGTTTTTTTTCTTTGCCCCCCCTGGAGGCTGATTGTATTCTGAACCCACCCCGTCAATTGGCTTTACACACCCTTTTTCCCCCAATGGCACGATTTTGGTCTGCGTTCCCCCTTTTTCTGGTAATCTGTTCACCTCTTCCCGGGCGCCGGGCCCCCCAACTTCCCTTTCCGTTTGCGTGTTGTGTTGTACTTCGAGCCCTACCATACGAAGGTTCGCCAAAACCCAAACACCCCCCCCCACGCTCCTTAGCTCTGTTCTTCTTCCTCGTCCCCCCTTAGACCCCTTAGTAACCCCCTGGTCGTTTCGAACCAGCTCGTTTCGGGTATTACGTCCTCCCCCCCCTTCTTTCTGTTCTCATCCCCTTACCCCCTTTTTCCTACGTGTAGATTTTTTTCTGGCACAGCCTCTGACACGCCCTGTTCCACCGTGTCCTTTGTCGCCTGTTCAAGGCCGTTATGTACGATTGTCTAACAAAGGCGGGCGTCCCAGGTTTTGCTTTCTTTTCCCCTTGGTTCCGTTAAACAAAACGTTTTTTGCCGTGGTTTTCCGTTTTGATGTACCTTGCAACCCTAGCAGTCCCTAACCAACACGCCTAACGGTTGCAGGCCCCATTTTTCCCCTTCCATGTTCCACAACCCCCCCTCCTTTTCTAGATTACTTTCCCGTCTTTTGTTCCCTCCACTGTAACTTTATAGTCGCGGTCCCCATGTTCGGTCACCACCCAGAGTATAAACCACACCCCCCCTGCACCACGTTTGCACACTTTCCCTTTGCAGTCTCTGTTTCCTCTCTTCAATTTGCTTGGATCCCCCCTCACGTTTATGTGGCCAAGAACGGCCCGGTCTGTTCCCCGTGCCCCAATCGTTTTCCCCCCCGCCTCTCATTCTTTTTCCCCTTCGGATGCGAGCCATGTCACCGTTTCCCGGCTTCCGTTTTTCTTTTTGAGGTTGCGTAAGGCCCTTCACTTTTTTTGCCTACTTACTGAGTTGCCCCCCGTTTTATTCCTCTGGTCTTGCGCGTCTCCATCGGAGCATTGTGGTCGCATGGTGGAACACAATTGGATTGTTGCAGTTTTGCCTCCAGCTACCCTCGACCGTCCTTTTTCCCGCCGACCTCCCCCGCTTCTTTCCCAACCACACCCACCCCCTTTGTAGATTGTGACAATTGCAAGCGTTTTTTGTCTTCCGGGAGAAGGTCATTTTCGAGTTGGGTTTGTCAGGGTCTGTCAAACCTGATGGTAATGTTGTGTTACCCGCCCACCCACTTCTGCTTAGATTCGAGGACCACCCCTGGCGTCCCCCCTTTATCCCCTAGGGGCATTTCTTTTCCAACTTCTTTTCCTGAGCCCCGCCTAGCTTTCACCCCTTTTTTTAACTTCCCTATCCCAAAATCCCCCAGTAGGCGGTCCGTTTTTGACACTGGCGCCTCTTTCCGCATTCCCCCGAAATTCTTATGTTCCGAAACGTTGCTATTCCCCTTTTTTTAAGGAACCCATTGCAAGTTCTTGACTCACTAGGTTCACCAACCCCTTCCCTTTTTTTTTTTCTTCCCTTTAACGGCCTCGTTCAAAGCTCTGCACTTCCTTTTTCCAAACGGCGTGGTTGATGTTTTTTTGGGAGTTGGGTTGATACCCGCGGTTTCCCAACATTTGCTTTTGTTCCAATTTCACATGTTTTCGCATGCCCCTTCCTTGAATGTTTCTTTCTAGTTTTTTTTACCCCCGGAGTCCCCCTGGGTGACCCTAGTTTTGGGCCGCAACTTTTACTGGCGTTTTTTGGGGTCTCCGTTTTGAAGAGTATGTCGGGAGCGTGTCTTCACGGCCCCCCGATTCGGGGAGATGTTTCCGTTCCCCACTTTCCCTCCCCTTTTTCATGTATACGGACTGATTCGTCCCTCCGGCTGACGGGCGGCCCCCACTTGCTGTCATCTTTTCCTTGTTTCTCCCAATTCTCGCCCCCCAGGTGTTACCCGGAATTCCCCCCCTGGACGCTTGTTCCCCTTCCTAATCCAAGCGAGTAATCTCTCATTTCTACCTGGGCCCGCCGAGAACGGGTTTGTTGCGCGTTTTTTTTTTGCCCAGGAATTGTGAAGTACTTTGACTCTCATTCCCCCAACTCGCGGAGGACGTTGGAATTACAAGGTCCGGTGACCTAATTCCCCCGAGTATGTATCTTGGCTAACGCGCACCAAACAGGACCCTTTCAGTTGTGTTAGCTAGCAATAGTTGTACTATCATGACCCTCCCACCATTCACTGCCCCCCACTGAGGGGGATCCTGAGTTTTTTTCCTGAAATGACCCCCGGAAGACCTGTGAGTTTATCCTGCTCCCCCTCCCTCGGATTCTCATGCTGACCCTTCCCGCACACCCACTGGGTGGCCCGAGTTAGTCCCGGTGTCAAAGGGCCGTGCCAGGCTCGAGGTTTTTTTATTTAGGTCCCTATTGAACCGCTGTTCTTGTTTTTTCGCAGGAGTCTACAGCTTTAGGCATACCTTAACTTTTTGGTCACAGTTCTCCTGCCGTTAGCATTATTATCTTTTCGTGATTGGACGGTGGTCCCTTATTGTACCCCCCTTTGTGTTTGTTTTTTTCTTTGTTCCAGTTTCGTTTCTGTCAACCCAAACCCCGGACGCCCCCAAAACTCGCCCTTGGGCCTTCTTTTTACCTTAACGTCCGTAAGTCGGAGTGTCTCTGTTCGTTTTTTTGTCGGTGGTGTTCCCTCACAGTGCCCTCGCCTGTCCCCCCCATTGATCGGTAAGTGATTTTCTCACTCCTTTTCCGCGGCGTTGTACTTGGCTTTTTTCACCGTTCTCTCGATTTTTGGTTCTCCTTGGGCCGCTTTTGGCGCTGGACCCTCTTTGATCTCCTTTTTGTGTTGTGATGCCAGAACTGGCCTTACTGGCGTCTGTCAAAGCTGATCCTTATTCATTGCTTCCGTCGGACGGCCTTTACCTCCACAAGATTATTTCTCTTTTCTTTTGAAGAAGTCCCTGCACAATTTTATCTATATTTTCTACTTCCTTCCCCCCGTTTTTTTTTTTTGTTTCTAGAGTCGAGACTCCTTTAACTTTTTTACTTTCCCCTCTCCGTTCGACCCCTTCGTGGGAGTTTTTTTTTCCGGCCTTACGAGACAGCCTCTCCCCGGATCAGGTGCTTTTTGTTTCCCCCCTTCGCAGATGACTTGCCGACCCTCCGTCCACACCCCACACCTCCTGTAAGTTTTACACCGATGTGACCGCCTCGTTCTTCCCCTTTTTTTTCCCCCCATTCCGGTATCGAGGATACGCTGTCCAGCCAAGACCTTTTTTTCTTTTGGCGATCAGCCCCAGTTCAGAAACGATTCAATTGCGGCGCCCTTTCCCCTGCGTTCAACACACGACAAAAACTTTTTTTACCGTTCCTCGCCTCCAGCCTCCGTGCCTTTTTACGTGGTAACCGTGGGCCCCACCCGGCGAGTGTTTACCTTCCGTGTCCTGCGTTAAGAAGACCTGGACAATTCAGGCCTTCCCGCCAACACTTGTCCTGGTGGTCCCCTTAAGGAACCACGTTTCCATCCCCTTTTTTCCCATAGCTTTATGAAGACGCGCGCCCTCCTACCACCTTTCCCATCCTTTGTTTTTTTACCCAGTTATTCCCCTAACGGTGTCGACCCCTCTCCAACCTCCCCGCCGGCGTGTCCTCCCGTTTACGGAGTTTTTTTACTCCCACCCCCTTTCCTCGCGTGACGGAGTTACTTTTTTGCTACCGCGTTGGTTCTGCTGATCTTGCTTTCCCATTGGCACTGTTTCAGGTTTTCTCCTTATTCGTGGCTGGGTCGTGCGCGCCTTCGTCCGGCTTCGGATTTCCACTCTTTTCTGTCGATATGGTCGGCGTGTTTTTTACCTTTCACCCAGGCCCCCTTTTTTCCTTTGCCCGACTTATAAAACATCAAATGGAAGCTTCGTTTTGACAGTCGTTTTTGCTACTCTTGTTTTACTTTCTTTCCCGTGTTGTCTCCCCGGTTTCTACAAAATACTCCCTATTTTTTCCTATTGGAGTATCGAGGCCCCACCTTTTCAATCCCCGCCCTTTGGACCGTTTGAAAAAAAACCCCAAAAAACGCTCCGCGTGTTTGTTTTTTCTAGCGGACGGTACATGCCCCTGGCCGATTTCCGAAAGATCGGCTGTCCTGTTACGTCGAACACGACGTGCATTCCCCCTTTTTTTCCCCACCCCTTTTTTTCGGATTTTTCTGCCCCCGCCCCCATTGTCTTCCCCCCTCCGCACTTGTGGAGCCCCCTTAAGGACGTATTTTCTCTCTCTTATACAAACCGGGTTGCCGGCCTCTTGAGGACATTGTTTCCCAGTCACATCCCCGAGTTTGTTGGTCGTTACCCCCTCCACCCCCTCTCTTTCTCAGTACCGCGTTGTCCCAACACGCCCTTAAAGTGCACCCTCTTTTCCCCCCCTCCAGGTTCACCTACGGTTCTAGCAGAAACTTACCCGGTTATTGTTTTCAGTGCGAATGACCCCCCTTTTTGAAATGTTGAACGCTGTTTTTGGGGGACACTGGTTCCCGCTGGACACACAACCGGCGTATTCCCCCACAACCCCCCCTCACCCCAAACGCCTTTTGAACGGTCAAATTTGCCCTTTGCTCCCTGGTTCGCTTGTTTGAACGTGGTTTTTGAGCAAAAGGTCCTTACCCCTTTTTCTTTGACTTTCTTTCTCAAAAGAACAGGCCCCGGTTCCTGAAGTTGCACCTTCCCTAACTTTTTTGTTCCATCCATCATATTTCCCCAGTCCCTTTCGGAGCGAGCAATTTCACGGGCTCCTGTTTCTTTTTGATCTTCTTGCGTAGACCCTGCCTTAACTTTTCTGGCCCCAAGCATTTGACCGGCCTTTATCTGGGTATCTGTGTTTCTCCTCAACGGTGTGCGGTTGGGTGTTTTTCCTGGAGTGTCCCCCAATAACCCATTGAGGACCCAGTTTTGGTTTTTGGACCATCTTACCCTCCGGTCCCTGACGCTTCCAATTTCCCGTTGAACGCGTGCTTTTCCCCTCACACATTTTCTTTCGTTGTTTTTGCCTCTTCCGTCGCTTCTTTTCGGGGCGGGTCTCTTCCTTTTTGCGAGTTTTTTTAGCGTTTTTTTCAGCCAACCCTGCTTGGCCTCAATTTATTGTACCTCGCCACACTGCTTTCTTTCTTTTTTTTTTCCCGACCCCATGCGCCCCGTCTTTATTTCCCCCCCTAGGCTCGGTCCCGTTTTCCACAAGTTTTTCTGCTTGGCTTTTGCAAAGTGCGTTTCCTTGATACGCCCTTTTTAACATCCACCAAAAAAAAGTGAGTTGCCTTTCCCCGTTTCCCCCCTTTGCGATGACTCCGTCCTTAACTTATGATGGATGTGTCCCCACTTCTCTCCTCAGTCCCCCCCTTCCGTTTCTTTATGACCCCAGAGGTTGCAAACCCCCTGTTACCCTCTTTTTCTTCCCTCCCCCTTCTGGACCCCTGGCTGCTTTTTCAAGCTCTTGTCCCCCCCTTCTTGAGTCCATTCCCCCTGTTTTTTGTGGATTTTGTGTTCTGGGCCGGATACGGCTTGTTCCCCCCGTCAATTGGTCCCCGCATGGCTTGCCCAAATCAACCCTTTCTCCCGACCACTTTGTTTTTCCTTTTCCCTCCTTAGAACGTTTCCAATTGGCGTTTTCCAAGGGTTTTTTTTTTCTCCCCCCCTTTTCCTGTCCTCTTGGATTCCCCCCCCGTTTTTCCCCCCCTCTTGAGTCCCCTTTTTTTTTTTTTTTTGACCTCTTTTCCCTTCCCATGAGTTTTTCGTTGGCTCACGCCTGTGTTCTACTGCTTCGATTCCCTATTTCAGGTGTTTTTTTTTTTTTTTTTAGCTCAAGATTCCCTTGGCTCCACGGCCCCTTTGCCGTTCCTGTTTCGTTCCCTTGCTGACCCCCTTTC
>Ga0179593_1433105_pt1 | contig 10624 bp, 11 predicted proteins | sample CZODoug2_1_08_16_FD_185931 | JGI IMG/M metagenome (GOLD analysis project Ga0179593, IMG submission 185931) | Vadose zone soil fungal communities from Angelo Coast Range Reserve, California, USA - CZODoug2_1_08_16fungal (PacBio error correction) | ecosystem: Environmental > Terrestrial > Soil >... | reverse complement strand
GCTCCTGTCTGGTTCTGTAGACTCATGTCTCCCTGCAGATGCTTTTTTCCTCCGATGTGCCCTTACGGTAACCCCCATGAGTGTACCCAAATTCACCCCACGGTCCCGGCTAGCTTCTGGTGGGGCGTTCTCTGTTGTTCCAACAGACTTGAAAAGGCGGCCGACTGCTAGAGCCAATCCTTTACTTTTAATAAAGCATACGTCCAGACCCCTTCTTGGATACCTATGCGGCCACGGCGGAGCTGTCAAAAGGTTGTTAAGATCTCCGAACACCACCCCTATTTTTTTGGCCCCCCCTCTTCGCCTACCCCGAGGTTGCCGTTTCTGATTTTGAGGATTCTTTAGGACTAAGTGTCCCGTCCCCTTTGTTTGTACGCGATTTAGACTTCCAACGCGCGCGAGGGGAGAGCGCGAGCCTCTTAGTAATTAGATCTTACTCCCTTCGAGGAACGCGTTGCCCGGGACAGCTTCTTCCCGGGATTCCCAGATTAGAGAGGGTGATATCTTTTTTCGCTTTCAGGACGTGTTTGGATCACCGGGCACCGCTTCGAACCTGCGCTGTCCGTCCAGCCAGTACAACGTAAAGGCGGGGAGGGGTATCTTTGTTGGCCCATCAACTTTACATTCCCGGCCCCAATGGCAAAGGTCCGTCTATCGACTTTCTTGACTAATTTTTCGTCTTTTTCGCTTCACTGTTCGGCGCTCGATGCGGTGAAGATACGATACACAGCGGGTTTTTTCCAAGGTTGAGTTTCAATGGTTCTGTTTTCACAAAAAAGAGGGATGACTTTTTGGGAAGCTCCGCGTAGATAGGCACAACCTCGTTTTTCTGGTTTCGTCCCTCGGTGCCCTGAGAGAGGGGTACGAGGATCAAAGTGACTACGGGAGGACCCAGGGGGGGGAACCCCGACCCTTAAAGCTATTAGACCACATGGATCTCGGGTACCAGGGGGTCTAAGCGGACGGTGTTTTGGTCTGCGTGGCGCGTGGCCGAGGTGTTGTGGTTTGAGCGCCCTGTTCACTCGGGGCCAGCCGTCACCGCACTCGTATGCTCCGGTCCCATCGCCCTTTTTTACCGTTCTCCAACTGTGGTTTTTTTGATCGTCGCTTTGTCAGCAATTGAGACCCTAGCGTCTCTACCGGTGCCTTTCCCCCTTCCGGAGATGCTCCTCGGCCCCCTTCACGATTGAAGCGGTCTAGAGGGAATACGTTCGAGGCTACACTATTCCTTGGACGCGGATTTTCGGTGACCACGATTCTGCTGACTTTTCGAAGGGGTGGGAAGCCCGCGTCCTCCTTCCCTCCTGATCGAGGCTTTCCCCAGTTACATCCTCTCTGACGGCTGCGCGGCGGACTCTCAGTCGAGCTCCCGGAAAAAATTACTCGCTTCGGATTTTTCATTATATCTGTCCGTCCCAGGTTTTTTTCACTCTTTCTCTGAACCCCTAGTGCGGTTTTTCCTTCGTCGCTGCGTCTTTTCTCTCGGTGCGGTGTGACGGTGGGCTTTTTTCGGCCGGACATCGCCTTTATGTTCGTTTGCGGCCTTCAGGGCCCCCGAATCGGCTCTCAACCCTTTCCTGTGATTGTCACGAACCTCCTCACAGATCAGGCCCAATTGCGATGAAGTGTGCTCTGTTCCTTGCTTGTGCACGCTCTTTTTCGTTTTCTCTTTTTTCTGTCTCGCTTGTCACATTCTCCGGATGGACTAGTACGGGAAGAGCAAATAATTCTCCCTGTTATCTTCGATTTCCCCCTTCTCTTAACCTGAAATCATCTTTTTTTCTCTCTCTTTTCCTGAGGTGACCGAGCTTGCTGAGCATCATGCGCCTTCGGCGTTTTCGTATAGTCAATGCTAGCCTTCTCGCGTCCCCTCTTTTGGCCGGGCCGGCTGTTTTTCCCCGAACTTCTGAGCTTACACGCCCGTGTCTTGCTTAATGCTGGCATGAGCTAGTTCTTTTCGTGACCATCAGCTCTCCGCGCCCGGTGTTGATATTCGATTTGGTTACTTCATAAACCTCTTTCCTTTTCGCTTCCCTTTTTGCCGTTAATTACGCCACCACGTTCGCCGCCGGAACCCTTCTTTTCCGAGGAGCGTGTTCTCCCCCCCCCCTTTTCCGCTGTCGTATGCCGCCCTGCAGGGCGGTCAACCCGCCCCTTGATGCGTCTCGTTAACCTAGCATACAGAGGCTTGAGCTTGCTTTCTCCCCGGCGCCGCCCGTCCGCCTTTACGCCCAATTAAGCGAGGTTGGGTGCCGCCGTACGAATGACGGCTTTCCTACCAACGTTCTGTACCCTTTTCATTCTTTTATGTTTTTTAGAAAATAGTCTGTCAACATCTAGTGGCATTACGGAGACCTTACCGATAGTACTGTTGCTGACTCTAACGTTTTGACCCCATCCAGCAACCTCCCTCAATGTCGGATGCGGAGTCAGGATTACTTTCCCCCCTGTGAGTCAACTTCTCCGTTTTAATTTGTCCTTGCGTGCGATCGCTAATGTTCGCGTGATGTTGATTTCTCGTTTGTGACTCTTCCCCCCCGGTTCGGGAGTCCTTGACCAACCCCCTCTGACCACACGGAGCTTCTCCCCAACCCCTCTTTTTTGCTGGTCCAAGAGATTTTCCCTCCTTTTTCCAATGTGACCGTTTTTCCTCCACCCATTTTTCTCTTTTCCCATTGAAGATTGATTCTTTACACTAGTTGCCTGATCCCCCTTCCCCCCCTTTGAAACTGTGATCCCTTTGTGACCCCTTCTCCTTCTAGACCCATTTCTCCCTTGCCCACAGCTTAATGAGGAAAAAAGTCTCAATCACCCCACAAGCGAACTCCCCCCCCCCGCTTCGGTCCTCTGTTTCCCGATTCCCCTTCTCCCCCGAAGCTGTGGCTCTTTTTCGCGGTCGTAAGCACGTCTGACATTGTCCCCCCCCTCCTTGCAATTCGCCCGTTCTGGGCTCTTTGACAGCGACCCCCATTTGCACCCCAGCCACCGGCGTTGCGTACTTGGCGGGTACGTTTTCCCTAAGCTGCGTCATGTTGCCTTTCTTCTGGTCTTCTTCGGCCCGGCCGCAACCGCCGCTGTTAAACCCCGGGGATCATCTAGACTCCCTTTAGCGCCATGGCGGATTGCCATGTCTTTTTTTTCTCCCCATCAATTCTCCAGATCCAAGAGTGAAGCGATCAGGCCTTTCATCATGCCATTGGGCGCTCCCCCGTCTCCCCTGCTTGTAAGAAGTCAAATACTTCCATCGGATAGTGCGGTCCCACATGCTCTAGAGGACGTGCAGTCCCTCCCCGCCCCCTCGAACCGCTTACCTCTTTTAGTGATTCTTTACACCCCGGCGATTTTTTTCCTCCTTCAGCGTTTTCCGCTCGGTCTCCCATGCTTGTGCTCTTTCATTCTTTTTGGGTGGGAGCCTTGTGGTTTGACGAGTACTTGATGATAGACTTCTTGCGATCTAGAGAATAGGGCCCCTTTTTCTTTTCCGCTTCTCCCCGACCCCCCTCCTCACTACCCTTTTTCGTAGCTAAGCATGTCGGTAATGCTTAATGACTGTTTTCATGGCCCCCGTTATTTTGTGTTCCTTCTTCCCTTTCCCCCCTTTGCGCGGAGTGTGGGAGCGGTATTTAGACCCCAGAGAAACCTGAACAGGACAGGGATTCATATCTTTCCTTCTCTTGGTCAGTCAGATTCCCTCCTCCTGTCTGTTTTAGATGGCGGCCATGGTTTTCTACATAGAGAGAGTCAGACCTCCCCTCATCCCTGGATTCGCGTTTAGACTTTGATCCCCCCTCCCGGGTCCCCCCATGCAGCATAAACGTTAACACGTGGTTCTGCGAGCAACGATCTTTTGGGTATCGGGTCTCGGTCTTTTGTCCAAATCTCTCGAACCCCAAAAGTTGATCTAAGGTTCTGCGAGATTTTTTAAAGAATCCCTTTTTCCTTTTTGACGTCAACCCCACACCCTGTCCCTGTCCCTTCCAACTCGCTTGATTCGTCACCCGGGAGATTGAGCTGTGAATTAAAAGGTTGAGATGGGTACCGCTGAAACTGGAACCCTCCTTTCCAGTTGTACCAGGTGTCGCCTACCACTTCTGTTTTGAATTGGTGAGTCCAAGTGCTTTTCGATAGATCCTTGCTTGGGGTCCCATTTTCAGTTGATCCCCCCCTATTTCGTCAATTAGAGGAACATGCACGCGCGAGGGGTGGAGAGATTTTGATCCCTCTTTCTCGTATCTCGCTGTACAGTCTATGTCCTTTTTTTTCCTTGTTCGGTTTCCTTGATTGGAGAAGCGCGACCGTTCACTCGTTTAAGGGCTTCCCCTTCTTCTCTTTTTTTTCCGGCTTTTTCACTCGTGTAGCGGGTACTCACTCTATCCTGTGAACGGAGAAATCTCTCTATCCTTTTTTTCCCCCTGTTTTGACTCCCGCCACGCGTTGGATGGGTCCCGTATTGGTTACGTCATACTTTCTTCCACTCCTTCGGCCCTTTCCCCCTGGACTGGTGTTTGCGTGTTCCTTTTTGTCCCCTCCTCCTCTCTTTTGCACGCCTTTGCTTACGACGCGATGAAAAGCCTCTCCGGCTGTCGGGTCGCGTTTCTGCCTTTATTTGTTGATCACACTTGTCCCCCTGTTTCTTTTCCTTGAGTTAGACTTGTTGGTTGAAGTCGGCGGTTTTCCTCCCTTGCCCCACTTGTGCCTGTCTTCCTTTGTTTCTCCTCTCCGTTATCGCACCCTCATGGTCTCCAACATTTCAGTTTTTCTGACGCGCAGGGCTGAGGGTCGTAGAGGTCACTCCATGGGCGGAGACCCGGGTTTTGTTACCCTTCTCCTCTCTTTTTTTCTGCAATGCCTTCGACCCCCAGATCTCCTCATCTGCATCGTTATTGGGTAACGGTGGTATCAAGCAGTCAGGTTGGTAGGCGTGCCTCGGTGTTTCCGGTGTTGGGGTGTTGGCGGGCGCAAGGACGCCATGGACATTTGTGTGCTCCCCCAACTCCCGGGTTTGGAAAGCCCACCTTCCCAACGCGCACCCGGTCTCCGCCTCCCACCTCGCTGGTCCACAAAGGCAAGTGGGTTTCCGTTTTCGCGCCGATTGGCCAGTTTTTAACTCGCTCCTGAGCGGCCGGACCTCGACGACATTCCTGAGATGTTCCCCCTGCGTGAAGTTTCAGTCATCCCCCGATCTTTGACTACCTTTTAGGGCTCCGGTCTTTGGAACGGCTTCTGGTCGGGTCCTCCCCCAGAAAGTCATTATGCACGCGCACCAATGTTGGGACGAGAAATCTTCAAGGGGACTCGCTGACATCTGGTAAAACCCGTCGCTCACGTATGGTTTCTTACGGCTCCCCCGCTTTTCGGGACGACCTCATCGATTCCCCGCTCCCCTTACTCTTTGAGGCTCCGTTTTTTCCTCTATACTTTTTCCCGGCGAGCAGCCATTATGTGTTTCCATCACTCATTCTGGAATCTCTTCCAGTGGCGGGAGAACGTCACCTGTGCGAGGCGATTGCGTTTCAGTTCTTCTTCTTTTTGGCGGCCTTTCTCCATCGTCATTCTTTCTATTGTGGCCTTCTTGACGGAACCGTCCTTCCGTTTTCCCAGAAGCCTGGTGAGACATTCCCGCGAACACGGCGCGTTCATTTTTTCGTTCTTTCAACTGACCCATACCGAAACGCCCTATCCTTTTCCTTAGCGATGGAAGGCAAGTTCCTATTTTTTTATTATTTTCATCAGACTTTTCTGTTCCAGTCTGCTCCCCGCCAGACATGCGGCCACTTCTCGGTTGACCTCTCGCCTCAGGCCCCTGGACGCTCTTTGAAAGGGCCGCCCGCCCACCCTTCAATTCGCAGTTTCTTTTTTCTTTAGTAACTTCATCGGAAAATCTCTATTTCATAACCTTTTTTTTTTTGGAGTGATTTCCGGTTGGCGAGTCATCTCCATCTCCCCATGGGTCTTCTTTTGTCTTCTTAGTCAAGTGATATCAGATAGGCTTTTCTTTCTTGTCCCAAAGGAGAAGGTCCCGCTGCGGCGGCGTCTGCGACGACGAGTGATGCCTCCTCTTGCACGAAGTCTTTGTTCCCACCATAGATTCCTCTGGATTGCTCCCGACGTTGTCAGGTGTTAACCTCATAGAATTTTCAAGGCGACTTGTGACCGGATTCGCCCCCTGTTTGAGTTTTACCTTGATATCTCTTCCTTCGTCCCCAGACATTTGATTTCCTTTCCTTTCCAATCCCAGAACCCCGTCCTCACGCGAAGGTCCTTGTATTGCCGCCCGCTTGACAGCTGTGACCTCTGATACGAGAATCTTCCGCTGCCAGGCGGTAACCCATTCTTCTTTCCCCTTGATCGATTTTAATTTTCGGTTTGCTCCTCTCTCTTACTTTTTTTTTTTTTCGGTCGAAAGTCGAGATCTCTTCCCTTCAATTTAGCGCTTTGTTTTGGCACTCCGGTTTTTGAGATTTCGCAGGTCCAGCTCCTTGACGACAACGCTTTTTTTTGCGGTCCCCCTTTTTTTTCTTTCTCCTTCGTCCTTTCGACCATCCGCCGGTTAAAAATATTTTGCCCCAAACATTAGTTTGGAGTATTTTCACCTCTTTTTCCCTTTCAAGATCTTTTCCCCCCCCTCATTTTTTTCGTGCAATGTCCGTTGCTCAAACGGATCTTCTCTCCCCTTTTGTAAATCGCTCAGATTTGCCAAGGCCGGCCACTTTACCTACGCGCGGTGTTCTATCTCTACGCCCTTTCTGTTCTTTTTTCTTCGCCGTAATTCGGTTGGACAGATTACCACCTGAAAAGCGGCCCATTTGGTGATCATCCCGCCCCCCCTTTTTCTCGCCCCCCCGTCGCGACCCCCCCCCCCCTGACGGCTGGGGCCCCTGGTACCGTAAGTCCCGCGGCATCTTATCGCGCTTGTCGGCTACCCTCTGTTTTAGTTTTTTTTGATGTAAACCCCTGTGGCGTCGCGCACACAGTGACCATGACTTGTCCTCCGATCCCTTTATCCCCGGCGCGCTTGACATGGTTTTTCCTTATGGTTGTGCCCTTCTCTCCGGCTCCTCTCCCCACGTCGCAGGTCCAACACCTTCGGTGCTTACCCTTGAGCCCAGCCAGGCCGACTCCAAGGTACCCCTGACACATATCCGAAATTTCACAGGTAGTCGGTGGTCTGATCCTTTCACCTCATACCGCGCCCCGCCCGCCGCTTGGCGGCTTATTATGCCTGGTCGCCACTCACCTTCGTGACGATTACTGGGCTTGCGTGTCAACGGTCCCCTTTTCCAATTTTAGCGGGCCCCCTCGTTTCATACTTGCTTTGCTTCCTTCCCCCCCCAATAAGGGAAACCACCACCCCCAAGTTTGCTGTAACTTTGCCTTTTGAGCGTCTTTGCAGCCGTCGAGTTCTTCCTCTTTCTTCGAGGTACTTCGTGCCTTCTCCGAACCGTCCCCTCTTTACCCCCGACGGCCCCGTTCATTCCTATCCTCAGGTGAGAGCCATGGGAGCCTGTAAAGGTCCTCACTGGCTGTTCCCCTTCCCCTTTTACCTCGCCTTAGCCGCGTCCGCTCGCACGTTGCCCTTCTTTCCCCGTTAGATACCTGACCGGAGGGGCCAGTAGACCGCGATCCCCTCCCCCTCTGTTGTTTCGTTTTGGCCGCGCGTCTGCAATCGCTCCAGCGGCTAGTTATCCTTGCCCACATAGGCGCGTCCCTCCAAGTGATACCGTCTTACCCTTTACTTTCCTTCACTGGTGTCGGTTCGACTCCTGGTCATCCTACCCCCGTCGATGTTTTCTGATGGATAGTCTCTCTCCTGAAAGGGCCTCGTCCAAGTCTCCCCCTTTCAATTTTTCTCCTAGCCGGATGTGTGTCCATGCCAGGGGAGCCTTTTTCTTTGCAATTAGTCCCCTTGATGCGAGTCTTGCCCCGCTAGTCCCTCCCGTCATTTCTCCCTTTTTCCGTTATTTCTTTTTGAGCCAACGCCCAGATTTCCACGACCCCCCTAGGCTCGTCGCCAGCATTCCACCCGGTTTACCTTTCGCTCAGCGGCTTTGTGACTTGGTGGACCTCTTCTGGGGCCTCCACCCTTTCGTTTTGTAAAGGGAAACGCGTTTTTTTTTCGGAGGGTTTTGGTCGTATCCATTTAGGGACCCTGGCCCGCGTACACGTCCCAAGAACCCCCTTCAGGCTCAGCCATTTTCCTTTTTCTATCTTCCCTTCCCCCTTTATCCGGGAGGTTGTTGGCGAGATCTTAGAGATTTCTTTTGTCTTCTTTTCGCGGCGGCAATGTTTCCTTTTGATCGTCTCCCTTCGCCCGCCCCCCGCATTCCATCTTTTCCTTGCCGTCTCCTTAGTGCGGTCCACCCCTACCTCTGTACACCATTCACACAGCATTCTAGAGAACTCTTGTCAACCGTGAGGCTGAGAGATTCGAACGAACCGTTGTGGCGTCCTTCCAGGGTCCGGTTGTTCCGACAAAGAGCGGACGGCCACATTGTCTCAGCGTCAAGCGAGTAGGCCTGTTTCATCCTGCCTTCTCCACGCAAGGCTAACGTCCAATGACCAAGGCTTCCTGAATACCACCCCTCTTTCGCGGCCTCGCCCACCCGATTAGATGAGCTGGCCTCCCCTGTCTACTCTGACTCCGCTGCCCGAGGAACTCCCCTTCGAATGGGGGCTTTTGGAACATGTCGCCTACTTGGTAAGCGTCAGAACAAACACTTGTTCGAGTCTCCAACGTGTGCGGCCCCCGCCCTCGATTATGGTCTGCACGAACTTGCTAGCTGGAGCGCTTTCTAATTGCGAGTACCACGCGCGCGATGTTGCCTCCTCGGTCGTACTGTTCACAATAAGTTTCTTTCCCGATACACCCCCCTCGACGTCCCCCCTTCACGAGACGCACGCTGGGATCCTGGTCTCCGGGGGAAGTTATGGCGAAGCTGCCGGCTGTTGAAAGTTGTTTCCCTCCGCACATGGCAGTCTACCCGCGGCGAGCTCTGCTCCTTTAGTTATTTGCAAGCAGAGGGTCTGCCCCTTAAGGACGAGAACATCCCTGGACGACCCGGCGGCACCCTTGACGCTACGCTGCCGGGACGCCCCCCTCGTTCACTCCACCGTCCTGTTGGGGGGCCTTCTGGGGGGTACTTCTTTTACCCGAGTACCTTAAAATTTTGGCGGTGCCCCCATTGCAAGGGCCGTTGGACCCTAAATCCCCCTTTCTCCTATTTAGTCAACGTACTTTCTGTACTTACCGCGAAACTCAAGCGCTCCCCCAACGCTGTTCGTTGTTTTCCGATTCGGTTGACCGAGCATACCCCAGCTACCCTTGCACGGGTTCGCTTCATCGGGTGCTCCGACTTTGAATTCGTTCCAATGGTGTTTTTCCTGTCCTCCCCCAGTTTGCATTGGCGGTTCCTTTTTTCTAGCTCTGCGTCTTCGGGCACAAACTCCCTGGATCAACACTCGCGCGAGGTTTCATCATCAGGTTGGAAAAGCTTCCCCCATTTGCGGCTACCACAACGGGTTTTTTTTTTAACCTCCCGCGTCCCCTCTCTGTTCGGCCAGATCCCTAATCTGCGCGGATTCGTAACAGGTTCCTGAAAGCCAGTTGGTGGTCTCGCTCTTTTTAACGAGCTTTTTGGGGGGGTCCAGATTTTACCCGGACCGTGCAACGGCAGGTGGCCGTGGACGCATCTTTTCCCCACTGCATTTGCAGAATGCTCCAACAATCCGTCTAAAAGAGTATCCTTTTCACGCCGCGGCCGTACAAGTTTGTCCTGTCCCTTTGCTAGCGTCCTATTGGCGCACGGGGCTCCACTAGATCTGGTGAGTAACGAGCGACCCTATGCAGACATGGCGGACTTTTGCTTTTCTGCCCCCCAGGGTGAAGGTCCCCCTCCCTATATCGGGAATACTTTGATTTTTCCTAAAATGAGATTTGTGACCGCTCCCTTTCTTGTCGGGATCCAGCCGCCCCCCCTTTTTACTTACCCGCACCAACCAGGTTGTTTTGAGCCCCGACTTCTCACTTTCTTCATTTGGCATGCCGACTTGTGCCAAACCCATTCTTCCTCATCTATTCGATGACTTAGTGAGTGCGTTTTACCCTCCATTGAGTCGTCTCTAAGCTTCACAAACCTAGACCTACCCCCGTCCTAGGCTCCAGGTGTGACTTCCATGATTCTTTTCCTTAGAGAAGCCTCCCGTGGTGACCGCCCTGATCCCCTTTTTTCCCGGCACGACTTTAGGCATTAGCTGAAAGGCGCATCCTTAGATGGGCCTCCCTAGCGTGATGAAGTTGTGGGGAATTGTTTGGGGTGTCCACGGCCCGGTGAATATTCATGGTTCCGACGTGAGACGATCCTTCCCGTCCCAAGAGGGGGTAGGCCGCCCCACCGGCTTTTGGCGTCTGATGTCCCCCTCCTAAACGCATAGGACATATCCTCGATTGAATGCTAAGATGGACTTTAAGGCAGCCTGCTGCCCTTTTCTGGACGACGTATCAGCGGCTTGCTGCGCTTGTTGTTGGACGCGATCATTTTCTTCTATCTTTCCTCTCGGCACGTGTATTTTCCCGCCCCTACTTCCGCCTTCAGGATCGGCGCCTCTATCGACCCCACCCCCCCGG
>Ga0179593_1411704_pt1 | contig 10624 bp, 14 predicted proteins | sample CZODoug2_1_08_16_FD_185931 | JGI IMG/M metagenome (GOLD analysis project Ga0179593, IMG submission 185931) | Vadose zone soil fungal communities from Angelo Coast Range Reserve, California, USA - CZODoug2_1_08_16fungal (PacBio error correction) | ecosystem: Environmental > Terrestrial > Soil >... | reverse complement strand
AACAGCCTTTCTCCGAGCTTGCCTTTCTCAGCGGGCCTTTTTTTTCCCCTGACTGTTGGTGGGATATGATTCGTGACAAAAGTCACTGTTCCCCTTCCTCTCTGTGCCTGCAATGCCTTTCCATTTGCTCGGGGAGTCTCCGTTTCCTCTTCGGTCTTCTTTTTGACAAGTTTCTCTCTTTTCCCTTTTTTTTTATTCTCCCTTTGAGGAATTCAGGAGGCATTGACTTCTTATTTTTTGTTGTGTGGTTTTTGTGGGGGGTGTCGTCCTCTTTTCCCTCCCCGAGCGCCCATTTTTCGGACGTTGGTTACGTACCTACCTGTTTTCCCTGACCTTTCTGTCCAATTAAATCCTTTATTTTTCCCCTTATCAGCTCAGAAGGCGTAAGGAACGTTTCTCGCCGCGTCAGGCGCGCTCTGTTTTTTTTTTCTTGGTCTGCGGTTGAGGAGGAGCAGGAGAGAGGTCTTCCCTTTTTCTCTTGCTTTTCTTCCCGTTCCTTTAAAGAGCGTCGCATCTCCCTGTTCGCAATTTTTTTTTTTCCCTACACATCTTTGCCTGTTTCCTGTGCATGTTTCAGTAGAGGACTTCTTACCTCTGCTAGGGCCGAGCAGCGTACCCCCCTCCTCTGTCCTTTCTGTGGTCATTTTTGACCGTGAATTCTCCCGTTGTCTCGTCCCTAACCCAAGACGGCCGTACAGCCGAACCGGCCCGCCGCGTTTCTCCCTAGCGTTAGGACGTTTTTGTTTTTAGTCATGGTCCTGGCCCTTTCGCAAGTAAAGCTACGTTTCCTGCTCAGTCTTTTGAATCAGTTGCGCCGAGCCGTCCTCAGGAACGAGAGGCGGGCGATCGTGCTAGCCTGTTTTTCCTTCGTGCTCCTGCGGCAGTCGTGGACCAAGTTGTTTCCCCCTCTTTGCGCTGGATATTCGCGAGGCTTCTGCCTTTATGGACTTTGCCTCTTGCGCATTCTCGACTCGCTGCGCGGGCTCTCTTTTCTAGCCAAGGGTAGGTGGTACATTCTCTTTCTTCTCTCAGCATGTTTCCCATTTTTGGTTTCCCTCGCTTTTGGGGACGCGCGAAGTCTTCTTTGTGCCGCGTGCCTAAAGGCGTCTTCCCCATCGTAAACTCTTGTCAAATTCTCTCTCCTCGGCTCTTCGCAGTCTCTCGCCGTTCTGTTTCAGAAATTTCCACAGAGTTTCACAGAGCTTCCTTGATTTCTTTGTCAGTGAGAGCTGTTTGACTGTGTTTTTCGTCGGGGCGCCACCCCAACGCATCCTTCTCCTTCCACTCCGCGGTTCCTGTTACCCCACTCTTGCTCCCTAGGTTGTGGTAGCTATTGCGTACCGTGTAACGGTTTTGAGACGGGGTGGCTGTCTTTCTTCCTGAACTGTCCAGCGAGTCTGCCTTCTCCCCCTTTGTCTGCTATCAGCTCCGTCCGGTTCCTCCTTTCTCTGTCCGGAGGAGCTTCCCCGCACTCCCCCAACACCAGACAGGGGGTTTCAGATCCTTTTAGTTCCTACAGACAAGTCTGGAGCTCCAAGTCTTTTCCCCTTAAAGTACGTGCTTTTTTCTTCTCGCCTACAAGTGTTGGTTCAAGTTTTTTCCCCTCTGCCGAGGCAGATCCCCCCTTCGGTGGGCCGTGGACGGGGAATCTTAGTAGGAGGCTAGCGCCCTCCCTTCCCTCCCTACAGCTTTCTTTTGACGACCTTTCATTTTTTGCATCTTTACCTGAGGAAGCGGCGGCCCCAGCTAAGAGAGGAGAGTTACTCATTCTTGATCCGTTTCCTTCGGCTTTTTTCCTCCTGAAGGTGGAGGGACTTTTCTTTGCATATGTTTTAATTTTTCTGTCGGCGAACTCTTTTTTCTTGATACAGGTGACTCGTCCTATCTCGTCGGCCCTCTCCCTAATTAATTGAGAGATGCGCTTTTCTCGCTTTGGTCAACTTCTTTTTCATTCTGTCTCAGCGAATTTTTTTTAGCACGCCCGACAGAAACCCTGGTGACGTCCGCACGGACGACTTTCCCGTGTCTCTCTCTGCCCGTTCGTCTTCAGAGTGGGAGACGTTACTTATTTCAACTCAGGCCCAACATTCTGGTCTTATTAGCTTCCGCACCATAGCTCCCCCCCCAAGCACATTCAGAACCCCTCTCCTCCTCCTGTGACCAAGTCAAGATCTGCGGACCCTTTCCCCCTCCTTGCCTTTCCCCCTCCCCTTCTAGTCCCGTATGACGCTTTTTTGACGTATGCCTCACCAACTTACAGACGGGAGACCGCCCAACTGATCCCCAACTCCTTGTGAGCGCCAGACCTTTCTTGGTGCGATCCTCTCGTTGTCGTGGCTCTGTTACCCAAATTATCTTTTGCGCAAGCCGACTGCAGCTTGCTTTTTTTTTTCTAGTGTACCTCCCCCTTTCGCTTTCCCTTGGAGTGATGGTGTTTGTTTCAAGAGCAGATTTTCCTCCTTGTGCCCTTTAAATCTCCGTTCTACGGATGGTTCACCAGTCTCCTAACTTCCCTGGTTCCCCCGTTTCCTTTCTTCCCCCCCCCTCCACAATCGCCTCCTCCTCTTTCCCGGCTCTCTTCAACTCCATGCCCACTCTTTGAGGCTTACCGCTTTTGTCAAGTTCTAAGACTCATTTCCCTCTTCTGCCTTCCCATCAGAGAAGCTTGACTTTGGGTCCCTTTCGCGAAACGCTATTTTCCCTCGGCGAGTATCCTCGTAGCTTCGGTAGCTCGATAAATTTTTTTTCTCCCCGTCCCCTGTTTCACAGTCCCGACATAGCGACCCTTTTTTTTCTGCCCTTGCGAGTGCTTGTATCCCCCATCTAGAAATGACGGTTTCTCCTTGTGAATAGCCCCTGCTGTCCCCCTCGGCCCCTTTCTGCCGCGACCCCCCTCTTCCCCTGCCCGAGGCGTTCGCCTCGCAATTCTCTTCGTCGGAGCACCTCTCGCGTCATTCTGCCCCGCAGCGAGTCTCGTTTTTTTTCCCCCCACCTGTTCACGGTTTTCATTTCTCCTTCTAGGGACGTCCCTTACGCCTCTTTTACCTGTCTCTGCGGCCTCTCGGCTTTCATTGAGCGTGCGTTTTTACACCCTTCTCGCCGAAGTCTGGCTTTGCGTGCCTCCTTTCTCCTGGAATGGAGGATCTGTCGTGTTGAGTGCTTGATTTTTAACTACTCCCTTTGTTCCCCCCCACCCTGTCGCTGCACGCTCATTCCAGGCTTTTTTCCTTTGACTTCTTCTTGGCTGATTCTCGTTTCGACCAATCGGCTCATTAACGTACATGCCGGTCTTTTGCGTATCTTTCCCTTTCTTTTAGCTCCGGCCTTCCGTCGTACAGTTTCTTTTTTGATTGGGTGGGACACCGCCTTTCCCTCCCTTTCTTCTCCAAACTGTTCGACGCTGGGCCTCCCCCCCCCCCCTCTGTGCTCCCCCTAACCGCCATTGCCCTTGCTCCCTTTCTTTCCCTCCCCCCGTCCCCCCCTCCCGTCCATCCTTCTGTCAATAGATTTTTTTTCTTACGCGGTTTTTCTTCTCCTCCTTTTTTTTTTTCTTCGTCATGGACGCTCGCTTATGACAGCCCCCTTCGGCAGTGTTCTTTTTTCCTGCCCCTTGAGTCCCTGCACCGTCGAATCCTTTGCGCTCTTTTTTTTTCCGCTTGCGAGGATTACAGTTCCTTCATCGCGCACTTGTTTGCCGTTTTCTCCCCCCCTTCCGTTTTCTGTTTTTTTTTCTGCACATGTGCGAAGCAAACTCCGAAGCTCCCTCCGATCTTTTCTGCCCCTTCGGCCCGACCGTCCCTTCTCTTCTTTGTCATCCTTTCCGCTTTTTGGCATTTCTGTCGCGTGGTCAGAGGAGCCCATTTCCGCCTGCGGATCTCACTCCTCTTCTTTCTTTCTGATAGACGTGAGGAGTGTATTTTTTCCTTCAGCTTTATCATTTCTCGATTCGAGATTTACCCGTTGTCTCCTTGTCGCCCCCCCTTTCCCCCCTCTTTGTTTGATTCAGAGCCAGGGGCAGCCCCCAATGGGATGTGAGGAAGGCTGCCCCACGCACCCCTCAGTTTTTGTAGGGATGGTGACAACGTGAATGAGAGGTTTTCTTTTTCCCCGGATACTTCCTCCGCCCCGGCAGATTTGCTCCTTCTGTTTTTTGCTCTATGAAATTTTTTCCAACCAAAATGACCCGGACCTCATCCCGCTGCTTCCCCCTTTTTTTTGTTCCCTGCACAGCCCAACGGGTGGTACGATACTTTTTGTAGGTCGTCAAAGTCCGCCCGGCGTGACTTGAAGACAGTACTCGGCCGGCGCGTGTGTCCCCTTTGTCCCCTTAGTGATACAGGGAGTCCCCCCCGCAGTTTTGTGGCCCCCCAGGTTCGTTGAGGTTTTTTCGAGGGAGCGGCGCGAGAAGTTTTCTCCTCCCTCTTCCTCCTTCGTTCTGCCGCTCGCCGCGGGTTCTTTTCTCTCGAAGAAATTTTTCTTGGTGTTTTGGTTCAGGTATGGATTAGACGCCTCCATGGCGCGATGGGAGTCCCTTCCCTTTCGTGCGGGACGCGGCGAGATGCTTTTCTATGAATTTGTCTTCGCCCCACGTCGGTAAAACCCGCTAGTTCGGGAAGACCACCCCCCTCGTTCCTCCTCCTTCCACATGTACCGACTCGTTGAGAAAAGGTGACCCGAGGTTCCATTCTTTTCTTCTTTGATGTTAGTTTTATGACTACGTGTCTTTCCTTTGGGAGGGCCCTGGCCGCTCCCCCCACGCGCCAGGTATCCCAGAGTACCTGTCCCTCCGGTGGGAAGAGAGCGTTGACCCTTCTCCCGGGGGGTTGGTTTATCATGAGGAGATTGGTTATGGAAACTTTTCCCCTGTGTTCTGCAAGGGTGGAGTATTTTTTTCTTCCTGATTGGCAGCTCGCGTCGCCTCGTTTGCCCTTCAGAGGATAAGTTGCCCCCAATCTCCCTCCCTTTTACTACCACAAGGGACGTGCGATAAGTTGGTTCCCACCCCTAACCGCAGTTTCAACGGGTTTCCTGGGGTATTCGATCTTACGAGGCGGTGTTGGTCTCCATCATTTTTTTCGCCGAGGATAAGGCCCCTCTTCTTCCTTCTCTTATACGGGATCCTTTGGGTTTCGTGGGCCCCGAGTCCCTTCTCGCTGGCTCGTTTTCTGACTTTGATTTGTCTTTCTTTTTTATCGTCGTTACCTCGGAACTCTTCTGGCCAGATGTGGTCCCTCTGTTACCCCCCCCTCTCCGCAATTCTTCGCCCCTTCCTGGATATGCTATTCTTTTTCCCAGTGTTTTCCGTTCAGTTCAGGCTTTTTGTATCTGGTGAGGTTTTTCCCTCCCCCTCTCCGGAGGTGTACAAGCAGGAACGCTTTGTGCTGTCACGCATCTTCGCTCTATCTCATCCGTTGTTATTGTTTGATATTGATGGTCTCTGTAGCGAGCTGATGGTCCCCCTTCCTTTTCCCTGAGAAGGGTTTGCTCTCCCTTCTTTCCGAGCTTTTTGCTCTGTCAAGGCAGAGAGCTGCCTAGCGGCCTTCCTTTTTCCTTCCTTGCGGAGAGGGACATGTCTAGACGACATTGGACCAGCTGCCTCACTCTGCCTTTTTCCCTCTATTTTCCCTCTCCCCCCGTCTCTTTATTTCGCGCCCAGAGAAGAAGATCCCCCACCCTCGGTGTCCCTTCTGAGACAGGCAGTGGAGGCCTCTTTCATTGTTCTTCCTTCTCGCCGCCGATCTTCTCCACAGCACCTCCCCTTCGCTGCTGGGCTTCTCCCCCCCGTCCCCACATTTTCTCAGTTTTCTGTGCCGCTCAGAGGAAAAAGGGTATGCGGGTCGTGGGAGAGGGGTCCCCCCAGCCACTTCCTCTTTTTTGTTGTCTTCTTCCACGCTTATTTTGCTCTTTTTCCTTTTCCTTGATAGCGGCACTGTTGCGGACGGTGCCGGCGGACCACCTGTTCAGAGGGGACCACTCCTCTAATCCACAGACGCATCGAACGTGACCCCCTTCTCGCCGACCCCTTTGTCTCCCACGCTTCGGAGGTTTAAAGCGTCGACGCCTTTTACCCCCTGCTCCTTTGCAGGTTTGCCGCTTTTGTAACGATTTCTTTTCTGGCCCGCGTTTTGTCCACTGCCTGTCTCACAGCAGTCAACGATGTATGTTGGCCCCTTTCCTCTTGTATCTCCCGGCCGTTTCCTCGGTTTTCTTCCCTCTCCACACGAAACTCCGTTCTGTCTCCCGCAGGAGTTTTCCGTCTCCCCCCTTCGGGTACGTTCTTAGGCTAGTTTCCTCCCCCTTCCTTCCCCCTGATCCCTTCGTGTTTTTTTTTTTCCCCCCCGTTGGGAACGATCTTGCGGGTACCTCGTCCATCGGCGTTATCCGCATGAGTGTGGGCCCCTCCTGCCCCCCCTTTTCAAGCGCTCGCCTGCTCCGCTGTCGGTAGCCGTTGACAACGTTCCGATTTTTTACTTCAATTTCTATTCGGGTTGCACTGCCCCCGGCTCTTACGTAAGGATAGTCTTCCGAGAATGAATCCCGTTCTTTTTTTTTCCTGCAATGGAATCCCTCCACTAATAAGAACATCTCTTCCTTTCTTCAATTCTCTGGTACTTTTCTTTTCACCCCTTTCCCCCCCCCCTTTTTATTTGCTTGAGAAAGCCCTTTTACTACATGCTCCCTTAGTCAGGTTTTTTAGGTTTTTGCCCAATTCATCAGCACACTTTCTCAACTTCTTTCTGACCTCTCTTTTTTCTCCTTTTCCCCTCTGGTAGTAATGTCCCTATTCACATTGGAAGCCTTCCGCCATCTTTGCATCTTGGCCACGTTTTGTGCAGTGCATCGCGGGTGCACCTCCTCTAGGACCTTCCTTTTTTTTCCCCTGCGCGATCCAATTTTTGTTTTTGCCCGTTCCATCCCCCCTTTTTCCCCCCCTTTGCCCACTGTCCTGCTACGCTTTTTATGACATAAGTCCTTACCCCCAACCGCCTCATGCATGTCCTCTCCTTTGACGCGAGGCTCCCCCTGTGCTTACCTCCTTGTCCCTTTTTTTCTCTTAGGCCGACTCTTAGGCCCTCCGGCCACGTCCCACACTTCCCCCCCCCTTGTCCTTCGAGAAGGGCAGAGAAGGCCCTTGCTTAGTTGGCAGTTTGTTACTTTTCCTTCGCGAAGCTTCGGCTGTTCTCTCTTTTTCCCTTTCTCTTCCTCTTCTTTTTTCTCTTCTCCTTGGCGGCAGGAGATCTCCCGATTAAGCTCTTAGCGGAAGATGTGCTTTCCTTACGAAGGCCTCCCCTGTTCCCCTTTTCGACTCGATAGGGGGGCTTGTCCTCCTTTCCCTCTGACGTTTTTTGCTTAGGTCGGTCGACGTCCAGACCATTTTTGAAGATCGCGTTGCCCTGCTTATCTCCTCACGTCGTCATTTTTCGGATTTTTCATTAGGAGGCGGTTTTTGAGGTTTTTGAGTGTTGGAGATACAGCTCTTTGTCCTTCCTCACTGGACGGTGATGGCGGCTCCCCTTGAGAAGTGGGTATTCCGGTTTTCCCCACCCTGTCCTATTTCCCGTGCACCTCCCGTTCCCCTCGCTGTCGGCGTGTCGGTCAGTCATGAAGAGCTCCGTTTTTTCGGCCAGGAACAGAAGTCTCCCTCCTCCTCCGACCCCCACCCCCCCCCCCGTCCTGAATTTTTAGTTTCCTGGTGGTTTCTCTTCTGCCTTTTCCCACCCCGCCCCTGACTAACACTGGCTGCAAGTTCTTCCCATCTTAGGGTGGCGTCGAAGGGTAGATTCACCTCCGCATTGAAGAGGAGGTTTCCGCGCTTTTTCAGTCGCTTCTCTTTGATCTTTTCTTTTCTCCAGGCGGCCACATGACCAATGCTTATCGGAGAGTGCCTTTATTTCTCGGCGTGAGCCCTATTCCTTCTCTTTCGAATAGTCTCGGGGAGTTTGAGCGCAGAACTTGCGAAGGTTTGATTATCTGATGCGTTTTCTTTTTTCCTTGATGTTTGCTCTTTTGCGCTGCGATCTCTGCCATCTTCCTTTTTTTCCCCCTTAGGAAAACCATCCGTCAGGCGTCAGAGAGAAAATTTTTCGACGTAGCCAGCTTCTTCCTCTTTCCCGAGGTCGCTCCTCTATGTTATATTCCACTCCTACAGGTAGGGTCCCGTTCTCGGTCGAACCCACCCCATTCCTCTCTCACTGTCCACACGGTCAGCAGCGTTTAGTTCGTTTGAGTCGCCTCACGAGGGAAGTCGACTTATTGTGGCGTTATGAGCCCCGCCCCCCTTTTACTTTTGGATTGTCCTCCAATTCCCCTTTCTCAGTGGTACCGTCGCAATCTGGTAAGATATTAAACTTTTCCTAGTTAGCGGTCAACTAATCTATCCCGAGGTTGGTATGCTTCCCCATTTTTTTGTGGTCTACAGGTTCTTTGTTGTCCCCACCTCCCCCCCCAGGTCCCAGGGTAATGGGGTTTACTTTCTATAAGGGTCTCTGTAGGTCCCTCCGTTGACGATAATAGTGGTAGACGCAGTTTCTCTGTCTTCTGACTGGGAGCGGCGGCCTTTTTCTCCCCTTTTTTTTCGTCTCCAGTTTTTTCCGTTTTGCAGTGAATCCTACTTCGCTCCCCTTCCTCGGCTTGGGCGGAAGGGTCTTACGACGTTGCTTCTCTTTGAGGAAAGACGAGCATCTCTTTTCCAGCCAATCTCGCTTCCGTTCCCTTCGTTCTCCTCTTTCTTCTTCTTCCGTAGCAGCTTCTATGTTTCTTTCGTGTTTTTGGTCCTGACTCTTTTTCGTCGCCTGCATAAGGTTTTACTTGTCCTGCGCATGCTCTCTCCTTTTTTCCCCTTATCGTTGTGTTGGGACTCTCTCCTCTTCCGCCTGCCCCGTACAGGCTTTACTTCCGGGAGCCCTCTCCTCTTTCCCTCGTTGCCTGCTTTTCTACGCCTGCCCACCCTCTCGGCTCACCCCCCCTTTTTTCCTCCCCCGGCAGGCCGTGTACAAATGCGAGATGGATTTTCCTCCCCCGGAAGTTTTGTCCGCTCCGATTTACTCCCCCCCCCCCGCATGAGCTCCCCTTCCTCGCCCTTTACCGGACCCCACTCTCTCGGGTGCGCAGTGCACGTTCATTGCTCCTCTTTTCTATATCGTTGTACCTCACGTCTTTTGAGCTCTTTTTCACGCCTTCGCGCCCCCCCCTACGGCCCCACCAACACCGCCCTGGTGGTCGAAGGACCCCCCCAGCCGTGGACCTCAGGCCCTCTGGTTGTGTGTATGCTCTTGGTTCCTCCCCCTCCCACGACCTGCTTTCAACAACTTTCTTCAGGTTTTTGCGCGCGCGCGCTTACCTGCCTTTCTTTTTCTCGGACCCCCGCGAGCTTCTCCCCTTCATAGCTCCCCCCCCGAGGGGTTTGATTGTGGATTTTTTTTTTCTCTTCAGTGCCTCATCCACCCTGGCCTCCCCCCGTTTTGAACTCCCATACCGCCAGAATCCCTCTCCCATTCGTCTTCCGATCTTTCAACGTTCTGCCCGTTGAATTTTTGACCTCCTGTTTTAATGGTTGTCTGATCTCCCCTAGTTCTTGACCCCTTTTCCCCCCCCTCTATCAACAGTTGTGCAAGGTTCTACATGTTCCCGAACGAACTGACTCCAGTTTCTCGATTCGGACAGGGATATCCTCCTCTTCCTTGCTTCTGCCATAAGGCGAGGTTCTTTAAATTTTTAGATCCACCCCCCCTGCAGTCACTAGATTCCCCTTGCAGGATCGTGGCGCGGATCCCGTCACCGCGGGTTCTTTCAAGTCCCCCCCATGGAAGACCGGGAATTTTTTCTTTGTCATTCCCCCGTTATCCCACTTTCGCGCTTCCTGGACTCCCCCCTTTTGCCAGAGCGGGGTCCATCGGCGCTACGATCCCCTTTTATTCCTTCACCGTTCAGCTCCTTCCCCTTTTATACCGAATATCAGCGCCGTCTTTTATGTCCCCTGTTCCACCGGGCTTTGTCTCCCCACGCATTACCGTATCCCCCCCTCTTTTTTCCTTCGCGGAGGGACGGTTTTCGTTCTACAGAGCTTCCCCGAGCTGGAGATGCGTTAGTTTACGTTGAGCCGGTCTGTAGTCTTCCTTTTTTTGTTGGTGCGTGACTTTTTTTATCAGCCGCCCTAGGCTCCCCTTTCCTTCCCGGCTTTGTTTGACTTCCTTGCGGTTCATGGCGAGTCCCCCCCCCCAATCGTTTTCCATTCCCGTTTCACCATCGCGGGCAGCAACTGACTTTTTTGCCGGAAGCGTGCCCTTTTTTTCTTCATTGTGGTTCCCCGTGCGAGACTCCCTGTTCTTTGAGAGCAACTGGCTTTTCCGCCTCAGAAGGCAAGTCGCCCATTTGCCTGCCTACCGCTGAGGGAACCCGACGACTGTACCTGCCTCCCTCTTTCCGCAATCAGAGGCTCGGTGACGCTGTACGCACGTTTTTCTCTTTTTTTCCTTTTGAACGATTCCTGCTAGTGGCTTTCTGGTATGCCTATCCCCGTCCCAGTAATTCCACCTGGACGTTGCTTCGAACGGCCCGGGGCTCGTCCTTGTTCTCCTTGCCGTATCCCCTGAATCCTCTTCTTGCTATTTTTTCGTTCGTACCT
>Ga0179593_1260347_pt1 | contig 10624 bp, 7 predicted proteins | sample CZODoug2_1_08_16_FD_185931 | JGI IMG/M metagenome (GOLD analysis project Ga0179593, IMG submission 185931) | Vadose zone soil fungal communities from Angelo Coast Range Reserve, California, USA - CZODoug2_1_08_16fungal (PacBio error correction) | ecosystem: Environmental > Terrestrial > Soil >... | reverse complement strand
TCGTATTTTTCCTCTCCACCTCGTGATGGACCTCCCCTTACTTTTTTTGGTTCTTGGTAACAACACGGACTAGACGGAAAGGCCCTCCTTTCCCTCTCCCTTTCATGCTTTGACTGGTCGCACTCCCTGCTGTCCAGTCCTCGTCTTTTCGGTTCTCCCCCTAAGCCCGACCCGACGATGATAACCCCCTTAAGGGCGGCAGAAATCGCGCCTCCCTCCTTTCCCCAATTCGGTCCCTCATTCTCTGACTTCAGCTTCGGATAACACTATCTGCCCGATTATCGGTTGTAGGCGCCGAGTCTTGATATCTATTTATCCTACTCTTGTGAAGAGTGTATCTCGAACCCCTTTCCTCCCCCTTTTTCCGACACTTGGGCGCTCGGGCCCCCCAGGTCCTCCTCTTTCTCGTAGGCCGCATTTTTAGTTTTCGTTTTTTCTTCAGGGAGAGAGATTCCTGCCATTTTTTCCCGTACCCAGGCGTCGAGTTGCAATCGATTCTTCCCTCTTCTTCTCACCCGTTCCTCCCCCTTCCCCCAATTCTAGGGCACGGTTCCTCTAGTAGGTCCGCTTCGTCTTGTTTTAACAACGGGAAAGCGCAGTAAAGATATGCCCTAGATGTTCGCATTCCTCTACGCTCGGCTTCCTTTCCTCTTTTTCCCAATCCTCCATCTTGATATGGACGCCCACTTAGCTATTTTCTGGTCGTCGCGATCAGCTTATTAAGGGGATGTTTGAGTAGACGCAGGAATCTCGGAAGCCATTCCACCCCACGCTATTTCATTTTCCTCCCTGATGAGGCCCCTTCTGATATATCCTCCGTGGGTTTGCGCAGTGCTCAGTCCCAAGCTTTAAAAACGGGCCACTTTCCTTTATTTCTCTCCTTCTCTTCCTCCTCCCCGCGTTCTCCCCCCCCACTCCTCCACACAATGGATCGGTTTTTTTTTTCTTCTTGAACGGAAACATTGGTTTCCACCAGTCGGAGCTGCTCGCTTAATATGTATTTGCCCGTATACTGGCCGGGATGGGTCCTCCCTCATGATCCGGTCCAGGACAGGCCCCTAAAGTAGGGGCCTGCCGGTTGGAATCTTAGGCGTTTTCGAACCTCACATGTTAAATATTTAAAGTTTTGAGGTTGAGTTCGACGATCTCTAGCAACCTATGCTTCTACTCCAAAGACCCTTTTCTTCTTCTTAGACCTGCCTGAAAAACCCCGACCCCCAGCATGTTAGATTCCGCTTTGTTGGCGTTGCAGAGCTAGAAGCTTTGCAATCAAACACGCGAGCTGGAGAATCCCTTCATCTTCGTCTGAGTTGGTTCTGCTGGTGGTTACCATTCCCTTAATCCCTCTATTCTTTCCAAACCCCCTGGAACCTCTTTCGGACGATAGACCTCCTTTCTGTGGTAAGGCTGTTACGAAAAATTTGATCCCTCGTAGATTTCTGGCGCGGCAAGGTTCCTACTCTTTTTTCTCTCACCGCCCCTCCGCCCCTTCTGACACTTATAAGATCCGAGTAATCTTCGAGTAGTCGAAGGCGTAAACGATTGAGATGAATAGGTCGGGGTTTCTTGACCACTTAAGTCACGGCGACCCTTCCTAGAGGAGTTTGCAGGAGGACTAATAGGAGACCATTCTAGTTCAGAGCCGTAATAGACCCTAGACTGATTCTATGTGCAGTCCACCTCGGTTTAACGACCGTATGTCCTACTTCATCCACTGGGTCTCCTAAAATCAGCGAAGGGCCTTTCGTTGATTAGCCATGGGTGCATGGACCTTAAGTAGAAGCCTCCCAAACAACTGGGCTCGTGAGATTCTGTTCGGTCTCACCCTCATCTTCCTGATCCTTTTTTTTTTCTCTCTGTCCCCACTCTCCCAGACTACCTCGGCGAAACCGTCTTTTTTCTCGTCCTGCTATTGTCCTTTCTTACGAAGATAGCTCTCTCCCTTCCTCTTTCATTCGCCCTTTCCTTTTTCTTAGTTTTGTCCTCCAAATTAATCGCCCTCCACGAAGATTTCGAGGCGTCTTGAGATTGCACTCTGGCTCAAATTACGGGCCTCTCCCTTTCTCCCAATCTCATGGCGCCCTTTTTTCTTGCTTTAAACTTCCTTGGGACTCGCCGCCAGCCGCTTAGACCTAGACTCAACATACCTCCAGATTTAAGTCTTTTCTCTTCGAGATTTTTCTAATGGTTCGAGAGATCAAGAAGAGCCCCCAACTTTTTCCTTTCATTCCTGAGAAGACTCCTACCCCATTTACAGTCTTCCTTTCCCATATGTGGCATGGTCTGAACGGGAGCTCTCGATCAACTTAAGTCATCTTAGACTCCTCCTCTGGCTTTTTCGTATTCTTTCTGTCTCTTTCTAACTCCCGGAGTCCCCCCTCGCGTTCCGCCTAGGGTTTAGTCGTCTGTTTGCGTCCTCCCCATCTCACGTACCCACGCGCCCTTGTTTCCTATGTGCGTTCGCGGCACCTGATCGCGCTTGTCACCCTAACGGCCTTTTTTACCTTCCCCAGAAATCCAGTCACTACCCGAGGTTCATCTAAGAGCGGGGCCGCGACATTTTCTCTCGGCTTAAGCACTATGTCCAAAAAAAAAAAAACAACAAAAAACACAACAAAAACAAAAAACAAACAACAAAACCAAAAACAAAAAAACTTACATTCTCATTTCGAGTTGGTTTTTCAGAATTCGTCCTTTTCGCCTTCACCCCCTCTCGACTCCGTCTACATTTTCTCCGGGAGTTTTCCGCTCTGAAAGGACCGTGCGAGATCCGGCCGTGACATACATTCCAATTCTCCCCCCCCCCCCGATAGAACTTTCGTTCTTATCCTGGCAAACATTCTTTCCGATGAAGAGATCTATATCTATTTTTCCTAACCGGTTTTTTATTCTTTGAGATGAAAGCTATTTCATCCTGTCTTGTTTTTCCCTCTCCTATTTCTCTTCCCCCCGCTTTGATTTTCAATCGACGGGAGACTTCAGGCGCCCGAGAATTGCCCTGTTTACGTTTTCCCATCGAGACGCCCCTAGGTCCATGTGGCCGACGTCGGTTTGTTGCCGTTCCGTCGGCTCCTGGTCAGGCCTACTCTGTATACTTCGGTTCCCCCATTTAACTGTTGCGTTCCAAAGGAGTAGGGCCGTCTCTAACCCCGCTTCGTTAGGCCGCATATCGCGGAGGTTGGGTCTTTTTATAGGTAAACATGACTTCGTCTTCCCCCCCTAGACTGCCGCCTACCTCCTACAGTAATTGATTCCGTCATTAAAGATGACTTCTAGGGTTCTTTTTTAGGCACAGCCCCGCAACCTCGGCTCCGCTTCTATTTGTCAAGGACCTGCGAACTCTATACCGCAATGAAGTTTTGACCCAGCGGGGTCCGATCCTCCTATAGCGACTTCCCCCTAATTAGATTTTTTTTTTCCCTCGAAGTGATACAGAGAAAAGTGATGTCGCACTGCTTCTGCTTCTCCTTTTTCCTTCCCACCCGGAAGAAGGTTTGATTATAGGTTCCAGAGTTTGCCAAAATATACTTCCTCCCGTCCCTAGCCTACTTAGCGGACCTGGCGCATCGTCACTGGCAGGGGCTTCGAGTCGAGGGCTTGGCTTTCTTTCACGCCGATTACCCAATTTCCCCCTCGGTTTCGGTCGATTTGACGTCCCTGGTCAGCCTCGTCGTCGATACTTCGCACGTCCCCCCTCCTTTAACAAGAGCGGTAATGGATTCCGTCTTGATTAAGTTGTACTCTACCAAGATCCAGACCGATTCATTCATTTTGGCCGCATCATTTTTTTTATTGAATGTCTTAAGGGCGCGGTCCACTGTTTCCGAGGAGTGCCATTTTTTTTTTTTTTTTTCTCCGGGCCATCTTTGACACCCCCCTCCCACCCCTCCCCGTAGATGATTTTCGTAGATGATTGCCAGTTTTGTGCCTTCTGCCCTCTTTCCCCCGACCTTTTCCATATCCGGTCCTGAACGAGCCCCGCGGCCCGGTGATTCACCTTGATTCCGTCTTAGGACGTTCGCCCTTTCTTTCCCCTCCCCTCGTCTCCGCCGCCTTTCCATCAGCTCCTGACAGCGGCACGATATTTGATAGCGATTCATGCCGCGGGCGCGCCTTCCCCTCCCCTTTTTTTCTCTTTTCATAGGACCTAGTTTTTTCAAACCAAAGAAATCACCCAGCGACATTCCCTTTTTTGATTTTCGTTGGGACCCCGACTCCGCCTCCCTTTTTTTTCTTCCCTTCTCGTTTATAGTTATTTTTCTGCGTGGTTTTCGGGGTTTGCGGCGCAACCCTCTCTTTGCGCCTTTCAGCGCAGGTTGCAGTATTGGCGCCCATCCCGTTCCCACCCCCCAGACCATGTTGCCCTCATCTTTGCCCGAGACACCAAGCGGTACCGTTTTGAAAAGACGTATGAAGAACAGGTTGCCCACCACCTCTCCCCCCCGTGTGACTCCTCTTTTTCCCCTTTTTTCATCGACAGAGATCTTTGTTTCTCGCGCTGGTTCAGAGAGCGGTAAAGGCCAATTCCCTTGGCCACAGGCCTTGGGTGCTTTCTCTTCCTTTCTTCCCCTATAAGTTTTTCTTCCCCGTCGATCCATCCCGTCCGTGCCTACGATCTTCGGCCCTTTCTACTCAGCAGTTTGTAAGGATGACGACTCATACAATCACTGTTCCCTTCTCGGGAATTCGGTCCGAGCCTTCTTCTTCTTATCCTGCGATCCGGCCAAGGTCTCCAATGTTCCTCCATGAGTACGCGGCGCCATCGCGCTTTACCGAGCGTTTTTCCACGTTGAACCCCAAGCGTGAAGTTAAAGCACTCCCGTCCATTGTTCGGTTGACGCTTTTCAGGTTCGTCATGAGCTGCCCGGTTGTTCCTGTTCTCCTCCTTCATAGCCCTTCCTCCCCCAAACCCCCCAAGCACACGATCTTCTCGACACTACCCTGCATTCGAGATTTCATCTGTTTATTGCAGATGACGGTTTTGAGACCAACCCTTTCCTCCTGCTCGACACCCCTCTCTTTTTTCTTTCTCCCCCTACCGAACCTCGACAAAACCCGCCTTCTCAAGTTTTCCCCAAGCGTCGAGCATTTATTCGTTTCCCCCTTGCAGACGAAGGAGTAGGCCTCCTCCCTCCCTTTACGCGCGGTATGTTTACCCTGATTGCAGTGGTGAACCCCCAACCCCCCCTGCCCCACTGCCAGAACCCTTTACCCTGAACTCTTTTTTAGTGTTACGAAATCGCTTCATTTCTCTGGTCTCCGACCCCTCTCGACCTCGACGCCCTTCCCCCCCCCCCTTCGTCACCCCTTACCTTGGCTTAATCGCCCCTTCCTCAAGTCCGACAATGAGGCATTAGGAACTCGACTCTCAACTGAAGCTACCGGGATTTCCCCTCCCACCCGCATTTCGATTCGGTTCGTCCCCACCTGGCTTTTCGTTGTAGATTCCTTTTCTTACCTACGTTGTTTGAGCAGATGCCCTCGACGCTGGAACCTCATCCTCCCTTTGGGCTTTTGCTTTTGATCCCGCGTCTTCTTTTTCCCTCTAGCCCTCTCCCCCCTCCATGGTTTTAATTTAAGTATTTAGTCTATTCTCTCTGGCCGTCTCATCGTCGGCGTCGGCTAATATTGGTAGGCTTGTCCCTCGGAAAACTCGTGCCATCTCTGTCTCACCCTTCAGCAGGACCCCCCCCCCCTCTGGGCCAAGGGAGTCTCCTTTTTCCCCAGGAGATTTACGTGTTGTTACCATTTTTTACTACGCCGATGTCCACAACTTCCCCCTCCAAAGTTCGTCTTTTCTATCCCTAGCTCCATTGTCGAGGTTCAACTAGGCTGTATCTGGTTGGTTCGTGTGCTGTTGTGGCTTTTTTCTCCGCCCCGTGTTTTTCTCCCTTCTGCTTTTGGTTTAGAACAGTCCCTTCTATTTCGGAACCGACAAATAAACGCGGATGAATTCTAAGTTGCTTTGATCCGCTCGGTGCTTTTGTTTTTTGTGCGGCCTGATGTCTCAGACACTGAGACTCCTCCCCCAGCCAAAAAAGGGAGGCGCTCGGAGTATACTTTTTGGTAGTTACCAACCACCAATTAGGACTTTAGCCTTCGACCTTCAACACTCTTCTGGTTACCATAGAGATCCAGTCCCCCTCTGCTAGCCTCTATTAGCCTTGCAGGATCGCTGGATGCTTCATCCTTTTTCCCTTACCTTGGGCATTCCCTTTCACGAGCTTTCGGGCATCTAGTAGGAGTTTCTCCACCTTCGCTCTGTCTCTTTCGCTTGTCGATACTTCCTGCTTTCCCTTCCGGTTAAGCCCATTTTCCCTTCTCTTTTATAATGGCCTCCTAATACTCCCCAATTCAGACTGCGCGCTCGACCTTCCCAAGCAACCCGCGGTCGTTTTACAAAACCGGTATCTTCACCTCCTTTTTGTGGTGGGACCCCCCCCCTCTCATTCCGAAAGTCCACACAACGTTAATCCCTTGTTTGGAAAGATCCCTGTGGTTCACGGTTGATTTTTACCTTTGCCGAAGACGTCGCCGAAGTTGCTGTTGGCGCCCTCCGACGCTTTTTCTCCTCCCCAGAAGGACCCCCCCTCGCCAAAGATCCTCTCTCTTCAGAGAGAATTCAGGTAGTCGAGTTACCCCCAGCTGCAGGACTTGAAGCGGTGTCGGCTTGGGCCAAAAGAGGTCAATTCCCTGCTACTGCTCTTTTATTGCCTTCTTTCTCCAGGCCCTTGCATAGGAGAATAGATGGAGAAAATTTACTCTCGAGGCGGCTTGCGCTATCTGCCTTCACCTTCCAACTACCCTTCCTCAATGAATTACCATTTTTACGTTTGAGAATTCCTAAGAGAAGTTTGCTCCAATCAAGAAAGTCAGACCCTTGTCCCTTTCGCCATCCTAAAGAGGCCCAGAATTACGTGCTTTGCCCTGCTTTGCCCACCATAATCTCCTTCGTTGCGTTTTTATTTTTCCGATCGCCCCTTCAGTGATCCGTCGTCCCTGACACTCTTGATCGCGCTTTTCTTTCCTTTCCCTTTTCCGAAGACGATCGGAGTCCTCCCGGCGATCGGTCCGCCCGTTGGTCGCTCACAGTCATTTGGCCGCTGTCTCTGCGGCTTGCCTCACAAGTCCTCCGCTGGTCCACCAGACGCCAACAGGCTTCCTTTTTCCTAGATGTTTGCCTGCAGTCTGCGGTTTTCGGCTTGACGGAGCCCTGACTCGCTCCCCGCAGACGCCTTCGTCCCTCTCTCGCCCGACGCTCCCCTTCCCGAGGCCGCGACTCGTCGCGCTTGAGACCCTTTTGGTATCGATTTTTGAACCGAGATAGATAACCAAAGACGACCTTTCTTTCGTTCCTTCACTTCTCAGCCCCCTTCTTCCGGGGGGGTTTTTTGAGACATTTCTTTCGATTGGAATAAGAAGGGCGATCGACTCGCCTTACAGTAGATACACAGACCTTCTTTCCTTGAAGACGCTGGAGTTTTCTCGTCTTCTAGAGGGTTATCCTGTAGGCTGTCCCACCCTCGTCGCCTAGGGAGCAGGGTTGGGCTTCATTGACATCGTTTCCCCGGCTCCATTAGCTTTGGCCAAGTATGAACCGGGTGCCTCTTTAACAGTGCAGTTTTACAGAACCTTCCGTAAAAGATCTGGAATATTTCCCCTAAGCGGGCGTTCTACTCATTTTTCCGATTTTCAAATCGAGAAAAGTCTCCCCCTCTTCCTTTTAGCCCATTGCGCGTGCGATAACATGTTGCGTCTGAATCAAATGTCGCCAGTGAGCTAGGCCTCAGTCGCGTCGCTCTGCAAAAGGCACCGAAGGACTTACGAGCGTCCAAGAAGCATCAGAAACGGACCGTTTTTACCAATGTCGCCCTCTCGAGATCTTCCCCCCCCCCCCCACCCAACCCCCCCGACCCTTGATTTTGCAGAGACGGGCTAAAATACTCTAGCGGGGAATAAGCCGGGGGGTGTTGGCGTGTTCTCCTTGAGTCATCCTGGCCCGCTTTTCCTGATCTAGTTTTCGAATTCCGGTTTGCTGCTTTTAGAGCGTCGACCCATGGTTCCGCTTCGAGTTAGACCTGTTTGCGGTCTGCAGCGACCGCTCCCTCTTCCTGTCTGACGAGACGAGTACCTTGGTGCCGTCGCCCCTGGCCCGGGTCGCCAGACTTTTTACTTTAGAATTACGACGATTGACTTTATGTCGTCCCTAGGCAAAAGTCGACGCCCGAGGAACGGCTGATAGCCTCTTTCTTTCCCTTGGATTAGACCTTTCAAAGTGAAGGTTCTATGCCATCGAGCGCATCCTGTTTTTTTTCCAGCTTATGAGGGCTACTATTTCCCTATGTATGACGACCAACCTTCACTAATATTCCTCCGATAGGGGAGAACAAGAGACCCGCTCTTTGCTTCCCGACAAACCAGGCTTCCCCCAGATTCTCTTATAGCGAAGGATCTGGTTCTTCGGGTTCCCCATCCGCTGCCGATATGTTCTCGCTCTTGAAATGTCTGTTCTTAATCCCCTGGACCCTTCCCCTATGAAAGGTTTTTTTCCTTGGGAGAGAGCGGGTTAGCTGACCCAAATAGAAGTATCCAGGAGACCCCCGAAGTTTTCCCCTAGGCCTTATCGTCTGATTCTCGATTCGATCTCTTGTTCCCGCTCTATCTGGCTACTAAATCCCAGGAAAGAATCGTTAGATTTCTATTGATTGCCTCCTTGTGAGCATCTTCCTCTAGAAGTCGAAAGCCGATTCGAAGCGAGTGCCGGAGGTTTATTTCAAGTCGACCAAACCTTCTGGCCTTCCTTTTCCACCTCTTTGCAGAGTATCCCTGCCAGAGATAGTTTTTCTGTGGAGGCAGACGAGCGATGGATCAGACCTTTTCGACAGGATAGCCTAGAATATTTGGGCTCCGGGAGCTAAACTCCCCACTCGACGTTCCTCTGATGTGAGCAACGAGTAAGCATATTTTGACAGATCCCTTTCGTGGGGCTGTTTATTATGAAGTTCCTCCCCCAGACCATTGCGAATAATAAGTTCGCTGAAAGTTTTTCGCGCGCTTTGGTGCTCACCGTTGCTTCAGTGGAAAAGGCCCCCCTTTTTCCTTAAGACTGTGGAAGAAACCCTCCTCTAAGTCTTCATCGTTCGAATGCGGGCGCGTGACGTCTCGGTGTGTACGAAGATCTCGGTCTTCCGCCTTAAGCATTCTCCCGCCTGGGCCTGCCTCGTTTTTGTCACCCCCTACCTCCCTACCGAGTCCTCCATCCTTACTCGCGAGCCTTTCGACGACGCGTTCGTTTTCTGATCTTTATATTTAGTTTGCGGTTTTTCGCTTAGGGTGCCCTTCTTTCCCCCAAACGTAGGATTCTCTGGACGAGCTGCCCCCCGCGTGATTCGTTGAATGGCGTAACCAGCCGGAAACAGCCCAGGCTTGCTATCTTTCCCCTCCCGAACCCACTCTTACAGTTGTTGGTTTCCCAAGCGTTAGAAAAGGGTCCCCCACAAAGTTCCCCTGCCACCACTTCGGATTCGAGCTTCCCCTTGTTTTTCTCCCATCGAAAGAGTTTTCTCCATGTCCACAGACCCAGTTCCCTCGTAGAGAGGGCGGCCACTCTGCCGTTATTAACAGGCCTGGCTTTTCAAGCTACTCTTCCCCATTAAGGTCTTTTCCTTCTCTCCTCCTTCTCTTTATCAGACCGGAGCAAGCGAACGCGCCGGTCAATAGTATAGAGGATGACCCCCCCTACTAACCCCCCGCGTTAACACGAACACCCCGATGGCCCCCTTCCGGTCCTGTAAGTTTCCTTTTATCTGCCCTGAATCTTCTTCTCGCCAGACAGCCCTCGGCCAAGGCTAGCATCCCGCCATCGCGAACGGCCTCTTGCATCCGCCCTCTTCCTTATGTTCTCTTTGTGTCCCATCTGAGTTTTTTCTTCCAAGCTCAGAAAGCCTGGCCCTTGTTCGCGTTGACGTAGGCGTAGCTCCCTCGGCTGGCCCCGCTGTGGTTCATCGCTCTCTTTCTGCCTCAAGGCACGGCCGCCCAGAACCCCCCCCCCCCTCCCCCCCCCCGAAGCGGATAGATCACCGCGGGCATGCGCTTAATCTCTCGTTTTTTCGCTTTTCTTTCCCCCCGAGATATTAAGTGTGTGCGAAAACATCCGTCCTCCGCCGCGCTGATAGATTCCGCCTAAAGCCTTTCCCCGCGACCCTCGGCCAGAACAGCTTCTTTTTTTCCATTTTTTTGTCATTGAAAACTTTTCGCCCTAGTGGATCAAACAGCGATTTGACGCGAAGGTCCTGGTTTCCCGCTTGTCAGTTTTGTTCCCAAAACACGTTAACGCTTGCCCCCTCTCCCCCTGCAATACCCATTGTTTGGCTGAGGACCGCACCACCCAAAAAGGTGCTTTTACAGAATCGGTTTCCTTCTGTTCTCCTCCCCATATTCTACTCCGATACCTAACTCTTTCCCCCCGGACTTGGAGCCTCCATATCAGTTCGAAAGCAACTTCACAATGCGGCCTTGAATTTTGAAGAGACCTTTCCCCCCAAGACCATCCCCAGATTTTCTTTATGACCTATGCTGGTTCGTCCTTGTTGCCAGTTATGCCGATCCTCCCACTCCTCGTTTC
>Ga0179593_1504385_pt1 | contig 10625 bp, 7 predicted proteins | sample CZODoug2_1_08_16_FD_185931 | JGI IMG/M metagenome (GOLD analysis project Ga0179593, IMG submission 185931) | Vadose zone soil fungal communities from Angelo Coast Range Reserve, California, USA - CZODoug2_1_08_16fungal (PacBio error correction) | ecosystem: Environmental > Terrestrial > Soil >... | reverse complement strand
TGATCGCCGGCACATTCCGCCTCGCATCCCCCTTTTTGATTGCATCAACTTCCTTCAATTTCGGGGCAGTTCCCGCCAAAACAGGTGTTCGAGCAAGCATGAAGATGGGTCACGCTGCGGCTTGCTTGGATGATTGGGGATCCTTCCTTAGTCCCCCGGCTTGATGTCGCTTCCCCTTTGAAGCTAAAAATTTGGTTCAACCGATTCCCTCGGCTATACATCATTCCCCTGTAGCGTCAGTCCTTTCCTTTCCTTCCCGACCTGTAAACGATCCTCCGGAGGGATGAAAGAAGATTAGAACTGCGGAGTTCTTCCTCCTCGACGAAAAAATGTCCTACCCGTCGATCACAAGCTTGATGTCCGTCCCCCCACTACTTTTTCTGCTCGGGCCTCCTTCTGACAAAGGCGCTTGCCACAGGCGGATCCCGTCTTGTCCCCCTTCGACGATAGACCCCTCTGTGCTAGGCGGTGCTCCAACCGGCACTCTTCTGGGATCCGCTTCGCGAGACCCTTTTCCTTTCCACGGTTGCAGAAACCTCCTGCCTCCTCGGCTTTCCCTTTTCGATAAAGGACGGTGATTCGCTTTCTGTTTCTACGCCAGGGCATTCCCCACCGTCTTTTCTTTCCACCCCCTCTGAATGCGGCACCATGGTCGCTCCTACAACGGAAACGCCGTCCTTTTCGCCGCCCCCCCCCATCAGGTTCTCCCCCCTCTTGCGCCACCACACGATCCCTTCCTTTTGTGATTTTCGCGAAGGGCTTATTCCTGTTCCGGCGGACTTTTTCCGTTTCATTATCTAGTCCGAGACCCAGATGTCATCCTCCCGCGAGATGATAGTCGTGTAGGCTGGACGGTTGCTTTCGATGCGTGCATTTTCTCCGCGAGGCTACAAAGGCACTCTTTTTTGAGTGCCGCTACGGGATCCAAAGTACCTAGAAACTCTTCCCTCCCCCAAGCTCACGCGCAGATCTCTTCAGGGAAACATCGTTCAACTAGAAGGGTCCCCAGACTCGCCGCCACCGATCTCCTTCACCGCCAAGATGGTCTCGGGAAAAATAAGAAAAATCAGCGTCACGACAGCCTCCGCCGGAAAAACAGCTCCCTCCCTTCTGCCCGTCCGGACTCACGCCCCAGCCCGTTCTCTGACGTCACCAACTACCGAACCCTCCTCCCACATTTACGGGTCTTTATTGAGCAAATCGCGGATTTGGAAGGGCGCTTTATGTCCACCTCCTTCGATTTCTAAATCCAAACGCTCCGTCTCCCCTGATGAATACTACCCACTATACAATCATGTCTTTAGATCTTCCTTCTCCCCTTCTTCTGCTCAAGGGCTTGCCTACTACAGGAAAGAGAGACCACGCCACCTCTCCCTTTCAAATCATAGGGCGAAAAACGTTTCCCCCAACTGCTCTTCGCCTCCTCTTCTTTCGGAGTCCCTACCAGGCGAGGTAAGGTAAACATCGGCCTCTTAGCGCTCCCCGCACCGGCCAGGCGCCTGAGACGGCTTCAATTCCTACGTCTCTGCCGACCCAAAACCCACCCTCCTACCTTATCGGCCTCACGCGCCCCCCCAAGTCGGCTAGTAGCGCCCTCTATGAAAAGGACCCCATCGGGAGGAGCAACACAAAGTTATCTGCTCGTATTATTCACGGTCTCATACACCAAACGCCCCTTGGTTCGTCTTCTTTTTGGAGCCCCCATGAGTGCCAAAAGTCGATTCTGTTTTTTGATCCCAGCAGATCGGGACGGTTCGGTACGCTCTGTCTCCGCCCGCTTCGGGATTTTTTACGTGAAATTTCATCCTACCGCTTAGCTTTCTGGGATAGAAGCTTCCGCCGGCACACACGCCCGGCCGACGGGATTCCTCCTCCCCTTCCCCCTATTATACGGCGGTGTGCACTTGCGGTCGCGGGATGTACGCAGTCTTCTTCGAGAAAATCCGCAACCAAGTCAATGGCCCATACGATTTCCCCTTCCTTAACGCAATGTGCCCTTTTGCCCCTCTCCCCAGACATTTGCCTTTTCGGACAAGGACTAGCGAGTTCGACCCTCCCAGGCTCGATCTCGCCGCGTTTTTTTTTTTGCGCATAACGATTTTCCCAAGACGGCAGAGTCACCTTGCCCTGCAACAATCTCCGCTGAGCGCCTCTGGTTCCTACCCGGAACCCTGATGCGCCAGAGTTCAGGCGAAACAGAGAGCTCTGCGACGTGGGAGGACAGTAAACTCCCTAGGTTCACATAGAGATAACGCCCGAGACAACCATTGTCCTGACCTTCCTTATCTCCACCAGATAAATATCTTACACCCCCATGCGTTTCGCATAACGCAGAACCAGCTTCTCGGATTTTTCTAATCGGGACGAATTGATATTTTCCGCCAGTTGACGCTTCAACCACTTTTCCCCCGACTCCCATCAAAGTCGTCCATTTATCAAGGTGTGCAGCAGCTTAGTATAAAAACTCAAAGATTCGCTGGTTTCTTCCGTACGGGAGTCTCTCTCCCAAGCGCAGTCCCCCCACTACCAGCTCCTAACATGAGAAAGGGAGCCTCCCCTCGCCCGCGTACCCTGCGATGGCATTCTATTTCCCTTACGTTGTTGTGTTTATTATATCCCACTCGTTTCGCGTTTGGACTCCTTCTTTTTTACGGAAATTGTTTCTTAGAACGGTTGAGTTGCTTCTCGAGGTTGTAGAGAGCCACGCTAGCGCTCTTCCCTGCTTGATTTGCGTTGATTAAGATGCTTTATGGGCTGCACCCACCCCGGATTTACTTCCCATTCAGAACTTTTGAGGTATTTGTTGAGCGTTCCTAACTTCGAGAGGAATAGGAACTCGTCGGAGTAGACTTTCCCTAGCTTGTTCTTTTGCTCATGCTTCCTTGATTGCCAGAAGAGAATGTGGTAGCCCCCTGAGTTCCTCGGGTCGGCTCTGGTAGTTTTTCTCTAGTCTGGCCAGACGGTTCCCGTCATAGGGGATGCGCCGTCACTCCGCGCTCACATGCTACATATTTAAGTCTTTTCATCATCTTGCGCACTTCTTCTGTTTTTCTGGTACTTAACTTGCGTTGACGTTCTCAAGTCGTTGTTTTCGGCACAAAATGTAGGAGAGCAGCCGAGCTTCTTGCTCTCTCTCCTCCGGTTTACTCTTCGTCTCTCTTGAACTCAGTTGTCCAAGCTCCGTAGGGAACATTTTTTCCTTCAATCCCAGATAGGTCGCGAGTCATTGAATTGGTTGAGAAGATAATCGCCGGGCGGACCCCCCTTCCTACTGGGCGGATCGAGCGTATTCATACCCATTTCTTCCCAGAGCTCGAAGGATGGGCGCGGCGGCTGGAGATGAGCCCCCCCCCCCTGGACTTCCGGGTTTTCTTTTATTAAAATCTCCCCCTCCCCCCATGCCCGAAAACCGGGCCAGCCTACGGCCTCACCCCACAAGAATAAACAGCGCTTTCGTTGTCTGAGCAACGGAACAATTCTTCACAAAGTATGGGTTACAGACCAAGAGGCCCCAATTTTTTTTCTGGAGTGGAAGACGCCTTCTATACCCCCTCCCCGGCGCCCGCTCAACGTGCCGTGCCGATCTTCTCTGTTTCCCCCATTGATACTAAAGGCCCCTCTGGATAAGAGGGATTGGCGAGCTCGCTCGCTTCTTATTCTTATTTGTAGAGTCGACTGGTAGGACGATATCCCCTGTCTCGCCTATCCATGCTTGGGGGGATCTGGAAGCGGCGATTTGGACTGACGCGCGCCTGTTTTTTTTCCTCCTTGGACTAAGAAGAATGTGTACAGGTCGAAAGGTGGATACCGTTTTTCGTCCCGGATGTGCAAGGCGTTGGCTTTCTCGTCCCCTTTGGACGTAGTTGTCTTTCGTGTTCCTTTGCAGGAAATAGAGACGGATTCGTGTATTCCTGGTTCTTTCCCCCCCCAGACCCGGAGAGACGCGTGTTTTGTAGTTATCCTCTCAGGCGTTTTCCCCTCCCCGACGACGCAATTCGGCGCGAGACAATCACTTCGCCGCCCTTTTTTCAATGTGCGGGAGTATGGTAGTTGGTTTTTGTCTTCTCCCTCCTTTCTCCCGCTGAAGAGGCAGTGAAGTTCATTTGTCCGCTGCGGCGGCTTTCCGAGGATGGTGTAGAGAATTTTCTACCTGATCCTTTCCTTCCTCGGATCTGTGGCTCCCCCGCCTGAGGTCATGAGGGCCGGATGTCGCCCCACTCGATGATGATGTAGTGAGCATTGCAAACTCTGTTCGATTTCACCTTTAAGCGTCTCGACATTGGCCTTGATGTCCTACCCCGGCGACCCCCAAGCAAGCATTCAACCCTTTACGCGCCGCCCACTCTTTCCCAGCTGTATTTCCTCACGCTGTTCCTGTGTAGGTTTAGCCGACGTCCTATGACAGGAAACCCCGGCTACGTTTATGCGAGCGTAGCGCCCGCAACGGGTCGCCTTTTCTCATTCCCGTCGGGCGTTTCCTCTCAAGGATGGGCCCGTGCCAGGAACGTGGCGCTCCTTTTTAATGTGTGTGCTCGGTTGTAAATGCCCGCCCTCCTCACACCGACCCCTCCCTCGCCCCGGTATTTTGAGTTGACATGGCGCGAGAGTTACGAGTTTGGCGTAAACCGGACACGCAACGCAGGTCTCGGAAGCGTCAGACGGCAGCGTGACTGTTTTCTCTTCCCCGCCCCTGACGAAGGTCCTCCCTGCCCTAGGAGACCTCTTTTGAAATAACCGAATGGTGTCCTTTTTCGCCTGCGTTCCTGCTGCCGATAACACTCAGATATCGTGTGCCTTTGCCCATTACTCCCCGTTTTTCGAATGCTTATTGCGGGTCGAGGGGAGGAAAGTTTCACTTTTGCCTTCCGAGGGTAGCTGGGGGGTGGGGTCTTTCTACCCCCCCGCCTTTGATCGTTCCGCAGTTAACGAAATTGTCAGGGTAATTTCGTCTGTACCCTCTGGATTATTTCCGCTTTTTATCTAGATCGTGGAATAACTAATCCAGGTTTATCAGCATCCAGCAGCTCTCGTTTCCCTTCATTTTTTTTTTTTGATGAACTTTTTGGTTGCTTCCCGTTTACCAACTGATGATTTTCACGCGCAAACGTGGGAGGAAGGCTTGTTTCTCTGCTATCATATATATCGGTTACTCCTTTTTTGTTTTTGACTTTTTCCTTTTCTCAACAAAGGGGCCGGCCTTCCTCCCTTGAGCTTTCACCCCTTTGTAAGAACCCAACCCCCCAACAGGTTCGCTAGCCCGCATGAAGATGGGCCACGAGATGGGGGATGAGGGGCCTTCTTTTCTGAACCCGTGCCCTTTCTTATTCGTCCACGTGGAACCCCCCAATTGGATAACTCCCTTTTGCCCCTCAATATAATTCCATGCACTTGTCTCCTTCCGGCCTCCTTTTCTGCCGTTCGGGCACACCAGTCCGGAAGGAAGGGTTGCCCCGCCACTTCCCCTCGCCCTTGCTCCCTTTTAATTCGCTCGCGCCCCCCCCAATTTTTTACGCGACAGTTTGTGTCACGAAGATTATCGTTCTCCCTTGGCCCGGGCGAAAAAGGTTGTTTTCCACAGGCTATCAGTCTCCACCGTCGAGGAGAGCGTTAGCCCCTTATAGGCGGTCCTTTCCCCAAAAAATGCGCTTTTTTTTCCCTCTTATTCTTCACTTATTATTTTTCAAAAATGCGCGGACTCCGGTGAAACATGTCGCTGATTACACGGTCCCCCGAGCGATTGGTCTCGAGATCATTTTCTGAAAACCGCAACGCTTTTTGATTCACCCTGACCGGGCTCCTCTTTCCTGCTTCCCCACCCCGTTAACCTCCTTCATTCGCCGACCACCACATAAGGATCGAACACCCTCTTTCCTCCCCCCAGAAGAAAACGTTCGACGTAGTGTTCCTACATTACTTAGGAAGCTTTTCCGTTTAATGGTGAGCTCCAGTCTCCCCTAAAACTTCGTCCAAAGCTATTAGTTGCGGAGGAGGATCTCAGGTTGTATCCTTTTTTTTTTAGACCCGCCAAGGCACTTAGATGGTCCGCCCCCCCGGCTCTCAGACAGGAGGTCCGCTTCTACCCCCTCCTAGCTCATCGAGATGGGTTTTCCAAATTTCTTCCTCTTTTTCTGGTCTTTTTCAACGTTTTAATTCCCCACGGCTATTGAAAAATTTTACGTCTCCCCCCTTCTTCTTCCCCCCTGGGGTTCCCCCCCCTCTGTGGTCTCGCCTGGTTCTTTAGTTGGAGCTGATTATTCCCCCGCCCACCTACCACCTTACACCCGCAAGTACTGTTTTCTGACGTCCCCTTTTTCCCCCTTTTGACGTGTTTATTTGGAAGCCGCGATGGTAAAAGACTTTCTTAGTTTCCATACCAAAACGCCCCGCGTCGCCTCTGTCTGCCTGACGAATTTCCCCCCCTATTCCTTATTCGATGGTCCCAGTGACCGATAGTCGTCTCCAAGAAGCCAGTGCCTCGTACCTTTCCCCCCCCGCTTTTCCGCCACAACCCTAGGGGCCCCCCCCCCCTAGGTACGAATTTCAATGCTTTCGTTTGGGAAAAGATGCGGATCTCTTAGTACCCCTTTCTCCCCACAGGTTCATTTCTTTCCCAACCTTTCCTCTTTCCCCCAGCCCATCGTCCCTTAGTTTCGTTAGAAGGTATTCCCCTCATCTCGATTTCTCACTATACCCTCTTTTTCCCCATACGCTGACCATCTTCGCTGCGATTTGAGCCGTTCGATACATTCTACGGGTACCCCTTCTCTTTTTTTTAGGCATAGCTTTTTCAGGTTGACTGTATAACTGTTTTTCCAATAACACCCACCCCTCCTTTTAGTTTTATTTCTTCGCCACCGAATCCCTCTTTTTTATGGTATTTTCTTTTCCTTCTTCTGTTGTTCGAGTTCTGGTGATGTAGACCAGCTTTGGATTTTTTCCCTTTTATCCCCTCCCCACTCCGTGCAGTCCGACAGTTTTTCCTTTTCCCCCCTCTCTCTTTTCCGGCCTCATTCCCGTCCTTTTGGCGATTTTCCCCACCTTATGACGCCATTTCCCCTTCTGCGGGCCTTCCCCGTATTTCCCTCCGTTTTTTCTCCCTTCCTACCCCCCAAGCTTTTATCCTTGCTTTCGGGTCCCTTCACCATGGCCTCATTAACGGAGTTAACACCCCTTTCTTCCCACCCGATCTACTTTGATCCGCCCTTCTTTTCCTCTGCCCGACGATTTTTTTTGTTTTCCAACGGTGTCCCGTCCCTCAACGCCTTTTGCAGTCTTTTTTGCAGCTCCCCTTCCTCTTTCCCCCGCGCATCGTCTTTATTTCCCCATTCTCAGTTCCTCGTTTGTCACGGCGTAACCATCCCCCGAGGACGTTCAAAACTAGCGATCCTCTTATTCCCCCCCCCTTTTCGACATCCGCCCTGGCTCACCCCTCTTCCCTCAGAGGCTTCCCCCCCCCATAGTTTCAACGAGTTATCTCGTTTTCCGTTCGGAACGAGATTCAGAATGCTTTCCCCTCCCCCACATCATTGTTGGATTTCAACGAACCCCATTCTTACGTGGTTTTCGTTTCTCCCCGCGACGGTGGTGCAGCAGAAGTCGATGATTTCCCCCCCCTCAAGACTCTTTTGGTGGAGCTTTCTCACTTCTCCCCCCTCGCCTTTTCCCCCCTTCAGAAACTCAATTCCGCTTCAATTGTACTTCCTCTTTCTTCATTTGACAGTTGGAATTCTATCTCTCCCTTTTTGATGATGCCACTCCCCGGTAGTCTGACTTCTTCGGCCCTCTCAGTCTTCCCTTTTGAGAGAGTGGTTTCTGACATTTTTCAGCTTGAGCGACCTCATTTTCGGTCGTTTTACCCCCCTCTTGATATTGAGTAATCCCCCCCCTCTTCCCCCACCCTTGCTTGTTCTCCTTTTTTCAAATGTACTCGTTTTCTTTTCCAGGAAAGTAGTTTTTTTTCCTTCCTTGGTCCCCCCGCGCTTTTACAGCCTCGGTATGCTTCTCCCACGTAAAGGTTTTTTTCGCCTTTTTGTCTCAGATGACCATGGGTATCTTATCCTTTTTGAACCTTTGGTCGGGACGTTTTATCTGTTTGCGAGTTTTCCTTCGGGTTCGGGGACAATTCTTTCAGCCCCTCCAATTCTCCAGGTAATCCTCTTTTGTTCCCGGTCTTGTTCGGCCTGTCCAAATTCCCCCTGAGTTTTTTGTCCAGTTTTCCCCCTTTAAACCCCCTTTCTTTTTTCAGTTCGGCCTCTACGATTCTTCCCCTCCTCGGTGGAAACTACCTTTTGTTCTCCCTTTTTTTTTTTTCCTTTCTTTCAGGCCAGAAACATAGGACCAGACTTTCTTCTTGTGAACTGGCCGTCCCCTTTTTTCCTTTCTCCCACCCCCCGTGGTCACCTGCCCGTTCCGGGGACTGAGAGTATTAATCTCATAAGGAGGCACTCGTTGCTTCAGTTTTGAGGAGGCGTCAGAGTGCTCGGATTGCTTTGTTTGTTTTTGCTTCCGTTGCAGTTCCCTTTCTGACCGATCTTCGGTAGGCAGACAACTTCTCACTTGCTTCCCTTGCCAACAACCTGCTTTCCACAACCACCCACGCTCCGGCCTCCCCCCCCGAACGCCAAGCCCTTTTTTCGAGCACCTCACAGAAAGACCGCGGGAAGTCCTTTTTCTAACCAACGCCGACAAAGTTTCTTTTGTGAGGGTCATTTCCGACTTCGTTTGATTTCTCCCAGCGCCCTCTCCCCCCTTAGGGCCTTTAAGCCCTGCCGATGCCTTGGCCATTTTTTCGAATATGATATCTCTCTCTTTTAAGTTTCCAGTCCCTAGATTGGTGCGTCTTGTATTATTTCGCCTAGCGCAGGGGATGTTTCGGTTCCTCACCGTCACCCTACCGCTCCGGCGTTGGCGGAGAGAGACCTCGTGAAGTGCCCTATCGCGTTTCGTCCTATTCGTTGTTCTGAGCCAAGAGCTCGCTAGACATCCCGTTTTTCTCCCTTCGGGGCGTTGCGACTGCGCCCCTCTGTTCCGGTTCCTTCTGCGCCGCCGTGCTCGTGAGCGAATATCTAGCCGGCCATCTAGAGTCTCGTGTAGATGCGTTTCTTTCACTTGCGCGAGATATCGCGTCGCTTTGCCGACGGCGGCTGTTAGACCTCTCGGCGAGTTCGTGAACCCCTCAACGACTGAACGCCGGATGCGGAGGGTCGTCGGTTTGGCCCCGTTGTCCCGTCACCGATTGCAGAGGGCCGGAGTGGCTTCAGCGAACCTTGTTGCCGCTGGTCGGGGTGGAGGAGGTGTCCGGCTTTTTTGTCCTCCGGAGCTTGGCTTTCTTCGATCGTGTTTACGGACTTGGCGACCGCGTGACGCGATGTGACGCCATTCTCGATGAGTGGCGATTAGCAGTACCTCGTGTCTCGGACTAGACGCGGGCACGAGAATGCTTTCTGTCTGCCGAGCGCGTTTTTTTTGTAAGGACGCAACTCGCACCCCTAATCACGTCCGCAGAAAGATCGCGTGGTTTAGTCTTGCAGATTCATCTTGTATTATGAGAATTCATGACCCTGCAACACTCTTCGGAACGGATGCCTTCGCCCTCGCGATGAAGTCCTTTTGATCCTTTGTCGCTCGAGGTTTTTTCCTTTTTCTTTTTGGGTCGGAGAAGCGGCAGAGCCGTTGTAGATCGTCGACCTTTGTTGCAGATAGTTGAGTTGTTCTTTTTTCTTCCAATGGTCCGTTTGAAAAAACCTCCGTTCTTTTTCCTTGATGAACTGTTCCCCGCCCCCGTAGGTCGCTTGGCTTCACCAAGGAAGAAACTCTGTTTTCTCTCATCTTTTCGTCCCTGCGTTTGTTTTTTTTTTCTTTTCGTCTCCCCTGCTAGAGAATTTCCCTCTCCTCAGCGTTTCTTACCCTCTCTTCCTTTGGCCCTCCGCATCCTTTTGGGACCTTTCTAGTAACAATCAGAAGGGCATTTGCCTTGACATCCCTTTTTCTTAGGCCTTGCGGGTGGTCGGTTGCCCGTTCCCCTTTTTTTGGTCTCTTCTGGCTTCCTTCAGTAGAAGTCTGAGGTTCCTGGTTGTCTTCTTCCTCACCTTCCTTCCCCTTTTCTTTTAATCGGTTTGCCTTCCCTTCGGCCACGCTACATAAGGGATGATATTGACGTTTAGGTTGAGTCAATTACTTCCAGGGACTAGCTTTTCCCCCCACCAATTCCTTCTTGCTCCCTCTCTAGATTTCCATCTTTCATTCTTTTTTAGATACAATGTTTTTGTTACAGATCTGCAAGATGATTGATTTCACAGCTCGATCGGAAGTGCATTTTAGCTGCTCTTCCTCTTTCTATTCCCTGTTGTTTCTCTTCTTGATATCAATCTGTAACAATTTGGACTGGTTTGTAGAGTGTTCATTTTGAGTCCTCAACTATCGGGAATTTCCCCCCAAACAACCCCCCCCTTGAGGCTCACCAGCCCAATTGAAGCCGCTCGTCCCTGCTGGGAGGAGTGACTGCTAAACCTGTGGTTCTGTCGGACCCGGGGAGCGAAATAAAAAATGGATCACCGCGCTGATAATTATAATTAAATGATTTAGCTTGCATTCCCTTTGCCCAGAACTAAGGACCCTGATTCTCG
>Ga0179593_1494283_pt1 | contig 10625 bp, 7 predicted proteins | sample CZODoug2_1_08_16_FD_185931 | JGI IMG/M metagenome (GOLD analysis project Ga0179593, IMG submission 185931) | Vadose zone soil fungal communities from Angelo Coast Range Reserve, California, USA - CZODoug2_1_08_16fungal (PacBio error correction) | ecosystem: Environmental > Terrestrial > Soil >... | reverse complement strand
TTTCGCGTTCAGCCCCGTCGTTGGGGATCGAGTCCTTCTCTGCCTGACTTTTTTCCCTCTTTCGTCATGTTTTGCGGTCTCTGCCTATCACGTGTTAGAGTGCCACCCCAACGATGAGCTTGCTGTCTTTTTCCCTTGGAGCGGGGTTGTTTTGTTGTATGTTCCAGCGTTTTTTACTGAACCCGGTCGGGTGTGTAGCTTCGTTTCTCCCTCGGGCCGGTTATGCGCTGACTGTGATTTTTTTTTCCTGGCCTTTTGCTGTCCCCCTCCACCTTTTTACTGTTATGTAGGAAGCCAGTGCATGTTTGCTGTGTTTTGTTCCTCCTCCCCCCGCTCCCCCTCTGTGACGCCCGTTGTCATTCGTGTAGTGACGCCCTACTCCACTCTTTCCAGAATGCGCGCTCCCCTACGCCTTTTTTTTTATCCCCCAAAGGTTTTTCCGAGTTCATCGGTCGCCAGTCTCCCCAACTTTTCTTTTCCGGGGGTGTGTCCTACTTCCGTACCGTGATGTTTGCTAGTCACCACATTTGATATTCCTCCACCCTTGCCCCCCTGATTTTTGTTTTTTGTTTTTTTCCGATCTTCTCCTGCTTTTTTTGTCCGTCCGGTTTAATCAGTTGTGTTTAACTCTTTGTCGGTCTTTTTGGGCAAATTTTACGAGGTTTTGTTTTTGGTTTTGGTGTGGTGCTCGGAATTTGTTAGCTGGGACGCAGTGGATGGACTGCGATATTTTCCCCCATTTTCCTCCTATCTCTACCTTTACGGATTCAGACGGTTCCCCTGATCCCTTTTTTCTACAGAGTTGCGCGCGGCTGTGTACCTGGGGTCGCAGCTCCTTGGTCTACAATGTTTCCTATTCCCTGTCCCCCTTCCCCTCCGACTCTCGTCTCTTTTCCCTCCCGGTCTGTATCCCTCGTTATTCTGGCCTATAGCGTGTAATTCACGCGAGTTACTATTTGGCGTATTGTCCCAGCCTCGAGGTGTTTCCCCCATTCCCTTTGCCTCGCCTAGATGCCCGAGCGGACGCACTAACATCAACCTCGCTCTTTTTTACTGGGTTTGGTTTCCCACTTTCTTTGACTGCTGATCAGCTCTGTTTCTCTGTGTTCCTTTGCGTGGTTCTCCGTTTTCTTGTAGTCATTGTCTCCTGCGTCCTAAGGACCTAAATTGAGCCTTACATTTTTTTTCCTTGCATACTGGTTCTCTACCCGTTTTTCTAGGGTTGGGTCACTCCCTTGATGCCTCCCCCCTTTTCCACCCCACCCGTTTTAGCGTTTGCGGCGGCGTCTTTCCCGTTCCACCCCCTGGTTGGGTTGAGTAACAGTGATATTCCCATAGTCCCTTTGCGCCCCCCTCTTTACAAGGTGTCAGTTGGTTTTTTTTGTGACATTGGGGGGTTGATTCATTTCTTATGCTCGGAATGGTTTTTCGGGGCTGGGCCTCGTTATTTGTGTTGGGTGGCTTTCTCTTGTTTTTTCTCCTTGCGCCCCCTCCCGCCTGATCCCACCATCTTAAACCCGCCGTTTTCGTACCTTCTTCCCTGCCAGCGAAGCTGGTTTGTCGCATAAAGACCCTCTAGAGTTAGGGGTATTCCATTTTCCTTCCTCGACTCCTGCTTATGCTTCCGAATGGTTTTTCTTATTGCCTTGCGCCGTTCTTTTCGGTAAGACAAAGCTAGACCTTCGTGGTTTCTTTCCACGGGACCCCGTTTTGTCGGCCCGTGAGTCTTGTCTTTTTATTTTTTGATCCCCCTCCCTCACGTACTGTTTTTCTTAGCACTGTTGTTTGTTTGGTTTCTATAAGTCCACGGACATGGTGTGACTTCGCTTTGCCAGCACAAGTGCCGTCTTTGTTCGCGGCGGTTACCCTGCCCACGACCCATTTTAGCCTTTATGGTGAGTTCTCCCTCGTCCCCTTACCTTGCGCACTGCTGGCTTCAGATGAACACCAAACCTCACGGTCATGGCCCCTTATGTGTCGCTGTCGTTAGTTGCCGCCTTCTTGATTGTATTGACCCCGTTTTGTCCGTATCTGCATGTACTTCCCCAATCTCCAATTCTCGGGCGCGATGCGTCATTTACGCCCGTGCGCCCGCTGTGTACACCATGCGTCCCTACTTAAGGTCCCTTTCATTGCATTCCTTACCCCCTTATGCCTAATTCGATGTACCTGTTGTGTATTTTTCCTCTTTCGATTTTTTCTCTCCTCCTATGGTATGTGTTTCGCGTTGGGTTGGCCCTTCCTTGGGATGGCCTTGGTCGACGGTCTCCAGACCCGACGCCCTGCCGCCCCGTGCCAATCCCAGGGCGAAGCGGTTTTTCGTTTCCTCCCACGCAGCAAGCTTTTGTCCCCGCCTTGATCCTCTGACTTCTTTTTTCCACTTGACCGGTGTGGGAGAAGCGATATCGCGGTTCGGGTGCTCAGGCTGGGGGTGGTCCCTGCGACTTGACCCGTTTATTCGACTCCTTCTCCTGGCTGCCGGTCTCGTTCCTTTTTCCCTTGATCCCGGTGCTCTTTCTGCATTCCTTTTCCCCCCTGTTCTGCTTCTGAGCCACTTCCTTGACTCCGTGTAGCACGGCAGTGATATTAAGCAAAGGACGGGTCTTTTGGCCGAGGCCCAGTGGTGGAGTGTGTCTTTTGGGCTTGGGGGGCAAGGTGTGAACGCTCTGGTGCCCTGTCCCGATTCGTGGGGGGTCACTCCAAAAACCCCTCACCCCCAGCCCCCAGCTAGGGGAAAGGAGGACGGGCGGTGCCCGGGGTTAAGAGTGGGGGGGTGGGACAGACCACTGGTTGGTCCCCCCCACCAAATGCCCGAGTGCCATTTGGTGGGGGGTGCTTTAAAAGACCAGTCGGTGTGTTTGAGGTTGTTGGTAAATGGCCAGCCACCCCCCCAGGTCCGTGGAGGCAGCAAGTCCAGCGACGACCTTTGCCCACGATGGTTTTTTTTGTCGTTTACTTGTCATCCTTACAACTTTTTTCCCTATCTGGCAGGGTAGCGCCCCCTGATCCCCTATCTTTGATTCATCCCCCCGCCTAAGTTATGATCCCGAAACGACAGTGTTAGCCGCCTCTCTCCCGGAGCTTTTTGGGTGGCCTTCGCTCTTGCGGGGTGGGGCATTTTGGTTGCCCTCCCTCACCCATACTTGCCAGCTTCTGTTTGTTCAATGTATCTCCCCAGCCCAGTATTTTTTTCTACCATATATCTTTGAGCTGGTCCTCGTATTAATTTCTTTCCTGAGCTTGTATACGTCTGCTACCTTTCCCCTATCGTTTTTCCTCCTTCCGAGCCATGACCAAGGATTGCTTACCATCTGTAATCCCGTCCGTGATGTGTTTATGCCCTCCTTTTTCCTTAATTTGCCTCTGGGAACTTTTTACATTTTTTTTGCATTGTTTCTTCACTTTTTTCCCGGTGAAATGCTTAGGTCTGATGTGCCTGACAACGAAGTTATTGGTAACAGCTTTTTTGCTCAGCTTAAACAGTGGATGCGTGTTATTGGCCCTGTTTTTTCGTTTTTTTTTTTCATAGCCTTCCCTTCCGGCTGTGGGTCCACCTTTGTGAGAGACAATGCTCATCTGCGTTTCCCCTTACGCTCTTTGCTGAGTCATTTTCTTCGTGGGCCCTAGTTGTTTTGCTCATCTTTGTCCTTCAACCAAATCATCGGGCGTTTTTCCTCTTTTCGTCCTTTTCCTTTCGTCCCCTTTTTTTTTGGACGGACTGCGAGAATGCGCTTCTAATCTTAGGGTGGGTGCGTTTTTTCGGTTCCCCTGGTTGCTTACCACCGATCTTCTTTTTCTCTCCTCCACTTCCCGCATTTTTCCACGTCCCTGACCATCGATCCCTTTCCCCGGTTAAGTGTTTAGGCGCGCCTTTCTTTCTGGGTCTAAACGACGGTACAGTCCGCAAGCGCCGTGGGTTCCGCTTTTCCCGCGCTGTATCCCTCTAATAGACACGTTGACCGTTCCTTTCTTCGCCCCCAACACCAACCCCCCTTAGCCTTGCGCTTCCATGGTCCCACCCGGGCTCTTGATACATCACGTCCGTCCGGGCTCCCTACACGCCGCCGCATTTTTCTGTACGAACCCGATGTGGCTTCTGCCCCATTTCACTCCGAGTTTTTTTCTCTCTATTCAGTTCGGCGTTTCCCACGTTTTTTGTTCCAATTCTCCCCGTCCGCTGACTTTTTGTTTTGCGCTTTGTCACATGGTGGGGTTCTTGAGCGCCCCTAGGGTCGTTTCGGGTAGCTTTTGGTGTCTGTTGCTGTGGTGTGGGAAGGGCGAGCCCTTCTCGTGGGGCCCATCTGTGTGCTTTAGCTTCTCTTCTGTCTTGCCTTCTCCCTGTCGTTGTTATCACACAGGTCTAACTTTATAGTCATTCTTTTTACCTGTCCCGCTTTATGTCTTCTCCTTTGCCGGTTGCATAGAGACAAGGTCATTAGAACTGAGCTTGCTTAACCCCTCGACAGTTACTTCGACTCCTTTCTCCCCCGCGAAAGCCGTTTGGAACAGGTCCATTGGCCCGTTCGAAGGCACTTTCCCGGCTGTCGTGATTTCTTTTTGATCGAATGTACTCGACTCTTGTCAGCCCTCGTTAGAGAGACTCCCGTTGAGTCGCGTGAATTCCTATTTTCTTTTTACCCATTTTTTCCCTTTTCCCAGTCGACCCCTCCCTACCTTTTGGGCTTTTTATTCCAGTTGTTGTCCTTGATAGGTAGGTCAATGGTGGTTGTTCACGAAGCTATTAACAGGAAATATGATTTAACCTGCGCAGGTTGCAACTCTCTTTCCCCTTTTGCTTTGCGCCGCGGAGTGTTCGTGTGACTGCTTCCAGCTCTGGCCCAGGGTGTTTGGCTGCCCATCGGTGTTTGCCGGTGTGTTGGTGATAGACGTGGCCGCCTTTTTACGCCCGCTTTTGGGGCTGCTTCTGCTCTTTCCTCCCGCTCGTTCCGGACTAACGTAGGCAGGTCCCTTTTTCTTCTTAGTACTGTGTTTCGACATTCAGTGTCTCCTGGTAGCACTGTGCCGGGCCATTGCCTTAACCTCTTAGGAAAAGGGGGTGGCTGAACCTTTGTGAAGCCTTAGGTTCTTATCATTTTTTTTAACTTTGCGACCTACTCTCCGGCGTTGGTCAGCCAGGCGATCTTTTCCTCCTTGGGTCCGATTCGACCATCGTCCGCGAGTTCGGTCGACCGTGTTTCAACAAGTTCATCGAGGGATCTGCGGTGCTGTCCGTTGAGTCTCCTCCCCTTTTGCCGGCCCCGTCCCCCATCCCCTTTGGTGTGCCCTTTCCTCCCCTTGGCCTTTTTTTCCGCCCCGGCTCTTTACCTTTTGCACGAATTCTAGTGGGGGGCAGCGGCCTTTGCTCTCTTCTCGTCCTCTCTTTTTTTTTTTCTCTTCTTTCCCCTTAGTCCTCGTCGTTGCCGTCCTCCGCTTCTACCTCAATGTTCATGTCCGTTCTGGCCTCTGGGCCTTTGAGCGCGTTTTTTCCATTTGCGATTTATAAAGGGTTGGACGTTTTCCCCTATCCTTATGCGGTTGTTGTTTTTTTAGCGGTTTTGTGATTCCCCCATACGTAACTGCACCCGTCCCTTCTGGCTCGCTAATTCCGTTGCTTCCCACGAGGTCTCTTCTCCCCCCGGGGTTTGTATCTCTTTTTCACTCCCCCCCGTCACCTTCTCCTTCCCCTGTCACCTTCCCTTCGGCCGTTTGGCCCCCGTGGTGCACATGCCTATAAGTGGCCACGCCCCTCCATCCACCGCCTCAGTCATTTCGTACCCCGACTTTTTGACATCCCTGCGTTCTTTTGTTGTGCTCACGAGTTGAATCACGCTTGACCATGTTAGTTGGTGGTTAGGGTTAGGATGGGTCTTATGGGCCTTTCCCCGGGGGTTCTAGCTCCCCTCTCTACATTTGCCCCCTCCTTCGTCACCCGGGCTAATCGGCGCAATCCGATATTTTCTTGAATTTCAACCCCGGCAGTCCTCACTTTAATTTTCGCAGAGCAGGGATGGCCCGGTGTTTCTCCATTTTCTTTCTTTTCTCCCCCCTGAACTTTCCTGACCGGAGGCTTCAATACCTTCACAACGTGTCACCCCACCCCCCGACCGGTCAGTACCTGTGTCAGCGTCATTACACACTGGACGTTGCTGGCTATCGTCCTTTCTCTCCATACGCCCAAGTTATTTTGGTGCTCCAGTTCTCTCCTTCCCAGTACCCTCAAAATTTTTAGGGACTCATGCTATGAGGTAGGCCTACCTATATTTCCTCTTGTCGCGCTTCCATTGACGTCCTGACCCGAAAGTTGGTAGCGTGGGGTTTTTTCGGATTGCCTCGCCGGGGACCTTGGAACAGGGGGTAAGTGTGCGGTTTCCTTCGTGCTGTGCCGGCATCTGGGCCACTCCCGGATCTGACCTATTCTCCGGAACATACCTTTTAGTCCACGTCCCTTGAACCAACTTCTACCCCTCCCCCCCACCGCCGCCACCTTGATTCTAATCATTATTTTGATACCCGCCCCATAGCCTTTTCGACAACAAGCCACCGCGGCCTCCCCTCCTGCGCGGCCCCCCCCATCACACGCCCTGTCCTACATTTTTAGCTTCCGTTTACGTCCCCCTCTTGGGTATTTTCCTGAAGAGCTTTAAGAGAGAGACCGCTCCTTTTTTTTGGCTCTTGTGGATGGTGTAGGATGTGTGTCCCGGGGGGGATTTCCGCTCCTCGTAACAGTTCCCCAACCCGTCTTTCTCTCCCCTCGCTTTTTTCGCTCCCGGTCGCTGTTGATTATTCGATTTAACAGACGCAACATCGGAGTTTCCTGTTCTTATGTTGTGGGTGAGGATAGCTAGTGGCCATCAGGCCGCCTCGTGTAGCGTTTAGCAGGTTTGATTCCTAGTTTTTTTTTTCGAGGTTTCCTTCTGTTACACCCTCCCGCCCGCGTCGGGTTTCTCACGTCTTTTTTTAGGTGAATAATCCTCGGTACGTCTGGCCTGAAAGAGTCTTCCTTCCTTTCCCGCATCGCTCTAGTTTTTTATGTGGTCGGTTCTATCCTTCCTACTCCCCCGCGCTTTTTCGATCTGGTACGGCATGGACATGTAGATATCGAAACGTGGCGCGGGGGGCTGGAGAGGGTTCCGGGGATCCCGGTATTTTTTTCCCGCCCGCTCTTTTACCTCCTTAAAGTCCCTAGAGACCATTTCGTGGAGCCGCGTTCTTCGTCTTGTCGTAAGTTCCCGCTACCGCCCCTTCCTTCTTCCCTCTTTTAACACACTTGTACACCTTCGGTCCCGGTACACTTTCACCGGCCTCGGCATGACCCCCGGTCCCTTTTACTGAGAGGCATGAGTTCGTTCTATCTGTGTTGCTCTGCCACGGCACTGGCCACTGAGTTTGGCGCGTCCGCCTTGCACTCACCACGTGATGAAAGAGCCGGTTGCATCTTCCATCGTTCCTTAATTTTGTTTCGGCTCCTTTCTAGAAACTTGATGAGGCGCCTATCCCCCGGCTTTTTCCGAAAACGGGACCGCGTTACTCCTTCCCTTATTTGTGATATGTCGCGGGTCGGAGGCTGTCCCGTCGTGTCCCGGTTTCATCCGGTGTTGGCATGTTCTCGGTGGAATGGACCTCTTTCATTTTATAAGGATCAGCTGCTCTGAGGTCTTTTTTGAGAACGTGTTAGCCCATCTTGTCCCTCGGCGTGTCTGGCTAACATTTATGCACCTTTGCAGTTTGCATTTCTTCGCGTTACGTCGTCTCCCTCATGGATGGCTTCCCCCCTTGTTGACTTTTTTTTTTGAACTCTTCCCTGGCCCCTATGACTTACGATTCTTCTATCCGGTCCTTCTTACCTCCTCCCGTCTTTTCTTTGGATGGTTGTTTTTGTCCAGTATCCGATTCTTCGCCTCATAGCGTTTTTCTTCTTTAGGTTTTGTGGGCAGGGTTCTTACCGGTTTCCCTCCTTTCGGGGCCAAACTGAGTTCTTTCCTCTCAGCTTTGTTATTTTTGAGGATTTCAACCACACTCTGAGAGTGACGGTTAGAGAGGGTTTGTACCCCGTCTTTTTTATGACGTTCTTCACTTGCTGAAAAGGCGATGCGTTCATCTCTGCTTTTTAGATGAATCGTGTGACTCCATGATCAAGCTTGATCGCGAGTTATTCCTCCCCCTACCAGTCCAACACGGTTAACGTGAACGTTCTATCCCTGACTGACTCCGTTGTGGTTTCGCCCCCCTCCGAACCAGCGAGGCTCCCTGATAGGAAAAGCTCTTTGCGAACCTGTGGCACGACTTCAATTCCGTTCCTGAGGACTCCCTCGCCCTACTCTGAGGGTTTGGCCACGCAGGTGACAGGCTGTGTTGGACAGCTTGTGCCCATTTTCTCCTTTCTTTTTCTGGGTGTTCCCCCACACGGATTCGTGTGATGCCCACTCTCTCCCAAGATGTACTCTTCACTTTCTTATCACTTCCCCCAGTCAGACCGGGCTAGACATTTTTTTCTCCTTTCCCTCCTATCCGCCTTCGTACCCTTGACTTTGACTTTGTCGTCCTACAAGGGCCTGTTTCACCCCAGCGTCGCGGGCCGTTGTTTGTGCCGTTGCGCGGCGGGACCAGAACGACTCCCATGCCCCATGATGACCAGACTTTCCCCCCTTTTCCTTCTACCATCACAACACAAGATCAGAGGGACTTCCCCATAGCAAACTTTGACATACGTGTTTAAAACATGGCACGGCACCCCATCCATTCCCTGTCAGATTAGGTCTAACGATCCCCTCATCACGCTACCCTGTCTATGTCGTTTCGTTGCAGTGTACACGTTTTGTTGGCTTGTTCTCAGCTCTGGTCGGTTCAGTCGTGGTGAGGTTTTGGTCCATGGCATACCGTATTTTTCTCTTTTTGGTCCCCACCGGAGCGCTGGCCATTTTCGCCATGCTCTTATTTTTCGGGGCAGTCTCCTCCCGGCGCACTCTGACGATTGCAATATCTCCGTCGTGTTTCCGTGTGGGTTTCTGTGTCACGTTCCTACTTGTTGTGACTATGATCCCGGTACCCTTCCATTTCTACCTTACCGTCCCGCCCTGGGGTGGCTTTCCTTAATTCCCCTTTGCCCCTCAGTGTCCTCTCAACCTCTCTTGCCCCGGCGTTTGAATTCGCTTCGAGACCGGCCAGTGTCAGCCTGTCTCTTTTTCCCGCCGTTTAGTATAGTTCTAATGTCCCCCTCCCTGCTAGGCGCTTCATCTAATTCCCTGGTCTTTCAAGGTTAACTCCCCCCTTTGGCTTCTGAAGTTCCCGTCAGGGCCCACTACCCCTTCCACCGTGTCGTAGGGTTGGGGACTTCCGGTTTGAGTTTTGTTTTTCTCCTATATTCCAAATTGCGTGCATGTTCTTCTTTTCCGGTCGGCAGCCTTTTTTCGGTTCCAATTTCGGCTCGCGTTCCAAGATTTCTTCTGTTCGCTTCGCCGCATTTCTCCCTCCATACCCTCAAGTACGGAGAGAGTTTTCATTGTCCCCTTCTCGTCAGCTCTTTGCATTTTCTTGTGGCCCTCGGTTGGGTAGGTTCGGCTTTCCCCTCCCCTCTACCCCGTCCTTGGGAGGTTTTACCTTGCCTGATTCACCAAGCTCTACGCGTTGGTTGCAACGGGGTTGCGTCCGTTCCATTTGTTAGGGCTCTCCGAGTCCGCTGGAAAATGGCGGTCTTGCCGGGGGGGCGGTTTTTTTCAGCGGTGGCCGGTCCCAACCTTTTTTCCACCCCCGTTTTTTGTAAACTCCCTCCGTTCCTTGTGCCGTACTTTCGGGTGACATACAACGACCCACTTTTAGTTTACCACGGTGCCAACATTCCGACCCCCTCCGTTAGGCGTTTCCGGGTGTGGTCAGACGTACCATCCTCGCCGGCCCTCACTGGTGCCGTGTCATTTCAAGGGTACTTGGGTTTTAACTACGAATCGTCGGCCTCCTCCTTCCTGGACAGCCGACCCCACGGAACTTCCTAATCGGCACGATAATTCAAGGTTCCCCGGTGTGCGTTCGATCTTTTCACGCTAACCCTGAGATCGTGGTATACTTCCAAGACAGGATTAAGTACTTAAGTTCACCGACTCGGTGCTTTCGGATGGCGGGCAGTCGCACCCCCCGGCTCCCCCGGGCGACCTTTTCTTCCTTTCCACTCTTTCGTGTTCCAGTCTGCAACGACCTGGTTCTGGATTGGTCCTTCCCTGGCAGACTTCTTCGGCTACTGTGCGTCTGAATTCCGTGGGGGTCTCAGTAATGTCGTGTTCTGGGTCCTCCGCCTTTTGGGGAGGGGATTCTTGACAATCAAAGCTTATCCAAGCCTTTTACACGACCGACGTTTGCTCCGGTTCTTGATTCACGTCCAGGCCGTATGTTTTAACAGTTTCTTCTGTGTTCACACCTTTCTGGATTTTCTGGAAGCCGGCTGGGGTCAATCAAGTGGTAACCCTTGATTTGCCTTGCAGTTTGAGATGTAACCAGGGTTTGGCGTGTATTCCCTGTCGTCACACGTCCTATTAGACTAACATCGGCAAGATCTCACCGGTTCCTCTCGGTGTTTTTATTCCCCGGCAAGTCGATGGTTCCTTTGGGACCTTTCGTTCGTTTCGCCCCACTCG
>Ga0179593_1463811_pt1 | contig 10625 bp, 22 predicted proteins | sample CZODoug2_1_08_16_FD_185931 | JGI IMG/M metagenome (GOLD analysis project Ga0179593, IMG submission 185931) | Vadose zone soil fungal communities from Angelo Coast Range Reserve, California, USA - CZODoug2_1_08_16fungal (PacBio error correction) | ecosystem: Environmental > Terrestrial > Soil >... | reverse complement strand
GGCCATTGTTCGAAATTGATGTCCTTTTTAGAGTTCCCTTCGTTGGATCTTTTTGGAAGGCCTCAGGTTTTCCAGTTTGAGGTTAATTTCCCTAACTTAGTTTTCCCTCCCCCACCTCGTTGTTGTTTCTGGACGTGTCGGGTCTTTTTTTCCCCTTTATTTCCGGGTAGGATGTGCCTTTTCTTTCCCCATCTTTTTTCCCAAGACTCCCATATGTTCACTCCTTCCCTGCGATACTTCGTGTATTTTTTTGACTTTCCGTTCCCCGGAGTCACCCAATCTGATTTTTTCTTCTCTCTTTTCTATCCCCCCTCACAACCCCCCCCTGTCCCTTTTTCGATTCCCTAACCATTTTTTGCCATTTCTTTTTCCCGGATGTTTTACCCCCCTGCCATCTCCACCCCAGAATTTTCCGCCCCCTGACCACAACCTCTTTTGGTAATTTTTTTTCCCTTCTTTTACTGACCCCCTGTGCATTGCCCCTTGCTTATAGGATTTTTCTGTTGCCCAACTCCAACTTTTTTTTTGCTCCCTTTGACCAGTCCGGCTGATTTCTTTCTCGCTCCTCATCGTTTTTGGGCTTTCCCCGACGATCCCCTTGGTCCCTCCTACAGTCCTGACGGTGTCTCTCTGAGTACCGGTCCCTATTTTGGTTGGCGCCTCTCTATTCCAACCCCAACAGCCCGGTACGACCCGGTCTTTTCTTCTTGCCCCCCTCCCGTTCCCCTTTTCAATTGTGTTCCGGCCTCTTCTGCTTGTCCCCCCTATTCCTTATTGGGTTCTTTTTATTTTTTTGGTCATTGGCACCGGGCCTGTCCCACCCTGGATTTCCTCCCCCCCCACTCAACAACCACCCCCACCCCCCCAAAAGGTGGTACCCCAAAACGAACCTTGGAGTTGTGCTCCTATTTTTTTTTATTGGACGATGTTTCTTGGACCTCCTCCCCCCTTTCACACTCTCTGCTGGTTTTGTCCTGCCAAATATCAGATTTTTTTTTTTTCATGAACATAAAGAGCGTTTTTTTGTTTTTTCTCTTGTTGCTTTTTTCACCGTTTTTAGATTTCAAGGTTCCCCCTTCCCCTTGTGGGCGGTGCAGTACCGGTGACCCCCCCCCACATAAAGATGGCCCCCCCGAATCTGTGTGTAGTTCCCTTCAGTTTCTGTTCCCCCTTGTGTTGTATCTTCTTACTATTCCCTCATGAAACCTGTTTTTCTGTTTCCCCCCTGATCACACAAGTCCTTGTTGGTTTCTCGTCCTGCGAAAGTTTCCCTTGCATCCTCCGGCCGGTTTTTTGCTCGTTTCGTTTTTTCGCCTTCCCCGTCCCGTTTTTCAAGGTGGGTGCCCCCCACTCCCGCTTTTTTTTTTCACCCCCTTCTCCTCTCCCCGCCGCACCCCTCCCCTTCTTATCCAGTACGAATGTGGCCCCTCAATGTGCGCCTCAGTTGTCTTCATTTTGCCTCCCCTGATTCCCCTCGCGGGTTTGGTTCTTGGTTTCTTCCCGATATTGTGGCCCGAGATTGGTCCCCCACCGATTTCCTTTTTTTTTTTCTGAAACCCCCTGTTTTCCTCAGTTTGTCCCCTTTTGCTTCGTGCCTCCCCCTCTGTTTTTGCTCCACATGGAGTGAACAAAAGAGACCTCCACTTTTTCTCAAAGGCTTTGAGCCCTGCTCCATGGGTATCCTATTTGAAGATTTTGCTGAACATTCTGGTCTTTCACACACAAACTCCTTGCTTTCTCCCCCCCTTTTTTTCCTGGTCCCTTTTCTCGGGCCTCAAGTTTATTTCTTTCTCAAAACCAATAGGGCCCCACCCTGATGCATTACCGAGTCTTCGTTCTTTTGTACCTCTAACCCAGTCAAGCACTTTTTTTAGTCTCTCTCCAAAACCCCCTCCCCTCATTTACTTTTTTTCCCAGTCAGGACTTTTTCCCCCTCCCTATTTCTTGTTCTTTTTACGTATTTCCTCCCTTGCTGAGAAAACCCCCTCTTCTTTCCCCCCGCTAGCGGTTTTGTTGGTCTTTTTTTATTTTGTTGTTGGTGGTAAACGGGTCACCCCCCTGTACTTCCCCCCTCGTTTCTCTTTTTCCTTTCTTCACCGTCCCCCCCAATTATTCTGCAACCAGTTCCTTTCATTTTCCCCAACCGGGTTTTTTTTTTACCAGTTATCCCTTCTGGCCCCCCCCCGCCTTGGTTTTTAGTTTTCCTGGCCCCAAATACCATCTCCTTTCCGCCAACCATGTACCATTAGAAACCTTTGTTTTTGATTCCCCTCATACTCACCAGGCAAGCCTCCTTTACCCCTTGCGCGGTTCCAAGTCTGGCCGAGGGAGTCTTCACCGATTCCCCAAAGGAAATGCGTTTCCAGTCGGTCCTCCCCCCCAATGTTTCCGGTCTGCCCTCGCAAACCCAACCGTTTTTTTTTATTAGACACCCATGAGACGAGGCAGAACCCCTCTAGTCTGCCCCCCCTCGACACAAAAGCACAATGAAGAAACTACTTTCATTTTTTCCTTTCCCCCCTCCCTCGCGCCCACTTCTGGTTCTCCCCCAAGCAATCCTACATTCCCTTGTGTAAACGGTTGAGTTTTGATTTGTACTTTTTTTTTTCACTTTCCCCACCCCTTTTTTTTTGGGTGACTTCTAAATTTTCTGGCCTGGAGTCCCCTTTTTTTTAAGCATTCCCCACTTCGGACTCCTTCCAACCCCGCTACCCAGCACGAATACACTCCCTCCGATGTAGGACACCCCTCGTACCCGGAATCTGGTTCCCTTTTTTTTTCCAAAAAAGTTTTCACCCCCCAACCTGTCAAAACTGAGACCCCAGGGTTTATATCGTACTCGGCCTTCTTGCTTTTCTCCCCCCTCAGCCACCGCTCCTGGCTATCAGTAGATTCCTAACAGAGTTAGTATCCTTCCCCCTTTGTCAAGAAAACATGAAACTTCCCTTTTTTGATATTTTTGTTTTTCTGAGGGGGCCCTTTTTTCCCGGTTTTGGGTTCAAGTTGTTTTTTGCAGCAATGAGGAGGTTTCTCTCAACACGTTTCATTTTGCGTCTCACCCATTGTTGACGAGGATTTGACCCCCCCCGGGTTAAATCCCTTTACAGGGTTTTTTCAAGGTTTGCCGCCCCGGTGCCCCCACTTCCCCCCCAGAAGATGTTTTCCAGTAGGTTGCCGTACCCAATTCGTTTTTTTCCCCCCCTTTCAACGGCACCCACACACAACACTTCCTTGTAGAAAAGATTAGGCCGGCCCCCCAATGGTGCGACCCACTTCAAGTTTTTTTCCTTTTTAACTCTATTCACGGCATTTGCTTCGCCTCGGTACTTTGGGCTTGTTTTGAAAGTAACGTTTCCCTACTCAGGTCCATTCAGTCCCAAAAGACGTTAGAACGGCGCAAGTCGGGCAGAACACGGCTTTCCCCCCCCCCCCAAGGATCTAGATGCCCCATCGTTGGTTGTATCTGCCGACGCCTTTACAAAAAACAAGTCTTCTTGAACCCCCCCCCGTTTTTCCATTGGGGCCAAGTTTGTTTACATTTTTTCTCTATCGCCTCAGAAGGCCAGCCAGTGGTTTACCCTCGGATTCAAATAGTCTGTATTTTTTTGCTTGGTTTTTCCTCGTGGGAATTCCAAACTCATTTTTGCTTATGTTACTACTTTTTACAACATTTCATTTTCAGTGAGGCCCTACTCCTTCTTACTGGTCCCTTCCTAGTTTGAAGCCTCTTCCTTACCGGATAACCTGGGGACTATCATGAATTTGACTTCAAGGTGGTCGAAAAAAAGCGGGCCAGGGTCCCCGAAAACCAACTGCAACCAGACCGGTTTCAAGAAAAACATAATTTTTTTTTTTTTTTAACTCCGGTTTAAGACCACGGTTTTATCTCTCTTCTTCCTAATAAATATGTTTTGTTGTTGAGCGTTTCTCCCCAGTTGAACCACCTTTTATATCCCACCTGTCTTTGATCGAACCTGTTTCCGTATCCTTCCTGAAGTCTGGTTTTGCATTCATATCTAATAGTCCGAAGGGCTTCGTTTTCTTTTCTTTGGACCTTTCTGTTCTCCGTCGCCCCCCCCGACTGATAGCCAATTTTCCGGAAAAACTTTCCCCATTTTTTTCGTAGCTCTATTTTTTTCTTTTTTTTTGTGGGTAGTGGCTGGCTCTTCTAGACATTTTTGGCGTCGGTTTAGGATACGTTTCTGACGATACCCCCCCAGGGAGGGCGTTCATCTCATTTTTTTTATGAAAGCTTGCCTGGAGAATGCTTTCATTCACGCGTTTGATAATTGAACTCCCCCAACAACTCTGCCTTCCCCCCTTCCTTACTCATTTTTTCGCCTCCAGCCTGATATATATCGTCCTAATAGTGTGTCGAAATGTACAAAACTCTACCTAGTATTCTTTGCCTCTACAGTCTCAACCTCTCCCGTGACCCCCCCCCCCTATGGTCTGGACTTTTCACCCTTCTTTCACAACACTCTCCCTTTCAATGTGGATCCCCTTCGTGGTTTTTATAATAATGTGGCATTGGCTCTCCCCCCTTTCTCTTTTTGCCCGCTCTCCAATCCGACTAGACTCCTGTCCCTCGCATTCTTGTCCCCACCCCCCCACCTCTTCCCCCACCTCTTTCTTTCATACCTCCACCCCTCCTTCCCTCTTCCCATTTCTCCCGTCCACCGTGCTGCCCCACTCCCGCCTTTCCCCTATTTCCCTCTCGGCGCCTTTTCCTTCGCCCCTCTACTACCATTCTTTATTACACTCCCACACCTCCCCGCCCCCCTACCCTCCCTCCGTTCCTCGCGCCCACCACCTCCCCCACCTCGCTTCATTCCCCCCCCTTCCCCCTCCCCACCCCCCCCTCCACTCACTTTTTTCCTCCTCTTTCCCACATCTTTTACTCCCCGTCCCTTCTGGTACCTCTTTCCCTGCCTTCTGCCTCCCTCCTCTCTTCCTCTTCACCCCCCCTGTTTCCCCCCCCAATCCTATCAGCTACTTCGACCTCACCGACCCGCACTCTCCCTTTCTCCCCCAGGTTCTCTTCCTATACCCCCTTTTGCTCCCTCCTTCGATCCCTTACCTCCCCTTTCCCCAACTACGGCCTACACTTTTCACCTCTTTCCCTCTCTTTTTCCCCATTCCTTTCAACCCCCGCTCATCCGTCCCCCTACCTCCCCCCCACACCCCTTATCGTCGCCCCGCGTTTGCCCCGTGTTCCTCTCCCATTCCTACCCCTACTCCCCCTTGTCTTCCACTTCACCCCCCCCTTCCTCCCCCCTCCCCCACTCCTTTCCTCCGAATCCGTCTTTCACTTCCCTTCTTTCTTCCATCTCTCCCTTCCCTCCTTTTCTGTCGTCACTTCTTCCCCATCCATCCCCGCCCTCTTAATACACCCCTCTGTTCTCTTATCTCCCACCTCTCCCCCCCACCCTTTCCTTTCTCTTTCTTTTCACCCACATCTTTCCTTGCTACCTGTTTAGTTCCTCCCCCCCGCCCCCCTCCTCACCCTTCCCCATCCCTCCCTTCCCCCCTCCTCTCCTTCTCCCCCCACTCCCCTTTTCTTTCTCCCACTCCTTCTCCTACCCCCCTTCGTTCCGTCCGGTGACCCCCTTTTTCTTTTTCCTCCTCATTCAGTGACTTCCCCTTAACCTGGGCACGCATTCCCCCCAACGAAACTGATTTTCCTGTATTGTATATACTCCCCCGTACTTCCTCCCCCTAGGCTTCCCTACCACAAGACTTGCGAGGCTTCTCTCCTTTGCGCTTTTTCTTCCTTCATACGTTTACGCTTGTCTCCATTTTTTTTTTGCTGTCTTTTCCTGTTCATGCCTGATTCCGTCATTTGTGTTAATATTCAGGACTCTTTCTGTTCCCACTTCGGAGTCCCTGGCCCCCCCCCCAGGTTGTTCTTTTCCAAACCGTCACCCTTTTTTTCCTCTGATTGCTTTTTTCTGCGGGGTACTTGCGGATTTCTTCCGTTCTTGGGTTTCCTTCTTTTGGCCTTCCTCATGGAACTGTTTATCCCTCCCCCCTGGTGTTTTGTGCCCCGACCCCCTTCCATCCCTGAAACCGCCCTTTTTTCCTGACTTCAGGGCGTTCTTTTTTCGTTTTTTAATATTCTCGTGATGAACCCCCCCCCCCCCCGTCAAATCAAGGGAGACTTCTTTTATTTTTGGTCTGGGTTCGTTTTCAATTTAACTATTCATTCCTCGGTACTTTTCCTCCCAGTGTCAAATTGTCCCTTCAGTCCCCGATTTTCTTTTGGGTTTCCCCCGGTGAAAGCCCGACCTTCTGTTATCCGTACGACACCCCTCCCGAGATTCCGTGTTCCCCCCCCCCCCCCCTGGCGGCCAAACAAAAGCCCCACCTTCTGTATTTTCCCAGCTGGGTTTTCATCCCCGGATTCCTTCAACTCACTGGGCAATTTCTTTTTCCCCAATCGTTTTTTTGGTTCGTCTCAGACGTTTCGTGTCGGTGCCCTACAACACTCCTCTTTTACTGCAGGGTTTTCCCCTGTTTTTGTTTTCTCCCCTCCTGTTCTCCGATTTGTTCCCACACTTGCAAAGGGGTTTTTACCCAGTTCCTTTCGCCAGGCGTTCGGAAATAGGTATCCATTGAGCCCCACCTCCTGTAGACAGTTGATGTTGTTCCTTTCCCCCTTGCCCCGGGAGACGTCCCTTCAACAATTGGACAACTGAGGGATGTTTCTCCGTCCCACGTAATTGGCCTCTCACTCCTTTCACCCTTTATTTTTCCATCGACCAGGGAAACCCCCCTTTCTCGCCCGATGCCCATAAAAATCCCCTTTTTCCCAATTGCCGGGGCCGTCGTACTGCAATAAGACTTGAGGCTTTCCTCTGGACGTTCCATAAGTTTCCATTTCCCTTTTTTTTTCCGTGACGAAACTCCAAGCGCTGTTGTCCCCCCCCATGCTTTCTTTTTCGCGAGTGATCACTCATCTTTTTTTTCTCTTACCGTTGGTGACATCTCCCAGGACCCCCTTTCCGCCCTGCACGCTTGGAACCTTTTTTGTCAGCACCGGTGGACATCTTTTCCTTGTCGAAACGTGGTTCCCACCCTCTCCCCAACACTGCTTCTCTCCACAGGAGTTGGCTTTTGAAACCCGATTTCGAGCTTTCGCTGATTAGTTCCCAGGACCCCCCCCCCCCCGCGTTTCCCCGCAAATCGGCTCCCCTCCAACCCCTTTTTTTTTTTGTTTTGCTTTCATGTAATCCCTTATGACACAAACCCCTTCACTCTCGCAGACTCGGAACTTTTTTCCCGCACAATTGTCGACCACTCAGCTCACGGATTTACGTTTTTATTTTTTTCGGGCTTGGCCTGCCCCCCCCCCAATTTCTCCCGGTTACCTATTTCTAACTGTGATCAGGACCTGTATTGGTATGTCGTTTCTGGTCGAGTCGTTGATATTCTCACTTTTTTTTCCATCTCGCGGGATCCACAATGGAACCCACCATGGTTTTATACCCCCCTTCCTCATACAGACAAAAGGCTTCCGTTTTTCTTCACGAAGTTGACCCTTGGCCTTTCTGTTTAAATGGGGGTGGAGATTGTGAACACTAAGGTCCTACAACCCTTTTTTTTGACAATTGAAGTCATTTTTTTTTTGTCTGCCATATTAGACATTCCCCCCGATAATTGTTCGTTCCAACCCTTGTTTTTTCACACCCATACCAGTACTTTTCGGTTTCCCCCTGAGTTGGATATTTCCACCAACCGTTATCCCTGTCCCACCTCTCCCAGTTACATTTGCCCGCTTGCCCCCCACACCATCGGGGTCTGACAACGGCCGATTCCCTTCCCTTTCACCCCCACCTGTGATCCAGCATTTCGTGCTGACTCAAGGTCTGCCATTAGCTCTACTCCCCTCCTTGTTTGTTTTTTTGCATGAGATTCTTTTTTTTTCTCTAGATCTTCCTTTTTGTAGCGATTGCTGGGTGTCCGGAAAGTCTTTGTGCGGGTCACTCGTTCTAGAGTTTTTGGCGAGCGTTGGGTTAATGGTTTTCTTAGGATTGACCCTTACCCAATGTTTTTCCGACTACCCCTATGCCGAGCCTGTTCTCCTTCTCGCCATTGGTGTTTCTTGTGATTTTAGAGCCGTCGGATTCCGCTGCTGGATAATCCGATGTCCACCCCCAATTTCCTTATTTCAGACCCCCTTTTTTCCTTTTTTTTTTCTTGAATTTTAATACCCTCAATCCCCCTAGCACTGTTCCACAACCACTTTCATGTTGGGAAGAAAAATTGCACTGAAACCCCTTATCCCTTCGGCGTTCTTCTTTTAATTTTGTGAGCCCTCCACACATGCTCCCCCTTTTTTCCCGAGACTCCTCACTACTTTTTATTCTCGTGTTGCGCTGAAGACCTATACAGTCACTGTCCATTTGTACTCGACCCCCGGTAAATTGCCATCTGGGTGGACCTGTAGTCGCGATCACCCCCAACCAGCCCCCGGCGCTGATTTCTTCTGCCCCTCATTTTTTTTCTTGACGGCCCCTTTTCTTGTCCGTTTTTGGTTTCTTGTGTCATGAACCTTTTTTTTTCCTTTACCATTGGATGCTTTTTCCCGTCACAAAAGTTTCTTGACACCAAAGTCCCCCCCCAAAAAGTGAGGTCCGATTTCTTGTTCCTGTTTCGACCTACTGTCAGGTTTCCCTTTTTTTCGGGCCCTCCTTCTTTTTTTTCTGTCCCCCACCAGCCGATTTTTTGTATTTTGTTGGTGGGGACAACGTTCTTCTTTTCCAGCGATTCGGATTTTAAGTTGTTCTTTAGGAAACCCAACAATTTCCTGCTTCCAAGAATTTTCCCCCTTTGAACTTTTCTTTTGTGGGTTGCTCTCCCCGCCCTTTTTTTGGTATGTATTTGGATACGATCCCCCAAGAATTTCTTTTCTTCGTTTTTCGCTTTTTTGACATTTTGAGCTTGCTGGTGTCTTTCAGTCTTTTCTTGAAGGACACCACTTCCTCCTTCAGTTTCCCCCTTTTCCCTTTTTTCTGGTGATTTTTTACTCCCCCCCGTTTCTTCTTCGAAAGGGCGGCAACCCCCCCCCTTCCTTTTCTGTGCTTCCTCTTTTTTTTAACCGGCAATGTTTTGGGTCCTGCTTTTTTAGGAATGCCATTGTTAGGTCTCTTGTTCTGCGGTTCTTTCTGGGTTTTCGGACCTCTATGATTTTGGATTAACGCTTTCCGTTTATGCCCTCCTAGGTCCCCCTGTGGACTTCTCCTTCATTTAGGTAACACCGAGGTTTTGTTCCAAAGTTAAAAGAATGGACACTTGTTCTACCCTTGCGTTTTTTGAGCAGTTAGTATCTCCTGTTTTTTTTGGCGCTGTGAAAATTCTTGGATTGCTTACAAACCTCCTTGCTTTTTTTTTGGTCGTACACCTCTTCGGTGAATCAAGTATTGTCGGAAAAACAAGGAAACCCTTCAAGCCCTCTGTCCACGATGTGCTTTTTTTATTGTTCCCTTCCTTACCCATTTTGACGACTTTTTCGTTAACTCGCCCCAAAAATGACTTAATTTCTGTGTCCTTGTTCAGGGGGAAAATTGTTTTCCAACGCCGGATTTTTATGCCCCTTGAGTAATTCCGTATTTCTTCCCTCCGTTCTTTCCACATCGAATCTGTTTTGGATTCAGTGTTGTTTCATACCAAAACGTCCCTCAACCATCGTTCTCTTTCGTCCCGTAACCCAGGCAATCTTTTTTCTTCCCCACCAAAACTGGTTTCCCCCCGGTTTTTTAACCCTTTTCCGGGTACCCCTTTTTCCTTTGAAATCTTTGGGCCCTGCACCTCGCGGCGCCAGTATTGGTGTCCTGGACATAGGTGCTTCCCCCTCCCCCCTCACTCACCAAGCCTTCCCCTTCGGCCTTGATTTCTTTGTGTCCCCTTTCCCCTTGCGATTAATGATGCCCCCCCCTCTTCCAAAGACGAAACCGTGCTCTTCCTCCCCAACTTACTGGGCGGATTGGATGCCCCCCTTCCCCCAAACCGGTTGATTGTTTCGCCCACCTGATCTCTTTTGGCCCCCCGTCTCCACCCAGGCCCCCAAGATACCCGGCCCATGTACGCTCCCTTCCCTCCCGGCCCCATTTGTTTCCCAGCAATTTCAAGAACAGCCCTTTTGCCCGGGCTAAAAGTGTTTTTCTTAGCGTTCACGTTTCCCCCCACTGGTGTTGCCGTGTCTTGAGATTCCTGTGTTGCATCTAAATTGTCACAGTCCAACTCGGACGTGCCGGAAAGTTCACCGACGCGACAGTGCCAAATCTCCCATGTCTTTTTTTGTCCCATGCCTTTTCATCCTTGGCTTCCTTCCCCGGGACCACCAGATGAAGTTTTGCCCATTGCACCACCCAACAACCGCGCCCCCCCGGAAATGCGCCGCGCATTCTTTTTTATTTCGTTTTTTTTTTCATCATCTACGCTGGCTTCGTGGCCTGTTCACCTCGTTTTTCGATGGTGTCCCCCACCCCAGTCACCACCCTTTTTTCATTTGCGCCTTCGTTGGGCGGTCATCGATTCCCTTTTTTTTTTGTTGCATGGAGGGTTTGCTGTATCCTAACGGTTTTCTTTGCGGGCGATGACGAGGATGATGACCTTTACCCCTT
>Ga0179593_1462672_pt1 | contig 10625 bp, 12 predicted proteins | sample CZODoug2_1_08_16_FD_185931 | JGI IMG/M metagenome (GOLD analysis project Ga0179593, IMG submission 185931) | Vadose zone soil fungal communities from Angelo Coast Range Reserve, California, USA - CZODoug2_1_08_16fungal (PacBio error correction) | ecosystem: Environmental > Terrestrial > Soil >... | reverse complement strand
TGCTGCGCCCGTCGACCTTGTTTTGGTTTGTAGGCTTCACGGCCTTCCTATTTTTTTTTGGGCCTCACATCCCTCCGCTACGATTACGTCCGTACCCCTGTTCCCCCCCAAGTCGCTGGGCTGTGTATAGTCTGTTGGAAGAACTCGCTTTTGTTGGTTTTCACTCTGCATTACTTAGGGCCTTTTCGTGTTGCCCGGCAAGTAGTCACTACCACTTCACCCTCAACACCCCCCCATTTTGACACCGTATTTATGGAGATTATCAAACCTCTCACCATGCCCTCCCTCTTCTTCCTGAAATTTCCTCTCAGCGTCCTCCATTCATGAACTCGCTTTATTCCCCCCGTTCATCCCTCTGCTCTTTGACGATTGGCCCAATTCCTGGAATGTCATTTCTTCCCATTTTGGCAGTTATGATTTGGCATTCGGTGCCCCATCTCCTGCCCCCTTTCTCTTTTTAGCATAACCTCTGGCCCCATCAGCAGACCTTCATTCTCGAGCACGAAGGGAGGAGCCCATCTGTTCTTTTATTTTTGCTTCAGACCCTCCCTTTCCGTTTTCTATGGTACCCATTCCTCTGTCCGTGTAGTCCAGACCTAATTATTCTTCGCACCTCATACAACCGAGTGCCGGCAGAGCCATAATCCGCGCTTCTTTCGCGCTCAGCCACCCGGCTCCATCGCCAAGCGTTTCCTTCTCTACCCATGCTCCTTCTCCTCCTTCTTTGATCACTCTGAATCCCTTAATGCCCTGCGCGGGTGGTGTTACCGCCATCGGTTGTAAAGAAGGGCCCGATCAGAGACAGGGATACAGCCCAATGGCCTAGACCCCCCCTTAATTCCTATCATCAATCTTGCCATTTTCGTGACCTGCGTACTAAGCCACTCCGGCCTCCCGCCTGCGCCATCTTGACGCACTTGTCATGACAAACCCCCTTAGATTTCGCCGACTGCCGTTTTAGTCCCTTATTTTGCTATTCTGGAGATTGACAAGCCCCTGTTCGGCTTTTGTCTCTCGTCACGTCCTTCCTCCTCTGCCATCCTGTCAGAAATAAACATGGCTATCCCCCCGACAGCCACGAAGCAAATGTAGGCGTGAGGCATGTGTCCCCCATTATTTCCCCCCTGGAAATTTTTACTTGCTCCGCAGTTCATGTTTTTCACCCTTCCCTTTTTGTCACGGCAGTCCCGCGTGTCGGCCTCTCTCCTGCCTTGATTCGACTTTTTCTTTGCTTTTTCTAGTGTCCCCCCGTTTCATCTCAAATTCTTTTAGTCCTTGGATCACAATATGATTCCTTTTTTCCTGGCCGTTTGGTCCTCTCGCGTTTACTGCTCGGCTGGATCATCCCCCCTTGCGTAAACCTGCCCCCTTTAGCCTTCCGTGCAGCTCTTTCAACGAAACACGCTTCCCCCCCCTTAGGTGGTTCTCTTTTCTGTCCTGAGCCCGCTGAGTTCTTGTATAGGCAAATCCCAAGTATTCAATTCCCCCTTTTTTGTCCTTTTTCTTCTTCCCAGTCAAACACCTCCCCTCTCCTCTTTACGACTCCTCGAACTACTCCCCTTTTTCCTCGGGCACGTTTTCTGGCTTCAAGGAGTTCATTTCCTCCTTTGGCCTCCTCATCCCCCACGATTCTCCCGACGATCCTGCCGGAGTTTCCCAAAGCTAAATCCAACCCCTCTCGATGAGTTTATGTAGCAGGCCTTTTCAATTACCGGCCTTCTTCTTCTGCTGGGGTCATCCCTTTTACTTTCCTCCCGCCCGCAGCCAGGGTGCCATCGAGTCCATTGCATCTTTTTCGAATTGCCCCGACCCTTTCCATGCTGGGGACCAGCACGTCGTTCGATCCACTGGCCCAATCACCCCAAGAAATCCGGTTTCTATGAAACCGGAGTTATTCCCCATTGTTCCCCCTTTGGGAACCCTCCTCTTAGTCCCCCCCTGCCTCATGAGACTCAGATCGCGAGCCTCGATACGGATAACACAGACGCGCTAAATGTCTCCTGCATCCCGTGCCCTTCCCCCCTTTAAAGAAAGAAAGCATTGTCACAGCTTCCCATGTTTCGCGCAGCGCCAGTTTTTCTCATGGCGTCCACCGCGAAGTAATGTGTTTTTTCGCCCCTGCCACAGCTTTCCAATTTGACTTTGTTCCCCAATGACATTTTTTTCCTCAGCGCTTTCCCCCCCCATCTTCCGATAATTCGTGCCTCCTGCGTCGAATTTCTTTAATGCACTGCACGCTTGCCCCCGTTTCCGGATCAATGTGGGATTCCAGACGCATTTTCTTTCGAACTTTGTCCTTTCTTGGTGTTCCCCAGACTTTCTTATCGACAACCCTATACTGTATACCACACACCCTGCCCAAACCGGCTAAGCCGTTTCGCGTCAGCCCCATCACATAGCTGTTTTCTTCTTTTTTGCCGTCCGATCAAGCGCCCTCTTTTTCTTTTCCCCCCCCCCCCGTTTCGCTCATCTTTGTTCCTCTCCCCGCCCATCTTCGACAGTCCTGCCGTGCCTCACGCGATTTCGTCGACGCGCCTGCTCCCCTCTCCCTTTGTCTCTTTTACCCTATACCGTCATCCTCCCCTTCCTTTCCTCCACAGAAGGCATATTCCTTCTTCGCGCCATGCAACGGAACAATCCGCCTTCCAGAGCTGCTTAATCTTAGCAGCTCGGTCAGCGACCACAGGCCGGCGACCTTCCTCTTCTCTTTTTTTTTCCTTAATACAGCTTGATTTTTTGAGATTGATTGTCTCCTCTTTCTTTTTTTCCTCTGTTTTCCCCTCTTTATCCCCATTTATATTATCCCTGTCTCTTCTTAGAAGCCACTTTTTAAGAGATGGATCTCTTTGCCTTCCTGCAGATCGCGTAATTCTCTTGGAACAGCACATATGTGAAGCAGTTTTTTGCTTCTCTCATCCCTTTTCAAGTTTTGACAGGTCTTTTTTATGACAATCGCGGTTAGGAGCTTCCTATTCTTTCTTCTCGCTGGCGGCCAAAGAGTCTTGGCGGCGAAAATTGTCCTATGATTTCTTCTCAATTGATATCGCCGTGTCACTATCTGGCTTTGTTGTGTTGTCTACGCAGTCCTTTTGATTTGAAGCAGACGCTAATTCCCTCCTTCAGAGCAAGAAGGGTGTGTTCAATAATGACTGATCTGGTTTTCGACCCCCCTGTTTTTTTTCAAACGCGGCTGGTAACCTATTTCGCTTTGTTCCTTCTTTCTTCCACCAACCAGATTGTCCCTTCACCCCCTGTTTGCAGACTTTGCGATTTCAGCCTTTTCGAAAGGAAGATTTTCTGTTTTTTTCTGGGTGTCCCTCACTTTTTGCTGCACTTGCGACCTGTTCTTTTTTTTTGATCCCCCCCTTTCCCTTTTGCCGCTTTTGTGGGTGCGTTGCGCGAAACACCGTCCGGGCATGACGGTGCTGTCTCTTAGAGAATTGGCGATACTCTTTTTGTTACTATGATTTTTAATGTTTTTTTTAGAGTGCACATGCTTTTTCCGCTTTATGTTTTTCCTTGAAGGTCTTCGTGCCCTCTCGTAGTGCTAATTCTTGTGTTGTAACGTAGCGGATGTTCCACAAGGGTTTGTTGCGTTTCTTCTTTCCTACAAGATTCCTAAACTCCTGGAATTTGCGTTGCATACTGTGCAGTGCAGGTTCTCGTTCCTTCCCTAATGCTTTAGACTGCTTTTTTCCCTCGAATTCCGTGCAAGCTGTTTACCCTGATGCCCCTTTTAGGCGGACGGCACTTCCAACCATTGTACCAAGATTCATAACCTCCCCCTTTCCTTTTCTTTTTTGCGAATCCCCTTCTTTCGGCCTTTTTTATTAGAGTGGTTCCCTCCTGGCTGGATCTCGGGGTGTTGTTGCTAGTGTCCTTTTTTCTGAGTGGCCTTGACTATTGACCTCTGGCTCCGGAGGCAATAATTGCAGCGCTTTCGTTATTTTATCTGGTTTCGACTCTGCTTTGACATTTTTTTTTTCCGTTCCATTTTTACTCCTGAGCTTTATTTACTGAGTCACTCCCAGCAATTCGCATTTGGGACTGCGAGTGATCCCAACCTTCTTTTTTCTTTTAGCGTTTTTTTCGTGGACTCTGGTCGTTTCACTTCAATTCTCGGTGTGTGCAGTTGGTGGTTAGCGGCCTGTAGTCAAGCCGAGCATTGACCTCTTCCCCTTATTCTCTTTATCATCCCTTTTACACCCTGCCTACTAAATTTTCAAATTTTCGCCCTTTTCTCGTTTCCTGAGTTTCTAATAGTCAATTATCTGAGTCGCGACTCTTCATGTCATCTGCAATTTGTTTCTTTTTTTGAGTTACCCTATTCTTTTGGCGGGTTGCCCTATACCCCCTTTATTGTGCGAGTCGGGATTCACTCTTTCTTTATGTTTGAGTATGTTACCCCTTCCGTTGACCCAGCTCTATTGCTTTTCTGTGGCTTTCCAAACCTCTCCTTGACCTCGCCGGATGTAGTGAGAGGGACATTCCCCCCTTGTGTGTGCGGCTCCTTTTTTTTGCCTCTTTCCCCTTACGGATTTTCCCCCTTTGGATTATGGATTTCGTGGTTCATTGTGTGGTCGCGGAATTGGTTGTATTTGTTTCTCTCTCTTTTATTTTTTTTTTCCCTCCGATTTGGGATTTTTTCTGTCTGAGCTTTGTTGTCGGATTTGGTTTTGGAGTCCGGCGCTTGGATGGTTTCCTTTTTTTTTTGGTCTTTTTCTCCTGATCGCGGCTCTTTCTTCGGTTCGCGGGGATTCGTTCTTTTTTAATAATAATGAGCTACTCCCTCCGGATATGTTTCCCCAAAACTGCAATCTGTTTTCTCGCGGCGTTTTTCCCATGCTTTTCCTCTCTCCACCCCTTTCCCTTCCTGTGGCTGGGAGTCCCTTCCGCCGGTTGCGAGCTGGGGCAGCTCTTTCCTACTTCTTTCCACTTCCACGTCATGGTGTATCTGTGTATTCTTGCTTGGCCCCCCTTTTGCTGCCTATTTGAGACTTGGGTTACTTTCTTCTCCTTGGTGACGTGTGCGCAGGTAGTATTATTTACTTTAACTGCTGGGGTTAGCTTTGGTGTTTGGCAATCCCTCTCCACCTTGGCATTGTTCGCGCTTTCTGTTTTCTGCTTTTTTATCGCCGCTCTTTTTCTTTTTTTTTAAATCCCCACCCCAAGTGAGTATTCCGAAGTTACATGATCCCACTTCCCGGCGAAATTAAAAACAGGGAGTTCCCTTTCTGTCGTTTCTTTCGCGTTTCGTGTTTTGTTTTACCCCCCCCTGCACTCCTTTTCGGGCCGTTCTCCCCCTGTTCTAAGCTCTCTTGAGTTTTCCCAACTCCTCCCCCTTTTTTTTGTTGATTGCTAGCTCTTCGCCGACGGAAGAAGCTTTCGTCTTTTTTTTTGGCTACGGACTTCCCTCAATTGGGGACGAATTCTTCCGCCTTTTTCAAATTTCTCGTTTCGTGTGAGAAGTTCTCGGAAGAACGCTTTTATTTTAGAGCGGGAGCGGCGTTTATCCCCGGCTTGCCGGTTTCTTCCCCCTCTTTAAACCATTTGAACCCTTTTTCTTTTCTTCCTGTCCCCCCATCTGCACCCCCCCACCGTTTTACTTCTATATCGTAACCGGCGGCTTCTCCCTGCAAGCACCCGCGAGTCCCTCCCCAATCCCTCGGGCCTTTTCCAAAAGCAGTTGCAGACCCCTCTACATTCCCGCGTCTGCTGAATGGGCCCCTGAGGTGCAAAGCGCCCTCTCGGGTTTTCTCCCCTGCACCCAGGAAGGACATTGGTCATCTTTCTTCACCTTTTCCCTCTTTTGAATCGCCGATTGATTCAGAACACGCTTGCCTTTTGCGGTAAACTTCCGATTGCAGTCTCTTCTCTTCTCCCTCTACTTTTCCCCAGCTCCCTCTTCCCTTTCCCCCGCCGCTCTTTTCTCTTCGCACTAACCACGCAGCGCCCCCCTTGAGAATGCCTAGCCACCCCCCCTTTCTCCCCCCCCCCCCCCCAACGCCTCCCCCCTGCCGAAGCGGTCTGTCCGCCACCGGCAAGACGGCCGTCATCCCGCCAGTTTCCGCAGCAATACAGCAGCACCCCCGCCAACGCTTCCCCTCCCATCTAGCCTAGCCCGTAGTCCAGCCTCGGCCGCTCCAATTTTAGCACACACCCCCCCCAAGTAAGGGCCCTCGATCACCTTTGGCTTTTTCCGTTTTCTTGCCCTCCAGTCCCTTTCGCCTAGCTGGTCACTTATTCAAGCATCGCCTCCCCCCTCAAGTCTATCAGGCTCCCGACGTCACGAGACGTAGGCGAGACTTAACATCCCAGTGCTTTATCCCTCTAGTTCCCCCCCCCTCATTGCAATGTGCAGACTGATAGGATTCGTCCTCGAATTTGATCGAGTCCAGTTTTTTCCAGTCTTATCTTCCTTGCAGAAACCCTTTCTCCCCCTTTCCAGTTCTCGCAACCTTACCTACCCTCTGTCCCCCTATGAATTCTAACCGCGGTCTTGTATGAGGCCGCTCTCTTTTCCCCCTTGCGGATGGATCATTAAGGCCGTCGAACACTGCCCCCCCCTTTTACTCTTCATGCTACCCAGGGCACCCGAAATAGCTTCCAAAACCACGATTTTTGGGGGTCTTCCACGCCCGTAAGGCGCCCCCTTGCTAATTTTTTTACTTTTCCCAGTCCCAGTTACTACGTCGTGTCTCTTCCCGAAAAACCTTATATATGTACGCCGTTGCCTACCTCACGACAGATCTGGTACTTTTTACATTAGCAGTTTCTAGTCCCGGTACGCTCCAGACTCTCCTCGTCTTTCCCGATCAGTTTTTTTCCCTCCTCCCAAGGCGAGAATATGGATTCGGTAGACCTCCAATGGTCATCCGGCTCTTCTCTGCGGGGCTTACCGTGACTTTGCCGCCCTTACTCCCTTTTTTTTTTTTCTTCCCTCAGTTCCCCCTGGTGGGGTTCTTCCTGTTTGCCTGACAGGCTTAGTCCCCCTCGCTTCTGAGGATTCGAAGACCTGCAATCTCCTCCCCCGGACCATTACCGGCTCAACCCCTTTTTTTCCCCAAGATCGCCCCTTTCCCCCCCTTCCCCTTTTGTTTTCAAACCCTCGCCGGTACTCCTGACATGGATCCTTTTCGATGTGTCCGATCCCCCCGCGACCCCTTTCATGACCACAGAACAGATGTTTCGCCCTGCGCGTTCCCCCCCGATCCGGAGTTCAACGTCCGCAACACAGGTAATGTGGCATACAGTGTGCCCCTGTCCTTTTAGCGCCCGTTTTTAGATCAGTTTAATGGCGTCACCTCTCCATTACTTTGTTTCGCCTCCACCCCCCCAAGCCAGCGGCGCATGGCTGTGGGAGGTCACGATGGGACCATACCCCTTTTGGCCCCCCTGTAAGGCGCTACCCCTTTTCCGAACGTACTTTCCAGACCAGGCCGTTGTCGAGCTGCTCTGAAATGCAATGCTCACCGTTGCAGGTTTTTTTGCAATATGGGATTTCAGCCTTCTTTAGTTTCTCACCCTTCCCCTTTTGAAACGGTACACCCTCTCTTTTGTTTGACTGCCGTAACCACACACTTCAGGGAAACACACCTGCTAGTGCACCAGATATCGGCCCTTACCTCGTCTTAGTCGCATGCCATACGTTTTATTCTGTTTGCCTTTCTTCTCCCAGTAGATTGTTTTCGCGTCTGAAATCGAGTTTTGCCTCTTACCTTTGCTAGTCCCTCTTTGTCCGAACTCTCCCCCTATCCCCGACACCCCTTCCTTCCCCTCCCTACCCCCCGCGCTTTTATGCGTTCTCAAATGCGCCGCCATTACAAAGTCGTGACGTGATGACCCCCTTCACGTCCAATACCTCCCCTCTTTGTTCCCAACAAGAGAAGCTTTTCGTCGATTGTTTTTTTCCCCCCTCCCTTTGCCAAGTGTCTTTCACCTAACCGAGCCTGGGTTCAAGCGACAAAGAGCCCGTCATAGCTAATATTCTATTCTTTCCCTCCCCTACTGGTGTTTGTGATCTATGATTTCTCTTCTAGTCTGTGTAGCTTGACCCCACAGCTTTTTTCTCCTCACTTCCTGATCTTTCTGTTCCGTGTACGTTGCAGATCGCGTGTCGATTGGAAACTGCCAATTTTGTTTTTCTTGGATCTCATCATCCTACTTGGTCCTTTAGTCTTTTGTTTATCCCACTCGGTGATGTTCTTTCCTTTTTTCGAGATGGCGCTTGTGCCTAAAGCTATTGCTTCCTTTTCAAGAGTTCCAATCGGCGCTTGATCCGCGCCCTACGGGACCCCAGTTGCTTCTCACCTGTCTCAACTGAATTGTTGTGATTTCGCTACTTCTCTTTTGTCTCTGTTGTTGTGTTTATCCTCTCTTTTGCTTCTTCCCTGTTTTCCCCCCTTTTGCCTTGTTTTTCCCCAACCCTATTCGACGAAATGCGGTGATCGCCCATTTGCTAAGTGCCACGGTGTCAGCATTTTGTCTGCTGCTTTTCTCCTTTGTTTTCGTCTCTGTGAGTATCAGTCTACCACTGTCCCCCGCTGCCCGCGTTAATGGACAGCTGGGTGAACGCTATTCTTGAAAGGTTGAGACAATGGGGCTTTCTTCCTACCCCCCAGTTCCCGTTTCTTCTGTTGTGGTGATTTTCTGCGAAACCACCTTAATGCTGACAGGTTTACTTTCAATTTTCATGTTTGCGTCGCTCAAGATGGGAATTTCTAGTTCCACCATTTTAGTTCCTTCTTGGACCTCTACGTGTTTTTCAGCTTTTATGTTGTTTCCCTTCGTTCTGTGCTCGCATCGGTGCTCTTTCTGCCTGACTCTCTCTGTTTTTCAACGTGAGGGATTTTACAGTCGGTTGTGTGCCCTTTTCCGTCCGCCCCCCTATGGTACTTTTTCTTTTCCCTTTAATTTGGATGTTCTGCCCCTTCGTTCTTTTGCATTGCGGACCTAGTCCGGCACCGTGCGCGCCGCGTGTCAGTGTCTTGCACATATTGCGGCGTTTCTTCTTCATGTCTTTCCTTTTATCTCCTAAACTTTGGTTTTTTGAGGGTTTGATTTCCTCCCCCTCTCTCGATATTTGGATTATAAGTTAGGGTGTTACCTGCATTTGAAGCGGTATCCCCGTTTTTCGAAGTGTGATGAGCTGTGGGACTCGTTTGTCTTAATTTTTTCCCTTTTTTCCGTTCTCTTGAGGTTCCTATGATCCTCCCGTTTTTTGCCCGGGAAACTTCCTAGCTTCTTTGCTTACTGGTCCCCTACTAGCTTTTCCTATGCTCGCTTCCCCCCTCGTGGTTGGACGCGGATGTTTTTCTGGTCCCTCGTGGCTCTTTGCCCTTCCTTCTCGGGTGTGAAGTTTCTCGATTTATCTCCAGCCGTTTTTTTTGCACTTTTTAGAGCGTTCCTCCTTTTCCTCCCTTTTAGGACTCATATGGTGGATCTTTTTCCGTCCGTTTCTACTGTGTCCTTTTCTCTGTATCGCGTACAGTCGCAGCAGGCTCCATCGATCATTTTAGCTTCGAAGATAGGGTACTTGCCAGTGCAGTTCTTGGTGTGAGCTGCGCGCTTTTTCCTCAGTGTCTGTTTTTTTTTTTTCTAATAATTCTTTCTCTTTGGTATCATCGAATTTATTTTTTTTGGAGCTGAGCTTACGTACAGTGACCAGCTCTCTAGGTTTCTGTTCTTTTAACCCTTCCTGCTAGGGATTGCTTCCGATTTTGTTGTGGTTTTCCTTTCTTTGCTTTTTTCCTGAGGATTTGTTGCATTTGGTTTATTATGAGTTACGTGGATGCATTGTTTTGTCTGGCCCCCATTTATCTTTAGGATGCATTAGATGCGGTTTTCTTTCCTTGATTGGGCCTGCCCTCTTCCTTTGTCCCTTTTCCACGACCCGTTTTTCGTATGAATTGGGGTGGGCGCGGGGTGGTCGTTATAGGCTTGTGCTCTGAGTGGGCTGAGAGTAGACATCGCTCTTTTTCCTCCTTTGTGTATTTTTTCCCTAAGCATACTCTTTTATCGTTCCTGCGTCGCGTCCTTTTACCAGCCCCAAAATGCCCTCGTGTTTATTTGTCCGTCCCCCTCCGGCCCACTTCCCGCCCCCTTCGTGACCAGCCAGAGATTAACTTTCAATCCTCCATGGTGGGCTTTAATGTGGTGAGCCCGGTGGAGAGAGGGAAGCCCCCCCTTCCTGTCCCCGTCTTTCAGTACCCTTTTCCTTTTGGTAATATTTTTTTTCTGCCGGAGTTGTCATCGTGCCTTTTTCCTAGGCTACTTGGGACTCTTTCTTTGCCTCGCAGGCAGTGGTCGGTTCTTTTCTCGGTCCTCTAGAGAATTCTCTCTGGTTGGCCCCTGATTTGGTCTCCATTTCCCCCTTTTGACTCCACACATTTGGCACGTGTTTCTCTGGGACTCACTGATCCTGCCGGCTTCATGACTCTTTTATCTTTCCCTTCCTTTTCTTCTGTAAATCCACCCCCCTCTTCTTCCTTTTCCAGCACTGCTCCACCACCCGGGCGAAATTGGCACAACTGTTCGGAAGAATCGTCTTTCCTCTTTATGATGCACCCCAAAACTCTGAATCCGTTACTTTCCTTCCCCTTTTTTCTATGTGATAGTGCCCGAAG